>Ga0209269_1000274_pt1 | contig 61346 bp, 64 predicted proteins | sample MTBAKMMethaMetaG_FD_187455 | JGI IMG/M metagenome (GOLD analysis project Ga0209269, IMG submission 187455) | Enrichment culture microbial communities from Arthur Kill intertidal strait, New Jersey, USA, that are MTBE-degrading - MTBE-AKM (Arthur... | ecosystem: Environmental > Aquatic > Marine >... | reverse complement strand
CCCAATTGACCTCTTCAGATTCATCTTGAGATGGTCTCAATGTGACGACATACGGTAGCTTGTCGCCATTTTTGACCGTCCATTGGTGGGGATTGGTTCGGGTGACCTGGAACTTGCCAGCAAGAATCGCAGATTGTGCACGTTCAGTACGTTCAACTTGTGCTTGGGTAAGGTCTTGTGTTTTTTGCATAATCCTCCTTGTGGAAATATCCGACGTTGATTAACAAAAAGTCGATTCGAGAGATCAACTCATGGCTAAGTACCAGGAGTGTTCCGACGTTATTTGCTACCCGTGAATAAACACAGGGCAGAAAACGACAATGGTGAAGACTTTTACTTCATCGCTGACATTTGCAGCCCTATGGATGTGAGAATATATGGGTGGGATGAGTCATTCATCCCACCCACACAGTATTGTTTTCTCCTTGTGATATGAACCTTTCTGCTTCTCAGCACGCCATGACGCCTCCTGGGAGGAAAAGGTTGTTTGTTAAAGTGCAAGCCCACTATCCGGAAACTCCCGGGAATAAAATGGAGGATCACTCGCTCCCAATACCAAAGGGAGCTTACGATGACAGTTCTCGAAATCCAGCTTGCTTTATGCAAGGGATTCGGACGTCATCTTGTGATCCTCCACGTACCCTGATGTATTAAGAATTCACTTCAGGTCTGAACTCATCCATCTCTCTATTTTTTTACACGCGTAGGCCTTTTGCAGGTAATCCAAAAAGATAATTACCCATGCTCACCTTCGGTTTGTTGATCGGATGAGTTATTCAGCAGTTGCGTCAATTTCTCCAGAAGTAGATTCCATCTCACGTGAATCGTTTTCCGCTTCAACGTGCTTGCCAGTCGTAACTTTCTCAATTGATCTGGCTTTTTTCTCGTTCGGTGCGGCAGCATCCAACACAATAATGCGCCTGGCGACTGCCTCTACCACGTTTCGGTCAATGAATACCTGGTTTTGTTTCAAATCGCATGCTTTGATATCCACCGTCAGGTCAGTACAATTCTTGGATTTCCGCGCTTTGTTGATAAACTCTTCCAAGCTTTCGCGAAAATCTCGAGATTGGAGGAAACCATGTACTCGCAATCGCATACCGCGGCGAATATGGATTAACCCATTGGCTCCGCCATTGACCCGGACGTTGATGTAATCACCTGCATCACGTTCCAAATCCAATTTCTTGGCAGGTAGATCACTGTCTCGATAGATCACCAACCGGAAGAACAGGTCATCCATAAATTTCCATGGATCGCGTACCACGATTCCTTCTAGAACTACATCATTTATCATCTGACCTCCTTGTTCGTGAAACCCTCGTCAATTAGGGTTAAAAAGAAAATGCCGGACAGATCCCAGTGGGTTATGTCCGGCCAACGATAAAGAGAAATGAATATTCAGTTGTAATAAAAGTATAACAATGGAAAGGTAGTTATCCTAGGGGGGATTTTTTACCTCTCATCCAGCGGGCTGCGCACCGCCTTTGGTCCGCGGTTGAGAACATGGGTATAAATCATCGTGGTCTTGACATCCTTGTGTCCGAGCAATTCCTGCACCGTCCGAATGTCATAACCCGCTTCCAATAAATGAGTCGCAAAACAGTGCCGAAAAGTGTGCGGGCTGACTGGTTTATCAATCCTGGCCAATTTCGCTGCTGCTTTGACTGCACGCTGCAACCCGCTGGGGTCCAGATGGTGACGACGCACAATTCCACTACGTGGGTCGGTGGATAATCTTTCCGATGGAAAAAGATATTGCCAGCCCACTTCTTTATCTGCAGTGGGATATTTACGTGCAAGCGCAAAAGGCAGCTCAACCGAACCATACCCTTGCGCCAAATCTCGCTCATGTTGGTTTTTGACAAATGTAATTTGATTCTTAAGTGGCTGAATAAGGCTGGCAGGCAGCATGGTCGCACGGTCTTTTTCGCCCTTTCCTTCCCGGACGATGATCTGAGATTGCTCAAAATCGATATCTTTCACCCGCAAGTGGAAGCATTCCATCAACCGTAACCCGCATCCGTAGAGCAACTTCCCCATCAATTGATGCAGTCCATGCATTCCAGCTAACACCCTTGCTACTTCATCTTTCGATAAGACCGTCGGCAGATGTTCTGAGCGTTTGGCGCGCAGTGCGTGGAGTGGAACAGGAATATCTATTTGCAGGACATTTCGGTATAGAAATAGCAAGGCATTGAGCGCCTGGTTTTGAGTAGAGGCAGAAACATGCTCGTCTTTCGCCAGATGGGTGAGGAAGGCCTCGATCTCAGCGACACCCATTTCAGCCGGATGGCGTTTGTTGTGATAGAGAATATAGCGCCTAGCCCAGTGAACATAGGTTTTCTCTGTGCTGTAGGAATAATGCTTCAAGCGGATCGTGTCTCGGAGCTGATCGAGAAGTTTTTTAGGTTTTGGAGGGGACATATCAGTTGTATTCCTAACTTTCTCTCCGTTCATTGGTGATTCCAGGATCACTCCCGGGTGGATCAGGAATATTTTCAGGAAGATCATCTCTCTGCTGCAAATAATCTTGAATCACATCCATTGGACGCTTTCCCCGATTACGGTATCCCTGATGGGGTCTTCGGGTGTTGTATTCCACCAACCAGGCATCCAGATCGGTTTGTAGGGCTTCCACTGTTTCGTAGAACTTGGTCCGGAAGACCAGGCGGAAGAATTCATCCAGGACAGTTCGATGAAAGCGTTCCACAAATCCATTCGTCTGGGGATGGGCAACTTTGGTGCGCTTGTGCTGGATTTCATTCAACTGCAAGTACAACTCATAAGGGTGGCTATCCGTCCCACAGAACTCGCGGCCGTTGTCCGTCAGCACCTTCTCAACGGGAATCGACAGAGCCTCATAGAAGGGCAATACATCATTGTGCAAAACCGCCACCGCTGCTTCCGGTTGCTTTGAGGTATGTAAAAAACCAAAGGCATAGCTGCCAAAGGTGTCCACCACCGTGTGCAGATATACCCGCCCTACCCCTTTGAGCGTCCCAACATAGAAGGTGTCCTGGCTCAACAGCTCTCTAGGGTGACTGCTCTCTACATGCCGCTCTTTGAATGCCGGGTTGGCTTTTTCAATCTGGGCTACCTGCTGCGCCGTCAGTTCAATCTTCTGCCCTAAAGCCCGTTCTTCCAGTTTCATCAGCCGCTCATACCGGCTGCCCATGCCATTCCGGATCAGGATATCCTGTACTGTTGGCGAACTGATGCTTACTCCTTCCAGTTTCAGGTGGTCGCTCAGCCGGTTGCATCCCCAGGTCGGATGTTCCATGCTCAAATTCACTACCTTTTCCACTGTCTCCGGCGGCGTGGTGAAGGGATGGCTTTTGTGAATGGGCGGTAAGTCCTTGAGCCCGGCCATCCCATGCGTCTGAAACCGCCGCTTATATTCATAGAACTGGGTTCGTGAAATATCCCGTTGTCGGCAGGCTTCGCTGACATTCCCAAGCACTTCCGCCAACTGTAATACACTCAGCCTTTGATGTGCTATCTTTTCGTCTGCTGTCATCGCCATTCTCTCCTGTTCTTATTATAGAACCTTTTAAGATGTGTCTGGAGAGATTGTTAGGGATACATATCAGTCATAGATGTTTGATCTTGCAGAGCTGAGTGTATAATATTATAAGATTATTTTTAGGCATAATTGCAGTATAGCATATTTCTTTCAGGTGGCTATACGGCATAATTGCAGTATATGGCTAGTCCGTATAATTAATAGTTGGGCTGTGTGCCAGAAAGGAGTCCGAAAAAGCGCATCTGAATAAAATGGATTTGTAGATTTCGCATAATTCAATATTCACCAAATTTGTTCAAAAGGAGAATAATTCTATGTTTCGATTTCACTACCTAAAAATTGTTGTTGCTCTCTGTTTGATAACAACAATAAGTCTATTTTTGTCGCCACTTGCTACGGCTTAAGCGGAGCAAGCGATTGTATCTAAATCAGATGTAGGGTTACTTTTGGATGATTACAGTCAATACATGGCTACAGGTAACACATCACAAAAAATATTTTATTCTGACCAAATAGCCGCATTGATAGCAGAAAGGCAAGATTACTATAGCGAGTTCTTTGCAGTTGGCTTACATTCCCAATTAATTTCAATCGAATCAAATTTTTTAGTGGATGATGCCGGTATATCTAAAACTGGTGATACAACGTCTGTCACCATACTGGAAGTGGTAACGCTGCATGGTCAATATGATTTGGAGTCTGTTAACGATTATCCTTTGCTCCTTGCCGCTAAATGGGCGATTTCTAAATCTGACAACGAATCCGTGCAACAAAATTTAAGACACTATATTACAACAATGACAGATGACATTAAGGAATCTCTTTCTCGCGGTGTCACAATTGTATTTCGAATCAATCATAACATTAGCATTGAGGACAGAAACGGCAAACTTCAAATCGTAAAAGATGAATTTACTGACAAGGGAATTGATATAGGGGAAGGCTTTGATAACGTAAATTGGACCAATGGACACCCTATAAGAAGAAAACCAGATTTAACTTTAATGCCGGATTACGAAATTTACAATACCCCGATTGAATCTTTAGGAAAACTATTGCTTGACGACTATACAAGAGCCTACGGGGATATCCCAACAGTTGAAGCTACTACGAGCTTTACATACAACAGAACGGCAGCAAAGAATTATGCAAGAACTTATGTTGTCAATACTATTAAAAAATGTCCATATAACACTAGCATCTACATGGACACTAAGTATTACAACACAACTTATAAGAATGTCTGGAGTGTTACAACAACCACTTGTAATGATTGTACCGATTACGTTTCGCAAGCATTAAAGGCAGGAGGGTTTCCAACAGACTCTACTTGGAAGCACTCTGGGAGTGGTTCTTATACTTGGAATGTGTTTGACTTTAGTACAAACCCTCAAGGTTTGGCACATTATCTGTTGAACACAAAACAAGCAGTGGAAGTGTATTCTTCATATCTCTCATTGCTATCGGGCGACTTGATGTATACGGATGGTATGCATGTAGTGATGGTCACAGACGTAGCACCTAATAGATTCAGCGGACATACAAATGATCGCTATAACTATCCATACACATCGTCGTTGACACATTTCTGGCATATAAAGAATACGATTCCATAAGAGATAAAGCAGCCCTGTAGTTTTGATGTTCTCAAAACTACAGGGCTGTTAGATTTTAAGCACGGATTTGGAGAGTAGTGATATGAAAGTTAAGTTAGGCTATCACCTTTGCTTAGTTTGCCTATTCTTTATCGTCTTTTCAGGATGTGCAAAAACAGGGCCATCTGCAAGTATTCCGATGGCAACACCAACAGCAAAATTAATTGAATCTAATTGGGCAGAGTTTTCTAGTTATTTTACATCAGATGTGGGAAGAATTGAATATAGTTTTCAGTACCCGGCAGAGTGGTACATCTATCCAGGCTCCACGAGAAGTATTCCAGGGCTAGAAGACGAAACTTTTATTCAAAGTTTTCCCAAAGAAAACAGTAATACAGAATATCAACCACCCGATTCTATTAGGTTAAAAATTTACGCCCTTCCTTGTGCAATTACCCAAGAAGGTTGCGATGTTTCCAGCATAGATACCATTCCTATCACAGAATCAATGGAAGGAACAAAAACAATACAATATCTTGCTGGAAATACGGTGTGGACTGTTTTCTTGTATACAGAGAACTATCGCTTTATGATGCAAGGATACTTAAAAGGCGAATACAACGAAAGTAGCGAACAGATTAGGCTGCTAGATAAGATAGCATCTACTATAAAGATAAAGTGAACACAGCCCAACACCGTTTGCAGCGGACGGGCGGGGGCTTTGCCTCCGCCCAAAGGGATTCTGCCCCGAAAGCGCAGTTCGCCCTTTAGCATTTTCCCGCCAATTCCCCCGCCCGCCGCTAAAACCAGCCGTTAGGCCGCCTTCACAGGTGACGCGGAGCGCATATCGTGAAGAAACGTTCTGTACTGCTGTTGGCCGTGACTTTGTTGGCTATTTTGGGTCAAGCAAGTTGTGCATCACGCCAATCGTTAGGTTTGGAAATTGCTAATCCTGAAGATATTGGCGTGACTTGGCAAGAATGTACGATTTCCCAGGGTTTCGATTGGCAACAAGCCGAAAGCTGCTTTGGTCATTCTATGCCTCTCTGGGACGAAAGCGAAAAGGGAAATTTCAGGTGTCGTCTTGATGATATGGAAAGTCTTCAATTGACCATAGGTCAGGACATCTATCGAGCAAGTTTGAGTGGTGGTTTGTTTCCGAAAGAGAAGTACACACTGTACAAAAACGACCAAGCCATTCAGTCCTTATATGGAGAGTTTGCTGCGTACTCTCCGAATGTATCCCTGCAAAATATCGGAGGCAAGGCTGCGTGGGAATTCTCGGATGGCAACACTGCTACGATTATTTACGACGGATCAGATGTTCGCCAACTTTACAGTTTGGACAAGGCATATCGGCCCTATGGTTTGGACGGCAAATTGATTTTCATAGGGCAGAAAGGCGGAAGGTATTTCGTTGTGTATGACGGTTGGAAAGTTGGTCCTGATTTCGATGAAATAGTAATTGCATATTGTTGTGAACCAGTCTTGTGGTCTGTTCAATACGGGCAAGGTAAGTATGTGTTCTGGGGTTCCAGGGATGGTCAATGGTATGTTGTGGAAATTGCTCTTCGTGAAAATAAAGGCGGCTAACACGCGCTTCCACCTGACGCCGCTCCGCTGCGCTTCGCGGCGCGGCTGAGCGGCAAGCCGTTAGCTAACATTAATGAGTCAAAGCCCTCAGTTTCGCCACGCCAGTTTGAGTTACTAGCACCTTGGGAACTACTGATGGAAACAGGAGAGATAAATCTGCGGATACAGAAACCCGTACAGTGTTGTCTCCCCCACTCACCTGAATTCCTGTAACAAAGGCATGCACCCCTTTAGCGGATAAGCTGGCTGTATTTGAAGTCACATAAGCCTGAGCGTTCCCCCAGGTTCTTGAAGTGGGAACAAGACTTCCGGTATCTTGAAAAACTTGCTGATTGATCTCAGCAGAAGCGGCAACTGCTGCAGCATCCGCTGCTTTTTCCACTTCTGAAATGGCATAAAAATACCGTCCGAGTTCAATAGCCAATGCCAGGGCAGGAATCATCACCAACCCAATGAATACCGCCCAGAAAGTCATTGAATAGCCACGTCGATCTCGCCACAGCATATTACCAACCTTCTTGCCGAAATGTCGAATCCGCTCGGACAGTAAACGTCTGCCCTGGCAAACCTGGAAACAGGCTGGTCAGAGGAGCCATAAAGTTGGGTACACTGCCGCTGACTTGGATCTCTAAAATGCTGCCGGCACTTCCTCCAGGAGCCAAGACACTGACCGATGTATTTTCCAGAATCCCAGCCTGGGCGATTGCCTCTCTTGCTCCACTCATGGCATAACAGGCTGGGCATTGCTGCGCCACACTTCCCATACGCGCACCATGCCTGGCTGCGGCTTGCACTGCCTGTTGGGCATAGACTAACATCCCCAGGTTAACAATCGCCAACATGACCATAATCGCAATTGGAGTTGTAATTGCAGCCTCTAGCAATTCCATCCCACGAGTGTCTTTAATAAACCTCATAATCCTCCTTGAGGAATAATTGATCTGCCAGTTTTTGGAACGTCCCCGAAGGGGACATTGCTGGCAGACCATTGATTTGACTAGATTTTTCCAGCAATATCTGTCACGATGGCAGCGATATTTTGGCCCAGCAACCGGTATGCACCATAAGCCACCAGAACAACTACTGCAATGATCAATGCGACCTCAGTCGACTCGATTCCCCGGTTATCCTTTAGGAAACGCAATGCCAATCACCTCCTTCCTCTTTACGAAGTCCTGCGTACAGAATTGGTAAACAAATTGAAAATCGAAATTACCTTGATAACGAATTCATCACATTTTTCCCAAGAAGCAGGAGAAATATGGATAGAGAACGAACAACAAAGTTCCACAAAAAATTGATACGACAAAAGGAATTTCCCTCTTTTTCTGAAGGCTTGCGATTACGCCCTGCACTCCACCGACAATTGATATCGGGATCAGAAAAATTGGATTTCCAAGAACCAGGGCAGCTGCAATTATCAGCTTGACATCCGCACCTCCCAAAACACCAAATTCCCAAAGCACCCACACGACAAGGATGAGAAGGCAAATCAACGCCGCTGAAGGTTGAAAAATTGCGGAAAATGCGGACAACGTAAAGGCGAATGCCAGACGTTTTTCTCGGAGGTTGAAATCTGATACGTGTGTCAGTGCAATCATCAACAATACTGGAGCCCATAAACCATTGAAAAGGGCATACACACCTGCACCAACCATCCCGCCAACGGTTAATGGCGTGGGGATCTGGTGGTTGCGGAGATCGTAGACCATACATGTAAAAAACAGGGTTAAAACGGCGAAAGTGGCAATCAGAAGGCGCTCCTATCCATTCTGCATCAGTGCAAGTGCTTAAAAATTAAAGCTGGACACACATCTGCACCCAGAAGGTTCTGTCCAGCCAACGATTGATCAAAGATTGTCTACACTTAATATTATCAAAAAAATATTCTTATCCTAGGTGGTCAAGGGAAAATGACTCTTTCCTCACGGCTTGTTACGAACAAGGAAACCTTGATTCCGCCTTCTTGCAGAACCTTTATACATCTCTCTTCTTTTTAGCTCATCACAGATAATGAGCTCACAATCTCTCGAAGTTATTAAAATTTTTCAATAGTTGGTAAAGATGAAATCTCATTATTTTTGAGTAAAACCTCCTATTATTATAGAACATCTGTGCTTTAGTCAATGCCGCTGATTATTTAAGAGGAATTCTGAAATCTAGTCAGGTTATCACATGATTCTTTCACATCCAAATTTTGTAAGGGTTTGATTGAATCCATGTTCGAATATAGTGAAAAATAACGGTAAGCGAAGTCGTGATTTGGATGTGAACAAATAAAGCTTTAAAGGTGAAAACTTTACAAGGATTTAACATGCGTTTTGATAAAATATGCATGATTGATGTGTCCAATAAATCAAGGGAAGATTTCAAGAAAGGAGAAAAAATGAAAATGCGATCACTGGTAACAGGACTGATAGTCATAGTTCTCTCTGTGACGTTGGTCGGAAAGGCAATTGCTGCTGGAAGTTTCAGTACATACAATATGACGATTCCTAAACTTGGTGGATCAAACACAACCAGCAACGTTACAAAAGTAAGTTCTTCTGATAAAGCAGTGGTTTGTAGTGACCAAATTGGGGGAGGTTACACACTCAACGCAAGGATCGAGCTTCTTAACGGCAGTGTCGCCGCGGGTTATCAATCTATCAGTAACGACCAGCGAAGGGAATATACACTTAACCCTTCAACGGCAGGGTCTTCATATCACGCTCGCATCGCCACGACAATATTTATACCTGTTGACGTTCAAGCTACCGGGTGGTGGAGCCCAGATAATCCCGGAAGTTGTGGTTTCTAGCAGACCAAGTAATTAAGAGCAAGTATGGGAATGTATATATTACGTCCATACTTGCTCTTCTTTTATTTTTTTGAAACCTAAGGATTAATATATGTTTCGAGAAGAGTTGAAGCGTGCATTCATAAATTATGGATTCTTAGCAGCCGTTGTAATCGGTCTACTGGCGCTCAGCCAAGGTTTGTCCGATTATTTATCTGGCCCACCAATGACCTCGGAGTATTTGTCAAAATTACCACTCTTTTATAATAACTCTTATGATGCATTTATATGGTCACAACGAGGGATAATTGGATTGCTCGGGCCATTACTGGCAGTTCTACCTTTCTCCGATTCTTATCTGAATGATAGAACCTCAGGATTCTTAAGAAATATATTGAGCCGATCATCATATAAGGAATATCTTTTTGCAAAATATTGTTCCACGGGCTTATCCGGTGGGTTTGCAATAGCAATTCCCATGACTATTTTTTTCCTGGTTATGAACATTGTGTTTCCCCGGGGTATAAATACAAATCCTTATGAACTACGAATTATATCCACGCCAGAGGCTTTAGGGCCATTTGGATATTTTTATCAAAATAATCCTGACTTATATATTTTTTTGTTAATCGGATTGGGATGTATATTTGGTATGGTTTACGCAATTCTGGGATTGTCCCTTTCAATGTTTATAGAGAACAGGTATGTTGTGCTTGCCACCCCCTTTGTGCTTTTTATGATAACGCATTACTTATTAGCGCTTTTCAGGCAGCCCGCATGGTCACCGTTATCAGCTCTAGTTCCGCATTGGTTAATCGGAATAACATGGATTCACATCGGCATTAGCTTGGGAGGGATCTTCCTGGCTAGCTCAATGGGCTTTTTCCTGGGTTCTCATGTAAAAGAAGTGAGAGCCTGAGATTATGCATTTCTTTTTCATCCCCACAGGTTATATATTTTCGGAAATAGAGAAGGGACAATGACGGACCGAAATTCTGAGATTAGTAGAACGGCTCGTTTCGTTTGGCTCCAAATGACTGGAAAAATCATCCGCAAGAGGTGGCTCATCCCTGTTCTGATCGCGCTATTAATTGGATCAAATGAAACCAATCGATTTGTATTGCAAAGAACCGTTTATGGTAATTCATACAACGTTTGGGATATTTTATTTTCAGTTTTTTCGAATAGTAACTATCTTCTATTCGTTTTAAATAACATATTTCTATTTTTAATCTTTGATATCACATCTGAATCAGAATTTGGTCAAACCCTCATATTAAAGTTAGGTTCAAGAGAAAAGTGGTGGGTAAGCAAAGTCGTATTACTTGGAATTTCTGTAATCTGCTTTGCCACAATCAATATTGCCATTGTTTTTGGAATTACAAGTTTTAGTTTTTCTATTCAGGAAAAGTGGAGCTTAGGGGCACAACTTGTTCCTGAAAACTCATATTTATCGGCAGGAATGTTGGCTACTCTTCCATTTCCACTTTTTATAAGATTATTGAGTTTATTGAATCTTGGTTGGTTTGGTTTGGGTCTTTTTACATTGGTAATATCAACATTTTCGCGCCGCAGTATAGTCGGCTTTCTGGCGGGTGTCGCACTGAATTTTGTAGGATTAATTATCTATAAAGGTTCGTTTTCACCTGCTATCACAAGTCTCTCTTTTCCACAACACATGATTCTGAACCTCCAATATGCAAAAATGCAGGAATTACTTCCAGTCAGTTCTTTTCACTTCGCCCTACTGTACTGGTCATTTTGGATACTGTTATTGTTACTTTCTGGAATGCAATTAGGTAAAAGGAAAGACTTCTTTGGAGGTGCCCATTTGCGATGAAGAAACTATCGATTATAAGGGTCATTTCCTTCAATTTACATACATCTACTCGCTGGCGTCTCGCCTTTTTATCTGGTTTGTTCTTTGTTCTTGAAGGTTGGAAAATCGCAGCAGACTACACTTCTTCCTTCAAGAGTGTTGGCGATTTCTATTTTCTTTTCTTTAGTGGGCCAGGAAATGGAAGTTTATCCCTGATTGAAATGCTCGTATGGTTTATCCCTCAGATGCTTTTTTATTTTTTAATTGGCGATATGGCTTATGACGAGTTGTCACAAAGAGGTTCTGTTCTATTGCCGATCCTTGGTTCTAGATGGGGATGGTGGTCAGGTAAAGTTCTTACCCTCTTCGTTTTTTCATTAATTTATGTGACAGGGTTGATACTGACAATTACTTTAGGATTGAGTTTTGTTAATCCAATTTATCTAAATAGTTTCAACAGTTCGGTGACTCTATCTAGTTTATGGCCAAACAGCCAGGATTTTTCAGGTGGGCAACTTATTTTGCTCATCTCTCTACTGTATATTTCTTCTATGCTTGCATTAGGCTGCCTTCAAATGACATTTTCGTTATTTTGCAGAAGATCGATTTATAGTTTTTTGTTAATAATTGGCATTTTGTTGGTTTCATGCTTTATAAGTATTAATCACTCCTGGTTAGTTCGGTGGCTTCCTGGGACACAAACCATGCTAGTCCGACATACATTCATTGATGTCACGATACCTGACTTTTCTTTTCTGTGGTCAATTTTATATAATACGACGCTTATTGCAGTCTCCGTAATTATTGGTTTTTGGATTGTAAAAAGGCTGGACATCACTCGCTTCCATTCAAAAAGTTGAATGGGGTCAACCTAATTTTGTACAACCAAGGAGTAATAAATGGCTTCGCAAAAATCAACAGTCCATAAAGATGCAATTTCTGTAACAAATCTATCTAAACAGATAAGAGGGAGGGTAATTCTAGAGGATATTAATTTTAGAATCCCTGTCGGGTCAATCGCTGGAATTATTGGTCATAATGGTGCTGGAAAAAGTATGCTATTGCGAGTGATAAGTGGATTAGTCTTTCCAACCTCGGGCGAAGTTAAGATTTTTAATGAGATCTTGGGAAAGGATATTGAATTTCCAAGAAACACAGGTGCATTAATTGAAGAACCTGGTTTGCTATCTCAGTATAGCGGATATGATAATTTACTTTTGCTATCAAAGATTCGTAACTTGATTAATAAAGATAATATTAAGGATACGATTAAGTCAGTTGGTTTGGATCCAGATGATAAGAGACCGACAAAGAGTTATTCAACTGGCATGAGGCAACGATTAGGAATTGCGATTGCGATAATGGAAAACCCTGACCTTGTTTTACTCGATGAACCAAGTTCTGGTTTGGATCCAGAAGGAATAGAGAATATTCATCAGTTGTTACAGAAACTAAATGAAAAGGGAATAACCATTCTTCTTACTAGCCACAGCTTAGAAGAGATCAACTTATTGACTAACCTTGCTTTTGAGATGAAATCAGGAAAATTATTTCCATTACACTAATGACTTGATATTTCATGGAATTTTGGATTTTATCAATGCCGGACAGGTCTCAATAATCTCTATCAGGTTTAGGTGGTTTTTTAGATCATGCAAGCAATAATTAGTTTGCAGGTTTAAGATAAATCCGAAAAATACTGCCCTTACCAAATTCGCTTTTGATTTCAATCCGGCCATTGTGGAGAGCAATAATATGAGCCGTGATTGCGAGGCCCAATCCCTTACCATTGTGATTGGTAGTTCCTGCTTCTGCACGATAGAAGCGTTTAAATATATGAGTTTGCTGGCTTTCTGAGATTCCTATGCCATTGTCTTTTATATCAATAATGACTTGGTTGTCAGCTTTGCAAGCGGATATTTCAACAAAACCGCCGGGATGATTGTAATGGATTCCATTCTCAATCAAATTTGCCACGGCGCGATTAAATAATACAGGGTCGCTATTTACCTCAAGCTCAAGGTCTCCACTCATTTTGAGTTCTACATTTTCTCTTTCTGCAATTGGGGTCAGCTCCTCGAGAATATCTTCGAATAGCACTCCCAAGACGATAGGTCGGCAATCAAGTTCTTTTTCTGCTTTAGCCAATAAAAGTAAGTCCTCTACTAAACGTTCAAGTCGTGTGATCGAGCGTTCGGCAGTAGCAGAAAACGCTTGATAATCTTCCAGCGTTGCCTGGGGGTTTATATTCAATACTTCCAGATTCATTCGTAAGGAGGTTAAGGGAGTACGAAGTTCATGCGCGAGATTAGAGATAAATTCACTTTGATTCTCGAAATTTGTTTGCAGGCGCTGAAGCATACGATCAAAAGAATCTGCAAGGGTCTTAATTTCATCATTCTCCCCCTGAAAATTCAACCTTTGATCCAGGTTCTGAACACTGATTCGTCGGGCAGTGTCACTGATCTGAGAAACTGGCTTTAGTGATTCTTTAGCAATTAGTCTTGCAGCAAAAACACCGATACCTGTGATCATGATCAGTCCACTCACAGACAATATTCGAACAACAAGTAAAGGATCTGCTCTTGAGAAACCCAGATCGTGCCAAATTGTGTATCCAGTCGGACCAGGAGTTTCAGCCAGGACTGTACTGGGATTGCCATTTTCGTCCACTGTATTGATAAGTATTTGGGTATCTGGAGAGCCGATTTCTTGAGTGATAAAAATAGGGGCGATCAAATTAACAAAAAGGACCAAAAGCAAACCAATAATAAATACGGCTCCGCAGGTTAACCAAATAATTCGCTGACGCAAACTCATATTTTCCAATTTCGGTCTACTCATTTGCGCTTTCTTTGTTGTTTTTACTTTCAATTGATTCATGTTCTGGTTGGATAAATCGGTAACCAGTACCTATAATTGTCTCAATATATTTTGCCTTTGTACTGTCATCCTCGAATTTTTCACGCAGCGATTGTATGTGAACACGCACTGTATTTGAGAAAACGTTTGTCATTGTGCCCCAAACGTGTTCAAGAAGGTCTTCCTGACTGATCACTTCATTTGGATGCCGCATCAAATATTCCAAAATACCAAATTCTTTTCTGGTCAGCTGAATCCTGTGATCTGACTTCCAGACTACTTTCTCCACTGGATCAAGAGAAATATCCTGAATCCTAAGAATTGGCTCTCTTGTGCGCAGATCACGGCGTAATAATGCTCGTATTCGTGCAAGTAATTCTTGTAAATGAAATGGTTTAATTAAATAGTCATCCGCACCGTTATTTAGCCCAGTGACGATATCTTTCTGTTTTCCCCGTGCGGTAAGAATGAGAATTAATAATGGTGGCTGTTTTTCTCGTGCTAAATGGCATATATCAAGTCCATCCATATCCGGCAAATTTAAATCTAGTACTAGCAGATCAAAATTATTGACCGCTAATGCTTCAAGCGCTTTATTCCCATTTTCAGCAATATCTACAGCATACCCATCCCGTGATAATCCAACGTGGAGAGCATTGGCTACATCTTTTTCGTCTTCAACCACTAATAGTCTCATAATATACCGATCTACCTAAGGAGTATAAGTCCATTTCTCTGAAGATGTCGCATTATCAAGAGAACCCATTGAAGCACATTCGGTATTACATATAACCGATGATCCTCCATAATTTGTATTCTGGTAATGATTGAAGTAATTGCAGTTTGAATACCCTCTTGCTGAGGAGACTCGATTGTCCCAACCTGATGGCATTGAAGAAACACTGTATTGGGTAGAACTGGAACATCCACTACCGCTTACTACCCAAGTATAAGAACTTCCTGAAAAATTGGCACTATCCCAATCAATCCCGATTACCACCTGACTGCTTAACAAACCCACTCCATTGCTGGAATTCAGGGCTTCATTTGTGACTGCTTCTGGTTGAATGGAGCTATTGAGTTGTACTCGGCCATTCGTGGCTGCGTAAATCGAATCAGCAAAATTATCAAAACATTCTGCCTTGATTACCCTTGAAGAACCATTACTTCCCTCTTCAATTGGGGCAATTAAGGCATAACAATGTTGCCCATTATTGTTTATTTCTGTTGGGCTTGCCGCAGTGAGAAACAAAACGAGAAAAAGTCCTCCAAGTAATAATAACAAACTACTCTTATTATTCATTGATTATCCTCCCGATGATGATTTTATATACTAAATCATACCAGCCCCAGTGTTAAATCTTTATAAAGTTTTAACATTGGGTTTTAAAGAATAATGGAATTGCTCAAAATCACAAACTTTACAAAGATTTAACACCGGTTTTGGTAATATGTATTCTAGATGCTATTTCGAAAATAGACAATTGATTGTAAAAAAGGAGCAAACATGAAAAAGCTAGCTTTCCTAGTATTGTTGATCGTCACCGTTTTATCCGGGACGTTAGTTGGAAAAGCAATTGCCTCTAACGGTTTTGATGCATACTCCATGACAACTCACAAGATTGAAAATGGAAATTTAACGAATAAGGTTACCGACCTTATTTCTTTTACTTCACAAAATATCGAAAATGAGAAAAATAATGATTCCAAACTCGTCTCAATTAATAATGTCAGTGATAATGTCATAGATTCATCACCTTCTACCGACGAGGAAATTCTTCAGGAATTGTCTCGGTATAAAGACTTGGAGAACACCTATCTAATGCAACCAGGCTGGACATCAATAACATTTGACCAATATGACCTCCTACCATTGAATAGTCCCAAACCCTTACCATCACAATATCGAAAAGAGTTCTGGAGCCATTTTGATGGAAATCAAAAGGTGACCGAGCAGGTGGATTATCTTATTTCTTCCGAAACCGGTAAGGTCCCATTAGGGGTATTTGTGAATGGCGAATTAACCTCCCTGTGGAATGATGGTCAAAAAGTAAAAAAGGATCCTTATACACCGGCTTACGATTTGTACCTTGTGAGCAGCATTCAGACTCTTGTTGAAAGTAACTCCCCACTTGAATTATCCTTCAAACAGGAAATATTGGCTAATCAATCCGTATCCTTGATTGAACTCCGCACTCAGTTTTCCACAACAGACAAACAATGGATCAATATTCAATTGGACAAGCCGGTATGGGGGCAATACGAGAAGTTCACTTTTAACTCTCAAACAGGATTATTGTTGAAATATGAACATTATTATGTTCTGGATGATATGTCTTTGGTTCTTTCATCAGTAACAGATAATTTCGAATACAGCGTAGCATCTGAAGCGCCATCTGATGTCACTAATCTAATTGCAACTGGAGGAAAATAACATGAAAAACAAGATATTTCACGCCCTTATGGTTGCAATGGGTATCTGCTTTTTGCTTACTGGAACTGTTTTCGCTGCAACGTATACGCACATCGGACCAGGTAGCACTGTTGGTGGGGTAAATGTTAGCACCAGTTCTTATATCACAACCAGCTCCTACAGTTTTCTCACTCAAGGGAACAGTACAGCTTGGTCTTCGATCAGCCGGATTGGTGGGAATACATTTGCTTCTCGTGAATGGTGTGGTGGTTCTATTAGAAATTCTGCGAATCATGGAGGGTGGGTGGGTTATAACGTCTCTTCAAAAACGATAAATGGCGGTTTGGTCTGGGGGGCTCGATGTACGGATCAATCTGGTAGTACTGCTGCTCAGCATGATTTTTCAAACGCTGGCGAAACGTGGCAGCCATATTTTTACTCACCGTTAGATCCAAGACCATGACAAATAAAAACCGAAATCGAAACAATCAACCTAAGGAGAAAAGAATGAAAACTCACAAATTGCAACCAATTCTTACTTTGACTATTTTGGCAGTTTTGGTTCTTACCCTATTGCCAACGAACTCTGTATTTGCTGCTACTTGTACTGGTTCAGGATGTAATGGGATAGACCCCCAAGGTACAACTTGTTGGAACGATGCAACTATTGCAAATTGGGCTTGGGGGTCTGATGGTACGATGAAAAACAGAAATATGTACTCACCAGGCTGCGTTTCCAATTGGTCATACACCCTATATCCAACTGCAACATATCTCGCTGCTGAAACTGTAGGTGTTTTTAGATATGAGGCTCCTAGAACATATACCTACGTTTGGAACAGTATGTGGGATGGGAGTGGATTAGTGTGCACGCGCGGATATAAAGGTTCCTCCCAAGGAAACTACGATATCTATTCCAACAGCGTGTGCGCATAAATAATTAACCTAAATATGAAAAAAAGGAGATTTACGATGAAAAAGCATTTTCTTTTTTTGGGAATTGTAATTTTCGCAACAGCATTGAGTTTTGCTCTGTTCAATTCTCTGACGAAAGCACAAGCAAACTCCAGTGTTCTGTCCGCCAATAATAATATAGCCTTACAGAAGGTCGAAATCCATCAGAATGACATTCAAGCTGAACTCTGCATTTTCTTGCCATCACTCGAACAGTGGGGCCCTTACGCTACCCTAATTGTAGATGGAAAGGTCATTTCAAACAGCGAGGTGGCATTGATTAACGCCAAAGATCCGAATACGGCGAAATCTCAAACCAGATGTTATCAATTTACATTCCCTGTCACTGTGACAGAAAAGATGTCCAAAACAGCGGTATTAAAGCTGGAAAAACTCACAGCGGATTATCAAGGTGGCTTGTTGACAGAGACTGGTTTAGTGGCGATTAAAAAGCGACTTCAAGAAACTCAACCCCAAATTGATTTTACTGTCGTCATCGAAAAAGGTAAGGGCGGGGGTGGTGCCTATATTCAAATTCTCGCTAAACCAGACGGTATGAGTGATGACCAGGCATTCCAATTGATCCAACAAGCAACGATCGAAGAAGTGCCTGAAACTTGGCAAGAAGTAGTAAATTTGCAATAACAAAAGATAAAAAGACTATCCGGTGGAGACTTGTTTCTACCTCTATCGGATAGTCTTCTTTATTTTCCACCAATTATAAAAAAGAAAAGGTTATGATGACCAAACCAAGGATTCTTTACAAGCGAATATTACTTTGTGTTTTCGTTGTTTTCCTATTGACTGGCTGTGTTTCAGAACAACAATCAACCAAAGAACCCACGACCCAGATATTTTTTTCCACAGCGATCAGAGCCACTCACCCTTATACAACTGCCACAGTTTTATCTCCTGCTCAGACATTGGTTCCAGTAATGACATCCACATCATCGCTAGATAAAGCCTTTTTTGTTAGTGAAAATTATCCAGATAATTCAATTTTGAAACCTGGCGAGGCATTTACAAAGACCTGGGAGATAAAAAATACTGGCGCTTCTACATGGACCACGAATTATCATCTGGTGTTAATTGCTTCTCCAGAGGGAAATACGCTAGGATCTGTTCCCCAGATTAGTTTCTCACAACAAACTTCACCAGGAGAGACAATGTTACTCTCTGTTCCCTTGACCGCACCTCAATCCGAGGGGATTTATAGTGTGTACTGGGCGATAATAAATGAAGCCGGGGAAATAATCCCTGTAGATGGTGGTAATTTATGGGTAAAAATCCATGTCAGTAAATCTGGCCAAACTTCTTCATCAGTTTCTGGCGGGGAGATATCTGCTAATGGTATCACCATTACAATAACAAATATCTCTTCTGATGAGCAAACCACCACAATAAATCTATGCTTATCGGTATCATTGCATACATACTCACTGGATCAAAGTCCGAAATTATTGATTAATCAAGTTCAGGTACCTTTTGTATCTGGGGGCAGTGATTTTTCAAGCGGAGAAGGATGTATGGTAGTTACCTACCAGGCAGGCGCAAACGACATTGAGAAATCTAGCGATGTGAAGTTGATTATGGATGGCAGCCTTCGAATGTCTCCTCCACCTGGTGATCCGAATGTGGCTTGTCAGACTGCCCGTCAAAATCTGATCATCGAATACCCAGGTATCAATTTTCAATGTAATTTCAGCATGGCAGGTTATTATACTGATCTAGAATTGCCTAGTGGAATGACACAGACACTGGCAAACTCTATAATAATCGACACAATTGAGGGGGCGATTTATGGGCCATGGACGATAAAAATCAAATGAGTGCTGCATTGAAAAAAACTTTATACATCAGTAAAATACTAAATGGATTGTTGATCGTCTGCTTTGTTGTCACTGGGTGTAATTTTCAATGGGTAAAAGATCTTTCTGTTGAAAGGACTTCAACATCCGTTAATAATGCCAATGTAGATCTAGAAATCACCTGGGCTTACCGCGATGAAGGACGTCTGGGAATAGAGATCCTTGTGAAAAACTATCCACTTGCCCAGGAAGCCACTCTACAATGCCCAATTACGCGTATTGATCTAGAGAACGGTGGGAAAAGCTATCTACTCTACAAGAATCCTGATCAGATCTCCCTGAATGAGTTTTATAAAATCAAAAGCCATAACAATTGGCATTGCGCAATTAAACGACATCAGGGTGGATTTGCCGATTACCTATTTAGCTTGACTCATTTCAATGAAGATCGTTCTTTGCCGGATGGTACTAATTATTTTCAAAATGACCCCTTACCAGAATTATTCGATTCATCCGTTATCCTTATTGAATTGGGTCAGGTAAACGCATTATTCGGACCACAATCAATGGCTACCTTACCCTTTCTGGGTTCTTTTACACTCGATGTAAAATACTCTGAAATAAAAGAAAAACTAACGTGGCAAAATTCACAAAAATTTATCGGGGATAGCATTGTCATCCAGGTAAATCGAGTAGCCTTGAATCCATCAGTGACCTGGTTGAACGCTTGTATCATGATACCCGATAATCACAATTGGATTCCTAAAGCAAAACTAGAATCAAATGGATATTTAGCCTATTCTACAGATTACCTGCTCACATATCCCGTATACCCTTCCACATCTTTCATGAGTGATCAGAGGTGTTTTATTTTTACCATCCCTTATAGTTATTCTATAGGTTCTCCACTATCAGATTTCCACATAGGAATTAATCAAGTGATTATTGATAACACTAATCCTGGACAGGTGGAGATGAAAGATTGCGAAGCTGTGGGTAGAGAAATTGGAGAACTGAAAAGTATTCAGATTAACTGCTGGAAATTTGAAACGAACGGTCAGCCACAACACTGGTTTCAAGTGGTTTCTTATCCAGATAATATGACCTACCAAGAAGCATACGACATTGTCGAAACCGCATTTACCAACACAATAGTTGGCCCATGGATGTTGTCCATTGATTTCCAACCAGCTATGACAACCTCACCTACTTCTCACCCACCGGTAGAAAAGCCAGAAGAATTAATCGACGTTATACAATCCACGCCATCACCTTAGCCATCAGCGTAAATTGTTCTTGGAATTTTAAAAGTACCTTACTTCCCTGGAAAAATATGAACCAACAAATGAAGTTTAAAACAATTATTGGTTAGGTGGAATAAATGGCCACATCATGCATTTCCTTAAAAAGTTTTACGGTGTTCAAACAATTGAAAGACTTTACAAAAATTTAACACCTGATTTGCTATATTTATATTTAGATGGTATGGGAACCAACTTAATTTAGTGGGAAAAGTCAGGACATTAATAATTATAATGACGGAATGAAGTTATCCAAGGTGGCCAATTTCTTGATGGCATTTACAGTCACTTTTCCCGTTATCGTTGAGGTATGATGATATATAAAGTTGAAGTAATCATTCCGAACGAGCTTATAGCGGATTAGCCTATAAAGATTATCCCTACTTTCAAGATTAATACCGAGGCCAACAATATCGGCAATCCCGGTAATCGGTGAAGCTTGATTTTCTGTTCCCGTACCATAGATACCAATCCTAAAGCAATCACAACGATTAAGTGAATAACCAGAAACGACATGATAAAGAAAATCCCTGGCCAGATAAGACAGATCGTAATTGCACTAACGGCATCTGCGCCACCCCACCACTTCAATTCCCAGGCAGCCCAGAAGCCAATGATTGCCAATGCTGAAAGTGGTGAAGATTGAATCGAGAGGAATGCCCCCAAAAATAGCAATGGGAGCCAGGTGATTATTCGGCTTAATTCTTCCCAGCCAAATGCTTGAGATATTCTATACCGTTCACTAACAGCTGCAACTAAGACAGCAAGAAGGACTAATGCCCAGTCTCCCTGCCAGATCCGATAAAGACCTGCGCCCATGAGAGGAATAACCACCCAGGCACTGTGAGGTATTTCACTTTTTCGTATATCGAACCAGGATACGATTCCCAACCAGGTTACAACAAGGCCAAAAATAATCCAATCCATAACACCTCTTTTTCTACGGCTTGATCTGCCCTTCGATCCGTCGAATATATTCAGCGCCACTTGCACAACCGCTTGAAAAATTGGCTGCAATGCTATTCCAATTGTTCGGATTTCCGGTTTTTCGAAGAGCCTGATAAACACACCCAGCACCGGCATGGTAATTTGCTAGAACCAGACGCCAGTAATCTTCATAACTTAAAAACGCAGCTGGTTGTTTGCCGGTTGCCAGATTGAAAATCCTGGTCGATTGCAAACAACTTGCATTGAGGGTTTCCGTCAGAACTCGTATCGCTTGGTTTCCTTTTTCAAGATCAACACCCCCTGGACAATTCGGGCAGGTGGCCTCGATATCCCGTAAAACCATTCCGCGTAATAGGTATTGCGTTGAAGAATCCAGGAATTGATATTGGGTAGTACATCCTACTTCACCGTATGTTTGCCGGCAGATGCTTTGGAAATAAGCCGACCGCCACATCAAAACAAGGTCTGCGCCATATGTGGTCATCTGACCCAATCCAATCTCCCCTAAAGTCCAATTTGCCGCTGGCCAGAATTGCGATTCAACGGCAATGACAGCTTTAACTACCTTTGGCGGTAACTCTGCTGCCTCAGAAGAAGAGAGAATCACCGAGTCAAATTGATTCTGCCATGTGAGCACCTGGTTTTTAGTAAGTTCGATTCCACAACCATTTGCGGAGCCATCAGGATTCAACCCTTCTGCTGGGCAGGTAATACCATCGACTAATCCGGATGACAATAACTCGGCAGCCAAAACATCATAACGATTGGCGGTGGCTAGGTTCGTGTTCCCACTTACGGGCATTAACCAATCTGGAATAGATGTTGGGGTTAAGCCATAAGCCATCTGGCAGGTTCCACCGCTATCAGCCTTCACAGATGTTGTTTCCCAACTGGCAGTGGTCATCACTGTAAGGGCGACTAGTAGAATTCGGATTACGGGCGACCATGCACGGGATGCCATGCCACCTCCCAAACTACGCTGGGTGTTCGATATGTCTGGCCAAAATCATCCGACAAATCAACCCATGCGGTCCAGATACCCTCTTCTGTGGTGCCAAAATTGAGATCTCCTGAATTTTCAGGAGTCACCGACCAGGTTGAGCCATTGCGGTTCAAAGAAAATTGAGCTCCCGATGGTGCCCGAACTCGTACCAAAATAGAATAAGGTGGAACACCACCTGTTACCTCGCCAGTTAGGGTCTGTGCGGGTTGATCCAGGCTAGGAGCAAACAACAGTAAACGCGCATATGTGACCGCTATTGTCCCGCGAAGTGGCGCAATCACAATAACCGTGACTGAATCGCTAGCAGTTTCATACTGATTAGAACAGGTGATTGTATAGGTGTGCGTTCCAGTCGGGACTCCACTCATAGGCTGATTTCCAGCTACGACCACATTCCCAACCCAGCTGCCATTTGAACTGGCTGCTGAACAATTGGTCGCATCGCGACTGATCCAACTCAGGGTAAAGCTTGCGGGAGAAATTATTGTCAGAGGACCATCGGTGTTGTTAACCTTCAAATCCACTGCGGGTGGATTGTAGACAATGACAGTGACACTATCTGAAGCGGAACCAATGGGATTGGAACATGTCAACGTATAGGTGTAACTTCCGGTGGTGATGCCAGTGTAATTCGTCGAGCCGGACTGACCCTTCGTTCCAGTCCAGCTTCCTGAGGCAGTACAGGTATCTGCATTGCTGGAAGTCCAACTCAACAGATATTGAGCGGGAGAAGTCAGGCGGATTGTTCCATCCTGGTTATTCGCTTTCAAATCCACGCTGGGCGGGAGTGAGCATCGAATCGTTTTATTTGTTCCTGACAGATCAAACCAGTAGGAATTATAGGGATTTTGACCCTGAACGCGTATGGTGTGTTGAACATTGGGCGAGATCAATCCCCACAAATCTTGAGTGAACCCACAAGTGCCGCCCGTGCATGTTCCGGTCAGATCCGCCCTGTACTGGTTAGCGACTCCATTCGCTATCAAATTGCCATCTACCAGGATGCGGTAATTGATATCTAACCCTGGAGCAGCATCTTGCATCACCCAGCCAAAAGCCCGACATTGGGATTGAGGTACTGTTCCAGAGGCTCCATCATGGTAGCCAGAAAAGGTATCTCGATAAGCCCAGATTAAGACGAAATCTTCAAAGTCGTGGTCATAACCGCCATTACTATTATCTTCATCCCAATCCCCCCAACATTGTGGAGTGCCGATAATGGTATCCCCGGAAGCGAGGAAAGCTGTCATTAAACTGGTAAAGTCTCTACCACCGGCGCTTGGATCGTAGTTTTGTGAATAGAAGTAATTTGGACAAAAGTAATCGTGATGAGGCGTTTTCCAACCCACGTGCGGGTTAGCACACCCCCCTGAACCGCAGTTGCCTCCATAACAATCGCAACCTCTGATCTGGATTGTCTCACCCGCTGCAACCGTGATCGGGGTCAGCACTGTTTGATTGTTAATCACATCCATATAAGTGCAGTTCTGCCCTACCCTGCAGCCATTACGGATGAAGTAATAGCGCGAAAAATAGCCCGGTGAGCTTGAAGAGATGACATTCCATAAAACAATTCTTCCAGCTCTAGGGAACGTGATCGAAACGGGATTTCGATTATAAGAAACGATAGGATGGCCATAATCCGCCAGTGCAGAGATCATGATCACCAAACCAATCACAATGGCAAGGATAATTCCCAGAAATGTTTTCTTACGCGTCATCAGATTTGAGATAAATTTTTTCATTGGACAACCCCAGCGGATGCAAATACCCGAACGGTTTTCAATTCGATTCCAAAAATGTTTAGAATCGTCCATTGGATTGGAACCTCCAAATAGACTCCAACAGCCGGTTCATTACTTGACCAATCGCTCAATCCAACGCCCAAGCGAACTGGACGGGGTGGAAATCCGGAAATCGTGCCTCCAAAAGGATCAGGTAGAACCCGAATTGACGAGGTGTACCCAATAATTCCACGCGCTTGCATAGCAGAATTAACTACGTTTTGGGCTTCACTATTGGCCACGGCTTGATCTAGTTGGATAAAGCCAGTAGTGAGAACAGCATCCCAGTCCCTTCCTCGGGATGCTCCTGCAAGCGCGGCCTCTTGCGCCACAGAATAAGCCCAATTACGCGCCGCATACAGCCTGTAAATATCCACGAGCCCACCTGCAATCACGACAAGCACGAGGATGGATAATAATCCCCACACTGCGGATTGTGCTTTTCTTTCAGTGACCATTTATGTTTAGCGTTGATTCCGATACTACAACTATAGGAAAATGAACGCTCTCCTTTCAGTGAGATAAACTTGAATTGACAGAACATTTGTTTTATAATCAGAACATGAAATTAACAGCACAAATCAAACTTCTCCCAAGTCACGACCAAGCTATTGCACTTCTGCAAACGCTGGAATTGGCCAACGAAGCCTGCAATGTAATTAGTGAGCAAGCCTGGGAAACACGGAGTTTTAAACAGTTTTCGCTTCATCGTTTGATGTACAAAACAATTCGTAGCAAATTTCCGCTAACCGCTCAAATCGTTGTGCGTTGTATTTCTAAGGTAGCCGATGCTTACAAGACCGGCCAATTGAGTAAGCGCTTCTTCCGAAGTCATGGAGGTTTCCCATTTGACAATCGTATCTTGTCTTGGAAATTGGACAGTTCAGAGGTCTCAATTTGGACAATCGCCGGTCGGCAACGAATTCCTTTTGTCTGTGGAAAGCGCCAGCGGGAGCTTCTGCTGGAAAACCGAGGTGAGAGTGACCTTTGCATTCGTGATAATAATTTTTTCCTTGATACTTCCTGCGAAGTGGAGGCGTCCCAAACCAAGTCTGTTACCGATGTACTGGGATTGGATCTTGGCTTAGTCAACATTGCGGCGGATAGTGATGGAATTATGTACAGTGGAGAAGCAATTGAGACCAAGCGAAGGATTTATGCTCATCGTCGCCGGAACCTTCAAAGGAAAAATACGAAGGCAGCAAAGAGAAAACTCAAGAAAATTTCTGGCAAGCAGGCTCGTTACCAAAAGGACACCAATCATCTGATTAGCAAACGTATCGTGCAGAATGCGCAAGACACCGGACGCGCCATAGCCTTGGAAGACCTTGGCGGTATACGCGACCGGGTAACGGTTAGAGGGCGCAAGCAGAGGGCACGGCACGCGAACTGGTCTTTCCATCAGCTGCGGAAATTTATTAGCTATAAAGCAGATCTTGCCGGTGTTCCGATATTTCTCGTCGATCCTCGAAATACCAGCAGAACGTGTCCTAATTGTGGTTGTGTTGATAAGCGTAATCGAGTTACTCAATCTCTTTTCTCCTGTGTATCTTGTGGTCACTCTGCACCTGCAGATACAAACGCGGCAGTGAACATCGCTGCCAGGGCTGTCGTCAATCAGCCTAAGGTCTCGAACCTTTCAGATTCAGGGACAAACCCTTTCCATTATTATGGGGTTATTGACGGATACCGCTCCACGATTCCCCAGTGCTGAACTCGTATTGTCATGATGGGTTCAGAAAGGAAGGGAATATCTGCTTGAAATGGTGCAGAAGCCTCCAAGATAAAAGTAGTTCCAAATGGGCTGCCTGAAAGCCAAGCTGAACTCCGTGGAGTGCCAGCAGCATCAAAAACTTGAATGGTCGTAGCCTCAACCGTACCCATCACATTTTGGTTCGTCCCTTCTTGAATCAAGTTCTTTGCATAATTCCATTGGGAAGGATCAAGGGATAAAGCGCGAACAGCTGCGCCGGCACTGCTGTCCAATGCCTGCCTCATGGCTACTCCACGGCTGAGTTCAATACCACCAAAAATGACCAGTGCAAGCACCATCAGAACTAACAAGGCTTCAACCGCCGCCTGCCCCTTAGAATCTGATTTAAGACCCAATTTCGGCGTTGACATCATTGAACTTGACCTTTAAAGTGGAAAAGACTTCCCAGAGCGCGCCGCCAACCAGAGCGATGAAGATCGCCAGGACAACGATATACTCAACAACGCTTTGTCCATTTCGATCATGCAACATAATTCCTCCTCTCCTTGGAACGCTCCTCTGCACTTTTACAGAGGAAGCGGAGTGTTAATGGTTGGTAGCTGGCCTTCTATCCTGAAGACCAGCTACCAGGTTTGCTAATAAATTATGGGTGTGCAGCCGGCACAGCGATGCTGTTAATCCAGTCCGCAATGCTGCCGCCTTGGGTACCGATATTGCTCAGGATGGCCCAGATAGCCACTGCTCCCAAGACAACGGCGATCGCCAGAACAACAACAAACTGTGGAATTTCGGATGCTTTCTTATCGAACAACATAAACAGGCTCCTTTCCCTCGCACTATGGGCGGGGGTTTTGAAAAATGGGTTAGAAACCGCCGCCAATCGACACCCCGGAGAGAGTTTTCAGGATGCGGTCAACAAGCGGGTAAAACAACAAGATAACAATTGGCCCAAGGAGAAATGGCATAGCCAATAAGGTGATGCGCAGGGGCAAACGCTGCATCTGTTCTTCGGATTGGTAACTGATCTCTTCGTTCAATTCTTCGATGACACTGGCAATCGCTTGATCAACATCGGAGACTCCTCCGGATTGTTGAGCAGCCTGGACACGTTGTACAACGCGAAGCAACTGGGGAGATTTCAAATCGTCAGCTAACTGGTTAAGTAAATCCAACCCACTGCGAGCAGAACTACCCTTCAGCCGTTTTTGTAGACGTTGGTATACAACTGAAGTTTCGACGGTCGTCTTTGCCAAGCTCTCCAATCCAAGCAAGAGCGAACCTTGTAAGCTCATATGCAGACGTACATCGATCAGAAACTGCCGAATTTGTCCGACCATGAACCGTTTTCGCTGCTGGAACAAATAGCGTTTGGCTAACCACACCAGACCTGGCAATGCCAGGAAACCCAACCGGATGCTGGGAAGCTGCGGTCCTAAGACTGCCAATAGGATCAGTCCAATCAGGGCTGTACCCGCATAAAGAGCTCCCCATGGAATGTCGCCGAACCCCAAAATTGCTTCTTCTGTTCTTTTCTCGTCGCTTTGATATTTGGTTCCGAGTCCGAGAGCGTGTAAACGTCCACGCTGTATCGGACGGCTAAGCCTCCTTCCTGTTTCAAATAAAATGGATATTACGGTATTGGCAATCATGCCCACTCCGATTGCCAGACTAAAGCCCACCACAAGGGAAAAGGTATCCATTCCTAGACCTCCCCAAAACTCAATTGGTAGACTTCGTACTCAAAATACAGGCTGGCTAGCACAACTCCACAAATCATTACTGCCAGTAACACCCGATGAGGTGCATCTTGTAGGAAAAAATCACGCCAGGCTGGTGATAAAACTACGAAGGACACGGAAGCGGCAACTACACCTTGTAGCAGTCGGATTGTTCCACGAACAAGCGAAAGGGTTTGGCGTGTTTTTGAACGCACCAGTTTTTGTCGGTGAGCTTCCTGTTCCAATGAGACAAGCAACTCTTCCTGAATTTCTTCTGTCAGCTGAGCATTATTGGCAATCAAAGCCGACAGCCTTGATGTGACATTTCCGGGTAATCCTTTTAATGCCTGTGCCGCCTGGGCAGGGGGTTGATGCATTCGTAAGCGGCTTGCGACCTGCTCGATGGCGTGGTTCATCACGCCCATAGGCAATTTGACCTTCATCAAAGCATTCAAAAGAGAGTGATCTACACTCATCAATGATCGAATTTGCAAGGCAACCGATTCCGCATCCTCGTTGATTTGTGCGCGCTCGACCTGTTTTTGCTGAAAGTTGATCCAAATCAGGATGATCAAACCGATCAACAGTACAAGAGGTGAGAGCATAAAATCGTGGACTGCTATTGCTAACCCAGGCGTGGCAATCAATAAAATTAATCGCTTCCAATCCAACTCATTGTGTGCCTGGTAAGGCTGTTCTTGAATAACGCCCATCGCCCGTAGCCGGCGTCCTGCCCAGGATACAAATGTCCTGCGCCAGGTTTTCACTATGATTTCTACGCCAGATAACAGCGTATTGTATAAAGCCAGAAAGATACCGCCCGCCAGGAACACTGCTCCTGCATCAATTAAGAATTGAAACGGACTCATGCCTCTTCCTCCGGAGAACCTTTTATACGATCCAGTCTGGTCCAGTACCCGCGCGGAGGCTTTGGAATACCTAACGCCCTGCAGCGCTTTTCAACGGCTTTATCAGAAACTCCATATAAGGCAGCAATCTGAGTAGTTGGAATTTCCCATACCAACTGCCGTAATTCTTCTGGATCAATGATAAATTTCCGATCAGCCAACCTTCGGCAGGAATCGTTATGGTAGATCCGCCGATTTTTATGAGAAAGGGTGACTTTGAAAGGTTCTCCGCAATATGGGCAAATCAAAATTACCGCCTTATGATCCGGGTCATGTGAAAGTTTGCCGAGGGTTGTCAGAATTAGATTTTCAATCGTCAAGTTTTGCGGATTCCCATCCTTATAAATAACAATCTCAAATGAACGAAGCCACCGTCCTAAGCTGACTGACATCAGGTGCCGGCTCAAGATCACCTTTCCATCTTTTCTGGCTAAAGGGTGATGACAATCCTGGAATTCCTGCTGTCCGGTTTCAGGATTGACGACTGGATGTATATCTTTGTGATAATCACAAGTTTCCATAAGTCACTCCTGGCCAATTAATATCGACTTATCCGGGTTATCATTTGTGGAGATGATTTGCCAGCATAAAAAACCATACATTGGATAAGTTGGTGGTTCCCAACCATAACGAATAAACCCGTTCGTGAGTCCAGTTCCCACATCATCCAGCACAATCATGGTGTCAATCATTTGCGCCAGGTGGCAATAATCAGACTCGCAATCCTCCCAATAAACGCCACTTTGAGTGACATAATCACCTTTCAGTTGAACTCCAATCAACTGTCCTTCTTGGATAGGATGGGAAATCAATGAATAGGCCGGTTTTCCAGAAAATTGAATTTCAGTAGCCGCCCAGGTAAAGCTTAGGTCACCGTCTGCTTCGAGATAGTAGACTTTCACCAAACTCATCGGTTGAATAAAATCGATCTGTTTGGTTTCACCAGCTACCCCATAAAAACGCCACGTTCGTTCTTGCCGGATAAAACGCAATCCTTGCCAGGGGGCATTCCGCAATTTGCTCTCGATTTCCTCGTTCTTATGATTAACATCTTCGAAATAATCTACACTTGATGGTGCTGGGTCCACCTTCATTAGGGCATTCAGGTTCCCGAAAACAAAAACCAGGCATCCTACGACAGCAAGTAGAAATGCAACGACAAGGATCCACTTTAAGAAGCGGTTCATTTTATTCCCTCCAACTGGTGATAGGCTTGTTCAAAGACAGGGAGGCTCTCATCACCTTCTGCCCGGTAAAGGTAGTTCAAACAATAATCACCTTTCGCATTAATTCCCTTAATCGTGGCGATGGCCTGTAAGGTGCGTTGAACTCTTCCTGATCGGTTGACCCTTCCCATCAAAGCAATAACATCCAATCCCATCGCTACCATCGAGCGAACAGCAGCCAATCCCAATTCCGGTGCTGCAGCCAGGGCAAGTTGTTCAAGGCGCATCAGGGACTCTTCTATCGTCCCACCGTGAATGGTTGTCAATGCTTTGCGCCCCAAGCAGGTGGCTTTTAAGAATTGCAGTGCCTCATTTCCTACCACCTCGCCCACCAGGATGGCTGCCGGGTTCATACGGGTATAAATGACGTTTAGGACCCAATCCAGGGTCACGCCAGGTGTGCCAGGCGATAATTCAGCTGGAGCAACAGTACGCAATAAAAAAGGGTGCTGGATTTCCAATTCCCGGAAGGTTTCCAGCGCAGCAATCGGTGCAGATACGGGCAAGAAACCCGAGAGAGCGTTGAGTAACGTCGTCTTGCCAGAACCCATTTCACCGGCAATCATCAGGCTGCCAGCCAGGTTGGCTACCATCCAGGCTAGAAATCGATCTGGTGTGTCTTTCAGGGATTGGATCCGATAGGTTAGTTCGGACCTGGTATCTTTTTCTGCAGGGCTGGTTAATGTCTGCAGCAGTCCGATTGATGTCGGATCACATTTGGCAAAAGTGCCAGTCTGCTCCATTTCTTCCAATGTGCGAACACGCCGTCCGAAAGTACGGATATTGATTGCAGTCCCCTCGGTTGACAGGCGCGGAACGATGGCGGTAAACCGTTCTCCACCTGGCAGATCAATTAACACAGCTGGTCGATCTCCGCGTAAAGTAGCGCCGCCTTGATCAGCAACATGCACAGCGAGGTTTTCGAAATAGCTGTCATCAGCCAGTTTCCCCAGATGATAAAAACTCCCATCATATTCCACAGCTACCACCCCATTACGCACAAAGATTTCCTCCACGTATGGGTCACGCAGCAACTGATCGAGTAATCCCACCCCGGACAATGCATCCGTGATAATTTGTGCATTGCGATTGACAGAACTACGATTCTCACCCTGATCAATCAAGATAGAGCGCACCTCATCATAGAAACGACGACGTTTTTCTGAGTCTGCTTCTCGCCAGCTGGGTGGGTTGATTCCGCGCTGTACCAATTCCTCACGGACCCGTTCAATCAGGAGTAGATCGGATTGGTTTAAGGGCTGAAGGGTTGGTGGAACGGTTGGATGGATCAAGGAAGTGCCAGAGTTGACCATAACAATCCACCTTGTTTTTTACTTGCTGCAACCGCAGTGAGAATAACGTCCACATCTTTCGGCTCTACCGCTAGGGTAAGGATTTGGACTTGTTCGTTCTGTGGGCTGCCACCAAACGTTGAGTTGTCCTCACTCTTCTGATTGGATTCTGCAGCGACACCTTGTGCATTGCGGACATCTACTACCAAAACGCTCCTGGCGATGAGCTCGACCTTGAAGGTAGATTGATCGTTGGCTGAAATCGCTGTGTTCTCAGGGTCAATTTCCTCGGGAAGCACTTGATACAAATTGACGTGTTCTCCGATTCGAATTTGTCCACCTACTGCAGAAACAGGTTCAACCGGGATTGAGAGAACTTCATATGCTGCATCGGCCAGTCGAAACTGCGTGACTGGCACCGCATTTGCCTGAGCAACCGGCAGTTCTGCCGGCAACGAAACCGTGCTGATCATTCCTTCCAGATCCTGGGTGGATTGGTAATAGGGTAAAGATGCCATCGTGCGAGGCATCTCGCGCATTTGAAACATGTCTGCATCTAGAATTGCATAAGCAGGGATTGCATTGATGGGTACTGGTACCTGATAAGTGGAAACTTCCTTCAAATACAGATTGCGTCCATAGAAACCTGCTCCCAGAGCAACCACAACTGCAATTACCCCGATAATAAATTGAACAGTTCGATTCATTATTTCCTCCGTTTCCAGCCGGTATATGCTTGTTCTAAAATGGGATCAGCCAATCGTGGGTCGAGCGACTGAGCCCATGTTTCGTTGTAAGGCAACACAATCGACACGCCGCTTTCTGCACGATCAGAGACCGATTTGGCCATGTTCAAGACTAAATGGTGTGGTTCTGAAACTTCGCTCATCAATCGTCTGGCTTGTAATATGGCATCATCGCGAGGAGAGGTAACGACCAGATTGATCAATCCAGGCTTAGGTTTCGACAATTCCGAGAAAAGGGGATGACCGGGAAAACAGTCCACGACAAAAAGTGTGTGTTTCCGTTGGATCTCTACCAGTAGATTTCGAACGCCTTGCGGGTCTTCGCTCCAGAGGACATCGATCGTTCGGCCATCCATCGGGTATAAGCTGACCCCATTCCAAAGAGCAGGCTCTGCTTTATGAGTGGCAATGGTAAAGAATTCGGGAAGGTCGGGTGAAATTCGAGCGTGCAGTGCGCTTCCGCCCATACTAAGTTCAAGCAATGCCGCTGGCAGTCCCGTATTCCTGACGAAGCGTTTACAAACAGCCATCGCAAGGGTTGTTTTTCCCACTCCTCCAGACCAATTCACCAAATTAATCTGACGGGCTGGTAGGAACGAGACTTGTTTGGCACTGGTCAACCGGGCTCGCCCTAGCCATTCAGCCGGGTCTATTACAAAACTTTCTTGAGTAACCACCGGGATCCCACTCTTATCCAGCGCACTATGAAGTATCTCTTCAGATACGTCTGATATTGGGAGCAGGTCACCGAGAATAACCAGGTGTACTCCAGACAGGTTCTGTAAAACACCACGAGTAGAGAATGCTTCTCGTACTGAGAGATTGTCAGTCTGGGAGAGTGCTTCCAATACTTTTTGATCAGGTTGATGAGCCCCAAGCAAAATATCAAGAGCCGAATTCCGTTTCAAATTAAAAGAATTTCCAAAACTAAATTTCATGTTATTTTTCATCTCCTTGGATGTTTTTTGATGGGTAGGACAAATCTGCATAAATTGCCAGTAGCACCGCAGTAACCAAAAGCAAAGTGGTTAAGACCGTCAAAATGGTTCCTGGTAGTGAACCGCTACCCAACTTGATATACACGATGGATAAACCACTAATTCCGGCAATTCCCATGGATCGAATCCACATCAAATTGGTCAGAATGGCAGAAACAAATACACTCAACACCGCCAACCAGACCAATTCGTCTTGGACAGCAAATGATTTCATGAGTAGGGCGATACTCAAAGCCAACGCAAAGCACATGTTTGAAAAGTTCCGCGCCATATTTTTCACCAGAGTCCAGGAATCAATCGCCAAGGTACAATCCGCATGTAGCAGGCATATCCGTCAATCGTTTTTTCTTCTCGAAGGATTCGCCAACATTGAATGAACGTCAGAGCAACAGATAAAAGAATGGCAGTGAACCAATCTGGAGAACTAAAGACCATCATTGCCCTGAACACCAGTTCTCCCAGATACATCGGGTGACGTAAAAACCGATAGGGACCACGACTGGTCAGGCCACGATCCGCAGGAGCAACCCCAAAACGTGATCCTAAAGTGATGAGAGACCACAAGATCAATGAGTAGCCAGCCAGGGCAGGTATGAGCAAATACCACTCGCTATGGCTGGAAGTTGTGAATGTGGGCAAGAATGCGGCGATCATTCCGAGCCATAATCCGGTGCGATCATATTGTTTCGCCGGTGTTCGCCGGGCGTAGAAGAAAGCTAATAATCCGTTATGAATCGCAAACAGCCAGGCTAGGATAGAAGGATGCTGCCAGGCTGCCAACCCGGAAATAAGCGTGGCAAAAAGGAAGAAGCCAAAACCAACCAGGTCACGTATGCGATCGGAATGTTTCCGAATGAAATGAAGGGGATTGGTGACCATCACATCGCGCCTAGATTCTGGACAATTGGCCATCCGATTACAGCCAGCAAGGTCACCAGGAATGGCAGGAAATAAAAAACCACCATCGGGATCACCAGCTCTGATCCCACTTTTTCTGCTCGCTGCTCAGCGGAGCCAATATAGTCAGCTGCAATACTGGTTGCCAGCTGTCCCATCAATTCTTGTTGGGCAGTACCGCGTCGGATGAATTCCAATTGCACAGACATGCCGATCAATTCAGGGAGATGAGATTCCTGGGCTTCACGTTGCATTTGCTTGATCAGATCACGACCTTTCGCCATTTGAAGAACCCACCGCATCCATCTGCCTACCAGGCTTTGCGCTTGAGCTGTGCGACGCAAGGCTTCTTCCATCGAAACGTTTGCAGACATCTGGGCTGAAACTAGCTGAACAAATTCTGGAAGTTGAGCAATGAATTGACGGCGATAACGACGGGCAACCCCGCCCATAGACATGGCAGGGTATTGAAATCCAACCAATCCGCCTACCAAAGCAAATACTGGTTCCGCAGTGGCTACCATCCCCAATCCAAACCCTGCTACAGCTAAAGCCACCCGCAGAGAGGTAAATTGCACTTCATTCCAATCGTTCCAGCGATCTCCGATGTGAGCCCAATACAGATTTGCCCGTGTTTTCCGTAGAAAACCAGTTGGTGTCCATCTAGATACTGGTTTGTCTAGGGGAGAAAGGGATTCACGCCATCTGGTCAGGATGACGCCATCTGCTGGCGTAAGAATCTCAGATAACCGTCCCGTGGGTGCTGCAGGAGCAAGTTCAAGTGTCAGGTAGATGACCAATGCAAAAACAGCGATGCCGGTGAGGTAAATGAGAGCTGTCATCTACACAGCCTCCATAATCATCGAACGGATGATAAAGTACCCGCCTACCATGGCTGCCATCGTGCCACCAATCACGATTTGAACAGGGAGGGCGGTTAACGAAGACCGCACCATTGGGTCCTGGCTGAGATAAACCAGAATGAGAATCAAGACAGCTGGCAGGACTTTTGCAGAAACCAGCGAATCGCCGGCTTTCGCCTGGGCACGATTCCGTGCAATCAGGATTTGCTGAACCCGGCTTGAGATATCCATGAGGACTGTGGTGTAGGCTCGTCCGCCTGCTTCGGTATATCCTTCCAACAGTTGAGCTAGATTGGCCAGGGACACCGAAGGGCTGCGCGATGCCAGACTTCGCAATGCTTCCACCCTATCTTTGATTCGCATTTCTGAAGCAGTGAGAATAAACTCTGGGGTGAGTGGATTGGTTTTTTCTATCTCCAAGGACTCACCGACTTGTTGTAAAACATCGGGCACGGATCCACCAGCGAGTAGGCCAGCAGCAGTCCGACCAATAGCAATTGGGAGCAGCTGGTCAATATTCCGACCACGACTTTTCACTCGATCATCCAACCATGCGCCAGGAATGTAAATTACGATTCCGCCAATTACGATTGCCGGTAGACCGGGGAGGAACAACCAGGCAATGACCATGCCGCAAACACCAGCAGCGATACGCAGTAAGCGGAAGGTAACGGGTTTGATATTCAGGCCGGAGGCTAATAGTTTATATTCCAGCGATTTTTGATCGAGGCTGGATAGAGTTCGGGCTGAATCAACAGTATATAAAGCGGATAATCTACCCGTTTTGATTTGCTTTGGATACCATAGTAAGAGCACCAAAGTAGTGGATAAGATCCCAACCACTGGAATTAATATCGTCATAGATCCTCCAGGTAAGTTTAAAAACAAAAGCCAGACACTCGTGCTTATGCACATTTGACGTGCGCATCCAGCAGGTAGAGTCCGGCTAACGATTGAAAGAATAGGTTATTTAGTTGTCAGATTAGATTGAGTATAGCAAGCGAAAAGGGCTTATCCTAGGGGGACAACCAGAATGAGAAGTATCTACCATATAGATACTATCTTTTTATCCTGATTTCGAGCGAGCAATGATTATTAAAACAATAGATAAAATGATCAGATAAACAATTAATGCTATCAGAACTACAAAGATCATGCGACCTGGCCTAGTCTCTTGTTAAGATCGTTATTCCAATTGTTCCAAGACCTGTATGGAGTGATAATCCAGGTGTAAATTCGGACAACAAAAAAGGCTTTTGATCAGGAAAAGAAATATTTATTTTATCCTGTAGGTTTTGGACTTTTTCTGGGCAGTCCGCATGAATGATAGCGCCTCTTTCAATCGCTTTCCCATCGCAAGCATTTATCAGCAGTTCAAACATCTTTTCAATAGCTTTGCTAACGGTTCGCTGACGACTGATGACTTCCAGCTTTCCTTCTTGAACGGTCAGTATTGGTTTAATATCTAATAGATCTGCGAAGTTAGCTGAATGTTTATTTAACCGACCACTCAGAGCGATATATTTCAGGGAGGGTAAAACTGCAAAAGTGTGAATTCGTTTTCTGATAAGGGTTAAATTTTCCAAAACCTCATCTCTTGTTGCCCCATTTAAAACAGCTTCAGCAGCTGTCAGAGCCATAAAACCTTGCCCCATTGAGAGATTTTGGGAATCAATGACAACAATATCATGCTGGAACATTTGAGATGCAAGGATTGCAGAGTCATAAGAGGAGCTTACTTTACCAGATACGCAAATACAAATAATGGATTGGACACCTTCAAGAATAGCTGCTCTAAATGCTTTGGCAAAGGCTTCTGGAGAAGGAGCCGATGTTGTTGGATATTTTCTAACCTGTTTCAGCATTTCAAATAAGAGGTGATCGTCAAGGTCCACACCAGTTTGATAGGTCTCACCCTCTATAATCACGTTAATGGGAACCTGGCGGATTCCGCCTTGCACAGTTAGATGAACAGGCAGGCTGCTATCTGTGTCAGTAATAATGGCAATGTTCTTCATACTTTCTCCTTCGAGTTTCAAGTTTTGTCATTCTTTATAAATACAATAATTTGTTGATGCTAATCCGTTTTGAGACGTTGCTGATGAAATGAGTACCATCTCTTTTGATCCAATAGGATAGATTTGAGCTGCCTGCGTAACTCGGATGTGTCAGTGATGGTAGCAGGCATGTCATGATGGATGGGAATTACATAGGGCGCCTGAAATTGCCTGGCTGTGCGCACTAATACTTTTTTATAGTAAGACGTAAAGAGAGGCGCTTTCCGCCAGGGTAAGCATAAGATATCCGGCTTCACGTTCAGGGGAGCTTCATGCGCGTCACCAATATGCAACAAACTTGCTTCATCCAAAATAAGAAATGAGAGAGGCGTTGTAGCGGGTTCTGGTTTCCTTCTATACAGAAGAAAATACAAAAAACGATAGAAAAAACCTCTGGTCTGGCTATACCCGGGCAAAACCCGGATATTTGCAATCTGTTCACCTGGCTGCACGGGCCTCATACGATGGTGTGATACTCCCATCTGCATAGCCATTTGGCAAACATCAGGTGAGGCGATCACCACCCCAGTAGAAATCTCTGCCAATCGCCCTATATGATCTTGGTGACCGTGGGTGACACAAATATACTCTACACCGGATTCGGGCTCCGTGGTAAAGTCTGGATCGATTACAATATGGCGATAGCCAATAATTTCAATACAGGAATGACCAAGAAAGCGAATTTTCATTGAGAGAAAGTTGGCCTCCTTGTCTTTCTTCGACGATTTGGGGGAAATAATTGCAGATGTTTTATCATTAATAAGACTTCTCCAGAAAAATAATCATTTATTTTTGGGGCGAAAAAGCAAAATGAACAGCCATATTCCCAAACTGATGATTAAAACCAATCCACCGATGATCATCCATTGTCCCCAATCGCTTTGGGAAGGATTTGAGACCAAGAAAGTTAGTCCAATGATTAAAGCACCCACAAGAATGCTAAGCGATAAAAGGGTGAATAGCCGATCTAGCCTGCTGATGATTTGATCTGTGTCATCGATCTGGATCCTAAAAGGCTCATCCCGCTCAATACGCTCCAACATTCGGTTACCAGCTCGAGGTATGCGGTTGAGCATCTCGCCCCAATTAGCCCCGCCGAGCAAGGCTGCTCGAACCCATCCCGCGTTGGGTATCGCCATGTTCCACAACAATCGCCGCACAAACGGTTGAGCCACTGCAAACACATCGAATTCAGGATCTAATTGCAAGCCAACCCCCTCCATCATGGCTAACGTCTTCCCTAAAAGCCAAAGATCGCTGGGCAGGTGTAGGTGATGTTGAAAGGCAATCGGCATTATTTCTTCCACGACTTCCCTGGCACGAATGTCATTAAGAGGGAGGGCATAATATTTATTGAGAAGGCGACCAATATCGCGGGCCAACCCGGTTCGATCCACTTCAGCACCTGCAGCGCCCATCCGGATGAGTTGGTCCACGATTCCATCAGCGTCCAACGCAACAGCGACAAGATAGAGTCGAATGAGATCGAGGCGATCCCGATCCTTCAAGTAGCCAACCATCCCGAAATCCATAGCGCCAATCACCTCCCCAGGCAGCACATTGTAATTACCAGGATGAGCATCAGCGTGAAAAAAACCATCTTCCAACACTTCCTTGATAATGACACGTGCGCTATGCAGGGCTATACGATGTCGGTCATAACCAGCTTCATCTAATGCAGGGAGATTGTCAATTTTGATGCCATGGATGCGTTCCAAAACTAACACGCATTGACTGCTATACTCCCAATAAATGTGTGGGATGAATAAATGAGATTCATTAACAAAATTCTCCCGAAATCGGTCAGCATTTCGACCTTCACGGCGATAATCCAATTCGTTCCTTAAAGTGAAAGCGAAATCATTTGCCATGTTGACAAAATCGTAGACCTTTCCCAACCGGGCGGTCTGTGCTCTCTTCGCTAGTGAAGATAGTATTTCAAGATCGGTTTCGATCACAGCAGAGATGCCAGGCCGCTGAACTTTAACAACCACTTCCTGACCATCCGGCAGTATCGCAGCGTGAACCTGAGCCAGCGAGGCTGCCGCCAGCGGCTGCGGATCAATTGTCAAAAAAACCTGTTCCGGTTCGCGGCCAAGTTCACGGGTCAACACTTCCCGGATCAAGCTCCAGGGCGTTGGGGGAACATTATCTTGCAGTTTGCTCAATTCGGTAATGTAGGATGGTGGAAGCAGGTCAGGGCGAGTAGAGAGTATCTGTCCAAATTTGATAAAAGTCGGTCCCAGTTCCTCTAACGCCAAACGGAAGTGCATTGCCAGTTCCTCAGGAGGTGTTGAAGGTTCCTTCCGCGAAGGTAGCCTCAAGAAATTGCGGAAGGAATTCCAGTCTGGTTCCAGTTGGCTAAAGGCAAAGCCAAAGCCATGCCGTAAAAAGATGCCAACAATTTCGCGGTATCTCTGCCAATGACGTACTGAACGTGATTTTACGAACATGATGATTGTTTCTATACTCTCCTGGCTTCTTTTCAATTCGTGGGAAGCACTCTCACTTGAAATACACCCTTACAGATACCATTCAGCGGCCCAGTTGCTCCTGTAAATTGCGGAGAATTCTTTGCATTGGAGATTCTAATTTGCTCCATTGATGGTGCAATTTTCTTATTTGAAAAAAATTTAAACGATTCGACACATTGGCTGGACCGAATGTTCCGAATTCATACCCGAAAGGCGCATTGCGTACCGGTTTTCCCATTAGCGCATAAATCTCACACCAGGCATACTTCAGGCCAAGTCCCACAAGTCCTTCTTTCCCCACTCGCCGCATGGAGACTGGAATCCGGGCGCTGGATAAAATTCCGAACTTTCCATTTTTTTTTGCACGCCGGGCATAGTCAATGTCCTCACTAAGTGTAAGCGATTCATCGAATCCACCCATTTTTTCGTGGGCGGTACGCTTCGAAAGGATGCAAAAACCGGGAGCATGAGGGGAAAACGGTTGGATAATCTGGAAATACAGGTTTGTACCCACACAGATCATTCCATCCAAAGGGTTTCCATCGAGTGGCGCGATAAAGCATGTCGCCACGTCCTGTTTTTTTTGTTCAAATTCCTCTAAAACACGGGCAATAAAGTCAGGCGGTGGCAGTACATCCGCATCGAGAAATAAGAGGAGATCCCCTTTAGCTGCTCGAGCTCCTGCATTGCGTCCTACTGCCGGCATTCCACCGTGCACAAAGCGTACGCCTCTTGATTGCGCCAGTTCTGCAGTACCATCCTTTGAACCAGCATCCGCTACAATAATCTCATCTGGTAAACGGGTTTGCTTGGCCAGAGCGTCGAGCAATTGAGGGAGATATGCAATTTCATTGAGTGTCGGAATGATGACAGATAAATGTGTCTTGTTTTGACCTTTATTCGAAGCTGTATACAAATATTCTTTATTTCTCATTTTCCGGTATCCTTTGGATTATTCCCTCCATCACACCAAGTTGATCCGCGATAGCATGAGCGATCAGATGCGAAGCATCCGGCCTGGCAAGGCGGCGGCTGTTGGCAGCTATCTTTTCACGCTCATCGGGATGATCGAGCCAGTCGCGCAATATCTCTATGATACGATTGGGCTCTGGTGCCCAAACGCCTGCGCCCTGGTTTACCACATAAGAAACGTTACCATCTTCCTGCCCCGGCATGCGGCTGTAAAGGATCATCGGCAGGCCGGAGATAAAACCTTCACTGATCGTGCCAGGTCCAGCTTTGGTTAACAGAATATCCGCGCTGCACATAAAATTGGGCATCTCGTGTGTGAATCCGTAAATGAAGGTGGGGAGCGACCAATCCTCAGCCTCAAGTTGTGCCTTAACCTTATGATTACGTCCCGTTACGATTACCAGAGCTGCGTTGAGATGGGCATCCGAGATGGCTCGCGCAGTCTTGGCAAGAGGCCCCATCCCATCTCCACCCCCACTCAGTAAGATCACTGGCAGCTCTTGCGGCCAGCCCATTCTGCCTCGGAAGGATTGGCTACTTTCCAATGGCTGGCAAAAGCGCTGGGCAACCGGCAACCCCACCACGCGAATTTGATCAGGTTTGAGCCCATAAACTAAACCTCTCTGTCTCGCGATTTCAGTAGGTACAAAGATTAGATCAGAACGTTGGTTAAACCACCAGGTATGAGTCGAAACCATATCGGTAACGACCGTGAAAAATGGTGGAACCCCTGACTTCATTGCCCGGCTGACTGGAAACACTGGGACGGGATGCACCGTGACCAGTAGATTGTGTGGATGATCGTTGAGCAACCTGTAGGTAGCCCGCCGAATATAAGGCCACATTACATTGTAAAAAATGCGTGTACGCTGAGGATCATCACTCAACTTGTATCCGAATTTCCAAACATCAGGTACCCTGGCCATTGGAGGATACAGATCAGATGCAAGATCGAATGGCGGCGGCGCATATGCTTTGAAAAAATCAACCATCTCCGTTGAAATACGATTTCGAAAGTCCAAATTAATCGCTTCGATGATCGCTTCTGCTGCACTGCGATGGCCTCCCCCTGTATCAGAAAACAGGAAAAGAACGTGCGGCGGCTTGATTTCTGAGTGAGTCATTAATCCCTTTCGTAGCAAAAATCCAATAAAGATGAGTAAATAAAACCTGCAATAATGCGCATATGCTTCCTAGCCTTTGTACTAGTCAAAGTATCTATGAAGGGAAGCTTTTTATTGTCTTTTTCATTAACAATTTCCATCGGTTGTAAAAGCTGTTATCAGCATAGCAACCAATTAATGGAAAGACTTTTTCTTTTCTTTGAGTATTGAATGCTCTCATGACTGCCTTAGAGAATTTTAGAAAACTACCTGTTGAAGTACTCCCTTTATGGATAATGAAAACGGTATATTCATCATCAATGATGAGCGGACGATAGTCTTTTAACATGTTTAGCCATAGACTGTATTCCACAACCTCATTCTTGCCCTCATTAAAACCTCCATACTTCTGAACAAAATCTCGCTTCACAAAAGTATTTTCGTGAGAGATGAAATTCATAACGGAGAGAGCTATTTCTGGATTCATGCGCAGTAAATGTGTTTGTGGAATGACCAATTTTCTTCCTGCGAATTCAATCAGGAAATTACCAGTGAGCCACACAAGATCCGGTCTATTTTTAAAGATTTCCGCTACTTTTTCCAAAGAATCCTGGTTCAAGTAATAATCATCTGAATGTAAATAATGGATAATTTCACCTGTCGCTTCTTTTGTGGCGACATTCAAAGCATTACCCACTCCTTTAGGTTCTGATTGAATGAATTTAATGCTGTATCGGTTTTTATTCCGTTCAATATATTCCTGGATGATTTCCAAAGTTGAGTCTGTCGAATAGGCATCATTAATGATGTGTTCGATTGGCTGGTAAGTTTGGCTTTCAACACTTTTTAAAGCGTTTTTCAAATATTTTTCGCTATTGAAAGTACAGGTAACAATGCTCATCGTGATACTTTTCATAAAATCATTAACCTTCCAAAGTTCTTGAAACGAATATTTGTTTATTTTTCTTTTTTATCTCAATGGCCTTGTGCGAAAATGGCCAATACCAGTGCGGTTGCAAGAGTGTTTTAATTTCAGCGATGTGATCTTCCGCGGCCTGCTCACCCATGGTGATCAATTCTTTCACTCGTCCATAGCCTACGATTGCATTGACATTTGCGGGGAGTTCAGGACAAATCAGCACATCAGGTGTAAATTGATGTAATCTGTTCCTCTGTCCTGCAATTCTCAGGGCATAAAAGGTATCATCAAGAACTTCCAGCGTATTGGCAATCCCCTCTGGAACCCAGCGATGATTCCCAATCCATTGACCGATTCCATCCTCCTGAGATAAACCGATGTCCACTGCGATGATCACTTCAGCGCCCATTTGGCTGACTACATCGACGGGTAAATTGTTGAGCACCCCACCGTCCACCAGCCGCATACCGTTTATTTCTACCGGTTTGAACAATCCAGGGAGAGATGTGGTAGCGCGTAGCGCCAATGCCACCGGCCCTTCACGCAACACGACTTCCTGGTGCGAATTCAAATCTACCGCCACCACAGCCAATGGCAGGTTCAATTCTGCGAAAGTTTTATCTCCAAATTCTTTTTTAAAGAAAGCGAGTACCCTTTCACCTTGGATCAAACCGCCATTTGGCAGACCTGGGTCAGCCAGATGCACCATATGTCGTTTCTGTGTAATGGCTAATGATTCTCGTTCCAGATCAGCAGAACTCATCCCGGCAGCATAGCCCGCTGCGATGACACCGCCCATGCTTGTGCCTGCAAGATAATCCACCGGGATCCCTTCACGCTCCAAAGCGCGCAATACACCAATATGAGCCAGCCCACGCGCACCACCGCCACTTAATGCCAGTCCAACAGATGGCCTGTTATGCGTTATCATTGCCACCTCTCATTTGCTTAGTATAGATACCAATCGCTTCTTGGAGATGCTCTTTGCGAAAATCAGGCCAGAGAACGGGCATACTCCAGAAAACTGCGTTCGCTGCACGCCAGAGAAGGAAGTTGCTCAGGCGCCTTTCACCGCCCGTACGCACGATCAGATCAACATCCGGCAGATCCGGGAGGTACAGATAGTGTGAAAAAGTGGCTTCGTCGATTTGAGAGACCTCCAGATTACCTTGTTGATGATCCGAAATGATTGCTTTCATGGCATCCATGATTTCTGCCCGTCCTCCGTAATTGAGGGCTAGATTCAAGTTCAAACAAGAGTTCGCTTTTGTTTGCAGGGCCGCTTTATCCAAAATGTCCAACAGCGAGACGGGGAGCCCTTCCCGGCTCCCCATGAGTTGCAGACAGACCCCATTACGCTGTAAGCCTGGCAATTCTTGCATTGTGTATTCTTCCGCCAAGCGCATCAAGAAATCGACTTCCGACTTTGGACGGCACCAGTTTTCGGTGGAGAAAGTATATAAAGTTAAAATCTTAACCCCAATTTCAGCGCAATCTTCAACAGTCCTTTTGACCGCTTGCACGCCTTGCTGATGTCCGGCGATTCGGGGAAGTCCTCGTTGCTGCGCCCAGCGGCCATTTCCATCCATGATAATCCCCAGATGCTGGGGAATATCCATTTGACTAAGATTCATGGACATCTATGGATACACCCTTAAGATCGATCTTGCAGGTATTGTTCGTGCCAGATTGATTCGGATAAGTTCTCGTATTGCTCGCCGTAGTGTTCCAACCCTTTCGCGTAATCCGGGTCAAGCAATGCTGCATGAGCGCTTTCATCGATCGGCTCCGGCTCATGCCTGGCGATTAACTGACTTAAGACAGTATGGTGATCTCGATTCAAACACGGCGCCAGCCAGTTACCTTTGCTTTGCATGTAACTTTCCTGCCAACCGCGGATGGCTGCAAAGAAAGGATTTGCCCAGACATCGTTCAAAGTGCCACCCTGTGCATAAATCTCCTTGACATTAACTGGAGAGTAAGGCACAAAAACACAGGGTGAAACATGACCGTTCCAATCGATATACAGGTATCCTCCGCCACGCGCACGGCCGCCAGCGATACATCCATTGGAGAGTGTGCCGTGATTCCAGAAATCAGCCAGGAAAATTTTACGTTTTTTGACGATCTCCCATGAGCGCTTCCACATCCAAAGCCGTTGCTCCGGAGTCGGCATCAGATCCAGGGTAAATGAACGACCGATAGGCATGTATTGGAAGATCCATCCATAAAAGGCTCCCTGCTGTTCGAAAAAGTAATCGATGAATTCTTCTGATAATATTTCTTCGACATTGTGCCTGGTGGCTGTCAAGGAAATCCCAAAAAATACGCCTGCTTTGCGTAACTGTTCCATGGCCGCCAGAATCTTATCAAATACGCCCACACCTCGCCGCTCATCGGTTCGCTCATGCCAACCTTCAACTGAAATAGCCGGGGTCACATTTCCTAAAGCAGCTATTCGCTGAGCAGTTTTTTCATCAATCAAGGTTCCATTGGTGTAGAACATGAATAATACGTCCGGATGTTTTTCTGCTGCATCTAGCAAGCCCTTTCCTTCAGATCGGTAAGCCAGCGGTTCTCCGCCGCTGATGACCAAGAATCTTACGCCCCACAGTGTTTTTGCCTCAGTGATAATGCTGTCAAAAGTGGACCAATCCAACTTTTCTGCGGTGGGTCCGGCACTTGCATAACAACCTGTACATTGCAAATTGCAAGTCTTCCCGGGACTAATCGTCAACGTACTTGGAGGATTCATTCCAAATTCCTGGGTGAAGCGAGCGATTGCTGATTGTTCCCCTCCCTGGACCAGGGCTCCATGAATCAGGTTGTGAGCAATAGAACGCAATGTTGCCTCAGATAATCTGCGGGCAAGTATCCGATCGAAGGTTTTTATGAAAGCATCTCCGAACAATGTCAGATCAGTCAATGTGCCAGGTGGGAGAGAAGATAATAATGGGTTGGCAGGACGAATGCGGGAAGAAACAAATTTTCCTGTCTGTAATACGCCGTACCGCAAGGGTGCTGATTTTGAAAGGAGGGGGGATATTCCCACAGCAACATCCAGCCCCGCGTTGAAAGCCTTATTTTTTAAAAACCCATTTGTAAGTGAATTTGCAACCATTTTCTACCTCCATGTAGATCGTTTGAGTGTGCGCATCTTCTGCTGGCTTATTTGATGCTCTTTACGAAATTAAACCCGGCCCAGGATCATTTATTTCTCTTCCGCCAATCCAGATACCACGCCAGGATAAGCGCCAAGCCGAAGAGAAGTAACAGGTATCCATATACGAAGGGATTGGTGACTGTTAGGTTTATGACATAACTCCAATGGTTTCGATTGTTTTCTTTCCAATCGTTTACTCTTTTTCTTGCCTGCCTAGAGTTTCTATCTTTGATGCCAAATCCTGTAGGTCTTGCTTCGTAACCGGGCCTAGTTCATCCAAGGTGCTCTTCACCTCGTCATGAATCAGTTTACGCAAGCTCTGGCGTTCTTCCTCGCCACGCTGAACCAGCCCTTCGACCCACTCTATCGCTTCATCCCTATGAACCTCACCTCGATGGGTCAGGTCTTCCACGATCTTTTGGGCTTTCTCATGGGTCATTGAGAGAATGCCGATTCCTGCCAAAAGACTTTGTTCAAACAAGGTACGCATATCAACCTCCTTTTCGGGTTATTGATCTTCTGCATACAAGGCAATGCCGATCATTCCCGGCCCCACGTGGACGCCGATGGCCGGGCTGAGTTCCAAAGTAAATACTTCTTTGCATTGGAGATGGCGAGTAATTTGATCGCGAAAATCTTGAGCGATCTGTGGCGCATTCGCGTGGATGACACCGAGATGGAGAGGATGCCCATTGGCTTTCTCTTCCGCCAGAGCCGTTAATCGTTGTAAAGCCTTACCTTTAGTTCGTGCACGTTCCAAGGCATCGAGCTTCCCATCCAAATCGAAGTACAAGATGGGCTTGATGTTGAGCACCGTGCCCAGATAGCGGGAAGCCCCGCCTATCCGCCCGCCGCGATGTAAATATTCCAAAGTATCCACTGCAAAAAACAAATGCATGTGTTGAACAACAGCATCTGCTGCCTGACGTACTTCCTGAAGCGATTTCCCTTGTGCCGCTGTTCGAGCCGCTGCCAGCACAACCAACGCCTGTCCGGCCGATGTGACGCGGGTATCTACAATCTCTACCGGTACGCGGGAAAACTGGTGCGCGGCAGCCTGAGCCGATGCCACCGTACCGCTTATTCCGGAGGAAATCAGCGGAACGACAATGCCATCCGCTTGATCGGCCAGGCTTTCGAAAGCCTGGAGAAAATCCTGGATAGACGGCTGCGAGGTAGTGGGAAGGGATTTGCTATGAGCCAACCGCGTATAGAACTCGTTAGGCGCGATATCTACGCCATCGAGTGTGGTCACGTTTAACCAATGAATCTTAAGAGGAATCACCCGAATGTTATATTGCTCAATCCACTCCACTGGAAGATTTGCTGTACTGTCTGTCAAAATTGCAATCTTGGTCATTGAATCTCCAATCCGAAAATAACGAAAATATTAGTTAAAAAAATTAACTTGATAAAATGTGAACGACCTCGCGCGTGAACTCACCCAACTTTTGTCGGCTCTCTTCATCCAATTGCGCGATTGCATCTTCGTATCGGCTGAAATGAGAAAGCAGAATGGACGAATAACGGCGATTGGCGTGTTCCATTACAGAGACCAACATAGCGATCCCACTCATCACACTTAGACCAATTTTCTGAGGTAACCCAATCTGTTGTAGGCGTTTCAACAATGCATGAATTTCAGGAGCATCCTGGATCGTCGTTAGCATTAAGATCACGGCAGTAATTAGTTCTGTAACAAAAATTAACAGGGAACGCCTCTCCGGGATACGTAGTAGAAGATTTGAAAGCAGATCTTCGTAACCTCCAGCTTTTCCTTCTCGTAGCTGTTGTAAGATTTGTTCTTTGACAACCTGCCAATTCTCTAAATCGGCAGGATTGCCAGCCAATACGTTGACCAAATTATTGGCTTCCTGGGTCGGAAAAAAGTGGACAACTGAACGACCTGGACCGTGTTGATCCGGATTCGTCTGGTACTCGGCGCGTACAAGCCCCTTTTCTTCCAGCAAGCGCAACATCTCATACGTCGTAACTTTTCCGATGCCCAGACGTTCGGCAACGGCCACGTAATGCACAGAATGTTCCATTTCCCGGTAGATATCCAGGAATTGGCTCAAAAATTGTTGTTGGCGGTGAGTAAGTTTCTTTTTCATTTATTTTCCGAAAATAACTAATTAATTGTATCTTACTTATTTGAATCTTGTCAAGAGCACGAATAGTAATGGTTAAATGAGTAAGCGAAATGCGGCCAGCCATGGAAGAACGTGCTGTGTAGCCCATGGCCAGGAAAAATGGCTACCCAACGCAATAGCTGCAGCATATTCTAGCGGTTTTTGAAAGGACTCCTGCATGGCGATTCCATTCTGGTTCCGACGAATTCGGATGACCGCAGGGAGGATAAAGATAAGCGAAAGTGCAAAAACAAGCCATAAGACCCAAAAGGTAAACAAACGGATGACAAAGGCTGTCATAATCACTGAAATTACTGCCAAAACCATCATTGCACCCATTAACCTGGTGGTAACCTTGGGTCCCAACACTGCAGCAGTATGTTTGAGGCCCGCTTTTAAATCCCCGTCCAGGTCACGCATTTCATTAAACATCTCCCCATAACAGCTGATGCAGAAAATAAAAAGAAAGGGAAATATCCAGTGCACGAAAGGGGCTGGGTCAAAAGCAAAATACCCAGTGAGGAACTGTAATCCGGAAAGCATAAAGCCATGTGTGAAAAAGTCAACAAAAGCGATATTCTTCAGGCGAACCGGTTTCCAAGAATACAAGAAACTGATCAAAAGAGTGATCATACCCAACAAGAAGGTTGTTTTCCCCAGAGTGGAATATACGAGTGCGGATCCAGCTGCCACACCAAAACTCATCAACCGGGCAGTAAAAGGGGATAAATCGCGCGCGGCGACTGGGTTCCGTCGGCATTTATGAGGAGTTAATGCGTCATCTTCAGCATCTTCAACATCATTAATCATGAAAGCAAAGGCTACAGCCAGCCAATTTGCTAATAGAACTCCAATCAGTTTCCATCCAAACGAACCATTGCTTGCAGCAGTAGCACCCAACAGGGTGGTTACAGTGACAAAAGCCAGGTACTCCTTGAACCTTGTTAATCGGATGCTGCCGTTTATCGTACGTCTGATTTGCATGATGCCTCTTGTATGTGGAGAGCTTTTTCGAGTTCAATATTGCTTCGATTAAATCTTACTATAATTACATACTATGTCGCATTTCCGATATTTAGGTTTTCAATTCGTCATGTAATAAACAGTATGATTTAATTCTGGCAAAAATGGCCAAAAATTGTAGTTTGCGGTGAGTATGTTTCCTTTACGTTAAATTCCGAAAATAACGAATTTATTATAACTCATTGGTTTGTTTCTTGTCAATGAAACGAATAGCCATGCTGCGAATTAACTCAACGGCAAGTTAATTATTGTCCATAAATGATTCTATCGTAAACAATCGGATGCCATCGCTCTTGGCTCTATCTTCCAGGTCAGGGGTAAAGCCGTTGCGAGCAAAGATGGCGAATTGAACTTTGTTGATTTCATGGTCTTTCGTTAAGACCTCAACTTTTTTCTTGAGATCATCCAAAACACTCGTACCAACCGGATGAACTGTCCATTTACACTCTCCCACTAAGGCGATCTTCTCGGAAAGGTTGACCGCGAGAACATCAATCTCCGCGTCCCGATTCCACCATCCCCCGATCCGCTCAGGGAAAAAGTCCAATTGGCCTGTTTGCGCTAGACGCCCGGTGAATGTTATCGCTGCTTCCTCAAATGCAGTGGCGACAAAATGATCCAAATCTGGCTCGATCCGCTGCTGAAGGATCGCATCCGCTAATCCAAGATCAAGACTGCTTTGATTGGGATGAACATAGCGAAACCAGAAACGCAGGAAATGGTCGTCAATATTGTAAATTCCCTTTTTACTCTTTTCTGGTTGCGTTTCGGTTGCCGGCACACGCCGGGTAATTAACCTCATTTGCTGCAGAATGTCCAGATAGCGAGCAACAGTAGTTACATCCCCTATACTTGCGCCTTGTGCAATCTCGTTTAAACGCGTTCGGCCTTGCGCGATTGCCCTCAACAAAGAAAAATAATTACGCGGTTCTCTCAATTCTTCCATAAGGAGTAAACGTGGTTCGTTGAACAACGTGCCGCTTTGCGCATCTAAAATATGTTGCCGGATATTGGCAAAAACATCCTGGCTGTCCTGGAACGTGCGCAAATAATAGGGCATTCCCCCGACAACTGCCCAGGTGATGAATTTTTCTTCGGCAGAATAGCTTGGAAAAAACAACGCAGACGAAGTCAGATCCATGGGCCGCAAAAGAGTGCTTGCTGTCCTGCGGCCATACAGAGGAGCCTGATAACCGAGCACTTCTGTTTCCATCATGCCAATGTATGAACCACACAACACTATCATTATCTGTGTATTTTTGAGTGTTTCGTCCCATACCTTTTGCATGATGGATGGAATGGCTTTGTTTCCGCTGATCAAATAAGTAAATTCATCCAAAACAATGATCGGTTTGGGTTGCCTAGGGAGTTCGCCTAGCGCCCGTAATGCTGCTTCCCAGGAAGGGAATGTAAATCCTGAGGGAACATCTGCATGGGTGAAACCGTACACCTGTTGAGAGAATGTGGCTAATTGCTCTGAATCACTGCTCAAGGTGGCTATAAAAAAGATGTGCGGTTTATCTGCGCAAAATGCATGTAGCAGTTCCGTTTTTCCGACTCGCCGACGACCGTAGAGGACGAATAGTTCTGCCTGATTGGATCGGTAACGTTGGCCTAATAATTCAAGCTCGGTCTTTCGGTCGATGAACATGGTTTCCTCCGCTAGAAGGGCGTTGTTATAATACTAATCGCAATTATTATAATCGTAATTAGTATAATTTACTACCGCTATTTTCAATCCGTTTACCTACTTAGGCTATTTCACAATAAACAATTTCTACAAAATCTGTTTTCGTAAGATTTCCAAGCCATATTTGTCAGTAACCAAAATCCCATTTTCAATTGCGTAATGGAGCGCGTCTGCGGAGAATCCCGATCTGGAAACGAACCAGGCTCGTGAATTTTGCTCTTGGGCGTGCTTATGAAGCTTTTCCAGCTCCTTACTCCCTGTTCGTTTGTTACGCCATTTGACTTCCACGACCCAACGTTCATGACCTTCGCCAATAGCGTCCAGTTCGATTTGACCATCCGGTGAAATATCGTCTTTTACTTCCTGGAAAACCGGCAGCGTCACCTCGCTTTGCGCGTGAAAAACCTCTCCGTGGACAGCTTGACCATTAAAATGGCGCATCAGCTCACGTACCAAACTTTCCTGTGCATCTCCCAATTCCTCTGCAACACGTTGAAATTGCTGATCCAGCCGGTGTATTAGTCCTTTAAGGTCCATGGGTTCGGCAGTGAGGCTGATCTCGATACCTTTGATAACGTATCCCACCCAAAAACGCAAAACCTGATCACGGAAGTAATACGCTTTTTCTTTTTCTACCACCAGGTCAACTTCACACAACCAGCGCAGGTAATCACTGGCGCTGCCAGAAGTGACATGTAACCGGCGGGCAACCTCTGAAGCAGAAAGGCCTTCCTCTTGAGCCAGAATTTGCAACACCGACTTAAGCGCTCCGTAGCCTTTGGCCTTCTGTAAAGAAAGATCATAAACATACTGGCAGAAATCATATATCCTTCCTCCGGGCGAGAGTGTCTCAACCAGAAAGGCTTGTTTGACCAAATCGGTGGATGGAGGTCGCTGTACCACATCCAGTAAATAACCCATGCGTCGGACAACTGCTGTAATATAGAAAGGATGTCCCCAGGTGAGGGAGTGCAACAAGGGGTACAAATCGGCTTCTAATGGCTCAGACAAGAGTTTGTTGGCTAATTCCTGAGTACTCTCACGATCAAATGGTTCAACAGAAATGCGGGTAAACTGGGCAAACAAAGGACTATCAGGATTGGATAACAATCCCGCCAGCACGCTGATAGCGGAACCGGCCAGAATATACTGCACTATATTTTGGGATTGCAGTTCTGCACGCAGCAGGGCAATTACATTTTGGCTGTTTGGATAATTCTCCAGGGTGCGGATTTCTTGGAATTCATCGCAAATCAAAACAAGTTTTTTATCCAAAATCGTTGCGGCTTGACGCGGAAATCGAAAAGCCTGGCGTAACAATGCCTGGCGATCGGGTCGGGCCCGCTGTAATTCTTGAAGGATAGGCTGAATCTCATCATAGAGTTTATCGCCCCCCACTCGTAGAACAGCAGCTCCCAAAGTAGCTGGATTAAGAAAAGGCTCCGGGTCGCTATTGCCCTCCTCAAGCAACCAGTAACAGATTGAACCTATAAAACCTAATGAAAAATTTTCGGGTGAACTGCAAATGATAGAAAAATCCAGAAATGCGGATTGCTCTGCAGAATTCGTCTCCCTCAATCGGCGCATGTACTCTTTTAATAAAAGCGTTTTTCCTATTCTAAGCAGACCAAATAAAGCAATATGTTCTACAGGTCCGTCGATCAGGCTATGATGGTAGTGATCCAAAATCGCCAATTCCTGGCGACGATTGGTGAAAAGAGCTTGTTGGTCAGAAGGATAAAAAAAGTTCATTTTAGGTTAACTGCCCTTCAGGTTGATTGACCTAATTATTGCTCAAAAAATGCTAAAAGTCAACGGTAATCTTTTTTTATGAGAAAACAACCTAATATCGCTGCCCTCCTTTAGACAACATAATAAATGGCTCAATGATTTCACGCAACCTCCAAGGTCGGTATTCTCTGACCTCGATGCTCATATTGATATGATTAGGTCCAAGATTGGAACCTTCGGGAGGTGGTGGAACATTGTGAATATGACCATGGAGGTTGATCCAACCATCTTCAAGGGGAACTATCGGGCGATGCGAAAAGATCAGGTTTATTTTGGGATCTAATATTATCTGAAATGAATTCTTGATCAGAGTCACGCCATGTGCTTCACAATAGATTTGACTGAGGCGATCATGATTGCCCTGGATTAAGAACAATTTTCCATTCAAAATCCCCGTTAGCAATTCGAAATGAGTTTTCTTCCCTAATGCAAAATCGCCTAAATGAAGGACGGTGTCCCCTGGGGCAACCTGATCATTCCAGTTCTTGATGATCAATTCTTGCCAGTTCTCTGGACGGCTGCAATACCTTCCAATGTTTTCATGGTAGAAATGGGTATCTGAAATGATCCATGTATCTGGGGTAACTGCGTATGGATTGTCTGCGGCTAGCATCCTTTTTTGTTCATTTTATCGATTAATAACGATTGCCTAATTGAATTTTACCCTATCAACTTATCATCAGTTGTGATATGCAGTTCGTAATTCGCACTAAATGCCAATTTGTGACGAATTACGAAAACTCATCATTCGGTAAATTTGAAAACCATGGTTTCATTTCAATTCCCCTAATTTTTCCCAATAAGGTTCTTCCGCTGAGGATTCCTCTTTATATCGATAGATTGGTTCAAAATATACGTCACCGTTCTTCAAATCCTTGGACACATTGGATATGGCAATCACCCGGCGAACTTCGTGACGGATACCGATCTGTACCAGCAAATCAACCGCATCACAAATCATCTGATTGGCTTCGTGTGGCTTTACTCCAGCATCCGCACCCATGACTGTCGCTAAACGGCGAGCTGCTTCACGGGGACTGTCCGCGTGGAAGGTACAGGCTCCGCTGTGGCCTGTCATCAAAGCCCGGAACAAACTCATGGCTGCGATCCCATCACGTACCTCTCCAATGACCAGGTAATCAGGTGACATTCGCATGGCATCATCGACTCCATCTGCCAGGGTATACGGCCGGACATCCGTGCCAATTGCCTGCGGGCGGGCTTCCACCGTCTGGACGGTTGGACGGTCTACCCAGATTTCCTCTGGGTCTTCGATCTTCACGATGCGCCAGATCGTAGGCAAGAAATTGCACAAGGCACTAAGCAGAGCGGTCTTTCCGGTTCGGGTTCCTCCGGAAATCAGGATGCGAGCCCCTTTCTCCATGGCCTGACGAAGAACCTCCATCATTTCGGAGCTCATCATTCCTCGCTCCAATAACCACTCTGGTTTGACTGGCTTTTGTTCATAAAGGCGGATATTGATAGAAGGATTACGACCTGGTGGCGCAATAACCGGGTGAAGCGCCTTGATCCGTCCACCACCTGGATTATGTGGCGTTGCCGGCAGTTTGGCGTTGATACTTGGGTTGGTCTCATTCAAAGTTTTGTTTTGCGGACCAATCAAGCGATCTAACACACGCCAGATTTCACCTGGTTCAGGCCGCAGTTCGATGGTCTCCCAACGAACCGATCCTTTATGCATGATTTGAAGAAGTCCGCTGGAGTAAATGGTGATTTCAGAGATATCTGTGCGAGCCGGCGGCAAAAGCAAATCTAAAAAACCCAATCCCAATATCCGCCGGGTGAGTTCCTCAGCAATGGCAGCTTCCTGAAGGGCACCAGGGCGGCAGTTGCGTTTTCTTAGCGCCGCAGCAATCTGTGCCTCGACCCGCTCCCGAATGCGCTGCCGGTCGGTTTCATTCGGACTCTGAAGAACAGAAGTTGGGAAATCATGGTTGATCTGATCGATCACCTCGTTGAAAACTTCAGACCGGATAGATTCGTCCAGGTTATTCCCGTTCGTGGCAGTGTCATACAAACCTAATATTCCCGGCATAGGTAACCTCCAACATTAGAAACTTTTCCTACTCAAGAGACAAAAATGTTATTCTACGTAAATCGAATTTTGGGTAGTCGCAAAATACCCTTTTTCCCATCCACTCGCGCCAGATTGTTTTCTACCAATGGAAATAGAGTGTTGATGATGGCGCGAATCCCTTTGGCAAACTCATCCCCTCGCGTCACCGGCATCAAGCCATCATCTTGTGCCTGAGGAACCCCTGGATCAAAAGGTACAATGGCTGCGATGGGTGGAGCCCATCCCAAGGATTTGGAAAGCTCTTCCTGGAATAACCGAGGGGTAAAGCTGCTGCGATCAGATGTTTGGTTTAGAACCAGGTAAATTGAATCTCGGGCCAGGCGTTTCTCACTTTTTAAACCGGTCAACAATAAGGTGAGGGTATGGCGAATCGCAGTTAAGTCAGCCAGAGTAGGTCGGGCAACGATCAAGGCATAATTGGCAAAAATGATCGAATGCATCATCCACAAATCTTCTGTGGTTGGCACATCCATGACAATAGCGGCATAACGACCATCTTCCGAGTCAATCAGCATCCCATTGATGCTGCCTTCTCCGGTTCCTTTACTTGAGCTTTCCAGAATGTGCATGTATTCCAGGGAGGATTCTGGCGCAAGCAAGATCTCCAAATTTTCCTTGCGTTGGATTGTAGCTTGAAAAGCTGCCTTGCCCGGACGATCGAAGTATTCGGTTAAATTAGGGACATATCGTAACCCTAAATGGGGCGCAGCAGCTGGTGGCAACCCCATGGACACCAGCAACGTTTTCACACTGAGGCGGACCGATAATTCATATGCCAGGTTTTCAGCGATGGTAGAGCAACCAGACCCACCCGCGTGCGATAGGACAGCGATCCTTTTCGTGCCGGTGATGTACGCAGATGTTCCGCTGTTGGAATAGCCGGATACCCCTTGCTGCATGGGCGCAGCTTGAGTCAGGCTTGCCCGGGCTGTCATCGCAGCACCATAAGCAGCCTGGATGATCTCAGTCCAGTTGACCGGTGCGACGAAAACTCCTCGCACAGTATCCACCTCGGTAAACGCACCCTGAAAATCCTTTTGAGCCAAAGGCAATACAACAATCGCAATTCCACGCCAGGCTGAAATTTTATGAAGGGAACGAATCAGGGTATCCGGATCAGGAGCAATATCGGTCTGGACGATCACCAGATCCGGCCTCAGGTTGTTCAAGTTCGTCTCGAACATGGACCATTGGGCGGCGTGACCTGAGATCATAAAGCGTTGGTCTGCCAGGATCGGCTGCTGCATCTGGTAGTAAACAACATCATGACCGGCTCCTGCCAGCATGACGGTAATTTTATTGGTTTGGTAAGCGTTATCGCTCATTTTGACCTATTTCTTTCGATAATCGTTCATCTCGGTATACAACTCACCCAGATTGAGGGTAATCACGTCCGCAACATCCAACGCCAACCCTGAGGTTGGTTCCAAGGCAAGGTGAATAATGCCATATTGGTCGAGAGCAGCCAGCAAGGTTGCCGGATCAACCTTGAATCCTGGAGTTACCTCGATCAACCCCGTGGGAACATCCAGAACGATCACGCTACCTTCCTGAGCTGACATGCTTGTTCGAGCAGAGGAAAACAATTCTTCTTCACTGGCACCGGCTGGAACCTCTTCATAACGAAAGGATTGAGGCACCAAGAGAACTCGCACACCTGTGATTGCCAACCGAGCGAGAGGAGAAGCCGGCGGAGCGGGGGTAGGAGTTGGGGTAGGTGTTGCGCTCACGCCAGGAGTGAGTGAAACAATAGGTGAAGAAAATTCTGCAATCGGCGCAGTGAACACAGAGGTGGTACTAGCCTTGAGAATATCTGGAGAAATCATACCAATCACCGTAACGGTCTGTCCTGGACGAAGTAAACCAGCCACTCCGCTGGCCAGGTCGACATGGATCGCCAGAGCAACATGCCCTTCTGGAAGTTCAGCAGGAATACCTGCGCTGGCTATCTCTCCCAAAACGGAGGTAACGATTAGATCCCCCGGAGCTCGTCCAACAGCCAGGATCTTCCCGGTCACATCTTCAATTTTTGAAGTAGAATCCGCAGGTTTAGCTCCCATCGGAATGGTACGCAGCTCAACCAATTGGTCAGTCAGAACGGTTCCAGGGGCGATGGCGACTTTAGCGACCACCACCTGGGTTGGACGGATCACCCCGTTCAAGAGGGCGATCACAAGCAAACCGATGACAACGGCAAGTACAATTGCGGCAATGGGGGAACGTTTTTTTGTTTGCATGAGTTTTTCTTTCTCCTTTTTAATAATCATTGGATTTAGTATGCCCCGACGCGAAGCGTCAAAGGGACCGATTGGTTGCCAGGATGTCAGAAGCTGTCCGTTCCAGAGAAACAGCTCCCAATTCCTGGGTAATCTCGAGATCAGAGGGTTCATTACTACGGATGATCATTGGGCGGACTAACACTGGTTCCAGCCAGAACACATCATCGCTGTAACCCAACTTGGCAATCGCATACGTACGCGGAATGCGTGCCAGGTAGCGTTTGTATTCGGTATTGACCAGCCCTTTTTCGGAGCGGCCTAAATGTGGCAAGATCAAATCCCGATCTTTGGGATCTTTGGTTTGGAATACAAATACATTCGCACAGGAGGATAGGATGCCTGAGGGTAACTCGCTTACGGTTTGAGCCATCAGATGCAGAAAAACGTTGTATTTTCTTCCGTCACGCCACATCGTTTGAAAAAGATGGCTGACCGGGTTACCCGACTCTCCTGATCCCTGATCAGAAGCGGCTCCACCTGAGACGCCAGTTAGGACTTTATTCGCTTCTTCAAAGAAGATTTGCATGGGCGGGAAATGTTTACCACCCAAGGCTTCACGCCGGCGGGTGACCGCATCCGAATACAATATGCTGGCCAATAATGAAAGCAATGCTGCTTTGGAGTATTCATCCATTTCAGCGCCACCTTCGATAACAATAACTCCCCAGGGATTATCAGCGCTGCCCATCAATCCCAAATCTTCCACACCGGTTCCACTGGCTGAAGATCCATATTGCTTTGCCATATGTCCTTCGGAGAACTGCTCCAATCGAAGGAGAACACCCTCCAGACTGGTACGACTTACCTGATCACGTTCAAGCTTCTCTTTGTAGGTCCGCAGTCGATCAACCCATTTGGAAACATCCAATTTCCGGCTACGATAGACCGCTAGAGCCTGTAGTTCAGACGGCGAGAGGCTTTCTAATAAGGTTCCAGGATGAAGATCTTTCAGATCCTCACCAAGACTCTGACGCTCATAGCGGATTAACTCCACCTCCTGTTCATCCTGAAGATGTCCTAAGGGACCATTCTGCAGCTTGGGATCTCCGGTCAGAACACCGGCCTCATAATACAATTCGGTTAGCGCGCGGCGCATGAAACCCAACTGTCTGGCTCCCATCCTGCCAGCATTTGCAAATAGCTCAGCCACCATGCTGCGGTAGCGTCCCGGCTCTATCCTTTTCGGTACTTGCAGGATATTCCACCGGAGAGGGCGTGAGGAACCGGGGTAGAGCTGACGGATATCCACGTGTCCAAGACTGTCTTCTGAACCTTTCGGACCCACTCCTGGCCAGTTCAATGCTTTACGCCAGCCCTGGCCGAAATCCAACACAATGGTGCGGTAATGCCAGAAACGGGTCGTCTCATAAGCCAGGCGTTCAGCAGCGATGGATTTTCCAAAACCGGTATCCCCGACAAATGCAGTATGAAAATGGCGGTCTGGTGATAACTTTAGAAAAGTATCTGTTAATAAACCTGTTTCACTCGACCACTGCCGGGCGAGGGTGATATTTCCAGGCATATCCGGATAAAAAGCAAATGCTGGGGTTTCTTCCTGGGTGGTGAGCGCTGATCCCTGCTCGAACATGCCTGGCGCGGTGTAAGCTGCCACCTGAAGCATGGTGAGTAAGGTTGAATCTGCATACCCACTCATTGCCTCTGGAATCGTCTCGATGCGGGTCGATGGGGTGAACGCTCGGGCATGTAAGCCGATATAAGCCTGTTCCGGATCGGTTAACGCACGGGTTTGCACACCTGCGACGACATCCTCGGTGCCATGAAACGCTTCGGGGATGAGCCCCATCATCGCCTGAATGCCTTGTTCGCTGGTGGCCAGTGCATATAAATCTGTATAAAAAGCGCCTTCCCGACTGGCAATATCCAGTAACTTGCGTTGAGTTCGCATGATATCCGTGAGGAGGATATAAGGATCATCCTGCCATTGATAAGCGTTTGAAAGCGAGAAAGAAGGAGCGACACCAACACTCATCCCAGCGCTTATTCCGCGTCCAATACTTTGCCCCAAGCCAACACCATCTGTCTCAGATCGAGCTGTGCTTTTTGTATCTGCATGGCTCTGGGTGGTAGATGTGCTGGTCGTGTCGGCTACTGAATCCGTCTCAGCTCCAGAGGTAGTCCAAGCTTCCGATTGCGTCGTCGAATGACTTTGGGAGGTTGTATTCGATTGACTCTGAGTAGTACTTTGCGAAACAGTGTCTGCCTGGCTGTGTGTGACCGAATGCATGCTTGAGTCGGATGATCCGCTACTGACAACCACACCATCTGCTGAACCCCAGTTAGCATTGCCGCCTACGTTAGCCGATAAACCTACGCCGGCCGGAGCAATGCTCCCACCCACACCGCCATTCACGCCATAGGAAGAGCTATCCGTATGGGAGTTCGCTACTCCGGACGAATCAGAGTGGGACGTTCCATCGGTTACTGCTGTTCCTTCGGTATGAGCTGTCCCTTGACTGACTGCAGTTCCAACCGTGGAAGACGAACCAATCGTATCGGTTTCGGAGATTCCAACCGTGTGCGCCCAACCGCGAGTGCTGGCATGACCCGTGGTGTGCGCCTGGCCTTCTGAATTTGCGACGCCATCTGTGGCAGCTTCACCCTGGGTGACTCCGCTCGAATGGTTTGTGCCATAAGACCTGGATGCGTTTTCGGCGAGTCCCCCAGTCAAAATGGCCGGCAGGCTGATTCCAAACGAAGCAGCCCGGGTTCCCAACTGACGGGAAGCGTAAACGGAGGTATCTTCCAACATACCGGCCAACATGCGGGTAATATCTTCAAGGCGAACATGATTTGTGAGCAGCATCAACAAGAACTCTTCTTCCAGACTGCTCATACCGCGAAAGAGCAGTTCATTCTGTTGAATGGAATATTGTTGTGCACCCTGATTTCCAGACACTAATGGATCACGCATCGAAGAATCTCCACCGCGGGCGTTTTCACGTGGATCTGGATGCCCAACAGCCACAATGGCATAAGGCATCTGCTCCAGAGCACGCGCTAACCATTGAGCCACTTCAGTTGAAAGTGGTTCAAGGCGGATTTGACGGTAAGCACCCACCAATCCGGCTCGTAAGGCAGATAGATCGCGTAAAGAACGCTCAATAGCTTCATTTTTCTTTGGCGAAAACGCAGCGACTCCATAGCATTGAACAATTCCTACATTGGGGTTCTTAAAAACGCCGGCAGCCAGATAAACCAGATCCACTTGAGCGCCATACAAACCACGCAAAACCGTACGCATCTTCTGTAGCAGCCCGGCATCCCGGCGAGCTTCCAGAGAGATGTAGCGTAATTGCAGCAGCCGGACCGCCCGGTATCCCTGATATTCCCGCGGGCCTTCCCGCTCTGTGACACGAAAGACCAGATAGTCAAGCTCATTTCGGTCGTTGAAATGTAGCTCTGTGCCTTCCACTTCCAGGTCATTTGGAATGGATAGAGAGTCCTTCGTTCTCAGCCAGGGTATTTTTTCGGTCAGTTTTCCAATAATCATCGTTCTCTTTTCTCCGTACTTGGCGTTCTGCCTCATCAATTCGCCAACTTAACCAGCTGGTGAATTCGTGAGGCTGCTCTTGCTTGCGCAAGAGAAGCCCTGGATTGCTATTGCTTCACTGTTTCCCACCAGATTGCATCAACCACCTCATTCGTATTTGGTTCGACAACCACCACCTGTGGTGAACGCTGGCGATGGGGAGATGATGCTCGCTGGTCTTCACGAGTTGCGGAACGTTGCTCAAATGTTTCTTGTGGGTAACCTTCATTCCCTTTTTCACTTCTCTTTTCGGAAGTATTCCAAGGTCGAAGCCGGAGCAAGAGACTCATCTGGGCAATTAGCGCCGCAAATGCAGTGATGATGAGAACGCCTGCCATCAGGATGATCATGACAATCACGCCTAAAGCAGGTCCGCGCAGCAAATCCATCAGTTGTGACATATTGACCTCCAATCGTTGAAATAGAATCTGGCGTTTATCAAGAATTTCCGACGTTCATAAGACTCTCACCTAAAAAGGTAGAGTAATAAATCAAGCAAGCCCACGATTTTGTGTGCTGGTTTCATCTATCACCCTATCTTCTGGTTCGATAGCGATTGATCAACTCGCTGGCGCCTGCCAATGGATTGACCAACGACATCGGGTTGATCAAAACTTGCTGCAGCAACATGGCAAAATAACCTAACGGGATCACCAACCACAAAGCCCAAAGAATAATCGTGGTTACATTTCCGCGTGTATTCGCAATCACAGCTGATGCGCTTTCAGATGTCCCAATCAGTGCCGCCCATTGATCTGCTGATAATTGAGCGGTGTATGCCAGGTAGAGCCGGCTTCCGATGACGGCCAGGGAATAAATCGCAATTCCCGATTTCATATTCCACAGAAGGGTATGTTCCTGCATGTGCACCAGTAAAAGGATGATTGTGCCAGCGATCCACATTGCTGCACCCAGCCAGGGAACCGGTGCTCCCATCCCCCATTGGCTGATTACCCAAAGCACCAGAATAATCGCCGTTGTGATTTGAGCTGTGTATAAATCCGGAGTAGCAGCCTCCCGCCCACTTCGTCCTGGTCGGAAAGCTGCTCTGGATTGCATACGTTGATCCACGAAACGGATGATCAACCCTGCGCAAAGAATACTTACCAGAGCAGCTCCAGATTCGCCAAGCCAGTAAACGGTTGCGAGGACGCCGTTCAACAGGTAAGTAGGCAGAGCAGCGAGAAAATCTCCAAAGACGACAAAATAATCTGTCATGAACTAATGCCTCCTTACTTGTCATAATCGTTTCGTGGACACCACAACCCAATCACCAGTAGTAAATAGATGACGGCCATGAAACCCAGGACGACTGTCAGCAACACACCGACCGCAATCGATAAAATCT
>Ga0209269_1000272_pt1 | contig 61705 bp, 68 predicted proteins | sample MTBAKMMethaMetaG_FD_187455 | JGI IMG/M metagenome (GOLD analysis project Ga0209269, IMG submission 187455) | Enrichment culture microbial communities from Arthur Kill intertidal strait, New Jersey, USA, that are MTBE-degrading - MTBE-AKM (Arthur... | ecosystem: Environmental > Aquatic > Marine >... | reverse complement strand
GGATGTGGTACCACAAGTACGTCGGTAACGAGAAGTGCCCCATAATGGACACCTGGTGGCAGACCGAGACCGGCTCCATCCTCATCACCCCGCTTCCTGGCGCCATAACCACGAAGCCCGGCTCGGCTACCCTTCCGTTCTTCGGCGTGTCCCCTGAGGTGGTCAAGGACGACGGCACCACGGCCGGCGTGAACGAGGGCGGGTATCTCTGCATAACCAAGCCCTGGCCGTCCATCATGCGCACCGTTTGGGGTCAGCATGAAAGGTTCAAGGAGATCTATTGGACCAGGTTCCCGGAGAAGTACTTCACCGGGGACTCCGCCCGCTGCGACGATGAGGGATACTACTGGATCATGGGCCGGGTGGACGACGTCATCAAGGTCTCTGGCCATCGTATCGGGGCGGCCGAGGTCGAATCGGCCCTGGTCTCGCACCAATCCGTGGCCGAAGCAGCTATCGTACCGGTGCCTCATAACATCAAGGGAGAGGCCATCTATGCCTTCGTCACCCTGAAGTCGGGGATCGATGAGACGGACCAGCTTCGCAAGGAGCTGGTGGCCCACGTGCGTCGCGAGGTAGGTCCGATCGCCACCCCGGAGGTCATACAGTTCTGCCCGGGAATGCCTAAGACCCGCAGCGGCAAGATCATGCGGCGCATCCTGAGGAAGGTGGCCACGGGCACCGCAGAGGAACTGGGAGACACCTCCACACTGGCCGACCCTGGGATCCTAGAGGTCCTCATCCAGGGAAGCCGTGCGCTGCACAAGAAGTGATGGTTAAAGGCGGTCACGAGGCCGCCCCCTTTCCTTTTTTAATTTTTCCTTTCTTCATCACTTGCCCTTGAGCTCCTCGACGATGTAGGAGAACATCTTCTTGACGTTAACGAGCTCCAGGAAATAATCGATGTCCTTCCGGGTGAACTCCTTCAACACAGCAAGAACGCCGAGGAAGACGGCGAAGGCCACCATGCCGAAGAATATCAGATCGTAGAACCTGCCGATCGTCAGGTAATTGCCCAAAGCATACATTGAACCGGCCACGGCCACCCCGGCCAACATCTGCAAGGCCAGCCTGACGTTAGGGCTGGTCCCGGTCAGCCGATACACCACATAGCGGACGATGATGAAGCTGGCCAGGTTGCCTACGAGCAAGGCCATGGCTGCGCCGACGAAGGAGAGCCCCAATCCGTAGTCGGGAATGAAGATGAGCATTAGACCTATGTTCACCGCTACGGTTAATATGGTGATGCGGGCGTGGATGTCCGGGCGCCCTACGGCTATGATCTGGGAGCTGTGCACAGCATTGATCATGGTTATGAAGGTGGTGGCGGCCATTATGCTGATGGCCCTTCCCGAGTCTACATACTTAGGGCCCAGCAGGACCTCGCATACCTCGTAGGGGAACATCATGATGAGTATCGTTATCGGCAGCCCGATCATGAAAATGTACCGTTCTGCCTGCTTGGATAGCGCCCGTATCTCAGCCAGGTTCCCTTCCTTATGCAGCTTGGAGAAAGAGGGGAAGGTGAGGGTGGACACTGCCGTGCTTATGGTGGCGAAGACCCCCAGGAACACCGCAGGAGCAGCGTAAAGGCCCACGTCACCGGTGTTCCAGAAGAATGTGATGAGCAGTTTATCCGCACTACCGCTGACCGTGCTGATTATGGTGATTATTATCAGAGGGAGCGCGAATGTATAGTATGACCTTAGCAGAACCGGCCTTGTCCAATTTACCCTCTCGCGCAGTATTAGAAAGAGGGCGGTGATGAAAACCGCCACTGCACCGAAGACATAGGCGATGGACAGCTCCATGACACCCATGTAGTTCATGGAAACGAAGATTATTAACGGTACCCTTATCAATGGGTCGACCAGGGTCACGAGCGGCATCTTGGCCATCTCCATGCGAGCTTGGAAGGTGATCGTGGCTATTGTAGAAAGATCGTAGAGCACCTGATAGAGGATAAAGAGCAGGATGATGTCCATACTGATTCCCGACAGGGACCTTCCAAGTATGTTGGTCCAGACGAACACCGAGGTGAATGTGAGTAATACCATTAGACCTGTGAGGACTATCTTGATGAAGGCGAAGGTGCTGATGCATTGGTTCGGATCGCACCCTTCGGACATCCGTTTGATGTGCGCGCTCCCGAACCCTAGGTCGGACACAGCGTTGAATGTGGCTACTAAGGCCATGGCCGCGGTGACAGTTCCGTAGATGTCCTTCTCCAGATATCTGGTGATGAAATATAGCCCCAGGTAGGCTAGGCCTGCAGAGAGCATTCTTGAAAGGAATAATATGAACGACCTTCTACCGAGCACGTGATCGTTTGGAGAGTCTCGCAGGCATATTTAATTCTGCGCCAGTCGCTACATTTTTCATTCCTCCTCCCACTTGGTCACCAGTACGGCCACGGCGACGAATATCACGGCTATCACCGCCACCACCATCAGGTTGGTGTACGCACCTTCCAGGTTACCGTAGACCATGGCGTCCCTCAGACCCTGGCTGACATAGGTCAATGGTAGCACCGACGCGATGTCCTGCATGTAATCTGGCATCATCTCCAGCTGGAAGAAGGTGCCGGACAGGAACATCATCGGGAAGATGATGGCGTTCGAGGCCATGTTTGCCGTCTCCTCGTTCTTCACGAAGCGGGCGATTATCATGCCCAGGGCCGAGAACATCGCGCTGGCGGCGATGACCATCAGGAGAGAGGGGAGATTGAGCGTCATGCTCATCCCGAACACCAGGATGCCGAAGACCATGACCACGGCGAGCGTCAGGAACGAGATGAACAGGAACCATATCATGCGCGAGACCAGCCATTCGAACGGGGTCATCGGCGTTGTGGCAAGCTTACGGAAGATCCCCGCGGCACGGAACCGGGACACTGTGGCCTGGACCCCGAAGACGCAGGTGGTCATGACGGTCAGGCCGATCACTCCGGGCACGAAGAAGTCCAGGAAGGAGAACCTCTCATTGACTATGCCGCCCACGTCCATGGCCAGGTATTCCTGCCCCCCGGACATGCCCAGGTTGAAGTGGTTTATCACCGATCCCACCACGTTCCGCACCACCGAGGAGGTCGAGACCGTCTCATCCAAACGCAGTTGTACCGTGGCCACCTCCGTACCGTTGGACATCAAGGCCTCAGTGAAGTTCGCTGGGATTATCAGCACGTTGGTACGGGAGTTGTCCTTGATGTACTGGTCTATGTCCACGGTGGCGTCCACCATTTCCACCGTGACCGCACCGGTGATGGTTATGTTCTCCAGGAACATGTCAGCACCAGCCTCCCCGTCCAGGTCCTGTACGTACAGCTTGATGTCCTCGGAGCCCATGGCCGAGAATATGGCCCCGAATACCAGTATCAGGAAAAGAGGGAACGCCAGGGTCCAGAAGATATTGCTCTTGATGCGAAAGAAGGCCTTGGACTGTCCCTTGAGGTCCACGAGGACATGCCTGAGCCTCATTGCTCCACCTCCGACGCTAGCTTCTTGCCGGTGAGCTTCAGGAAGACGTCCTCCAAGGTCGTCCCCTTGATCAGCATCTCATTGTAGGCGACGTCCGGTGATGACAGCATTCCGACCAGGCGGGTAAGGCTCTTGTTGTCTTCCAGCTTTACCAGCAGGTCCCCGTCCTTTACCTCGTGGTCCATCCCCGAGGCCTTCACCACGTTCACGGCCGCGTCATTGGCCGCCTTTACCACGCTGGTGCTTCCTGAGCCGTAGCGATCGATTATCTCCCGGGGAGTGCCCATGGCGATGAACTTACCATCGTCCATGATCGCCACATGATCGGACAGCACCTCGGCCTCCTCCATGTAATGGGTGGTGAGTATGATCGTCTTGTTCTGCGATTTGAGACCGCGAATGACCTCCCAGACCTCCCTACGCGCCTTGGGGTCCAGGCCAGTGGTCGGCTCGTCCAGAAAGACCACCTCGGGGTCGTTTACCATGGATATGGCCACGCCCACCCTCTGTTTGAGGCCGCCGGACAGGTTCTTGAACCATACGTTGCGCTTGTCCTGCAGCTGCACCGCATCGATGAGCTCGTTGGAGGGGATCCTCTCATCGAAGAGGGCGCCGAAGTAATCGATGTTCTCCTTGACCGTCAGGTAATCGAAGGCGTTGAAGGACTGGGGGAGCACGCCGATGCGCTTCCGTATCTCCTTTTGCTCCTTTTCTATGTCGAACCCCAGGATACGGACCTCTCCAGAGGTCTTGATCCTCAGGCACTCCATGATCTCCACCGATGTTGTCTTGCCAGCACCGTTTGGACCGAGAATGGAGTACACCTCTCCGGCCCTGACGTCCAGGTCGATGCCGTTTACGGCCCTCAGCTCACCATAGGTCTTGACGAGGTCCCTTACCTCGATCACTGATTCTCCCACGTTCTCCCCTGAAGAAGCAATAAGCAATTCATTATTATAAGATTCATCAGTACGAGGGGGCGCAATCTGTTATATCCGGACAAGGTCATTTCACCGTTTCGTGAAGGACCGTTACTCGCGCCAGCTGCCCATAGAAGGATTCGGGACCGAAGCCCAGAATAAGCTCGCCGAGGCCTGCGTGGCGGTGGTGGGAGTTGGTGGACTAGGTTCTCCGGTGTGCCATTATCTGGCCGCGGCCGGGGTCGGAAAGCTCGTTCTGATAGACAATCAGAAGGTGGAGCCGTCCAACCTTAACCGCCAGGTCATCCATTTCGAGGAGGATGCTCTCTTGCCTCGTTACAAGGTGGAATCGGCACGGATGAAGTTGAGGTCCCTGAACTCGGACACCGACGTGGAGGCCTTGCCCATGATGCTGGAGGAGGACACCTCCTTCATAATTCAGGGAGCGGACCTGGCCGTGGACTGCCTTGACAACCCCAAGGGTCGCTACCTCCTCAATAGGCTGTGCCTGCAGGCCAAGATCCCGCTGGTGCACGGGGCGGTGGAAGGGATGTCCGGCCACGTTATGAGCATCGTACCAGGAGGGCCTTGCCTGCGCTGCGCGTTCCCTCGGTTGATAGCGAGGCGCGGACCGGTCCCAGTGCTGGGAGCGGCCGCCGGGGTCATCGGCTCCCTGCAGGCCATGGAGGCCATAAAGCTCATAGCCGGAATAGGGGAGAGACCGGAAGGCAGGGCCATGTTCCTGGACATGAAGGACATGCAGGTGAACGAGGTGATGTTCCCCCGGAACCCGTCCTGCCCGGACTGCGGCTCACTTTGACCAAAGGTCGATGGTGACCAGATAGGTGTCCTCCACCAATCGGGTCTCCACCTTGAGCCCGGTGCGGTAGAAGAGGTCCAGCATGCGCATGTTCTCCGCCAGCAGCTCGGCCGTGAACGCCCTTATCTTCCGTTCTCGGGCGATGTCGATCATCATGTCCATGAGCAGCGTTCCTATGCGCTTGTTCTGCCATCTGTCGCTCACGGCGAAGGATATCTCGGCGGTGTTCGAATCCTTGTCCAGGTCGTACATGGCGAAGGCCACCATGGACCAGATCCCGTCCTCGTTGACGAAACCGCAGATGGTCATGCGCTCGTCATAGTCGATGTTCACGATGCGCTGCAGCTCGCGGTGCGGCATGCTGCGCTTCAGCCCCATGAACCGGTTGTAGACCGTGTCCCTGGAGAAAGAATAGAACATGTCCTTGAGCAACGGTTCGTCCGTCGGCTTCGCCGGCCGGAAGTACATCTCGGTGTCGGCGACCACCTTGACCACCTCGAACTGCTCGGGATACACTCCCATGTAACCGGCCTCCATCTGGTCCTGGTAGACATAGTGGAGCGATTTGGCGTGCATCAGCAGCTCGGCCCTGAAGCGCGGATGGGAGATGCCGATCAGCGAGAGGGCCCTTTCCATTATGCTCTTTCCCCGCAGGTCCGCCACGCCGTACTCGGTGACCACGAACTGCACGTCCCCGCGAGTGGTGGTGACACCTCCGCCGGTGGAGAGCGTGGGCACTATGCGGGAGAGGGTGTGGTGCTGGGCCGTGGAGGGCATGGCTATGATGGCCTTTCCGCCAGGTGAACGGGCCGCTCCGCGCATGAAGTCGGCCTGCCCGCCGATGCCGGAATAGAAACGGTGGCCGATCTGGTCCGTGCAGACCTGACCGGTGAGATCGACCTCCAGAGCGGAGTTGATGGCGATCATGTGATTGTTGCGAGAGATGTTGCAGGGATCGTTGGTGTACGAGGATGGGTACATCTCGAACATCTCGTTCTTGTTGATGAAATCGAACAGCCTTTTTGTGCCCATGCAGAAGGATGCCACCACCTTCCCCTCGTGGAAGCCTTTGCGCTTACCGGTGATCACGCCCTTCTCGACCAGGTCGATGATGCCGTCGGAGAACATCTCGGTGTGCACCCCCAGGTCCTTCTTCTCGCTCAGGAACGAAAGTATGGCATCCGGGACGTTCCCGTAGCCTATCTGGATGGTGGCCCCGTCCGGCACCAGGTCGGCCACGTTCTTGCCGATGCGGGGGGCGATCTTGGTGGTATCCCCGTCCCCCGTGGACTCCATCAACGGTTGGTCGTTCTCCACCAGGAAGTCTATCTCCCTGAGGTGCAGGCGGCTGTCACCTCCCAGGATGGGCATGTTGGGATTGACCTCCGCTATGACCACATCGGCATGCATGGCCGCGGACTTGGTGATGTCCACAGAGACGCCGAGGTTGCAGTACCCTTCCTCGTCGGGAGGCGAGACCTGGATCAATGCCACGTCCACTGGCTTGAGCCCGCTGGAGAAAAGGCGTTCGATGTCCGAGAGGTTCACCGGCGTATAGTCCGCCCTTCCCTCGTTCACCGCACCGCGCACGTTGGGACCGATGAAGAAGGCGTTCAGACGGAACTGGTCGCGGAACTGGTCCTCTGCGTAGAAGGTCAGGCCGAGGGAGAGCGTCTGTATCACTTCACTGTCGATCATGGCGTATGACTTGGACAGGAGCGCTTTGACCAGGGCCTGCGGCTCCCCACAGGCTGTGCCCAGGAAGACCGTCCTCCCTGGACCGATCTTCAGGACCGCCTCGTCCGCACTGAGGACCTTGGAACGGTACTCCTTCTCCCAAGCCGATGCCATCGAGTCTACTAATTAACAATAGTGGCATTAAAGGCTTCTACGACGTTGGCGGGGTTCGACAGAAAAATAAAAAGAAGGTGACCTGCGCATATCCGCCCGATGGCTCTGGGCATACTGTTGATACTTATTTTCCTCATGCTGGTCGGGATCGGAGCGCTGGTCCTGGTCCTGGTGGTGGGAAGCCTCATAATGTTCCTGCCGGCCACCATCGTAGCGCTGATCGTGCTGCTGCTGACCGGAAGCTGGACCTTGGCGGGCTTGGCGTTCCTCATCGTCGCTTTGCTCATGGTCCTGTTCAAATGAGGAAACGCTTATCTTCGCCCTGGGATATCTCGGTCGGGGTTTTCCGCCATGGAACTAAGCAGCGTGGAGAAGAAGAGGGTCATAAGCAAGGACGGTCGTGAGCTGGGGACTCTGGCCGGCAGCACAATCGACACCTCCAAGTGGACGGTCTTGAACATCATGGTCAACGTACCGAAGGAACCGGCCAAGGAGCTGGGGATCAAGAAGAAGCTGTTCAAACCGGTCATCATCAACGTCTCCACCGACCTGATAGCCGTGGTCGGTGACGTCATACAGCTGCGCCTGGATATGAAGGAACTGGCAGAAAAGTTCTGAGATCAGACCTGCTCTAGGAAACGCAGGCGGCCACACTTCCAGCACTTGGCCTCACGGGATATGTTCACCGCACCGCACTCACAGGTCCAGGTCCCCTTCATGTTATAGGTCTCGCAAAGGGTGCACTTTCCCTTGCTGTCCTTGTCCTCACTTTCGGCCATCCTTAACAACTTAAAGTTGAGAATAGATAAGTGTATCGTCGGATATGAAAAATGAAGGTTTAGGGCGCCGTCCTTGCCGGGGGCGCCCCGGTTCTCTCCCACGGACCTTCCTCAGACCTTGGACATTAACTTACCGAACACCATATAATGATTTCCGCATCTAGGTTTTGAGATGAGAAGAAGACGAAGCATCGTCTCCTCGCCTGCACTGTTCAGCGGTCCACGCACTCACGGGAAAGCACCCCTTGTTGGTATGGGTGCCTAAGCGAGCGCATCTCGGTCAAGTAATCGGACATCTCCGTCAGCTCCGGCGGGGCGTAACGGCCCGTCAGCACCACCTCTACGCCGGGGGAGCGAGAGCGCACCACCTGGGCCACGTCCACGGCCTTCAGAAGGCCCAGCTTGATGGCTACGTTCACCTCGTCCAGGACCACGATGTCGTAATCCCCTGAGCACAGGGCGTCGGACGCGTTCGCCAGACCGTCTGCCGCCATGTCCATGTCCTTCTGGGAGACCTCCTTGGAGAACACCAGGCAGTCGTTGCCGGAAGGGACCACCTTCAGGCCCGGAAGTTGAAGGAAGTTCTCACCGTAGGTGCCTCCGGTCTTCATGAACTGAAAGATCACGCATCGGGCCCCGTGGCCGACGGCCCTGACGCACAGTCCCAGTGCGGCGGTCGTCTTACCTTTGCCATCCCCGGTGTACACATGCACCAGCCCTAGCTCTGGCCTCATGTCATCCCAGCTTTTTCATCAACCACGCCATGTTCCTGCCGAGCGTTCTCATGGTCTGCAGCCCTTCCTCGTCCGAGGCGACGTCCCCCGCATTGAGGGCGCTTACTACGTTCCAGTAGCTGTTACCTGGGACGATCATCTGGCTTATCAGGAAGAGCTTGTTGATCTCGTCGAAGGTGTCCAGGGCCCCGGCTCGTCTGTTGACCGCCACGGCCGCCCCTACCTTGCGGCGGAACATATCCCCGTTGCCCCTTCCGATGTAGAAGGCGCGGTCCACGAACGCCTTGGTCTGGGCGGTCATGTTGCCGAAGTACGTGGGCGAACCGATGATTATGCCGTCCGCGGCCTTCATCTTCTGTACGTACTCGTTGAGGCGGTCCTCCGCCATGACGCAGCGTTCGTCCTTGTTCTTCCTGCATGCCCCGCAGGCCCGACAGGGCTTCAGCTCCTCCCGGCATATGTCGATGAGCTCGGTCTCGATGCCTTCCTTCTTAAGTTCGGCGAGTACGGCTTCTAACGCCTGGTGGGTGTTGCCGTTGACCCGGGGACTGCCGTTGAATGCCACGACCTTCATTTTATCTCCTACCACCCAATGCCGCGAGCGGTATTATCGTTTTTCATTAGCGTCGGGAACCAATGCATTCTTTTATTCGTCCATCATACCCAGGGACCGGTCGACCATGAGCGCCCTGTTGGACGGACTGATTGCGGGATATGGGATCGCCATCCCCCTCGGTGGCATCTCCATTCTCATAGTCAACCTGGCACTGGAAAGGGGTTTCCGCCTGGGCTTCGTTGCCGGGGCAGGGACCGCCACGGTGGACCTCATCTGTGCCACCTTGGCCGTATTCGCCGGCGCGACGGTGGTGACGTTCATATCGCCCTTTTCCTCATCCCTTCAGGTGGCCAGCGGCCTGACCCTGGTGGCCATGGGGGCTTACGGGCTCGTACGGATGAGAAGGAAGAGCGGAGAGGGTCCTGCGGACCAGGGGCGCCGCGACGAGGAACTTGTCGTCTACGCGAAGTTCTTGACCATCACCATACTGAACCCTTTCACGGTGGTCTACTTCCTGGCGCTGATAATCGGCAAAGGAGCGTCCTGGTCGTTCTCGTTCGAGGACTGTCTGTGGTTCGTGGCTGGCGTGTCCTTCGCCTCTTTCTCCTGGCAGACATTACTGGCCACTATCGGAGCGCTGGCCAGGAAGCACCTGACGCCGCGCTTCATGACCGTGAGCATAGTCGCAGGCAACGGCATCGTCATTCTGCTGGGCCTTCAGATCATGTTGACCATCTGAGCGCTCCGCCTTTATCGGTCTGGTATCCCGGTCCACACGTTCGTAGTGGCAGTGTGTTCATCATAGTTTTAATTACTCATAGTAATATAAAATACAATAATGCTTATATATGAGCATTAATGTGCATATTTTATTATGAACCGATCACCAGATATCATTTACGAGGAGGTACAGCTCCGCCTAAGCCCGGCAGAGGCCTACGCCCGGCTTAGGAACGGCGGGACGCCCTCCTTCCTTCTAGAGAGCGCCGAGGGTTCCTCCCGCACGGTGGCCTATTCCTTCCTTGGGACCTCTCCTGTCGCTGTGCTGCAGGGCAGGAACGACCAGGGGTTGGACGAGGTCCGTAAGATGATGCGCTCCCGGCCTCGGAGGAGCACACCGTTCCCCTTCATGGGCGGGATGGTGGGCTACTTCTCCTATCATCTGGTCAACGCCATCGAGCGGGACCTGCACATCCGGGACGGAGGGTTCCCCGATTATGAGCTCGGATTGTACGACAGCGGACTGGTCTATGACCACTCTGCCTTCAAGATATATCATTTCCATCCGGAAGGGGAGGAAGGCATACTTCCCCTGCTGGAGCCCGACGATGATCCCGCCGCCTTCAGATTGAAGGAGAGGCTCTCAGGGACGAGAAGGGAGGATTACGAGGCGGGGGTGGGCGAGCTTCACGGACGGATCGTGGACGGCGAGGCCTTCCAGGTCGTTCTTTCGGGATACGAGGAGCACAGCTTCGAGGGAGACCCTTTCCAGCTCTATCTGCGGTTGAGGAAGGTCAACCCTTCCCCCTATATGTTCTACCTCGACTTCGGAGAACGCAAGGTCCTGGGTTCGAGCCCGGAGACCCTGGTCACCGTCCGGGGCCGTGAGGCGGTGACCTATCCCATCGCAGGTACGCGCCCCTTAGGAGCGGACCTGCGTGAGAGGAGGTTCAACCGCAGCTCCATGCTGGCGGACGAGAAGGAGAGGGCCGAACATCTCATGCTGGTGGACCTAGCGCGCAATGACCTGGGAAAGGTCTGTGAATACGGTACGGTGGAGGTGGCCGATCTGATGCGCGTGGAGGAGTACAGTCACGTGCAGCACATGGTCTCCAGGGTAAGGGGCATCCTGGGGGATGAGCAGGACGCGCTGGACGCGCTTGCAGCTGTGTTCCCGGCCGGCACGGTGAGCGGAGCGCCCAAGCATCGAGCCATGAGACTGATAGAATCACTGGAGGACAGGGGACGCGGACCGTACGCTGGAGCGGTCGGATACATTTCCGACAGTGGTGACCTGGACACCGCCATCACCATCCGTTCGGCCTTCGTGCATGGAGATCGCATCTATCTTCAGGCCGGTGCCGGCATCGTGCTCGACTCCGTCCCGCGACGGGAGTTCGAGGAATGCCAGGGAAAGCTGGGGGCAATGCATCGCTCCCTGGACATATGTGAGGAGGAGAGGCCATGAGGCCGAAGGTCCTGCTAGTGGACAACTACGATTCCTTCGTCTACAATCTAGCCCATTCCCTGGCCGGAGCTGGTGCCGATCCCGAGGTGGTCAGGAACGACCGGCTGGAAATAGAGGGGCTGGAGCGGAGCTACCAGGGCATCGTCATATCCCCGGGGCCGGGACATCCTGCCAACCAAGGCGATTTCGGGGGCTGCACCGACCTGATTCAGGAAGCCTCGCGAACCATACCGACCTTGGGGGTATGCCTTGGGCATCAGGGGATCGCCCACGCCTTCGGAGGGAGGGTGATCCGGACCACAGTCCCCATGCACGGAAAGTGCACCCTCGTACTGCATGACGGGCGAGGCGTGTTCAGGGGCATCCCCTCGCCCATGATGGTGGGAAGATATCATTCCCTATGCGTGCAAGAGGAGGACCTCCCGTCCTGCCTGGTGGTGACCGCCAGGAGCGAGGATGGAACGGTGATGGGCCTCCGTCACCGTGAACTTCCCATCGAGGGGGTACAGTTCCATCCCGAGTCCGTGCTGACCGACCGGGGTCAGAACATCGTGGACAACTTCGTGGCCGGGCTGGAGGCGCGGACATGAGCATGGTCAGAGAGGTCATGCAGGCCAAAGAGTTCGCCAGCGAAATATTAGAGGGGCGGATGTCCGACCGCGAAATAGCTGACCGCCTGCAATGCATGAGGGAACGAGGGGAGAGCGCCGAGGAGATCATGGGCATGATCTCCGCCTTCTACCCCCATAGCAGAAGGGTCGCTACCGTTCATCCCATGGTCATGGACCTGTGCGGGACCGGTGGGGCGCCAGTACGGACCTTCAACATAAGCACGACCAGCTCATTCGTCCTGGCCGCGGCGGGAGTTCCTGTGGCCAAGCATGGGAACCGTTCCTCCATCGGTCGCTGTGGGAGCGCAGACCTGCTGGAGTCCATGGGAGCGAACATATCACCGGGGATTGAGATCTCGAAGCAGATGCTGGACAGGATAGGGTTCGCTTTCTTCTTCGCCCCCCTCTACCATCCGGCCATGCGGCATGCATCGAAGGCCCGGAAGATTGTGTCCAGCCGCACCGTGTTCAATGTGATGGGTCCGCTCATGAACCCTGTCCTCGGAAGGCGCCGACAGCTGATGGGGGTCAGCTCCATCGAGCTCCTGGACGTGGTCCCGGAGGTGCTGGACAAACTGGGCGTGGAGGAGGCCATGGTGGTGCATGGCCTGCCAGGAATGGACGAGGTCTCGCCCTGCGACGTGACATTGGTGGTGCACCTCAGGAAGGGAGAGGTGGAGAGATACGAGATCGAGCCGGAAGAGATGGGTTTCTGCCGGTGCCCATCCTCGGAATTGGCGGAACTGGCCCCCCAGTCCTCGGCCCGCTGCTGCTATGAGATACTGATAGGGCAGTCAGGAGCGAGGAGGGACGCGGTGCTCATGAACTGTGCCTGCGCCCTCCTGGTGTCCGGAAAGGTGAACGGTCTTTCGGCCGGTGTGTCGCTGGCGGAGAGGACGATCGACAGCGGCCGCGCCTATCAGAAGATGAGGGATTACATCGCCGCCAGCCAGGGGGAGCCCTGATGCTTAGCGGGGTGGATGATCGGCTCGCGCTCCTGGTGCGCAACGCCAAGGAGCTGGTGGAATGCGGGTTCTACTCCAACGGATCGTCCAGGCATGCTAGGACCGCTGCCACCGAACCAGCCTCTTTGGTAAAGGCCCTGCAAAGTTGCAATCGCTTTCCGATCGTGGCCGAGGTGAAGCTGGCCTCTCCCATAGCCGGTCGGCTTGGAGCGCACGTGGCCGAGGAGCTTATCCTCGACTTCATCCAGGGAGGGGCCGCCGCTTTGTCCGTGATAACCGAGCCGCGATTCTTCCAAGGTTCGCTGCGCTACCTTGAACTGGCCGCGCGGACCGGGCTTCCGGTGATGATGAAGGATTTCATCGTCGACGGCCAGCAGCTGGAGGCCGCCGCCCGATCGGGCGCCTCCGCGGTGCTGATGATAGAAGGTGTGTTCGATCGTCGGTTGGCGTTGGAGCGGGATAGGCTGATCGAAATGGCGCACCGCTGCGGACTGGAAGTGGTGCTGGAGACCTCCAGCCTGGAAGAGCTGGAAGAGGCCATCGATTCATCGGCGGACGTTCTTGCGTTCAACCGTCGGGACCTGCGCACCTTTCGCCGCGGCCCTGACGTGATGGACAGGGCACTGAGGGCGATGCAGGACGACGGGAGGCCTGCCTTGGCCATGAGCATGATGGAGACGGTGGATGACGTTAGGAGGATGCGCGACCTGGGAGCCTCTGGGGCCCTCATCGGTTCAGCCCTCAGCAGCTCACCTTCCCCCCGAGACAAGCTGCTCTCGCTGAGGGTGCCCCTATGACCAGGTTGAAGATCTGCGGCATCCGCACCGTATCCGACCTGGAGGTATGCCGGAGAGCGGACTATCTGGGGTTCGTGGTCCTGTCGGACTCCCCCAACTGCCTGGACCTGGAGACCGCGGCCGGACTGATGTCCAGCTGCGACCGGCCAACGGTCGCTGTGACCACCGAGACCGATGCGGAGGTGCTGAGATCGATCGTACACGATCTGAGGCCGGACATCCTCCAACTGCACTCCCCCATGTACCCGGAGGTCCTGGAAGCGACAGGGGACCTGGGAGTGCCGGTGTGGGGAATGATGACCGTGCACGGAGGAACGGCGGTCAGGTCGTTGGAGGGCATCAAGGCATTGGTGCTGGACTCCCCCGGCCCCCGGGCCGGAGGGAGCGGAACAACTCACAATTGGTCGGTCAGCCGCGACATTCGAGAGCGCGTCGACCCTTTCCCGGTGGTCCTGGCCGGAGGCATCGGACCGCACAACGCGGCCGATGCCATCAGGAAGGTGGAGCCCTTCGCCGTGGACGTTTCAAGCGGAGTGCGGGGGATCGGGGGCAAGGACCCCGTCAAGGTTACAGAACTGATCGAGATCGTCAAAGGTGATTAGGTATGAGTGCAAGATTCGGTGATTACGGAGGACAGTACGTACCAGAGGTGCTGGTCCCCGCGCTTATGGAACTGGAGGGGGAGTATATTAAGGCCAGGGAGGACCAGGGCTTCCGGGATGAGCTGCAGATGTATAACCGGCACTACGGGGGAAGGGAAACGCCCCTGTACTTCGCACGACGTCTTACGGAATCGTGCGGCGGGGCCAAGATATACCTGAAAAGGGAGGACCTGTGCCACGGCGGGGCTCACAAGTTCAACAACGTGATGGGGCAGGCGCTTCTGGCCAAGCGCATGGGAAAGGAGCGTCTCATAGCCGAGACGGGTGCCGGGCAGCACGGTACGGCCACGGCCATGGCCGCGGCGGTGCTGGGGTTGAAGGCGGAGATATACATGGGAGAGAAGGACGTGGCCAGGCAGCGCATGAACGTGTTCCGCATGAAGTTGATGGGGGCGAAGGTGCACGTGGTGACCTCCGGCTCCAGGCTCCTCAAGGACGCCATAAACGATGCCTTCCGCGACTGGGCGGGAAGCGTTGAGAGCACCTATTATCTCTTGGGAACTGCTGCTGGTCCACATCCCTACCCTACTATGGTGAGGGACTTCCAGAGCGTCATCGGGAGGGAGATACGCCAGCAGCTGCAGGAGGCCGAGGGGCGCCTCCCGGACCTGCTGGTGGCGTGCGTGGGCGGAGGCAGCAACGCCATAGGAACGTTCCATTCCTTCCTGGAGGACGAGGGAGTGCGCCTGCTGGGCGCCGAGGCCGCCGGCGAGGGACTGAAGACCGGGCATCATTCCGCCTCCCTGAACTGCGGGGAGGTTGGAGTGCTGCAGGGATGCAAGGCCTACCTTTTGCAGGACGAGCACGGCATGATATTGGAGGCTCACAGCGTGGCCCCAGGGCTGGACTATCCGGGCGTGGGGCCGGAGCATTGTCTCCTGAAGGACCTGCATCGTGCGAATTACGTGGGGGTGACGGACAAGGAGGCCCTCAAGGCATTCGTGACGCTGTCCCAGGTGGAGGGGATCATCCCCGCCCTGGAGAGCGCGCACGCCGTGCACGCCGGCATGCAGGAGGCGTCCCGCATGAGGAGGGACGAGGTGGTGGTGATCACCGTGTCCGGCCGAGGGGACAAGGACCTGGAGACGGTGTTCGACATGGGGGTGGTGGAATGAACCGCCTGCAGGGCGCCTTCGCCAGGGCGCGGCAAGAGGACCGGACCGCCCTTGTATGCTACCTAATGGCAGGTGTGCCCGATCCCCAGCGTTTCTTGGAGATGGCCGTGGCCTGCCTGGAGGGAGGGGCGGACGTGCTGGAGGTCGGCGTACCATACTCCGACCCGGTGGCCGACGGTCCGGTCATACAGGAGGCCGGCGTGCGGGCGCTGGAGAACGGCGTGACGCCGCCGATGGTCCTGGACATGGTCAGGGAGCTACGGACAAGGACACAGAAACCTCTGGTGCTGATGGGCTACTACAATCCCATCTTCCGCCGGGGTGAAGAACGGTTCGTGCGCGAGGCTCTAGAGGCCGGAGCCGACGGCCTCATCGTCCCGGACCTGCCATTGCATGAGGGAGGCAGCCTGCACGCGATATGCCAGGAACATGGATTGTGCCTGGTGCAGCTCAGCACGCCCCTGACCCCCGAGGGGAGACAGAGGGAGCTGATGATGGCCACGTCCGGTTTCCTGTACCTGGTGACGCGGACCGGCGTGACCGGCGGTGAGACCGAGGTAGGACGGCAGCTGGTAGAGATGGTGCGCAGGGGCAGGGAGATCGATCCGGGCGTTCCAATGGCCGCCGGTTTCGGGATCTCCCGCGCCGAGCAGGTGCGGGAGGTGCGGGCCGCGGGAGCGGACGGGGCGGTGGTGGGCAGCGCGCTTGTCGCCTTGACGCTGAACGGGGCGACCCCGCAGGACATGCGAGGGAAGGTGAGGGACCTGGCCGACGCCTGCGGTTCGAAATGAGACTGGGGGGCAGTGGTCCGTTCGACCTGGCGTGTCGATCGATCGACCGCCCCGAACAGTGGTTCTGACCAACCAAGGCGGCAAACCTATTAACCACGGTCAAGGGATTCAACCCCTCCGATGCGAGCGGTGGGCACATGGATCGGAGGGGGGATCCGATGAAGGACGGGAAGAGACCAGAACTTTTCCTTTGGAACCGCTGGACGGTATTCGGCATCCTGGCCCTGACCTATTTCCTGGTCTACTTCCACCGGGTCTCACCGGCTGTGCTGGCGACGGACATGCAGGAGTCCTTCGGGGTCGGGCTGACATCCATCGCCCTGCTCAGCTCGGCATACTTCTACGCCTACACCGTGATGCAGCTGCCCTGCGGCATACTGACGGACCGCTGGGGACCTCGCCGCACGGTTTGCACCTTCACCGCCTTGGCCGCTCTGGGCGCGTTCGTCACCGCCTTGGCGAGCACCTTCGAGATGGTGGTGGCCGGCAGGGTCATGATCGGCCTAGGCGTGGCCATGGTGTACGTGCCTACATTGAAGATACTGTCCGCCTGGTTCCATAAGGACGAGTTCAGCTCCCTGACCGGCATTCTGCTGACCGTCGGGAACATCGGAGGGTTGGCCGCGGCCGGCCCCTTGGCCGCCATGTCAGAGTACGCCGGATGGCAGAGGGTGTTCCTGGCGTTGGGAGTGCTCACGGCCGTGCTGACCTGGCTGATGTGGTTGCTGGTGCGGGACCGCCCGCGGGACGTGGGGCTTCCGGACATCGGCGTGGATGACCGGGAGGAGCGCGTACCGGTGCTCGTCTCCCTGCGAATGGTGTTCGGGTCCGGGATGAGGTTCTGGCCCTTCGCCATCATATTCTTCTTCATGTACGGTAGCCTGATGGTCTATCAAGGGCTGTGGGGCGGTCCGTTCTTCCGTGACGTTCTGGGGTGGGACAGGACCACCTACGGGCTATCCCTGACCTTCGTGGCCCTGGGAATGATAATCGGCTGTCCGGCTGCCGGGATGATCTCCGATCGTGTGCTGAGGTCGAGAAGGAAGGTGCTGCTGATAGGCACCGCCCTGTTCACCATGGCCTGGGGGATCATGTGGCTGGCGGCGGGGGAGGTAGGGGAGCAATGGACGTACATCGCACTGCATTTCCTTTTCGGTTTCTTCGCCGGCTGGTACGTGCCGATATATGGATTGGTCAAGGACGCGTTCCCCCGTTCCATATCCGGGACCGCCCTGGCCGCCCTGAACATATTCCCCTTCGCCGGCGGGGCCATACTGCAGATGGTGACCGGGTACATGATAGTGGACAACTCCCTTTCCGAGTACCGGTCCGTATGGCTCCTCATGCTCGCGGGGATGGTGATCGCTTGCGTATGCGCCGTACTATCGAAGGAACTGTCACTGGAAGCCAAATGAACGCGTTCCAAGCATTCTTGGTCGAAGGGAACAAGGAAGGTGTGTGCGTTCTGCGTACGTGCCCACGGTACGCAGATGTGGGACCTTCCGGGATCAATCCAAGGGACCGGACCTCGCGAGGCGGGCGAAGACCCTGGCCGGGTGATCTTCGGGAAGTTCAGATATGCGTGTCATCCTTGATACGTGATGGGTCACCGTTCCCTCGTTCAACTTTCGTAGATATTCCTCATATCTGCGTTGTACGTCCACCCCACCTTCCAGAAAATAGAGCGCTCGCACCGTGTTCTCAAAAGGCACCTCCATCCCCATGGACGAATTGGCCATGATGGAGCAGATGGAACCCGGTCGCATCAGGCATCGTCTTCCCTCGCTGCACAGGACCCATTCCCCTTGGACCGTGTAGATGATGAAACCGAAATCGTGAGCGTGCTCCGGGGAATAAAGGTCAGGGTTCATGTCCAAGAATTGTACCTGGGCCTTTTCGATCGCCACGAGAAAACCGCTGAGACCTTCCTCGGACATTATACCGGTCGTTCTTTCGCCGTCGTTCGTGTTCAATATCACTTCGACGCCGTGGCCGAGATGGACCTTCTCCGGTGAATGAGCGGTCCTCTCGTTCAACGTTCCTTCGTGCACATCCCTAGTTGCCTGCATATCCATCTTCTTTGACATTTTCAATACCCTTTGCATCGTTTACAAAATAAATAACGTTCCTTCCTTGACCGTTCGTTCGATATGTCCAGCATATTCATCCCGCTCTTTCACGCCGTCCTCGTTTTATGTCCTTTTCCGGCTCGTTAAGCAAATTATTTATGCATGTAATCATTACGGTAATAATATAAATAAAAAAGTGTTACGCATGATAAGGAGATGATAGTGGTGTGGTTGATAACGACATTGATCGCGGCGTTGGCCGTGACGATAGCTTGGATAGTTGTGTCCGAAAAATACAAGCTCAGTTTCCTCGCGTTGATGCTCTGGGGCCTTTCCGTGATGATATTCGTGGACCATGTCCTGGGATACGAGGGCGGTGCCTTTCTCGAGATGGAGACCGACGGTCTGATCACGAGCGGCATTGTCCTAGGTATAGCCATGCTGATACCGGTGTTCATACTCTGGGAGGCAGTGCTGGTGAAAGCCAAGTTAAAGAACGAACTCGAGGAAAAGATAGCAGGGTGAGAAAATGGCGTGTTTCTTAGTACCAATGGGCGTGGCCATATTGACCACGGTGTTCGGCAAGAGATTTCCGGAAAAACTGCACGTTGCATGGTTGAACTTGCTCCTGTGGGGAGGGTCCATAGCCCTCGCCTTGGAGCACGTGGCACACGAGGAGATAGTCCCCTATCCGCCTTTCCTTTCTGCCATGGGAAGCGCGGCGGACACCGCCACGATGCTCAACGAGATGGCGACGATCGGGACGTCCATGCTGGTGGCATGTGTCCTAGTCTGGGGAGCCATGGTCTTCGCGTACGACCGGTTCACATTGAAGGCCCCGGAGACCCAGACCGCCTAAACCTTTTTTTAAAGAACGTAGGTCGGATGTTCTGCATCCGATCTTTTCAATATTTTTTACAGCTCACGGAACCTGAGAATTTGGCCGGACGGTGCTGGATGCTTGTCAACTCCTGCGTATTACATAGAACGGAGTGCGGAAACCTCACCGCTTCCGGGCGATCACCACATAGTATTCGTCATCGTCCTGTTCATAGGTGGTGACTAGACCGGCCTCGGCCATCATAGCCCTCATCACGTCCATCTCCGGAAGGAAGTCCGTGCAGATCTCCTCCCCGCCCCCTTCGTGTACGCTGTTGATGTGCTCCTTGGACGAGGAATGGGCGATGATTAGCTTACCGCTCTCCTTGAGGCACCCGCCCAGGACTTGAATGGCATTCACCGGGTCCGGGAAATGAGGGAAACAGGAATAACATATCACCAGATCGAACTCCGGACCGAAGTCCGCTTGGTAAAGGTCCATGACCCTGTACGATACCCATGGATACCTTTCCTCCGGATATTTCTTCCTGGCCTGCTCGATCATCTTCTCCGAGTAATCGATGGCGCACACGCTTCCAGATCTCATGGACCGCTCGTAGAAGGGGATCATGACACCCGTGCCCGTCCCCACGTCCATGATCCTTTCATGACCATTTAGTTCCAGGAGCGAGACTATCCTCTCCACCTTTGCCGTGTCGTGCACGGTCATTTCGTCCCATATCCCCGCCCTCTCGTTGAAGAAATCCTTCTGCTTTGGGTTGAACGCCCGCCTTCTCAGGAAATCACTGACCCTATCACTTTGGACATCGAACTCCATCCTAATCACCTGTATCACTTGGGGATCACCATGGGTATCCCTTTGAACTCCTCCACGTAAGCGTCCATGCCGTAGACGTCCCGAATGTTCTTCGGCGTGATGACCTCCTGGCCGCCCGCCGCGTGTATCCGACCGCCCCTCATCAGGATGAAGCGGTTGCAGTACCTCACGGCCAGGTTCAGATCGTGGTTCGTCATCACCGCGCACATGCCGTTCTCCCTTACTATGTTGGAAACGGTGTTCATTATCCTGTGCTGGTTGCAGATGTCCAGGTTGCTGGTGGGCTCGTCCAGCAGCATGACCCGGGGCTGCTGCACTATCGCCCTGGCGATCTGGACCAGCTGGTACTCCCCGCCGCTGATGGAATCCACGTGCTTCTCGGAGATAGGTTCGAGGCCCATCATGCGAATGACCGTGCCGGTCAGTCTGAGGTCCTTCTCGGTGACGTCCCAGTCGATGTAGGGCCGTCTGCCGAGCAGGATCGATTCAAAGACGGTGCTACCGGAGACGTGAGCCCGCTGGGGCACATAGCCGAAGCGCTTGGCCATCTCCCGGCGGGTCATCCCCATGACGTCGTCCCCGTTGACCAGCACCGTTCCCGCCGCCAGGCCGTGCACCCGGTTGAGGCACTTCAGCAGCGTGGTCTTCCCCACCCCGTTGGGGCCGATGATGCTGACCATGTCCCCCTTCTCGGCCTCGAACTCGATGTCGCTGATGGTGGCATCGCTGCCGTAACCGAACTCCACGCCGTCCACCTTCAGTATCATCGCTTGTACCTCCTGACCAGGAGGTAGATGAACATCGGACCGCCCAGCAGGGACGTGAGCAGGCCGACGGGAAGTATCATTGGGCGCAGGACGTTGATGGCCACCGTGTTCGCCACGAGAAGGATGCCGGCGCCGGTGACCGCTGACATGGGTATCAGGAACCGGTGGTCACTGCCTATCATCATGCGTGCCACGTGCGGAGCGATCAGGCCCACGAAGGCGATGACACCGAAGCCGGACACCAGGACGGCGGACATGAGGGCGGTGAGCACCAGCCCGACCACCCTGAACCGTTCGGTGTTGACCCCGAGCCCCTTGGCCACCTCGTCCCCTGCGTCTATGGCGTTTAGGTCCCAGCGGTTCATTACGAAGAAAATGAGCACCGGCAGGAAGACGAAGAATATCATGGCGTCCCATGTCCAGTTGGCGTGGGACAGGTTCCCGAAGCTCCATGACACTATGGCGCTCAGCTGGACCGAATCGGCCATGAACTGCATCAGGGTCAGGCCGGCGGAGAATATGGCGCTTATGGCGATCCCGGCCAGGACCATGGTCTCGGCAGAGACCTGGGTCACCTTCGTCAGCAGCAGTATTATGGCCGTGGCGATCATGGCGAACCCGAAGGCGCAGACGGTGGTGATGTAAGGACTGCTGACAGATATGTAGCTGGATGTCACAGAGCCGCTGTCCAGGAACAGTATGGCGAACGCGGCGCCGAAGGCCGCGGCGCTGGACAGCCCCAGGGTGTATGGGGAAGCCAGCGGATTGCGCAATATGCACTGCATCACCGTGCCCGATAGCGCGAGACCGGCCCCGGTGATTATCGCGGCCACGATTATAGGCATGTATATGCGCCAGATCTTCCACCCGGTGAGAGATTCGGAATCGAAGGTTACGAACTTCAGCAGGACCTCGGTCACAGAGACGCTTGGATTTCCTATGACAAGGGCGATGAGAACCGTGGCCACTATGGCACAGGCTATCGCGACGATCCAGGCGACCTTCCTTTTAACATCGCGGCCGTATGACATCTCCGATCGGGTACTACCGCTATCGCCCTCGTCGTCGTATATCCTGTAGGATACCTCCGTGCCCTCCATCGTATCACTCGCCGCAGAAGAGGTTGGGAAAGTGGTTTTCTGGGTCGTTCAGAACCATTCCACCTGTCCGCATCCAGGCGATTGCGCGTCCATGAGGTCCTGGTAGGTGATGTCGCTGTCGCTGAAGAAGAGGCCCAGTATCTCGTTGGCCTTCTCCTCCATGTCGTAGTCGTACACCCCTGGGTTCAAAACCGACCCGATGTAGAACGCGTTGATCATCTCGGTCTCCCAGTTGGTCCCGTAGTACTTGTAGACCAGAGTGGTGTATATGTCCTGGTTCACCACCGCGGTCACGTTGGAGAGGGACCCTTCGTCCGTCAGGTACATGTTGTAGCTGCTGGCGTAGGTCATGCAATCTATGAAGATGTAATCAGGGTCCGCGTCCATGACATCGACCAGGAAGGTGTCGTAAGGATTGCCGTTGTTCACGTCCGGCATCACGTTGTTGACACATGTCAGATCGAACGGCAGGTATTTTCCCGTGGTCTTGTAGAGACCTCCCTGCATGTAGTAGAACATGCCTCCCACGTACGCATCCTTATAATCCGAAGCGGTAAGTTCGGAACGATATCCTTCCAGCTCATCGAGCAAGGAGTTGATACCGTCGATGATCTCCGTCGCCCTCTCTTCCATCCCCAGGACCTCTCCGATAAGGGTCAGCTGTGCGGAGAACGCCTCCATGTCATCTATGTCGAAGGCTCCCTGCGCGTTCAGTCCGACGACCGGTATGTTGGTCTTGTTCTGCAGGTCGTTGAGCACGGCGACATCCTCGACCGACGTGAATATGACATCCGCCCCGGTCGCGTTAATGTCCACGAAGTTGTCCTCGCCCCCCACGGAGGTGATCGAGGATATGTTCTCGTACGCCACACGATAGGTCGCCTTGTAGTAGTTGGCCGGAGAGCCCAGCGAGTTGGCGTCGAAGTCGTCTATGCCCACGACCTTGTCCACCGCGCCGAAGTAGCTGATCAGCCTCAACGAGCTGGCGCTCAGGCATACGATGCTGTCCACATCATCGCTTACACTTACCGTCCTACCCCGCATGTCGGTGACGGTTATGTCACCCTGGAGATCGTTCTCGAGGCCATTTACGACGAGGACCACCCCGATGGCGGCTATCACGATGACCACCGCCGCCAAGATGGCGAACACCTGTTTTTTTCCCATTTTTAATCCTCCATACCGACATCTGGTCGTAATTCCAGCATGTGAAATTGTAGTGGCAGAGGAATTGCGTAACACTATTTATTGATTTTTAATATCTGATGCGCGCAGGAATACCCAGAAGGTTTATCGAGAGCGGAACGAAGGTGATTATGGGGGCGAAGAAGCGCTTGTTAGATGAGTGGATCGGGCCTGTGATGAGGACCAGCGACTCAGGTCGATAGAGAAGTGATGAGCATCATTGGATGCCGTTCTGGAAGGAGATCATTGAGAGGAGAGGGTGACCGTGTCCGAACAGCGGTCGCCGCTCCCCTAGGTTCTGGCCCTCGGCCTATTGGTCCTCGAGTTTGGAGACGAGCGATATGAGCATCGACCTGGCGTCCGCCCTTTCAGGGACCAAGGACACCTTTGCTCCGTACTCCTCCAGCCACTCCTTGGTCTCCCGTCCCATGGCCGCCACTAGAATGCCCTCGAGAAGCATGAGGGCGTTCTCCTTCCCGTCCCTTCCCTCCAGCTGTAGCATGAACGCCTGTGCGTGGGCCGGCGTGGGGAACACCAGGGCGTCCACGCCTCCGTCCTCCATGCGGTCCAGCAACGCCTCCATCCCCTCCCCCTCGTCCAGGTGCAGGGAGTAGACAGGGACCTGTTCGACCTTCCACCCCGAGGACGCCAGGTCGCTGACCATCTGCTGAGACCCTTGATCGGAGCGAAGGAGAGCTATGGACCCGCGGTGGGGAGCGCTATTGATGTGCGCCACCAGGGAATCGGTGGTGGCGTCCGGGGAGACCGATGATACCTTGAGGCCATAGCGGGCTGCGGCCTGGGATGTGCGCTCGCCTATGACCACCAGTTCCGTTCTCGTAACGGCTTCCTTCAACCGGTCCAGCATCTTGCGCCCCTTGGTCATCTGCACCATGGCGTCGATGACCGTGGGGCAGGTGGCCACCAGCGTTTCGAAGCGGCCGGAGAAGAGATCGACCAAGAAGAGCGAGAAGGAGGCGTCATCGATGGGGATGCCCTGCACCGGAGAGACGCATGTGAAATCAGCTAGCTGGCGATGCTCCCGGCACAACGGGACCCAGCGTTCGGGTGGCCCCAGGATCGCAACGACCTTGCGCATGGCCAGAGCTATGCAACCTCGGTTTAATTAGATTTGGTAAGGGTCGTCACCGTTGTCCCATCACCAATGAGATGGACTGTAAGGATGGTAATATGGTCATTTTCTCTTTTTGGTAGTTTCTTATATCAAAATTCATAGAACATAGTTGGATGTTATCTCCACTCAAACATTATTTTTCGTTATTAATTTATCAACCAGATAGTTTTCGTAACTCTTTTATATTGAGTTGGATGATACATCCAACAAGGTCGGCATATTGACGATGGAGATTGAAGGCGAGGCAGGTGCGAAATGCGAACGGGCATACACCAATCCTTTCAATGCGTGCGATCCTGCGAGATGCCCCAACGGAACGGGGAATGGAGGAGGTTCTAACAGAATACCTGCCGAGATGCTTCATGGGTGCAACTATGTGCATCCCTTGGGTTCCACCCTCGGAAACGTTCCATCATCGATCTGTCGATCCCCCTCGGGAGCTTTTCATAATGGTCCCTTCTCCGACGGTATGTGCACATCACTACGCCACATTAGCGTCAGGGCATGCAAAGAGACCAGAGCATCCTGGCGGAGTAGAAGGCCGAACCCTCCTTGGAGGAGGGTGGCGGAAATGGTAGAATAACGAGAGATATGGAGAGTGACAACATATGCACATAATGGAAGGTTTCCTGCCCTGGGAATGGGCAGTGTTCTGGTTCGCGATCTCCCTTCCGGTGATCGTTTGGGGAGCCTGGAAGTTGAGAAGGCTGTTCAAGGAACAGCCCGACCTGAAGATGACGGTGGCCGTGTCGGGCGCCTTCATATTCGTGCTTTCTTCCCTTAAACTACCCTCGGTGACGGGTTCATCCTCGCACCCCACTGGTACCGGATTCGCCGCGGCCATGTACGGTCCGGGGGTGACCGCCTTTTTGGCGACCATCGTCCTGCTTTTCCAGGCGATACTGTTGGCCCACGGCGGTCTGACCACCTTGGGGGCCAACGTGTTCTCGATGGGAATCGCCGGGCCTGCGGTTGGTTTCGCTTTTTACAAGATAGTGCGTAGAGCGAACGTCGGTATCGCCCCCGCTATGTTCTTCACGGCCTTCGTCGCGGACCTAGTCACATACGTGGTCACGGCCCTGCAGTTGGCCCTGGCCTTCCCGGGCGAGAGCTTTATCAACACCTTCTCGGTGTTCTTCGGAATATTCGCCGTGACCCAGGTTCCCCTGGCCATCGCGGAAGGTATCGTGTTCGCCGTGTTCGTAGACTATCTGGCAAGGACCAGGCCTCATGTTCTCGGTCAGCCGAGGGTCGTGCCGGCGGGAGAGTGATCATATGGAACGAAGAATGTGGTATGTCCTAGGTTTCGCCGTGATCGCGGTGATCTGCATGACAGCGTACGTGCTCAACCCAGGCGCTGAGTTCGGAGGGGCCGACGGTGCTGGGGAGGAGATGATAGGTGAGATCGATCCGGAGTACGAGCCTTGGTTCTCAAGCTTCTTCGAGCCGGCCGGTGAGACGGAATCCATGCTGTTCGCACTGCAGGCAGCCATCGGGGCCATCTTCATCGGTTACTACATCGGCCGGGGAAGCAAGGGCATGACAGTGAGCGCGGAAACCGTGGGCGAAGGGAGCGCAGTTGTTCGCGATAGATGATATCGCCTATACGTCCAGGTTTGTGAGCTGGGCACCCATCGGGAAGCTGTCATTGACGGCAGCGCTCCTGGTGGGTTCCCTCCAAGCCGGCGGTCCGGTGGTCCCCCTAGCCGTCCTGACCGCTGGCCTTTTCCTAATATTTTTTTCCATCGGGTTTCATTTCCCTAAGATAGTGGCCTTGGCCCTGGCCGAGGCAATGGTGGTGATATTCATCGGATGTTTGGCCATATCCCTGGTCAATGGAGGTCGGTGCATCTGGTCGGTCACTTGGCTGGGGATGCACCTGAGCCTCTCAGAAGAGGGGATCAACACGGCCTTGCTGGTCTTCACCAGGTCATTGGCAGGGATGTCCGTGATGCTTTTCCTGGCCACCTCAACGCCCATGCCCCATCTGGCGCAGGCGATGCGCCAGCTTCGCGTACCGGCCGAGATCGTGGAGCTTGTGATGCTCATCTACCGTTACTCTTTCCTCCTGATCGAGCAGCTGGGGACCATGTGGACCGCGGCCGCCTGCCGCCTAGGTTTCCATGGTTATCGGAACAGCTTTCGTACCGTCGGCCGGATATCCGTTGGCCTCTTCATCAGGTCCATGGACATGGCCGATAGGGCGCTGGTCGCCCTAAAATGTCGTAATTTCAACGGCAACTTCGTATCATACCGACAGCCGGCAAGGATGACATGGCGATGGGCGGCGGCGTCCATCATCGTATTCGTCTCTCTTTTCATTCTTAACACCTTTACCGAAAATTGGATGCATATCGGACTGTGAGCAAATGAATGACGACGTGATCATTGAGACCCAGGCACTTAGCTATGCGTACAATGGGACGGATAAGGCACTGGACGATGTGTCCCTAAAGATAAGAAAGGGTCGCAAGACCGTTCTGCTGGGAGGCAACGGGGCCGGAAAGTCAACGCTCTTCCTGCACCTCAACGGGGTCCTTAGACCGACGGAGGGAGCGGTTCTCTACAGGGGCAGGAGGCTATCTTACTCATCAAGGGATCTGGTCCGTCTCCGTTCAGAGGTGGCGGTGGTCCTTCAGAACCCCGATGATCAGATATTCTCCGCCACCGTGGAGGAGGATGTGGCCTTCGGGCCTCTTAACATGGAGCTGAGCAGGGACGAGGTGGAGAGGAGGGTGGAGCAGGCCCTCTCGCTCGTGGGGATGGAGAGTCTTCGGGGACGACCCTCCTCTCAGCTCTCCTTCGGGCAGAGGAAGCGCGTGGCCTTCGCCGGGGCCTTGGCCATGAGACCGGAGGTCCTGGTAATGGACGAACCGACCGCCGGCCTGGACCCCCAGATGGTACACGAACTGATGGAGCTGACCGAAGAGCTGGTGCATAGAGGGGTCACCGTGATCATGTCCACTCACGATGTGGAAGCGGCATACTCCTGGGCGGACGAACTTCATGTGCTCCAGAGAGGGTGCCTGGTATACTCCGGTGATGCGCAAGGCTTTTTCGATGGACCCGAGCAGGTGGCGCGGGCAGGGTTGGTCCCTCCGATGCTATTCGAGATCGACCGGCAGGTCCGGGAAAGGAGAGGGGAGAATGCCCTCCCCTGTTCGAGGACCATTTCCCAACTGGTATGCATGATCTGCCCTGAGACCTCCAAGACTGGTACGTTGTTCTTGGTCCCGGTACTTGAAGACATTGGCGAGAATATCAGATGCGCATTGAACGCGTGCGATGGTCCGGTTATCAGCGGCGTTTGCGGCAGCGTCGCACGTCATGCCGTGTTAAGGGAGCGCTTGGAGATCGACCACTCCTTCAACGCTCTGGAGAGCTGTATCATGCAGGCCATGGTTGGCAAGAACGTAATGCTCTTCCACGATACGTGCCTGACCCGATGCATCGAGGGGACCATCCTGCGTCTAGGTCACGATTTCGGTGTAGAACTTCCGGTGGAGATCGTTCGATGAGATGTCCTATTGGATGGAAGACCTCGAGAGAGAGAGGCTCCCCTATCGGGGTGCTTGCAGCCTTAATGACATATGGCCTAAACTTCGGTCATCGTTCCCGAAAGGAACGTCTTGACCGCCGACAGCATCTCTTCGAAGGTCGCGTTGGCCGGGACCACGTCCACTCGTATACCGTTCTCTTCCAGCCTTCTCTTGGTGGGCATGCCCACCGCGGCCACGACCTTGCCGTTGATGGCCTTGACCACATCCTCCCGAGAGGCGAACCGGCAGGCGGACTCGATGAACGATACGGCGGACAGAGAGCTGGTGAAGGCGTAGACGTCGATGCTCCCAGCGAGGCATTCTCGTGCCAGCGAGATCATTTGAGGAGTGTCGGTCTGTTTGACCAGTCGATATACCGTCACCTCGGTGACCTTGGCCCCTTCCTCCTCCAAGGCCTCGATCAGCACCCTCTCCCCATGGTCGGAGCGCAGAACGAAGATGTTCCTCCCCTTCACGCTCAGTTGGTCCAGCTGGGAAACCAGCCCTTCTGACGAATAGACAGAGGGAACGAAGGAAACGTGCATTTCCCGGCGCTCCATAGCCTGGGCCGTAAGAGGTCCGATGGCCACCGTGGTGACCCCTTCCAGCAGCCTTACGAGCTCCTGTGGGTCGAGCAGTTGCTCGGTCATAGCGAACAGGGCGTTCACCCCGGTGCTGCTGGTGAGGACCAGCATGTCCACCTTGCCGGTCATCAGTTCCTCCAGGAAGGTCTTGAGGTGCCTGTCCTCGTTGGGCACTATGAGAAGGGGGGAGGCGCATACCGGCTCAAATCCAGCGGAGCGCGCGACCTCCACCGATTCGTCCATCTTGTCCGGAGGCCTCATGACCGCCAGCCTGGTCATCGCAGATCACCCAGCACCCCGGCCATGACGGCCACCTCACCCACCACGATGATGGAAGGTGCGCCGATGTCCTCTTGGCGGCACCTTTCTGCGATGTCGGAGACCGTTCCACCGACCGTCCTCTGGGATGGCGACGATCCCCGGTGTATCACGGCCACCGGGGTCCGCGGGTCGATCCCGCCATCGATCAACCGTCGCATGTTGCGGTCCAGGTTGGCCATGCCCATTAGTATTACTATGGTGCCGCCAGTGCGCGCAATGGCGGCCCAGTCGATCTCATGTCCTTCCTTGCCCTGACCCTCGTTGCCGGTCACGAAAGTGACCAGTGATGCGAGATCACGGTGAGTGACCGGTATTCCCGCCAGCTCGGGCGCGGCTATGGCCGATGTGACCCCTGGCACCACGTGCACCTCCACCTGGGCGTTCCTTAGCACCTCCACCTCCTCAGCTCCGCGGCCGAAGAGGAAGGGGTCCCCACCCTTGAGCCGGACCACCGTGCCGCCCTCCCGCGCCTTGTCCACTAAAAGCTGGTTGATGCCGTCCTGCTCCATCTTATGATGCCCTCCCCTCTTGCCGACATCTATCAGCTCAGCGCCCTCCCGCGCCTCCTGCAGCAGGTACTCGTTAGCCAATGAATCGTACACCACCACGTCCGCCTGGCGCAACAGTTCCATTCCCCGGATGGTGATCAGCCCGGGGCCCCCAGGCCCCGCCCCCACCAGATAGACCTTGCCTTGCATCATTCCGGCCATGTCCAATCCTCCTTGATCTCCTTTATGACCTGCATTTCCGCCTCGATGTCGTGATCGATCGGAAGTATACCCTCCCAGCGCTTGGCCCAGGAACCGTCGTTACCCAGCCATAGGCAGCGCAAGGTCATGCCGCCATCCTCTTCGTTCGCCCATATGCCTAAAGGCACCTGGCAGCTTGCCCCCAGTCCCAGCATCACCGATCGTTCCAGGTCGACGCAGGCGCGGGTCGGCCTATGGTCCAGGGCGGAAAGGGCGTCAGCATGTCGATCGTCCTCCCGGCAGACCAGGGCGATGGCGCCCTGCCCGGCCGGGGGCACCCAGACCTTGGGGTCCAACGGATATCGTGGCGCAACGTCCCCCAGACGGGACAGACCCGCATCGGCGAGCACGATGGCCTGGTACTCTCCCTTCCTCCACTTGTTGACCCGCGTGGTGACGTTCCCGCGCACCTCCTCCACCATCAGGTCCGGCCGCAGGTGGCGCACCAGGGCCCTGCGCCTGACGCTGGATGTCCCGATGATCGCCCCGGCGGGAAGGCTCTCGAAAGGCGTGCGGGAGACCAGTACGTCGGCCACCGGGCCACGGGGAAGCACGGCCACCAGACGGGTGCCAGGAGTAAGTACTGAAGGCATGTCCTTCAGTGAATTGACCGCCAGGTCGATCTCCCCCGATAACAGACGTTGGTCCAGCTCCTTGGTGAAGACCCCGTATCCGCCCATGCTTTCCAATGGCGTACGGCGGTCCCGATCGCCACCTGTGGTTATGACCTTCACCTCAGCCTCGATGGTCGGCAGAACTTCTCGGATCGACCGCAGCGCCATGTCCGTCTGGACCATTGCCAGGCGGCTACCACGGGTACCGATGATCATTCCATCCCCTCCAGTGCGGAGGTGAACGCCGAGAGCAGTTCGGTCATTTCCTCCTTGCCGTGGGCCAATGAGATGAAGCAGGTCTCGAAAGGGGAGGGCGGCATGCTCACGCCCAGATGCAGCATTCGTCTGTAGAGCTCCATATATTTGGAGCGATCGCATCGCAGCACCTCCTTGGAGTTGCGCAGCGGCCCCTTTCCGAAGAACAGCTGGAACAGCGAGCCTTCCCCTTGGACCTGGGCCTCGATCCCTAGCTCGGCGATCATCCTGGACAGATGGCGGCGCAGTCGCTCTCCCTCCGAGTTCAGGCATTCCAGGCCTTCACGCTCCAGCACCTCGAGGGTGGCCAGACCTGCGGACAGGCTCATGGGGTTCCCGCTGTACGTCCCGGCCTGGTAGACCTTGCCTAGGGGAGAGATCGATGACATGATATCTTGGGAGCCGCCGAAGGCCCCCATGGGCATTCCGCCTCCCAGCACCTTGCCCAGGACGGTGAGGTCCGGGCGGACACCGTAGATCTCCTGGGCTCCGCCCAAGGACAGACGCAGACCGGTTATGACCTCGTCGAAGATGAGGAGGGAGCTGTGCTCATCGGCCAGCTGCCTGACCCCCTGCAGGTAACCGGGCAAGGGTGGCACAGGACCAACGTTGCCCAGCATCGGTTCCATTATTATCGCCGCCACCTCCCCTCGGTTGGCCCTCAGGGCCTCTTCCATCTGTACCGTGTCGTTGTAGTCCACCACCAGGGTGTGCGCGGCCACCTCTTCCAGCACCCCGGCGGAGTCCGGGGAGCCGTGGGTGAGAGCACCGGAGCCGGAGCGCACCAGTACCGAGTCGTGGGCACCGTGGAAGCCACCGTCCACCTTGATTATCTTCTTACGTCCGGTATACCCTCTGGCCAGACGGATGGCGTGCATTGTTGCCTCGGTCCCGCTGCTCACGAAGCGCATCATCTCCATGCCTAGGAAGTGTTGATTGACCTTTTCCGCCAGCAGCACCTCCTTCTCGTGCGGTGCGCCGTAGAGGACGCCGTGGGCGGCCTGCTCCTGCAGTGCCTTGACCACCGCGGGATGGGCATGTCCGAGGACCAGGGGGCCGAAGCCCAATACCAGGTCCAGGTACTCCTTGCCGTCTACGTCCATCACCTTCGCGCCCCTTCCTTCTTTGATGTACAGGGGGAACGGTCTGACCGCCCTGACCGGCGAGGACACCCCGCCCGGCATAAGCTGGACCGCTCTTTCGTACAGTTGTCGCGAACGTTCAACCATTGCGCTCACCCCTCAAGGCCTCCGCGGCCTCCTTTGCGAAGTATGTGATGATCATGTCCGCACCCGCCCTTTGGATGCAGGTCAGAGATTCCAGGATGGCCTGATGGCCGTCCAAAGCTCCCCGCTCCGCGGCGCATTTGATCATGGCATACTCACCGCTGACCTGATAAGCGCATATCGGCAGGTCCAGCTCCCCTCGGGCCCGGCAGATGATGTCCAGGTAGGGCATGGCCGGTTTGACCATTAGCATGTCCGCACCTTCCTCCGCGTCCTGACGGAGCTCCCGGGCGGCCTGACGGGCGTTGGCCGGGTCCATCTGATGGGAGCGGCGGTCCCCTTGGGAGGGAGAGCTGCCTACCATGTCTCGGAACGGGCCGTAGAAGCAGGAGGCGAACTTGGCCGAATAGGCCATGATACCAGTGCCTTGGTGTCCGCTAATGTCGAGAGCGTTTCGGATGGCGGAGACCTGACCGTCCATCATGCCCGAGGGGGCCACCATGTCGGCTCCAGCCTCGGCCTGAGAGACCGCCACCTTGGCGTAAAGCTCCAGGGTGAGGTCGTTATCCACGTCCCCATTGCGAAGAGCCCCGCAATGTCCGTGGTCGGTGTACTCGCATAGGCACAGGTCGGTGATCACCGGGATGTCGCACCGTTCCTTTATGACCCTGGTAGCCCGTTGGACCACGCCCTGTGGGTCGTAGGCGCCTGAGCCTAGGGAATCCTTTCGGGTCGGAATGCCGAAGAGCAACACCGCCCCTACGCCCAGCGCGGATATTTCCGCACATTCCTCGGCCACATCGGTCAGGGGCAGGGCGCATTGTCCAGGCAGGGAGGGCACCTCCCTTCGCTCACTGAGCCTCTCGTCCACGAAAAGCGGCTGTACGAGCTGCTTTGGACGTAGCGTTCTCTCCCTTACCATCTCCCTCATGCGAGGTGTGGTCCTAAGCCTTCTCATCCTTTCCTGCGGGAACATACTCCATCACCTCCAGTCCGAACAGCTCCTTGGTGCTGCGCAGCAGATCACCATCACCCTGCCTGCTGGCGCTCTTTACCGCCGCGGTAGGGTTGGCCAGGAAACGGTTCACCAGCACGGTGGCCAGGTCTTCCATGACCACTTCCGCTTCCTCCCCTGACCTCAGACGGTTGAGGGCTTTGTTGACCTCTCTCTCCTTCATGCCCTGGTACTTGAGGTGGACGGTGCGTATCAGGTCCGCGGCCTCCATCTCCTCCAGGCGCTTGCAGAGGAGGTCCAGTTCCTCCTTGACCACCTTCTCGGCGTTGAACACCTCCTTCCGCCTTCGCTCCAGGTTCTCCCTGGCGACCTCGTTGAGGGCCGAGAGGTCGCACAGCTCCACTCCCGGGATATCTCGAACGTCCTGTGAAACGTTCCGAGGGAAGGACACATCGATGATCATCATGCGCTTGTCCCCCCTCAATTGCATCGAAGGCTCGACGTGCCTTTTCTCCAGGATCATATGGCTGGCAGATGTGGCGCAGAGGACCACGTCCGATCTGGCGAGAAAGTCCGTGAGAGCATCGAACCGTATGGCCTTCCCGTTCAATACCCAGGCCAGTTCCACCGCTCTCGCATATGTGCGGTTGGAAACGAAAACCGCTTCAGGTCCTTTACCAGATAGGTGCTTGGCGATCAGGGTGGCCATCTCCCCGGCCCCGATCACCAGGACCGTCTTTCCGCTCAACGAGCCTAGCTTGTTCTGGGCAAGCTCCACCGCCGCCGAGCCGATGGACACACAGCCCTTGTTCACCCGGGTCAAGGTCCTGACCTTCTTGCCCACACTGATGGCCTTACGGAAGACCAGCGAGAGCGTTGGGCCGGTCGCACCGTTCCTTTCCGCACGCTCATAGGCCTCCTTTACCTGAGACTGTATCTGGTCCTCGCCCATGATCAGGGATTCAAGCCCCGAGGACACCTTCATCAGGTGCCGTATGGTGTCGGTGCCGCTGAGAAACTGCACCAGGTTCCTGTCGCGATCGAAAGGTATGAACCCGTTCACGAAGGCCTCCATGCCATTCCTGGTGGCGTCCCTGTCCTCGGTCGCCGTGTAAAGCTCTACGCGGTTGCAGGTCTTCAGCACCACGCATTCCATCACTCCCTCGATCTTTCGCAGGGAGGCCGTGAGATCGTCCACGCTCTGCGCTCCGATGAGCTCCATCTTATCGATGCCCGCGTTCTTGTGGGTGATGTGGGCGCTGAGCAGGGTCCTAATCCCGCATCACCATCCTTCGCTCGGCCAACGACATGGCCTGTTCCGTGTTCCCCGCCCTGAGGCATTCCCATACCTCTTTATCGCCGAGCACCTCCCAGAGAAACCTCTCCCGTTCGTTCTGGTCGGGGATGACGCCCTTGGCCGCAGTTCGAAGCCATTGCTGTAGGTCGATCATGGCGGAGTTTTCGGGCGCAAGGCGCCCTTCGAGTTCCTGCTTAATGAACCTGGACATGGCCGGAGATCTTCCCAGTGTCGAGATGGCCACGGTGTAACCGTCCCTGCGTACTACCGAGGGTATTATCAGATCGGATGCACGGGTGGCGCAGTTGCACCATTTGCCCTGGACTGAGCATTCCCTCGCTATCTTTTCATTAAGTTCCGTGGAGTCCGTGGCGGCGACCACTATGTCCGCGCCACCTATCATCTCCATCAGGACCGTCTCCACATCCTCTTTAATGGTCCTTATCGAACTGCATTGGAACCTGTCGCAGAAGGATCGGCTGACAACGGTTACATCCGCCTCCTCTGCGAAATAGGAGGCCTTGCGAAAGCCTACCTCCCCCCCTCCGAAGACCACTATCGTTTTCCCTGTGAGATCGAGGAATATGGGTAACATTTTCATACCAATAATTATGACGCTATATTTGTATGTAACTTACAGATGTTTCGAGGTAGATTGCCAGACATATTCATTTGTGTACATATTTCTATTGGATTATACATCCAATATGGTTAAATAATTAGTTGGATGATACCGCCAACTTGAGGAGCATGAGGTTGAAGGGGGGTCCTACCCAAAGCGAGGTGCTAGCGGTCTCATTGCAGAAGCTGGACCTGAAGGCTGAGGATGTGATGGTAGATGTCGGATGCGGGACTGGCAAGGTGACCTTGGAGGCGGCCAAGGTCTGCCGGAAGGCATACGGGATCGATAAACGCCCCGAGGCTGTGGCGGTGGCGAAGGAGAACGCCTCCACGTCCGGTCTTCATAATGTGAGCATAATCGAAGGGAGCGCTCATGACGTGATCCCGGCCCTAGGAACGTTGGACGCGGCGTTCGTCGGCGGTTCGAAGGACCTCAAGAAGACCCTTTCTCTGCTGGCGGACTGCGTGAGGGGGCGCATCGTGGTCAATGCCGTTCTGATGTCAACATTGAACGATGCCGTGGAGACCATGCAGGAGCTCGGCATCTTTCTGGAGATGGTCCAGGTCCAGATCTCGCGCTCCTACGACCTTGCGGGCTCGATGATGCTGAAACCGATCGACCCGGTGTATATCATCGTAGGTAGGTGCGGTTGATGCTGATCGTACTGGGTATCGGTCCTGGGGACAGCGACCTGATAACCGTGCGGGGTGTCGAGCTGCTCCGAACGGCCGACAAGGTGTTCGTCCCGGGAAGATTGGCCAAGGATATCGTTTCCCCTTATGCCGTAGCAGAGGAGCTGGACTTTCCCATGACCGAGGACGTGGAACACATCGACCGGGCCATGGAGAGCAATTGCGACATCATCGCCAAGGTGGCGATCGGAGGGACGGCTGTTTTGGGGGTCCTCGGGGACCCTAATTTCTATTCCACCTATGGCAGGTTGTGGAAGGTGATGTCGGAGAGATATCCTTCCTTGGAACATCGTATCGAGCCGGGAATAAGCTCCATCACGGCATTCGCCTCCCGCTTGAAAGTGGCGGTGAGCTCCGGAACCCTGGTCACTGATGGCTCCGAGCAGAAATGCCTCGTGCTGCTGAAGATCAGAAGGCCGAGGGATAAGATGGACGACCTCAGATCGCAGGGGTACCGGGATTTCAGCCTGGTGGAGAGGATGTACATGGAAGACGAAAGGACATACACTGAAGCTGAGATGCCTGAGAGCTGTGATTACATGAGCGTCATGTTCGCCAGGAGGTGAACATATGCAATCGCCGACAGTTTGGTTCATCGGAGCGGGACCGGGAGACCCGGACCTCATAACATTGAAGGGGAACGAACTACTGGTCAACGCTGACCTGCTGATCTATGCCGGATCACTGGTAAACCCTGAACTTGTGGAACGCTCCAAGGCCGGAGTTAAGCTGGACAGCTGGGGCATGACGATCGATGAGATGGTCCCTTTGATGGTGAAGGCGGCCATGGAAGGGAAGTTAGTAGTGCGCCTGCATAGCGGAGACCCTTCGCTTTTCGGTTCCATCGTAGAGCAGATAGCTGAATTGGAGAAGAACGGCGTTGGGGTCGAGATAGTTCCTGGTGTAAGCTCGTTGTTCGCCGCATCGGCCGCCCTGAAGACCCAATACACTTTGAAGGGGGTCTCGGACTCGTTGATAATAACCAGGCCAGCGGGTCAGACCCTGGAGGAGGACGATATCGCCGCCTTCTCGGAGATGGGGACGTCCATGGCCTTGTTCCTCGGCACGGACAGGTTGCGCGAGGTGGTGAAGAAGCTGCGCTGCCCCCAGGATACGCCGGCGGCGGTGGTATATCACGCTTCCTGGCCGGACCAGACGATCGTGGTGGGAAGTGTCGGGGACATCGCGGACAAGGCCGATGAAGCAGGAATTCATAAGACCGCCCTGATCCTGATAGGAGGGTTCATCGACCCAATGAATAGGTACCATAGGTCGGTGCTCTATTCATGAGGGTCGCAGTGGTCCACGCGGATCATCGGCCCCAGGCGACCATGCTCGCCGAGATCCTGCACGGCGATGTCCTGGATTATTCAGAGGACGTGTTCGAACGGGCCTTCGGTGAATACGAGAGCGTAGTGGCCATAATGGCCATCGGCATCGTTGTGAGGAAGGTCTCCACTCTGATACGGGACAAATGGGTCGATCCGGCGGTGATAGTGGTCACCCCGAACCTGAGGTACTGCGTCCCGATCCTTGGAGGGCATCATGGGGGCAACGATATCGCCCGGGTCCTTTCCGAACATGGCATGGAAGCGGTCATCTCCACCGCCACCGATGCGTTTGGGAAGGACTCAGCGGAGGAAATGGCCTCCAGGAACGGTCTCGAGATCGTCAATAAGGCATCGACGGTCGCGGTCAACAAGGCCTTCCTGGAAGGTGATGTCCCGTTTTACAAGGTCGATGGCCCCGCGGTGGTCATGATAACCGGCAGCGTGTCCGTTCTAGCGATGAAAGGGGAGTACGTGGTGGGCATAGGGTGCAATCGCGGCACATCATCGGATGAAATCGTCAGCGCGGTCCGCGAGGCCTTGGGCACGTTGAACATCGGGATGGAAGAGGTGCTGGCCTACGCATCGTCCATGAAAAAATCGGATGAGGTCGGACTCGCTACCGCCATCCGGGAGATGGGCGGGAGGATGTTCTTCATCGACGACCAGACCTTGAACTCCCAACCGGTCGCCACACGGTCGAAGGCCCATCTGATAGGCCTTGTCGGCGTGGCTGAACCGTCGGCCTTGACACTGGCCAAGCATAAGAAGTTGATCATGGAAAGGAGGGCATACGGCAATGTTACAGTCGCGATCGCAAAGTGAAATGAAAGGAAGATTGTACGTGGTGAGCACCGGACCTGGTGATCTGGACAACATCTCACCATTGGCGCAGCGGGCCATCGTTGATTCGGACGTCGTGATCGGACACTCGTTCTACCTGGACCAGATGAGGACGTTGTTGGCGGGTAAGGATGTCATCAGCTCGACCATGGGAAAGGAGGTGGACAGGGCCAGGGAGGCGGTCTCCTTGGCACAGAACAGAACCGTCGCCATGGTGAGCGGAGGAGACGCTGGGGTCTACGGCATGGCCAGCATCGTGTTGGAACTGGTGGAGAGCGAATCGCCAGGGTTGGACGTGCGGATTGTCCCGGGCATCACCGCAGCGACAGCGGCCGCATCTTTGCTTGGGTCACCGCTGTCCAGTGATTTCCTGGTGATGTCCCTGAGCGATATGCTCACTCCATGGGAGGTGGTCGAGAGGCGGTTGGACCTGGGGTTCCAGATGGGCATACCGATAGCCGTCTACAACCCCCGCAGCCGAAAATGGCCTGGGAATCTCAAGAGGGCGTTGGAGATAGGGCTGCGCCACGCCCGACCGGAAACGCCGGTGGGCATCGTCAAGAACGCATATCGGGGAGAGGAGGAGCGCGTTCTGATGACCAGTCTCGACGAGCTGCACCGAGACGACAGCCAGGTCGATATGCATTCCATCATAATCATCGGAGGGGAAGGCACCCGATTGCTAAAGGAGGGAGAAAATGTCAAAGGAATCATCACCCCGAGAGGCTACCACCGCAAGTACCTATATTGACCTGGGTGCCGACACCGAGGAAGGGTATTGCATATCCAGCCGCAGCAGACAGCTGGCCAGGAGGACCATCGGAGATGATGGCCCGGAGGACCGCATTCGCCAGCGCTGCTCCATCGCCGTAGGCGATTTCGCCATGGGAGACCTCATGAGGTTCCGGAACGGACCGGTCGAGGCCGGCCTTGAAGCGTTGAGAGAGGGGCGCCCCATATTCACCGACATCCGCATGGTACAGATAGGGATCCAGAAGAAGGGACATCACAGCAGGGTCGAGTGCGCCCTTGATCATGTTTCGGATGAGCACCTAAAAAACGGATCAACGCGCACAAGCGCGGGCATGCTGACCCTGGGGAATGATATTGATGGGTCCATCGTGGTCATCGGGAACGCGCCTTCCAGCCTGTTGACCCTGTGCACGCTCTTCGATCGAGGGGTTCGTCCGGCATTGGTGGTGGGCTGCCCGGTGGGGTTCGTCAACGCCGCTGAATCCAAGGAAGCGCTTCGGCGCCTGGACCTGCCGTCGGTGTCGAACGAGGGGACCAGGGGAGGGACCCCGGTGGCGGTGGCCGCCCTGAACGAGATAATCACCATGTTCGTGGAGACCGGACCCTGAGATGATAGACCCCGTGTCCAAGTTCGAGTACCCCGAAGCCTGGGTAGCGCTTTGCAAGGACCAGGACGATCTGGAGCTGGCCCGAAGTGGTATGGGCGTGCTCACCTCGGATGGAAAGGTTCTTAGAAGGGGGTTCACCACTGGAACCTCGGCCGCGGCCGCCTGTAAGGCCGCCATCGTCTCTCTGGACCTTGAGGAGCTGAGCAAGGTCGAGATAATGCTGCCCTGCGGTCTGCCCTGCACCGTATATGTCAATGCGGAGAGAGGCGTTGCCAGCTGCAAGAAGTACCCCGGGGATTACCCCGAGGACGCCACGGCTGGAATGGAATTCAGGGCGGAGTTCGTCAATTTTCAGCAGGAGGTCATGCTCGAAGTCGGCCCTGGCATCGGTCGATTGGAAAGGGACACTCATCTCTATTCGAAGGGTGAACCGGCGATCAGTCGGACCGCGCGGAGAGCAATAGAGGATTCCATACGAGAGGCCTGTCGCGCCTGTGGGGAGAAGGGGGCGATGGTCCGCCTTTGGGCGGTGGACGGGGAACGAGTGGCCCTGAAGACGCTGAACCATAAGATGGGTGTGAGGAACGGCATCTCGGTCCTGGGCTCGACCGGATTGGTCGAACCGTGGGACGATCACCTCGGCCAGGACTCCATCGAACGGGTGAGGGCGGCAGAAAGGGCGGTGGTTACCACTGGAAGGATCGGCCTGAAGCACGCCCGGCTGCGATATCCCGACCGCGAGGTCGTACTGGTCGGGGCTAGGATGAAGGCCGCCTTGGACAGCAGGGATGACGGGGTGGTCCTTTTCGGCCTTCCAGCCCTGATCATCAACTTCATCGACCCGGGCATCCTGGAAAGGAGTGGTTATCCCACGGTCGGGGAGCTGGTGTCCTCGGACAAAGGGCCTGAGGCGATGCGAGCATCGGCCCTGAGGTTCAAGGAGGAGTATCCCGGCCACGGTCTGGTGATGATCGACCGGGAGGGAAGGGTGCTGGAGGCGACCGAATGAAGGTTGCGGGAGGGTGCCGCGATCGTTCTGGGCCTTGCCCGATGATTGTACAGGTCAGGTGAACCAGATGTCGGCAGGAGCGGGAACTTGGGCTTGATGGCCTGAGAGAATAGAACACGGCATTGACCGAACATAGGTGTCGAGAGATATGGGAGAGGAAGTCGGGGGAAGCACTGGCGTGAAAGGGCTCTTGGCCCTTCTGAGGGGGGAGCAGTGCGACGTCTCGGAAGGAGTGAAGGGGACCTTCAACTACTCTAGAAGAAGGAAGTTGCTGTTCATCCTCTCCATCACCGTCCTCCTGACAGTCGTGTCGGTATTGGCGTTGGGGGTGGGGGCCGTCGATATACCGGTCCGGGACTCCCTGAAAGTGCTGGGAGAGCTCTTCTTCCCCCAGTGGGTCGACGGTCCGGAAGCCGACTACTATTCGAAGATCATCATAAACAGCAGAGCGCCCCGTGTCGTGCTGGCCATAATCACGGGCATAAGTTTGGCCACTTCGGGCGTGGTCATGCAGGGGCTCCTCAGAAATCCACTGGTCAGCCCCTTCACCCTCGGCCTATCCTCCGCAGCCTCCTATGGCGCGGCCATGGCCCTGGTCTTCGGACCTGCGCTGCTGGGAGCTTCGTACTACGGCAGCATCTCCTTCCTGGGCGGGACCTTCTCGCACAAGAACCTCTTCATCATTCTGCTGGCGTTCATATCCGGGATGTCCAGCATATTTCTGGTACTGGCCATAGCCAAGACCCAGCATCTGGCCCAATCGGTGATGATCCTATCGGGAATAGTGGTCAGCTACCTGTTCACCGCAGGGATCTCCTTCATGAAGTACATCTCGGAAGACAACACGCTTCGAGAGATCACCCTATGGCTCATGGGAGGGATGTGGGGGGCAAGCTGGAGCGCGGTGGCGATCCTGATCCCCATCATCGTCGTCTGCTTCATCCTGATGGAGAGATGCGCGATGGACATAAACACCTTATCGAGCGGGGATGACGTGGCCCGTAACTTAGGCGTGAACGTGCACCGACTTCGTATCTACGGCCTTACCGTCTCCTCCCTTATGACCTCTTCCTGCCTGGCGTTCACGGGGGTCATTGGGTTCGTGGGGCTTATGGCCCCCCATATCTGCAAGATGGTGATCGGCAACGATCACCGCTACCTGCTTCCAGCCTCGGCGCTCTTGGGAGCGTTGATACTGCTTGTTTCAGACACGGTGGCCAGGATGATCATGAGGCCCATCGAGCTCCCCGTTGGGATAATAATGTACCTGATCGGGGGGGCTTTCTTCATTTGGCTTGTGACCAGGAGGAGCGGGAGGTACCTGACATGATACTGAGCGTGGAGAACATCGATCAGTCGTACGGCAACAACCACGTCCTGACCGGCCTGAACTTCGAGGTCGAATCGGGGGAAGTGGTGGCGCTCCTGGGTCCCAACGGTTCCGGGAAGTCCACATTGATAAAGACCATGTGCCACATCTTTCCGCCGAAATCGGGAAGGGTTGCCGTGGACAACCGGAACGTCTCGGAGATTGAGCCCATGGAGAGGGCGAAATTGATCGGTTATGTACCTCAGACGGTGCAGTACGCGCCATTCACCACGGTCCTCGACACGGTGCTGGTCGGAAGGCGCCCTTACGTGCAATGGTCGTATTCAGAGAACGACCTGGAGATCGCGGCCGAAGCGTTGGAAACTATGAACATCCTAGACCTTCGGGACCGCTACATCAACGAGCTTTCCGGAGGACAGAGGCAGAGGGTGTTCATAGCGCGGGCCCTTGCGCAACATCCCCATTTCTACATGTTCGACGAACCCACCAGTTCGTTGGACCTTCGACACCAGTTGAAGACCATGAGGGTCATGCGCGATATAGTGCAGGAGGAAGGGTGCGCGATGGTGGTGGCCATGCATGACCTCAATCTTGCCCTCCGTTACTCGGACAAGGTGCTGATGCTGAAAGAGAGACACGCTCATTCCTATGGTGGGCCTGACGACGTCATCAATCCAAATTCCATACAAGAGGTCTACGAGGTCCGATCATCCGTTGTGAACAACGAGCAGGGTGCGTTCATCCTTCCCTACGAATAGACACGGCGTCACCAACGCCGTGGGCTGCTGTTCGTACGGGTCTTCGCCCCCTTTAGCGTGAGCTATTTTCATACCTCGGAAAATGGAGCGCTTGTCATGAGATGATCGCTTGTTCTCCTTAAGTTAATATTATATCCAGTGAGGTGATTTCTATTTAGTTGGATGATACATCCAATAGGAGAGATTACATGTTGAACGTGAAGTTGATAGCTGTGTTCATCGTGGCGATATTGCTAGGAGCGGCGGGATTCGTCCTTCTATCGGGGCCGGGCGATGAAGACAACGATGATGAAGCAGATGATACCGACGAGAACCTATACCCGAGTTCAGTGATCATCACTCAGAACAATGGTGTGCAGGTCGAGGTGGCCACTCCGGTGGAGAGGATTTGCCTGGTCAACGGCAACGCTGCGGAGTTCATGCAGGTCTTGAACGTAACGGACAAGGTAGTGGGTGTCAGCGAATCCATCATCGAAGACCCGGAATATGGGTATCTGTACGAAGATGTGGAGACCATCGGTTCTTGGAGAACCCCCATCGGGGAGAAGATATTGGAACTGAACTGTTCGGTAGTCATCGGTCAATGCACTAGCATGGCCATAAAGGAGCCGGCCGTGCTGGAGGCACTGGGGATCACCGTGATCCTATTGGATTGCTACGGCCTGAATCAACAGACCGAGGACCTACGGCAACTGGCTAGCCTTTTCGGATATGAGGCGATGGACAAGGCGGAGGAATACATCGAAGTGTTCAACGATGTGGTGGCCACCGTGGCCAAGGCTGGCGCGGATTTCGGTCCTGATGTGACCGCCTATGTTGAACTGAGCAACGGGAAGGCCTACACGTCGAAGGCCGAGATGTCCGCCCTGATCGATCTGGCCGGTGGATACAACATAGTAAAGGACCTTATTGAGAACCCACCCTCGTCGACCCAGTTGCTTAGCAATGAGGTCATCATAGCCTATGATGACGGCGAAGGTCCCTCGTTCATCTTCGTCCGGGATTCTGGGATTTACGACGACGCGACCGGTGAGGCCGAGTATCAGACCCTGCTGGGACGAGAAGGCTGGTCCGATCTGAACGCTACCTTGAACGACAATATCTATATCATCTGTCAGTCAGGGATATTGTCAGGGCCCAGAGTGTATATCGGTCTGGTTTTCCTTGCAGAGATGTTACATCCGGGCGTACTGGACATATTCGCGGATGATCTGGTTGATGATTATAACGAGATGTTCGGATTCGATATCGGAGGCATGATGAGCTATCACCATGTGTCATCTTGAAGATTTGACAATGGCCATAAAGTGGGGACCGCCCCACATTTCCTTTTTTTCATCGACGTTCGTTCTATGGTTATCGATAACTGTGCGTCATTGTGTCGTGACATCGGAACATGCTTCCCGCTTGTGACCATCCTTGGTCCTGCCTATCCACTGGGAATCAGCTGACGTTGAAGGTTTCAAATAAAATCGACCAAGCGTCCATAAAGGTCCGCCTCCGCCATTACTTGTTCCCCCTCATCCGGTCCATCATAATGCGCCTGGGCCTTCTCTTCGGATCTGATATTAAATTTAACACGCAATCGAACGAATCTTTTTTCAGTTCGATGTTTCGTGAACCTGGTGGATCGATATAACGCATCTTGGCAATTCTTTTATATCATGTTGGATGATATATCCAACTAGATCGGCAACTTGACGCCGGAGACGGGAGGCGGAGGAAGCGCGGACCGGGAAATGGCATACAACAGACCTTAAAAACGCGCGATCCTGCCGGATGTCACAACTGAACGAGGAGAAGAAGATATTACTTCGGAGAACAGGTCCAGATGCATCATGGGTGTCACTATCTGCATCTCGTAAGTTCGATCTTTCGTGATGTTCCGTCGCCATGGTTGCCGATCCCTCCTTGGAGCATATCATGGTCGACCCTGTATAGATGATGCGGCCACATCGGTACATCACATGTGTTTCGGGTCTGAAACAGAGCACAGGATACCTGAATTCGATTAAAGCCAGTGCCGCTCCAACGAGGACCATTTTTCTTTTTTCTGAAACAAAGGAAAGATGAGAACGTTATCCTATAGATCGTGCGATGGAACGGTCCTAGCAAATTAAAGGTAATTTTTTTAGAACCTTTATGTATTCCATATGTTGTATAATTTTATTGGACGATACATCCAATATGATTATTAACGAGTTTGATGATACGCCCATCTGGAGGGTACGATTTTGAAACAGTGTCCGATCCGGGACGATATGATTACTGCACCACTACATGAGCCCGAGCTAATGTGTGATGATAGGATGGTCGATGACAGCTGCTTGACCTGGAAATCGGCCTTGGTAACGGCCAAGGTCTGTCGGAGGGAACATGGCATGCACCTCCAGACCGAAGCACCGATCTTTGATCGTATTAGGTACACGCATGAGGTGAACGCTTGATAGTGGTGGGAGTCGGGTGCGGCCCGGGCATGCTTACGGAAGAGGCCATGGATCGCATCTGCAAGGCACGGAAGATATTCGGGTCCAGCAGGGCCGTGGAGATGGTTCGACGGCACATACCGGTCGACGCCGAGGTGGCGCTTATCACAGATTACTCCGGACTTTCCGAGCTTCCCGATGACTCTTTGGTACTATCGACCGGAGACCCCATGCTGGCCGGCCTAGGACATTTGGGGATGGAGGTTATCCCAGGCATCTCATCCATGCAATTGGCATTCTCCCGCCTTAGACTGCCCCTGGCCAAAGCGGTGGTGGTGGACGCTCACGGCAAGGACCCAGTTAAGGCCATTTTGGACGCCCTGGAGGAGCTGGAGAGGGGAAGGATCCCCTTCCTGTTGACCGACCCCGCCTTCGACATCAGCGTGCTGGCCAGCTCTATGGCCTCAAGGGACCTGAAGGCCAAGATAGTGCTTTGCGAAAGGCTGGGCTATCCAGATGAGGTCATCTCCTTCGGGAATCCCCTTTACCCACCTAAAGGAGATTCGGACCTTATGGCCATCGTCCTGCACCAGGAGAGGGGACGATGAAACTGCCGAGGTTCCTGCTGGCCGGAGAGAGGAGCGGAGTGGGGAAGTCCACCGTCTCGATCGGAATAATGGCCGCCCTGCGCGCCCGCGGCCTGGAGGTGCAGCCCTTCAAGTCCGGACCGGACTTCCTCGACCCCATGCACCACCATCAGGTGTGTGAACGGCCCTCCCGGAACCTTGACACCTGGATGATCCCGGAATGGACCCCCGTATCATTCCAGAAGGCGGCATCGACCGCTGATGTCAACCTTGTGGAAGGGGTCATGGGACTGTTCGATGGGCTGGATGGACGCAGCGAGGAGGGCAGCTCGGCCCATTTGTCGAAGCTGTTGGGCTGCCCAGTGGTATTAGTGCTAGATGCCTCCGCCAGCGCCAGGAGCCTGGGGGCGGTGGCCAAGGGATTCGCCACCTTCGATCCCCAGGTGGACGTCCGGGGGGTCATATTCAATCGGGTGGCTGGCAAGCGACACCTGGATATGGTGGAGGAGGCCATACGTGGAACGGGACTGATCAGCCTGGGAGGTCTGCCCAAGGAACCGCGGGTCAACCTGGAGAGCAGGCATCTCGGTCTTGTTCCAGCAGGCGAATCTAACGATAGGGAACGATATGAGCGCATCAGGGAACTGGTGGAGGAGCACCTTGACCTGGACGCCATGATGGAGATGGCCAGAGACGCTTCTGAATGGACAGAGGTGGAGATGCCATGCTTGGACAGGATGGGCAGTTTCGACCTGGCGGTGGCTCGTGACGATGCCTTCAACTTCTATTACCAGGACAATTTGGACATCATGACCGAGCTCGGTGCCCGCCTGACCTTCTTCTCGCCGATCAAAGACTCTCTTCCCGACGCGGACGGTTACTATTTCGGTGGTGGATACCCTGAACTGCATCTCGACGCCCTGGAAGGGAACACGGAGGCTAGGGAGCCGCTGCTAAGAAGGATCGGAGAGGGCGTGCCAGTGTATGCGGAGTGTGGAGGAATGATGTACCTTGGCAGTAAGGTCAAGGGAAGAGATGGCCGCCCCAGGGAGATGGTGGGGGCCTTCGATGCAGAGGTGGAGATGACCGAACGGTGTCAGGCCATGGGGTACGCCCAGGTCGAGTGCCGTAAGGATTGCCTATTGACCCGGACCGGCCATCGCTTCCGGGGTCATGTGTTCCACTATTCCAGGGTGAACCAGTACGACGGGACCGAGTTCGCCTACTGCTTGAATCGGAACAAGGGCATAGACGGCCATATGGACGGCTTCGTGAGAGGGAACGCCCTGGCCTCCTACCTGCATGTCCACCTTGGCAGCGACCTACAGCTTGCCAGGAACTGGGCCGGCGCCTGTCTGGGAGAGGGGTTCGATCATTAGTAATAAAATAAACATTATTTTTAATATGTATATTCAAAATATAATTAATGTTATTTTTGAACACGATAGTAATATTTATCAATCCCGGATGGGATGACCGGAGCAAGTGAATCTCATGAAGAACGGAGTACTGGTAATTGGACACGGAAGCAAGCTGGAGCACAACAAGGACCTCGTGGTCAGCATGGCCAAGAGGTTGCAGGAGCGCGGAGAGTTCGGACCTGTGGAGGCGGCGTTCATGCAGCTCAACGCCCCGGACATACCTACCGGGTTGGCGAACATGGCCAAGAAGGGGGCGGACCGGATATACGTGGTGCCTTGCTTCCTGGCCACTGGCATTCACACCACCGAGGACATCCCCGGCGTTCTGGGCTTCGATAAGGGGCAGCGGTCCGGCAATATAGAGTTGGAAGGAAGGTCCGTGGAGATCCGCTACTGCCAGCCCATGGGAGATGATGCCCGTCTTGCGGACATCCTGACCGATCGGATCAAGGCAGAGATGTGAGCATGAAGGTCCTGTTGCTGGACCTCACCCACGGCGGGGAGGTCCTGGCCCGGGAGTACCTGCGGAGGGGGTGCGATGTCACGGCGATAGACATCTACCACAACTCCGCCTCACTGTCCGAGGAGCTGAGCGAGGAAGGGGTACGCTGTCTGCTGGAAGCTCCGAAGGAGCACTTCGATCTGGCCGTGGCCCCGGTGCACGCTCCTGCAAGCTTCATGAGGGAGGCTGTGGCGGAAAGGACCATCACCTATCATCAGGCGGTCGGTGAGCTGGCCTCGTTCCAGCACCCGGTGGTGGAGGTCACTGGAACCCGGGGAAAGACCAGCACCGTTCATGTGCTGTCGTTCCTTCTTTCCGAAGAGTACGGCAAGGTGCTATCGCTTAGCAGCTCAGGCCTTCGCCTATTGGGCCTTAGAAACATCGTTCTGGAGGAAAAGGTGAGCATAGCCCCTCCCACGTTGCTCAGATTATCTATGGAGCATCCTGATTTCGACATCGGGGTGTTCGAGGTCAGTCTGGGGGGGACCGGATCGGGGCTGGTGTCCGTCATAACCGGCCTACAAGAGGACTACCCCATCGCCGCTGATACCCGAAGGGCCTACGATGGCAAGGCGCAGATGGCCGCCTTGACCCGTGGTGTTCTGGTCATACCTGTATCGGAGGAGGGACTGTGGAGACCTCTGGCCCGGCAACGCAGCGGGATGATCACATTCGGCCCGGGAGGGGACCTGGAAACGGAGGTTCTACCGTTCGCCCTGGGGAAGACGTCACGATTGACCGTGAGGACCAGAGATGGAAAGAGAACGGTAGAGCTTGACGGAGGATACCTCCCGACCGCCTACTCCCTGGCATTCTCCTGCGCCCTGTCCGCGGCCATGGCCTTGGGGCATGACCCTCTGATCGTGGCTGGAAGATTGTCCTCGTTCCATGGAGCCCCGGGGAGGGCGGAGGTGAGGAAGGACGCGCATGGGACCCTGGTGAGGGAACGCAACCCTGGGGTCAGCGCCGCCTCGCTGGAATTCATCCTGAAAACCCTGGTGCATGATCACGGTCGCGATGAGATCGGACTGGTGCTGGACCCGGTGAACCGCAAGGTCTGTGAGAAGCTTGACATCTCCCGTGTCAAGGAGGTGTGCGACCGCTTCCCGCAGGTCACTGGACGGTACGTGCTGCCTAGCGGAAGGGACCTCGCCGCCGCTCATGGCTTTAAGGCCATCGAACGCGTGGAAGAGGTGCGCCCCTTACACCCCACTGTGGTCTGGGCCACCAAGGAGGGATATCTATGAGCGAAGTTCTGCATCCCCGCCCCAACCCCATCGTGGCGGCCATGTACACCCTGCGAGATATGGACGTGGATGTCATCGTGGTCCACGGTCCTGCTGGTTGCGGTTTCATGGTATCCCGCCGCCTGGAGGACGCGGGTGTGCACGTGGTCACCACTGGCATGCAGGAGAACGATCTCATATTCGGGGCCGAGGAGAAATTGATGAGAACGTTGGAACATGTGCAGCAGCGGTTCTCGCCCAAGTTGGTGGGAGTGGTCGGCACCTGTGCCAGCATGATCATAGGTGAAAACCTGGACCGGGCGGTCCAGAAGGCTGGCCTACAGGCCAAGGTCATACCAGTGGACGTGCACGGATGCTCCGGTGCAAACACCGTCGGGGCCATCAGGGCCCTGGAGGTGGCCTCCCAATGCGGCGTGATCCCGCAGGAGGAGTTCTTCCGCCAGCGAGAGATGCTGACCCAGGCCACCCTGTTGGAGAGCAACCGGGGGTTGACCAGCAAGGCACATCTATCACCGAACTACGGGGTAACGAAGTACGTCGCCGCCCGCACCATAAGGGACGTCCTTGCCAAAGGAGGGAAGGTGCTGGTGGTGCTTAACGGCAAGAAGGAGCTGGCCTATGGCCACGCCGACGTGCTTAGGGCGGTGCGGGAGTGCTCCGATCGGGTGGGAGGAGAGGTGCGGTTCATCGCCAACCTGGACGATGCCGTCGGCCTGCCGCGCATACGCCGCTACGCATCGGACATCCTTAGAGACCTTGATGAGGCTGGAGTTAGAATTGATGCCGTGACCGGAGGTCTGGACGAGTATCCCGTTGCGGGCATACGCGCCGCCGAGCTCATCAAGGAAGGAGATCGGGACCTGGTGGTGGCCTGCGGCATAGTGCATGCCATACCCGGCCTGGACCGCCGAACGGTGCTGGTGTCCGATCAACCGCGCGAGGTTGACAACTACCTGCGGGAGGGATTCTCCATGGTGGTGTCGGAACCGGACATTCACGCAAGGGTCATGGGCGCCACCGGCATCCTGAGGATGGAACTGGGTGACACTTTGCGAGAGATATCCAAGGAGGGAGCATGAGGCAGATCGCCATATACGGGAAGGGGGGGATAGGCAAGTCCACGGTGGCCGCGAACGTGGTCGCCGCCATGGCCGAGGTCGGGCTACGCGTATGGTATGTGGGTTGCGACCCCAAGGCCGATGGCTCCATGACCCTCCTTGAAGGGAGAAAGATGGACACCTTCCTGGACCGCATGAAGGACGGCACCACGGGCCAATACGAGATCGGCCTGGGGTTCAAGGGAGCCAGATGCATGGAGGTCGGCGGGCCCCTGGCGGGAGTGGGCTGCGCCGGCCGCGGGATCATCGTGGCCCTGCAGACCCTGCGCCGTGATTACTTCCAAGACCCACCGGACGTTGTGCTGTACGACGTGCCGGGGGACATTGTCTGCGGAGGGTTCGCCACCCCTGTACGCCAGGGCTTTGCCGACGAGGTATACGTGGTCACCTCCGGCGAGTACCTTTCGCTATATGCGGCGAACAACATATGCCGGGGGATGAACAACCTGGGAGTGGGGGTCGGTGGCCTGATCTGCAACTCACGAGAGGTGAGGAACGAACGGATGGCGGTCTCCACGGTGGCCGAGGAACTGGGGACGAGGATGGTGGGGTTCATCCCCCGCCATGGGTCGGTAAGGGACTGCGAGAACGCCGGACGCACGGTGGTGGAGGGCGCACCGAACTCATCGCAGGCGGAGGCCTACAGGCAGTTGGCCAGGGACATGCTCGCCAACGACCGTTTCGACATCCCCCAGCCCCTGGACCCGAACAGGCTGAGGGACATGCTGAAGGAGATGACCGCGGAATGAGGAGGGTCGTGCTGGCCGGTTCTGGAAGCGGGGTGGGTAAGACCTCCATCGCCGCCGGGCTCATGCTGAGGATGGACCGTTCGGTCCAACCGTTCAAGGTCGGTCCTGATTACATCGACCCCATGTTCCACGCCCTGGCCTCCGGCCGGCCGTCCCGCAACCTGGACTCGTTCATGATCGATCCCTCGGTGATGCTCGAGCACTTCCGCTGGACCTGCAGGGACGCCGACATGGCGCTAATCGAGGGCGTGCGCGGGCTTTATGACGGGCTGACATCCACCGGGGACACCGGCAGCACGGCGGAGATCGCCAAGCTGCTGGACGCCCCGGTCGTCCTGGTGATAAACGCCCGCAGCCTGGCCAAGAGCGCGGCGGCGGTGGCGTTGGGGTTCAAGCAGCTGGACCCCCGGGTGAGAGTGGCGGGCGTGATCCTCAACAACGTAAGCGGGGAGCGGCACCGCAGGAAGGCCACGGAGGCCGTGGAACAGCTGGCCAAGGTCCCTGTGCTGGGTGCGGTGGAGCGCGGCTCCTCACTACCGGAAAGGCACCTGGGGCTGGTCACCGTGGAGGAGCAGGGAGACCTGGGGACGGTAAAGGCTGAGCTGAAAGGCATGGTGGAGGACGTGGACCTGGACATGCTGATGGAGATAAGTGAGTCCGCCGGACCGTTGGAGCCGAGGGACGAACCGGTGCTGCCCCAAGGGAGCGCTGGCATCAGGGTGGCGGTGCCAAGAGACCGCTCCTTCTGCTTCTACTATCAAGAGAACCTGGAATCGCTGGAGAGGGCCGGCGCCGAGATGATATACTTCCGTCCCACGGATGGTGACCGGTTGCCTGATGCAGACCTCTACTATCTCGGCGGAGGATATCCGGAGGCGCACATGGATGAGATCTCGTCCAATAGAGATTTCCTGGAAGGGCTGCGCACGGCGGCCGCTGACGGCAAGGCCATCTACGCCGAGTGCGGTGGTCTGATGGTGCTCTGCTCGAGCATAGGCTTTGAACAGAAAAGGGGGATGGCCGGTGTGTTCCCCTGCGCCGCCGAGCTCACGGGAAAGCGCCAGGGGCTGTCCTATGTGAGGGCCAAGGGTACGGAGTCGAACCCCTTCTTCCCCGGCCTGGAGGTCCGGGGGCACGAGTTCCATTATTCCCGCCTGGTCCCCAGGCCGGAGGGGCCGTTCGGTTACGGCATGGAGAGGGGGACGGGGATCGATGGGCGCCACGACGGTCTGGTGAAAGGCAAGGTCCTGGGATGCTATATGCACCAGCACGCCCTGTCCCGCCTGGACTGGGGCCAGAGGATGCTGGAAGCGGCGAACGATTGAAGAACGCTTTTCTATCTGCAGGGTGATGGAGGGGCATGCCCATCGGTGACCCCATGGGAGGGGAATCGCCTCCCCAGGAAAAAGGCAGGCTGACCCGCGTTTGGATGGCGGCCGTTCCCGTAAGCGACATGAACGCCGCCCTGGAGTTCTACACCCAGAGGCTGGGGCTGGAGCTCAGGCGCAGGGACGGGGGATGGGCGGAGCTTGGACCGTCCGAACCTTTGGGCAAGGTGGCGCTGTATGTGCCTTCGGGCGATGAGCGACCGCCAGGAGGACCCACCGGGGTGGTCTTCTCCTGCGACAGCATGTACGACGTGCACCGGGTCCTGGTGGACGAGGGCGTGGTCTTCAAGCTCAAGCCGGAGAGGCAGCCCTGGGGAGGATTGCTGGCCATCTTCCTGGACCAGGACGGCAACGAGCTGATGGTGCTGGAACACCCCGAGAGATACAAACGATGACTCGATATCTTTATTACGCCGCTAACAATCGCTGAGGAGAGATGCGCACATGCTGGAGATAGAGAACCTTACCGTGGAGGTGGACGGTCGTGAGATCCTGCACGACCTGTCGCTCAACGTCATGACCGGTTATACCACCGTGCTGTTCGGGCCGAACGGTTCCGGCAAGTCGACCCTGCTCATGACCATAATGGGATTTTCCGGTTACAAGGTGAAGAGCGGGAGGATACTCCTAAACGGGGAGGACATCACCCATCTGCCGGTGAACGAAAGGGCCAAGCGCGGCATCGGCATGATGATGCAGCGTCCGCCGAACCTGACCGGCGTCCGGTTGAAGGACCTGGTCCGCATGACCAACAAGGGCATGATGGACACCGGCAAGATAGCCGAGGACCTGGACATGACAAGGTTCCTGGACAGGGATGTGAACGTGGGCTTCTCCGGCGGGGAGATCAAGCGTTCGGAGATCCTGCAGCTCACCGCCCAGAACCCCTGCCTCCTGCTCCTGGACGAGCCAGAGAGCGGAGTGGACATGGTTTCCATCGAGAAGCTGGGCTCCAAGGTGCACGAACTGCTGCAGGGCCCTTCGCACTGCGCCGGCTGGAGAGAGAGGAGCGGCAAGGCCGCCCTGATAATCACCCACACCGGCCAGATATTGGACTACGTGGAGGCGGACCGCGGATACGTGATGTGCAACGGCACGGTGGCCTGCTCCGGCAATCCCCGTGATCTGCTGGCCGAGATACGCAAGATGGGGTACAACGAGTGCATCCGCTGCAAGATCAACCGTGCGAACGTCATCAAGGAGAACCTCTGAGGGTATCACCATGGTCAACAACGAGGAGAAGAGGGCCAGGGAAGCCCTGAAGAAGGAGGCGAAGTTCGGAGAGGACATCGACCTTGATTCGTACCAGGATGGTAGCCGAGACCTTTCATCCACGGAGTCCCTGGAGGACCTGCCTAGGGACACCAAGGATGTCATGCTCGATGCCGGCATCATGCCCACTGAGAAGGGGAAGGCCGGCAACTTCCTGCTGATGGACAACACCGTGGTCCACTCGGCCATAATGGGCGAGGGCGTGGAGCTGATGTCCCTGCGGCAGGCGCTGAAGGTCCACGATTGGTTGAAGGACTACGTTTGGAAGGCCGTGCAGCCGGACACCGACAAGTACACGGCGGAGACGTACCTGCAGAAGGCTGACGGCTATTTCATACGGGCGCTCCCCGGTGCAAAGATAAGGATGCCTCTGCAGACCTGCCTTCTGCTCAGGAACCGCGATACCAAGCAGTTCGTGCACAACGTCCTCATCGCCGAGGAGGGGTCGGAGTTCGAGGTGGTGACGGGATGCGCCACCACCAAGAACGTGGAGAAGGGGCTGCACCTCGGGATCTCGGAGTTCTTTCTGAAGAAGAACTCCAAGCTCACGTTCACCATGATACACAACTGGTCCGAGTTCATCGGCGTGCGTCCCCGCACCAGCATCATGATGGACGAAGGGGCCACCTACATCAACAACTACGTCGCGCTGAAACCGGTTAAGACGATACAGACGTACCCCACCGCGTTCATGAACGGTCCGAACGGGGTGTGCCGCTTCAATTCCGTGGCGGTCTCGCATCCGGGCAGCATGATGGACATGGGGTCCCGGGCGGTGCTGAACGCCCCCGGATGCAAGGCCGAGCTCATATCCCGTACCATAACCACCGGCGGGACGGTCATCGCCAGGGGACAGCTTGTGGGCAACTCCGCGGGCATCAAGGCGCATCTGGAGTGCAAGGGGCTCATCATGAGCGATAAGGGGGTGCAGATAGCCATTCCGGAGCTGGAGGCCCGGGTGCCCGACGTGGAGATGACCCACGAGGCCGCCGTGGGCAAGATCGCCCAGGACCAGGTGGAGTACCTGATGTCCCGCGGCCTTTCCGAGGACGAGGCGGTGGGGATGATAGTACGCGGCTTCCTGGACGTGGGCATAAGGGGGATCCCCGACCATCTGAAGGCCGAGATCGATAAGATCCTGCAGGAGACCAACGTCCGGGGTTCCTGAGACATAAACCCTTTTACCGTCCCTTTTTTTCCATTGATATCGCTGTAGTTCTTACCATCTGGCAAAAGTATTAACATTGCACATAGTCATTAGCGCCTGGGGAAATTCTTTGGTTCCAGGAGATGAACTACAAGTGGAGAGGGCGGTGCACGAAGCACTGATGAGGATGAGGGGTGTGGACCGGCAGGAGGTGGCCCGGTCCATGATAGACCCTGTGGTACTGTACATATTGGCGGCCACCTCCAGGCGATGCCTGACCGTCTCAGAGATGGCACCGATAGTGAACCTGCCTCCGGCCACCTGTTACAAGATGGTCTACCACATGGAGAAGCTGGGCCTGGTGGCGTTCTGCGGGACCGGCCGGGGCGGGGGCCGGGGCAAGGCGGCCACCTATACCTCGGTGCTGAAGGACATGCACCTGAACATGAGGGGTAGCGCGATACATCTGACGATCACCTGGAAGAACGGGACCATCGACCAGTTCCATCGGGACATGGTCCCATTGGACGAGGAAGGGCTGCAAGCCGTACCTTCCAGAAGGCCCCATGGCGCAGAGGGCCTCAGCAAGGCTGTCACCTCGGATTAGGAAGCTTGATTAATCGCCAGCTCCTTGACCATACCCATGCGGGTCGTCAAACGTTCGGGGGAAGTGGAAGATTTCGATCCCGGTAAGGCCATGAACGCCATCGTGCGCACCGGTCTATCCCCGGAAGAGGCGGAGAAGGTGATGGAGGAAGTGCGTCCACACCTGTACGACGGAATGACCACCGAGGAACTTTATCGACTTATCAGGGTCAGGCTGCCCTCGTGCAACGCCAGCAAGTACTCTCTGAAAAAGGCCATCATGCTCCTGGGGCCTGATGGCCACTCCTTCGAAACGCTGGTAGGCCGTGTTTTCACCGAACTGGGGTACAAGGTCGAGGTGCGGCAGATGCTGGAAGGGCATTGCACCACCCATGAGGTGGACCTAGTGGTCAGCAGGGACGGGGTCAGGGGAATGGTCGAGTGCAAGTTCCACAACGCCCTGGGATACAAGACCAGCATAAAGGACGCCCTGTATACCTGGGGGCGCTTCCTCGACGTCAAGGACGCCAACGGCCTAGATGCTCCTTGGCTGGTAACCAATACCAAGTTCTCCAGCGACGTGGTCCACTACGCAAAATGCGTGGGCATGAGGACGATATGCTGGAAGTGCACCGAGGAGAAGGGACTGGAGAAGCTTGTGGAGAGGGTCAACATCTACCCGTTGACCGTACTGGACCTCAAGAGGAGCGAGCATCGTAAACTGCTGTCTAACGAGTTCATAACCTGCCGTGACATCCTGGACCGGAAGAAGGAGCTTAGCGCCCTGTTCTCCCAGGAGACCTGTGAAAGGATCATTGGAAAAGCGATCGATTTCCTAGAGTGCGTGAAACAGTGAGGTTCTGCGTGGTCCTGGGCACCCGGCCCGAGATAGTGAAGATGTCGCCGATAGTGCGCGAGCTGCAGCGTTGCGGCGACGAGTTCGAGCTGGTGCACACCGGGCAACACTACTCCTATGACATGGACAAGGTGTTCTTCCGGGACCTGGAGCTTCCAGCCCCCTCCCTGAACCTGGAGGTGGGCTCGGGAACGCATGGTGCACAGACCGGCAAGATGCTGGCAGGGCTGGAATCGTTCTTCGACCAGAGCGACCCGGACATCGTGCTGGTGCAGGGAGACACCAACACCGTTCTGGCCGGGGCGTTGGCCGCGGTGAAGATGGGCATCGCCGTAGGGCATGTGGAGGCTGGGCTGAGGTCGTTCGACCGCAGCATGCCGGAGGAGATCAACCGGGTGCTGGCGGACCACGCCTCCGACCTGCTTTTCGCTCCGACCGAGGTTTCGGCCGGCAACCTGCGGGCGGAAGGGTTGACGGACGATCGCATCTTCGTCACCGGCAACACCATAGTGGACGCGGTGCAGGAGAACCTCGGGCTGGCCATGGAGAAGATCGATGCTCTCGGACCGCTGGGACTGCGTAAGGGGGAGTATATCATAGTCACCCTGCACCGGCAGGAGAACGTGGACTCCCCCGGGCGAATGGCCAACATAATGGCCGCTCTAGAGAGGGTCGCGAGGCAGACCGGACTTCCGATACTGTGGCCCATGCACCCCCGGGCCCGGAAGAACCTGGACGGGTTCCGCCTGGAGGTACCTGATGGTGTACGCACCGTAACGCCCCTGGGATTCCTGGAGTTCCTGCAGGTGGAGGGCAACGCGGCCCTGGCCCTCACGGACTCGGGAGGGGTGCAGGAGGAATGCTGCATCCTGGGGGTCCCCTGCGTCACCCTGCGGGACAACACCGAGCGGCCGGAGACGGTGGCTGTGAGAGCAAACGTAGTGGCGGGCAACGACCCCTTGCGCATCACCAACAGCGCCGTGAGCATGATCGACAGGAATGGGGGATGGGAATGCCCGCTAGGAAAGCCGGGTTCGGCCCGCCGTATCGTCTCTATATGCCGGGAGCGGCGAAGTAAACAGGCGTAACCTTTTCTATACCCCCATTGATTGGCGGTGTGAGGTCGGAAAATGATCGAGGCAGTCCTAGAGGTGAACATACCCGACGGGTGGGTCCACGACATCTCGTCCGACTTCGATGTTCCAGTGCGAATTTTGGACTGCATACCTTTCGGGGACAAGGGCGCCCGCTCCTTCGTGGAGGTGGAGTGCGACGACCCTGAGATGCAGCAGATCGTTTCCCGGGCCATCGAGAAGCATCCTGACGTGTGCAAGTGGGAACCTGCCATCACCGAGGACGGGCGCATGCGAGGCATCGCCCTTCTGACCAAGTGCAGGGCGTGCAAGGCCATAATGCGCTCGGACTGCTACCTGCGCTCGGCCAAGACCAAGGGCGGAGGGCTGGTGGAATGGCAGATCATAGCCAGCAAGGAAAGCGCCCTGGGGGAGCTCATCGATGAGCTCAAGCAGAACGGGTGCACCATCAAGCTGCTCTCCAAGAAGAAGCTGGATGACAGCAGCTTCGTTACCAAGAGGCAGGAGGCGGCGGTGCATGCCGCCCTGGAGAAAGGATATTACGATTATCCCCGTAGGACCAACCTGCAAGAGATGGCCAAGAGCTTCGGGGTCACCGCTTCCACCATGGGAGAGATACTCCAACGGGGGGAGCGCAACATCATCCGGGAGTACTTCCGGACCAAGATGTGAGGAAGATAACATGGAAGATTCGGATAAGATAGACGTTAAGACCATGGACGAGAAGGATTACCGGCTCAAGAAGTCCCTGGCCCGAATAAAGCACAAGATCGTGGTCATGTCCGGCAAGGGCGGCGTGGGAAAGAGCACCGTGTCGGTGAACCTGGCCACGGCCATGGCCATGAGAGGTTACGAGGTCGGCATTCTGGACGCGGACATAACCGGTCCCAACATCCCCAAGATGCTGCACATAGAGGATGAGGCCATAATGTCCGCCGAGGAGGGTCTCATACCGGTCATGGTCCCCCCGCACATGAAGGTCGTGTCCATGGCGTTCCTGCTGCAGGACAAGGACACCCCTGTCATATGGCGCGGACCGATGAAGATGCAGGCGCTGCGCCAGTTCATCTCCGACGTCACCTGGGGCGACCTGGACTTCCTGATCGTGGACCTGCCCCCGGGAACCGGGGACGAGCCCCTCAGCATAGCCCAGATGATAGAGGACGCCGACGGCGCCATCATAGTCACCACGCCGCAGGACGTGGCCCTGCTGGACTCCCGCAAGACCGTCACCTTCGCCCAGGCCCTCAAGATGCCTGTGCTGGGGGTGGTGGAGAACATGAGCGGCCTGATATGCCCGCACTGCCACAACACCATCGACCTGTTCAAGACCGGTGGCGGCGAGCGCGCGGCCAATGATATGGGCGTACCGTTCCTGGGAAGGGTGCCCCTGGACCCAGAAGTGGTGCAGGGAGGGGACGACGGAACGCCGATAGTCCTGCAGGACAAGTCCAATCCAGCCTCCAAGGCGTTCGACGACATGGTCGAAAAGATCCTGGCCAAGGTGAACGGAGGAAGGTAGATGGTACGCCTGCTGGTCACCGCCGAGGGTCCCGGGCTGGACGACCTGGTGGAGGAGGACTTCGGGCACGCCCGTTTCCTGCTCATCGTCGACCCGGAGACCTGGGAGGTGGAGGTGCACGACAACCCCAAGAAGCAGACCGACATGGGGCACGGCATCATGACCGCGGAGAACATCGCCAAGCTGAGGCCCGACGCAGTGCTCACCGGTTTCGCCGGGGAGCACGGCCGCCGCAAGATGGAGGACCTGGGCATCAGGATGATCATGGACGAGGAGGGGACGGTGCGCGACGCCGTCAACGGTTACATCCGCCGACACATGCAGAAATAGGGTTTTCCAACGGAACATATGGTGTCTAACGGAATCGCCTTTCATCGGCGATAGCCGTTCTATTTTTCGCAATTAATTCGTATATCTACGAAGCATGTTAGCATCGTTTTTATACTGGCATAGGGGGAATGCGTGATAGTAGCACGCGTGGAACTTCGACACACAGTGAAGAACGGTCGTTTTAGGGTATGATTATTGATTATTATCGTAACTAATCTGCAATTTCAGCAAATAATCTAGTTAATATGTATGTATTTCGTAGAATAAACAAATAGTATTAAGTATTCCTCTGAAAGTAGCTTCCCATCATGGATGTCAGATCCCATCCATGCGAAAGCAACAAGCGACACTGCTCCGCCGGTGTCGGCCCTGATCGGCTAGAGAAAGGGGTTGCCTGGGCGGACCTTCTGGACGAACGTAGCATCGCCTATGTGAAGAACAAAAGGAGTTTTGAAAGCGCGATCCGTAAGCGGACAAGGGAGCCAGGGGAGGGGAAGGAGTGAGCAGTGCTAACTCTCATTCTGAGCCAGGGCTATGGACCGATGGTGCGATGCACTTGATGTCGAGCTCATACCGGTCCCAGGGAGGTGCCCTGTGATGCTGGAGAAGATCCTGAACCTCGCTAACGGTCGAAACAACGGTGACGGGAACATCATCCTGCTGGCCACCGACGGCTCCAAGCCGGCGCTCACAGCCACCAAGAAGGCGGTGGAGCTGGCCAAGGCCACCGGGGCCTCCTTGCATGTCGTGTGCATCAAGGAGGACCTCATGAGCATGCCCCTAGAGATCAAGGGGGACATGGTGGCGGAGGAGGAACTGATGGGCATCCACGCCAAGGGAGGCGAGGTGGCCATGGAATGGGCCTCCCGCAACTCCGTGCCGGCCACCCTCAAGACCTACCTGGGGGGACCTGTCGTAGGTGCCATACTGGACTATGCCAGGCAGATCAAGCCCGCCTTCATCGTGCTGGGCCACGCTGGTCGCAGCGGGTGGGAGAAGATCGCCCTGGGCTCGGTGGCCGAGGGGGTCATGAAGCATTCCCCCTACCCCGTGATCATGACCAGGGGGTACGATGACACCTACATAGCGGACATACTGGAGATAGCCCTGGCCAAGATCAGGGAGGTCGAGGAGGAACTGGTGGAGGAGATTCCCCAGATCCCCCTGGAGGAGCTGCACATCCGGCGCAAGCTGGGCATCGCCGTGGGCACCCTCATGGCGTTCCTAGCGCCCTACTTCGGTCTGGGAGCCCTCAACTCCCTGTCCCTGGGCACCGCCACCACCAAGGTACTGGGCGATGCCAATGTGACCGTCATATGGGTGCTGCTGCTGTTCCCCATCGGTTGGGTGACGGCCATAGTGTTCCACCGCATGGCGACCACCGCGGAGGGTAAGGCATGACCAGCGCAGTGGCGATGATACTGGTGGTGGGGCTTATCGCCCTGTCACTGGGGGTGGCGGTGTACACCCGTCGTTCGGCCAGGACCTCCTCGGAGTTCTATGTGGCCGGACAGAACATCAGCTGGTTACAGAACGCGTTAGCGCTGACGGGTGACTACCTCAGCGCAGCCTCCTTCCTGGGAGTGGCCGGCGCCATAGCCATCTTCGGTATCGACAAGACCTGGGACGGCCTGGGCTACTTCGGTGGCTACATCGTGCTGCTGGCCCTGCTGGCCGTGCCGCTGAGGAAGGTTGGCAAGTACACCACCTCGGAGATCCTCACCACCCGTTTCAAGGGCAGCAAGTCCCTGCGCTTCGGGGGAATGATGGGGGCGGTGGTCATTTCCACCTTCTACGTCGTTCCGCAGATCGTGGGAGCGGGCGCGCTGCTGCAGCTGCTGATGGGCTGGAACTTCACCTTCTCGGTGCTGATAATCGGGGTGCTGGTGATAGCGTACGTCACCACGGGCGGAATGCGCGCGACCACCTACAACCAGATCATCCAAGGTCTGGTGCTGTGGGGGGCCATGTTCATCATCATGATCCTCATGCTGGGCGCCACCTTCGGCTTCAATCCCGGAGAGGTGCTCTCGCAGGCGGACAAGATGATCCCGCCCCAGCTGGCCTCCGGGCTGCTGGCCAACGACCCTAGCGTGCCTGACTTCACCACACTGACGCCGGACCAGGCCATCTCGTTCGTGACAGGGAAGCTTACCGGACAGAACACCGCGCTGACGCCAGGGACGTTCGCCCCCAATTGGATGAACACCATGGCCTTAGCGGCCGGTCTGGTGTTCGGTACGGCAGGACTGCCGCACGTGCTGACCAGATACTACACCGTCAGGCGACCGAAGGACGCCCGCACCTCCACCATAGGAGTGCTGCTGATGATCGGCTCCTTCTACATCATGACCGTGTTCGTAGGGCTTGGGGCCATGTACATTCTGTACCCGGACCTGATGGGGTATTTCCTGGGAGGACAGTCCTCCATCGCCCAGAACATGGCCGTGCCGCTGCTGGCCGAACATACCGGCGGAGAGATCATGCTGGGTGTGGCCATAGGCGGGGCGTTCTGCGCCATCCTGAGCACGGTGGCCGGGCTTCTCATAACCATCGGAACGACCGTCAGCCACGACTTCTACAAGGAGGTCATCAACAAGAACGCGTCGGACCGGCGGGAGGTGCTGGTGGCCAAGCTGTCGATAGTGGCCATGGGGGCCATGGCCGTGGGCATCAGCCTGGGCATGGCCAATCAGAACGTGTCCTACCTGGTGACGCTGGCCTTCGGCATGGCGGCCAGCATATTCTTCCCGGTGCTCTTCATGAGCATCTGGTGGAAGCGGTACACCAGGGAAGGGGCGCTGGCGACCATGGTCACCGGGCTTCTGGTCTCGGTGGTGTTCGTCATAGCCACGCTGACCGATGTGAACAGCGTGCTGGGACTGCCGGTGCTGGTCAATCCGGCGCTGTACAGTCTGCCCGCGGCCATCATCGTGGGAGTGGTGGTCAGCCTGCTGACCAAGGACGTGGGGGACGTGGAGAACTTCATGCGCAAAGCCCACGGAAAGACCGAGTAAACCCTTTCCCGTTTTCCCTTTTTTTCCATAGAAATGATAAGATGATTGTACATCGTGCACCGTTCCGAGGAGGGCGATGACTATCGAACGGAACCGGAGCGTGGACCGTTACATCGAAGGGTTCCCCCCAGATGTGCGCGAGAAGCTGGAAGAGCTGAAGCGCATCGTACGGAGGGAGGCGCCTGAGGCCGTTCAGCACCAGCAAGGGCGCGGTCCGCTTTCCACTCGACCGCCCCATACCTTACGACCTGGTCACGGAGATCGTGAGGTTCAGGGTTAAGGAGGACCTGGCCAAGGGTCGTTGACCTGATCCCAGGGTTCCTCGCCTGCGGCGAAATGGCGAGTTGGACCGTCAGGCCGCGTGATGGACATTTCCGGTCGCCTCGACCGTCAATATTTTTAGTCTGAGACGGGTAGTTGTTCCATGGAACACAAGTTCGACCTGAACAAGGAGTTCACCGCAGACCCGGCGCTTAAGCCTTATTACCTGGTCATGGGCCTGCTCATATTGGCGGTCATGACCCTGCCTTGGCTGGTCCCGGTCGTTGCCTTCAACCCCTGGGAGGAGGCTCAGTACGTCCTGTTGGGAACGGCGATCTTTCTGCTGGGGGCTTTGCTGTCTTTGTTGGTTTGGATACCCCTGTACTACGGCCGATTGATCTACGGTATCACCGATGACGAGGTGGTATGGTCGAGGGGAGTGCTATTCCGCAAGACCAGCATCGTCCCCTACACCAAGATAACCAATGTGGACATCGCCCAAGGCCCGATCATGAGGCTGTT
>Ga0209269_1000270_pt1 | contig 62116 bp, 48 predicted proteins | sample MTBAKMMethaMetaG_FD_187455 | JGI IMG/M metagenome (GOLD analysis project Ga0209269, IMG submission 187455) | Enrichment culture microbial communities from Arthur Kill intertidal strait, New Jersey, USA, that are MTBE-degrading - MTBE-AKM (Arthur... | ecosystem: Environmental > Aquatic > Marine >... | reverse complement strand
CTGTGGTGGATGATAACGCTGCGTTGGTTGGAATTATCACCCGCACCGATGTGCTGAGCGCTGACCCTTCCGCTTTTATGAAACACCATCAGGATATGTCTCGCAAGATCCTTAGCACGCCAATCAGTTATATCATGACCAGCAAGCCGATTACGATCGATCCTGAAACCCCAGTATCAAAAGCGGCTGAGCTGATGATGACCTACAAGATTCACTCTTTACCGGTATTGAACGACGAGAATCGCCTTGTTGGAATTATCACCGACAGCGACCTCTTCAGAATGATTTTACAGAAGTTTAACTAGAACCAGGTACCTGGTTTGGAGGAAAGCATGAAAACGAACATAGTGGAAAGAAACGCACCACCTACTGATGACCGCCGTTGGAAGATTGTGGACGCAACCATGAAAAAACATAACTATTCGCCGAAATCATTGATTGAGACTTTACACGCTGTCCAAGACGCGTTCGGATACATTGATGATGAAGCACTGAAATATGTTTCCGATAGTTTGCACGTACCCCCCAGTAAGGCGTACGGTGTAACCACCTTTTATAACTCCTTCACCATGAAGCCAGCTGGTGAACATGTTGTTCTACTCTGCACCGGAACCGCTTGCTATGTGAAGGGAACGGATAAAATGATTGAGTTTATGAAAAATGAATACGATCTGGAGCCTGGTCAGACCACTGCGGATAACAAAATCTCTTTGTTGTCTGCCCGTTGTGTAGGCGCCTGCGGTCTGGCCCCAGTGATTGTGCTGGATGGTAATGTAGTAGGACGCTTATCGGTTGAAAACATGCAAAATAAGGTCCGGGAGTGGATTAACAATGGATAACCAAGAATTAACAATCATTGCTGAAACTGAACTGGAAAACCAGGAAAAATTTGCATATCGCCTTCATATCTGCGCCGGCACTGGCTGTATCTCCACTGACAGTGAAAATGTTCTCAAAAGGATGCAGGAAGTAATTAAAGAACGCGGTTTACAAGATACCGTGATGATTAAAAAAGTAGGTTGCATGGGCTTATGCGCCGCTGGACCTATCGTAAAGGTGGAGCCGCAGGGAATTCTCTATAAGACGGTGGGACCCGAAGATGTTGAGGATATCATCAACGCGTTGGGTGGGCACCCAGTTGAACGCCTGTTGATCGACACTCAATTGCCATTCTTTACTCGCCAACAGAAAAACACACTCGAAAATTCGGGTGAGATCAACCCTGAGTTGATTGACGATTATATTGCCCACAATGGCTATCAGGCCCTGGTCAAAGCTGTTACCAGCATGACCCGTGAACAGGTAGTCGAGGAGATCAAAAAATCAGGTTTGCGTGGTCGTGGTGGCGCTGGCTTCCCCACTGGGATCAAATGGTCGATCGTGGCTCAGGAAAAAGGTGACAAGAAATACGTAATGTGCAATGCCGATGAAGGCGATCCGGGTGCCTTTATGGATCGATCCGTTCTGGAAAGTGACCCGCATGTGATCTTAGAGGGTATGGCGATTGCGGCATACGCGGTAGGCGCGGACGAAGGCATCGTATATGTCCGGGCTGAGTATCCGCTGGCAGTCAAACGGCTGCGCATGGCAATCCGCCAGGCAGAGCGAAAAGGATTGTTAGGTGAGAATATCTGCGGTACTGGTTTCAACTTTACCCTGGATATGCGCCTTGGGGCTGGAGCATTTGTGTGTGGCGAAGAAACCGCATTAATCGCATCAGCAGAGGGCGATCGTGGCGTACCGCGCACCCGTCCCCCCTTCCCGGCGGTGAAAGGCTTGTTTGGCAAACCGACGTTGATTAATAATGTTGAAACCTACGCGAATGTTCCATCGATTATCTTGAAAGGTGGCGAATGGTTTGCTTCAACAGGTACCGAAACCAGCAAAGGGACGAAAGTATTTGCTCTCACTGGAAAAATCGCAAATACCGGTTTGATTGAAGTTCCTATGGGGATCACGCTGCGTGAGATCGTTTATGACATTGGCGGTGGCATCCCTGGCGGCCATAAGTTCAAAGCCATTCAAACCGGCGGTCCTTCGGGTGGCTGTATTCCAGAAGATTGCCTGGATACACCGGTAGATTACGAATCCTTGAAAGAATTGGGTTCCATGATGGGCTCTGGCGGTATGATCGTCATTGATGATACTTCCAACATGATCGATATGGCCAAATACTTTGTGGAATTCAGCATGGAAGAAAGTTGTGGTAAATGCCCGCCTTGTCGGATTGGGATGCGCAAAATCTATGAGCTATTGAGTAAATTCTCTAAGGGCGAAGCAGTGGAAAAGGACATGACTGATCTTGAACAGCTGTGTGAAATGGTGATGTCTTCCAGTTTGTGTGGTCTGGGAAAATCAGCCCCGAATCCAGTTCTGAGCACACTACGCTACTTCCGCCATGAGTATGAAGAAAAAATCAAGAAACCCGGACTTGTTGGTGACACAACAGAGAAAACACCGGCCGGGACTCCGGTGAATGTTGCAGGCTAAAGGATTGTTTTTACGGTTGCGCAGTTTTTCCGGGTACTAAACTGCGCAACCGCCCTCCCCTAGCGGGAGGTTTTTTTAGGCGAATTGATTGTGAAAAAAATCACATAAAACGTGATGGCTTTCCAATTAGCTTTATCAGGTAACTCAAATCTAATTACTGGAGACAAAATGACCGAGAAAAAGCAAACCCAACGAAATAGTGTTAGCAGTTCAACCAAAGAAGCGTACCTCCAAGGCGCTTGCACAGTGGAAGAATTAGACGCTTTAGTAGATCAAGTAAATCAGGCTCAAAAAATCTTTGCCACCTTTTCTCAGGAAATGGTTGACAAAATATTTCGCGAAGCTTCAATCGCGGCAAATGCTGAACGCATCAGTTTAGCTAAAGATGCCGTTGAAGAAACCGGCATGGGCATTGTAGAAGATAAAGTTATTAAAAATCACTTCGCCGCTGAATACATTTACAACAAATACCGTGATGCGAAAACTTGTGGAGTTATAGAAACTGATCCTTCTTTTGGTATTCAGAAGATCGCGGAACCGGTTGGCGTGGTTTGTGGGATCGTGCCTACCACCAACCCAACTTCCACCGCCATTTTTAAAGCCTTGATTGCTTTGAAATCTCGCAACGGGATCATCTTTTCACCGCATCCACGCGCAAAGAAATCTACTGCCCGGGCCGCGAAAATCATTTTAGATGCCGCGATGAAAGCCGGCGCCCCGGCGGGAATCATTGGCTGGATTGGTGATCCTTCTATTGAATTGACCAATCACCTGATGTCTCACCCTGGGATTGCCCTGATCCTGGCTACCGGAGGTTCTGGACTGGTGAAAGCTGCATACTCCTCCGGGAAACCCGCCATTGGAGTTGGCGCTGGAAATACACCGGCATTGATCGATGAAACAGCCGATATTCGCATGGCCGTTAATTCAATTCTGATGAGTAAAACGTTTGATAATGGCGTTGTTTGCGCGTCTGAACAGTGTGTGGTTGTCCATGAAAAGGTTTATGGTCAGGTTATCGAAGAGTTCATGCGCCGTGGTGCATACATCCTTTACCCTGAGCAAAAAGAAAAAGTCGCGCAGATCATTATTGATCCAAAACGTGGCACTGTGAATCCAGCGATTGTTGGCCAACCAGCCATGAAAATCGCCGAAATGGCAGAAATCGAAGTGCCAGCGAATACCAAAGTATTAATTGGTGAAGTTAGTGAGATCTCATTGTCTGAACCTTTTGCGCAAGAGAAACTCTCCCCAATCCTGGGAATTTTGAAATGTTCTTCCTTCGAAGATGGCGTAGATAAAGCCCGCTTATTGGTGGAATTAGGCGGAATTGGTCACACTTCCGTTCTTTATACTGATGGAATGAATAAAGATCGAATTAACGCTTTCGGCACTATTGTAAAAACGGGACGTGTTTTGATCAATATGCCTTCTTCTCAGGGCGCTATCGGTGATATTTACAATTTCAGACTGGAGCCTTCATTGACTTTAGGTTGTGGTAGCTGGGGTGGTAACTCAGTGAGCGAGAATGTTGGCGTGAAACACTTGTTGAATATTAAGACTGTTGCAGAAAGACGTGAAAATATGCTTTGGTTCCGCGTTCCAAACAAAATCTATCACAAATATGGTTGTTTACCTGTGGCTCTGCAGGAATTAGCCGGCAAAAAACGCGCGTTCATCGTTACCGATTCTGCTTTGTTCAATATGGGCTATGTTGACCGGGTTACCTCCGTTCTCGAGCCGCTGGGTGTGGAGTGCGAATGCTTCCATCAGGTTAAACCAGACCCAACCCTTTCTACGATCAATCAGGGCTTGGAACTGATAAATGCTTTCAAACCAGATGTGATTATCGGATTGGGCGGCGGTTCTCCCATGGATGCTGCCAAGATCATGTGGCTTTTATACGAAAATCCAGAGGTGAAATTCGAGGGTCTGGCCCTGCGATTTATGGATATTCGCAAACGCATTTATGAATTCCCCAACATGGGTAAGAAAGCCATCATGGTGGCTATTCCCACCACATCGGGTACCGGATCTGAAGTAACCCCGTTCGCCGTCGTTACCGATGATCGCACCGGTCTTAAATACCCCATCGCGGATTACGCGCTGACCCCCCATATCGCGATTGTGGACACCGAACTGGTGATGAGCATGCCAAAGTCATTGACATCAGCATCTGGTATTGATGCGGTTACCCATTCCCTAGAAGCGATTGCATCCGTGCTGGCTACCGATTACACACACAGCCTGGCGTTGGAGTCTCTCCGCATTTTGTTCAAGTATCTCCCACGGGCCTACGAAGCTGGCACTGAGGATATTCGCGCCAGAGAAAAAGTGCATAATGCCGCCTCAATGGCTGGCATGGCTTTCGCAAACGCATTCCTGGGGTTGTGCCACTCTATGGCTCATAAGCTGGGCGCCGCCTTCCACATTCCCCACGGTGTGGCCAACGGCATGTTGATTTCTTGGGTAATCCGATTCAATATGACGGAGAATCCAACCAAGCAGACCGCGTTCCCGCAATATGAGTACCCGGATGCCATTTCGCGCTACGCTCGTACCGCAGAATTCCTCGGTTTGAGTGGGAAAACAAAACAAGAAAAAGTTGAGAACTTAATTGCCGCTCTTGAAGAACTGAAAGCCAAAGTGGGTATCCCGGCCAGTATTCAAGCCTACGGCATTGATGAGCAAGAATTCCTGGCCAGGGTCGAATCGCTGGCAGAGGAAGCCTTTGATGATCAGTGCACCGGCGCGAATCCGCGCTACCCGCTGATCAGCGAAATCAAGGATCTGTACCTGAAAGCTTATTACGGGAAATAAACCAGGTTGTTTGTAGTGATGAGGTCGGTTCATTTCGGTGAATCGACCTCTTTTTATTCGCGTCTTCGATCGGTTATAATCGCGTTAAGGACGAAGATATGACCAACCTGACGCCATCCATTCAACAAGTCATTTATGATTACATTGATACCGTAGCACAGAGCCGGAGTGAAAAAACCGCCCGGACTTACCAGAACGGGCTCAGTGTCTTCGTATCCGTGCTTGAGGCAAATGGGATTGATCCAATAAACACAGGGATTGACCACTTGTCAGAGGACAGCATTATCTGGCTGGCTGCGGCCTTGAAGGATTATGCTCCAACAACAGAACGCCTATATCTTACGGCGGCTACTAATTTTTTTGAATATCTGGTGGCAGATAATATTCTTGAGATTAATTTACCCCGTGTACGGATGTTGGTTCGCCAGCGCGCTCGAAAACCTGGTGTGCGCTTGCCCCAATTTCCTAATAACGAAATTCTAAAAGTAATTGATTATGCTGAAGGTCTGAATACCAAGCCCGCGGAAGATATAGTCGAAAGACTGAGAAATTATCGGGACCGGGCTTTCTTATTAATATTGGCCGATTCGGGTTTGCGCGTTCACGAAGCCTGCAACTTACGACGAGGAGATGTCCAATGGGATGATGGACAAGCAATTGTGATTGGAAAAGGTGATCGTGAAGCCGTGGTTCGGTTTTCGACCCGATCCTTGAAAGCCTTGGATGATTACCTGCGCATTCGTGCCAGTGTAGATGGCGCAACCGGGCGATCATTATCAGCGTTACCCTTATTTGCCCGGCATGATAAAGGGGCTGGCAGAAAGATAAAACCGATCAGCACCGTTACTGGACGGAATATTGTCAACGAACGTGTAGCAGAAGTATTGGGAACTGAGGCGGTCGGAAAAATTACTCCACACTCCTTCAGACATTTTTTTGTAACGCGCGTTTTAAAATCTTCGGGAAATTTGAAGCTGGCGCAAGAGCTGGCCCGGCATAAGAACATTGCCGTCACCCAAAGATATGCCCATCTATCCAACGATGAATTGGATGCGGGTTATCGGCAGATTTTTGAAAAAGATTGATGAGATTGTTTGAGTATGAAAATCTCAATTCGATTTTATGCTCATCTGAACTTCTTTATTGATCCTGCTCACCGTCAAAAAAGGTTTACTTTGGAAATCCTTCAACCAGGATCGATTAAGGACATGATCGAATCTCAGGGAGTGCCACATACCGAGATCGGTTATCTTTTGGTCAATGGGCAATTTGTAGGATTTGAAACCCAGTTACAAGATCAAGATAATATCAGTGTTTATCCTGAATTTCATACTATCCTCATTGAACAGGGATCAAAAGTATTGCCCCGATACTCCGGGATACCCCGCTTTATCCTCGATGCTCATCTTGGAAAATTGGCTGCTTACTTAAGATTATTAGGCTTTGATACGATGTATTCAAACCATATGGATGATGTTGATTTGGCGTTCATAGCTGCAAAAGAAGGCCGAATATTGCTCAGCCGTGATCGCGGTTTGCTCAAACGGAAAATTGTAACTTTTGGTGGCTACGTTCAAAACACAGACCCTCCTAAACAAATCATGGAAATCTACCATCGTTTTCATTTGGAGGAGTATTCAATGCCCTTTACTCGTTGTACTGTTTGCAATGGAATTCTACATGAGGCATCCATAAAAGAAGTAGAGGAAGAACTTCCTGAGAAAACGAGCGAATACATTGACCAGTGTTGGCAATGTCAAGATTGTCACAAGTTGTATTGGAAGGGTTCACACTTCATTGGGATCAAAAAAATATTTGCTGAAATTTCAGCGTTGATACCCATTGTTGCTCCCAAAACCAAAGAAGTGACTGATTAAATTTGACAATCTGACACGCAATATGGAATAAGAATAATGTTGAAGGGCAAGCTCGTAATTTTTTTGGCACATCTCATAACAAAGTGCTTTGTTATCAAGAATATCCAGCGTTTTTTGCACAGTTTCATCTGTGATGTAGTTGTCAAATTCGATGACTTGAAAACCTTTTGTACGAATATCAATGGCAAAAATGGTGTAATTATTGACGACAATGGGTTTCTTAAAATAAAGGGCTTCTAGGAAGGCATTTCCAAATCCTTCTATCAAAGATGGATAGGTAATAAGATCAGCGTGTGGGTATGCATCCCAAAGGCTGTATACTTTCTTCCCATCCGGGGTTAGCCGGCGCTTTTCATCAAACACATTGGAGATAAACAAAGCATTGACACCTAATAAATCCGCATAATTTCGCACTCGTCGTTCATAATCATGACCTTCATCCCCGGATGCATGCGATATGACCAGCCTGGCCTTGCGATTTAACCGGCTGACCAGCTCAATAGAGTTTTCAATACCCTTGCGTTGAACGACTCGAGTGGGCTGCAGGATAAATAATTCGTCTGGGGCTAATCCCAGCACTTCTCGTAAATCAGAAGAGTAATCATCTATCTCAGGCGGCTGTTTTTCATAATTCATCACATTTGGAATGATGGTTGAGCCTACGCCTGTCCTCCTTGCCAATTGATGACGGGCAGAAGAATTGATGACCACATGCTGGATTGACCAGATTGTTGGTGGGAAAGCCATGGTAATATAGTCCCACACAGAATTGACAATAAACCGTTTCCGTTCCCAGGTAAAGTCGTGATGATGGGCGATTGTTGGAATATTGGTTTCGGCGATTACCTCGGCTATGGCCATCCCCAGCGGGATGTTCAAAGGAATTGAGAGAACATTTTCAGGAATCAATAAATCTATTTGGAATTGGTTAATGAATTCGTAGATCTTTCCTTTAAAAAATTCCCTTTTTTCATGAATCCATTTAGAATCTGATTCCAGTCGCGCAGTTTTTCCCCAAAAACGTTGGTGGTGTTCTTCAATCTCAGGATGGTGATAAAATGCAATGGGGACAACCATGGATTGTTGTTCAGGACGATCGCATACCCCCGCAAAGTAATAACAGGTATGCCCCATCTCCTCAAACACTTCCGCCCACTTGGCGGTTTCCAAAGAAACACCATCAGTACCCGCGAAACGCGTGGAAATAAATCCAATTCTCAATGGTCCAATCCGGTCTCTGTTTATAGACATCAGGTTCCTTTCAAAATTCGGGTATGTTCTTTTTGAATATATGCCAAAATATCAAGATAAACAATATCCTTTAAGGTGCATTATATCAATTTTCTGACAAAGAGGTTTTATGATATATCTGGTGATTTCCTTTATTCTTGGGGGGCTACTGGGGCGGGTATTAAATAAGCGCAAGAAGATTGTCGTTATAAACAAGTTTTTGACTTACCTAGTTATTTTAATTCTTCTTTTTACCATGGGTTTCTCAACGGGATCGAACGATGCCATTCTTCGCAACTTGCCTGCACTGGGCAAGGATGCGTTGATCATTACATTTTTTGCCACATTAGGCAGTATTTTGATGCTTTATCCAGTATATCTGAAATATTTTAAGGAAAAGTCATGAGCGGTTTATTATTAATTCTTCCTTTTATCATCGGGTTACTGGTTGGTGCTTTTAACTTATTCTCAATGGCATGGCTCCCGAACGAGTTTCAATCGATCTTGATTATCATCTTATTATTCTTTATTGGAGTCAGCGTCGGCTCAGATGAAGATTCATTGGAAAACCTCAAGCGAATTTCCCTGCCAAGTTTGTTGGTTCCAATTTCAATCATGATTGGATCTGTCCTTGGCGGCGGAATAGGCTCATTCTTTGTCAACCGGATTAGTCTTGGTGAAGGCATGTCGATCAGTGCCGGGCTCGGGTATTACAGCCTATCCAGTGTGCTGATTGGCCAACTGCGCGGAGAGGAATTGGGAATCATGGCGTTGATTGCCAACATCATTCGTGAGGTTTCAACGATACTTTTGGCGCCAGTGCTGGTTTTCTTGTTCGGCGAAATGTCCATTATTGCCAGTGGCGGTGCGACTACCTCTGATACCTCTCTGCCTGTCATCCAACAATATGCGGGCAACCGTTACACAGTTATTGCGATTTTTAATGGTATTGTTTTATCGCTATTAGTTCCGCTGGTTGTCCCACTATTCTTATAATATCAATGGAGTATACAAGCATGTCTGGATTTAATATCCTGGATTTTGAAAATCGAGAAGAACTTTCGCAGTACCTGGCTGAGAAGATTATCCAGTCTGCTAATGAGATCTTGAAAGTTCAATCGCGATTCAACCTTGTATTAACGGGTGGAAACAGTATTACACCGGTTTTTTCCCGCTTAGCTGAATATTCAAATGAGAAATTTTGGAAAAAGGCAACCATTTTTTGGGGCGATGAGAGATGTGTCCCACAAACGGATTCCCAAAGCAATTATTATTCAGCAAAGAAACATCTCCTGGATCACGTTGATTTGAGAGATGATCAGATCCATCGCATAATCGGCGAGCTGGGTAATATAAAGGCAGCTGAACAATACAATGAATTAGTTTTCAAAGAGACGCTCAACCGCAAAGAGCAAAATATCTCAACCTTGTTTGATTTTACAATACTAAGCCTGGGGCAAGATGGCCACATTGCGTCCCTTTTTCCTGGACAAGAGTACCTTGATCAAGCTGATTTATTTGCGATACCGGTGACAGCTTTTTATGAAGACCGGCCTGCGGAGAGAGTCTCATTAACTTCGTATGCAATCAATCAATCAAGAATGATCACATTGTTGGTAATTGGAGATACCAAATGGCCTGCTTTGGAAAGAATGCTCAATCAAGCGATTCATTCAGACCAGATTCCCGCAAAGAGGTTATTGAATTGCATCGGAGAACTTGAGATTTTAAGAAGCAAATGATGCAAAATATAGTTGCTTTTTCCTTTGTTTTAGTAAAATTGGATCAGAATCATCTACCTTAATGGAATTATAAAGACAAGTAAAATGAAACCATCACGTATCGTTGTCAAGCTTGGCACTTCAACAATTACTGCCGGATCTTCAAAAATATCTTATCCTGGTTTGCTTGACCTCGCCCGTCAGGTCAGTGCTCTGCGGCAAATGGGAAATGAGGTGATCCTAATTTCATCCGGAGCAATTGCAGCCGGGAGAGAAATTCTTACCCAAAAAAATCTTTCCGGTCAAATCTCAGCCAAGCAAATGTTAGCCGCGATCGGTCAATCAAAATTGATGGGAATCTATACCCAGATCTTTGGTATGTATGATCAATTGGTTGGGCAGGTATTATTAACCAAAGACGATTTGCTGGATCGAAGGCGTTATCTTAATGCCCGAAATACCCTTAACGCGATGCTTGCGTATGAAGTGATCCCGATTATCAATGAAAATGATACAGTTGCTTCCGAAGAGATTCGTTTTGGGGACAACGACAACTTATCTGCTTTGGTTGCGAATGTGCTGGAGGCAGATTTATTAATATTACTTACCGATCAAGATGGCCTTTACACTGGTGATCCTCGCAGTGATCCAAATGCGCGAATGATCACTGAGGTCTCCTCGGAACATATCCCTGAAGAGTTATGGCAGGCTGCGGGTGGAAGTGTATCCGGACTTGGTACTGGAGGAATGTTTACCAAACTTTCAGCTGCGGATTTGGCTAGAAAATCTGGTGTGACCGTGTTTATCGCCAATGGCCGAACTCCAGATATTCTCCTGAAAATTGTTAAGGGCGAAGCTACAGGCACCAAGTTCTTTCCATCTAATTCCAAATTGGAAAGTAGAAAGCGCTACATGTTAGCTGGTGTCCAGGCTTCCACAGGGATTCTCTATATTGATCAAGGAGCTGAGAAGGCAATAAATAAAGGGGGAAGTCTCTTACCCGTTGGTATTACCAGAATCGCGGGCGAATTTGAACGCGGTGATATTGTTCGTGTCCGTTCAGCAAAATTGAAGGAAATTGCTATTGGAATTACAAATTATTCTTTTTCAGATCTTGAGAAAATTTATGGTAAAAATTCCGGATTAATTGAAGAGATCATTGGTTATAGTTATGGTGATGAAGTAATTCACCACAACAATATGATGTTAGTTTAATTTTATTGGAGGTCGTTATGCTTGAACAGATGGGTATAAAAGCAAAGAATGCCAGTAAGATACTGGCATTGACACCCACCGAACAAAAAGATCGGTTTTTAACCAAGCTTTCTGATTCCTTGTGGAATGACCGTGAAGAAATATTATTGGCTAATGCTCAAGATGTTGCCCAGGCAAAAGCAGACGGTTTATCGGATGCCATGGTAGATCGGCTGACTGTCACCGAAAACCGATTAAAAGGAATAATCGCAGATCTACAGAATGTGCTTCAGGCAAACGACCCAGTTGGAAAAACCTTTGACCATTCCAATCAGCCAAATGGATTAACGCTCCATAAACAACGCGTTCCTCTAGGGGTGATCGCGGTAATATACGAATCACGTCCAAACGTCACAATAGATACAGCGAGTCTGGCAATTAAATCGGGGAATGCGGTTATTTTACGGGGTGGAAAAGAAACCATAAATACCAATCGCGTACTTGTAAAATCGATTCAGAAAGCGCTTATAGAGACCGATTTACCGGTGGATTCTGTTCAATTTATTGATTCCCCTGATCGTGCGCTTGTTTTTGAATTGTTGAAGTTACATCAATTTGTGGATATGGTAATCCCACGCGGTGGGGCAAAACTGCATCAAATTTGTCGCGAAAACAGCAGCATCCCTGTCATTACTGGCGGAATTGGAATTTGTCATCTTTTTGTGGATGAAACTGCAAACCAAGCAGCAAGCCTTGAAATCATTCGAAATGCCAAGATCCAGCGTCCCACCGTTTGTAACGCGCTTGACACGGTTCTATTGCATGAGAATATAGCCACAGGTTTTTTACCAAAATTGATTTCTCTTCTGAATAAAGATGGTGTTTTATTCCATGTTGATCAAAAGCTCTTCGATATCGCTCAAATACCATCAGATTCCGTCGTGTTGCCGGCCAAACCAGAAGATTTCGATATTGAATGGTTATCCCTAAATTTATCGGTTATGAGCGTCTCAGGTGTTGACGAGGCTGTTCAACATATTCAGAATCACAGCACTGGACACTCGGATGGTATCCTTACTGAAACCATAGAAAACGCCAATTTATTCATTCATGCTGTGGATTCAGCGGTAGTTTACGTGAACGCCAGTACCCGCTTTACGGATGGTTCACAAATGGGTTTGGGTTCTGAGGTGGCGATTTCAACCCAACGATTACATGCTCGCGGACCGATGGGATTGGAAGAGTTAACCACTTACAAATGGGTCGCGAAAGGCGATTACCTGATTCGAAAATGATTTATACATATATTAAACATCAAAAACCGTCAGTTTTGGCGGTTTTTTCATTTATAATTGGACAGGATAAATTCTTCATCGGAAAATAATAGTATGATGCGAAATTTTTTACTTTCAAAGATACATCGCGCTACAGTTACTGGTAGCGATTTGAATTATGTTGGCTCGATCACAATCGATCAAGAGTTATTGACGGCAGCGGGCATGCTTCCATGGGAGCGGGTTCAGGTTGTTGACCTCAATAATGGTGCACGTCTGGAAACCTATGTAATTCCTGGTGAAGCCGGTAAAGGGGATATTCAATTAAATGGCGCTGCGGCCAGATTGGTAAGCAAGGGAGATGTCGTGATCATTATGGCTTATGCCTGGTTATCTGATCAGGAATTTGCTTCCTATAATCCTAAAGTAGTCATAGTAGATGAGAGCAATAAGATTGTAGAGATTCGATCATTACCCCCAAACCCTGATCCAAGCTCTATTGCCTGATAAAAATAATTATTTGTAAATTTGGAGAAAAACGGTAGACTATTATTATGAAATTAGTCTGCTGTTTTTTTATAATTTTCTCCCTGATTTTATCGCCAATACAACCTGGAATTTCACAACCTGCCCGATTAATCCAGCCTGTTTCAAATGAATTGGCGGTTCCGATGGCTATTGCAGGAGAGCGGATTGCTCCGGCTGATGTTCTGTTTGTTTCTAACCTTAATCTAAATCCTTTCTTAACCTACTCCTATCGTTGGGATTTTGGAGATGGCACCAGTTCGGATGATATCAATCCAATTCATCGTTACTTAAGTGGTGGTACTTACCAGGTTTCGTTTCGAATCTGGCAAGAAAATCAACTGGTATTTACAAACACATTTACTGAAACCATTCTGGAAGATCCAACCTCGCCGAGTATTCAAATTGATTCTGAAATCCCGCTAACCACTACATTGGAACAAATTAAAATATCTGGGTCAATCGAGCTTGGTGAACAAAAACAGTTGAGATCGTTGATTTGGGATCAAATCAACTTGAATATAGCTGGGCAGATCAAATTAAAAAGCGTGCGTCCATACCAATGGCAACAGGAAATGCCACTAAAACCGGGAAAAAATGAAATTCTTTTCACAGCAATGGACAGCGAAGGACGCATTTCTACTAGAAAAATTTTTATTGAGAGATTGATAGATGCACCTGAGATTAAAAACATTCGAATGCAATCTTCAGAAGTACCAGTTTTTTCTCCGTTGGAAATTCAATTTGATGTGTTAACCGTTGCAGACACAGTTTTCTATGAATATGATAGCAAAACACCCCAAGGAATTGAGCCCCAAACTGGTGTTACGGTTAGGGCTATCATCCTGACACCAAATGGCGAGATAATATCTCAACCGGCGTTCTATTCTAATAATGTGGAGAATATTGGATCTGAGGACACGCCTCGTATGGTCAACAGTGGTGGAAACGGTTCCTGGTTTGTGCGATTTACACCTCAGCAAGTTGGTGTATATCAGATCACACTTGCGGTTCAGGATCGTTCCGGAGAGGCGAATGAGGTTGCCGGGGCAATCACTGTAGCAGAGGAAAATGAGTCTCTGGGATTTATAGGTGTTTGTGAGGCTGACACACGCTATTTTTGCTTCAGCGATGGAACTATTTATTTCCCTAGCGGTCCTGTTTTATCTGAAGATTTCTCGGGGTATAGAAACGCAGGTATTAATTTTACGAGAATCTGGATGGCCCCATTTGGCGCGTATTCAACTACTTTTTCCCGATGGGTATCAAGCGGAAAAGTCATGGGAAATGAAGGATTTGAGGCCCCGCTCAGTTATCAATCTCATTATCCAACCCATGAGCTCTCCTATAAAATTGATGCAACAAATGGGGATCGTCTTTGGCTTGGATGGATTGGACAGGAGAAATTTCCATTCGGAATTGAATCCGGTGCACAATATTTCGTAAAACTTAGATACACCACTCGGAATATGAAAGGTCCCAATGATCCTGCGAGACCCTTCGGTTTGCTGGTTGTAAACCATCCATGGGTTGAGAATAATCCAAATATTCAATGGGAAAATTACCGTTCCTTAATTCCAGTGACCACCTCCGACCAAGACTGGCACACCAGCCTTGCAATCGTAAATTCTAGCCAGATCAGTTCACCATTTTTCTCTATAGTCCTTTCTAACATGGAAAGCGGGCAAGTTTTTGTTGACGAATTTTCCATTCGAAAATTGGATAGTCAAAATAATTCCGGTGAATTAATCTTTAATAGTCAGGCAGATATACATAAATCAGTTGAATCGAAGGCTGCTGCATATATTGACCAACTTGTGAACAAGGGAGAAAAGCAAGGAATATATTTTAAGTTTGTTGTGCACGATAAGAATGATTGGATTCAAAACCATTTATTGGAAAATGGTGAGTTCGACGAAGAAGGAGATGGATATTTTCAGGGCCAATCTACAAAGGCCAATTGGCTATTACGCCAATGGTGGCGGTATGTGATTGCGCGGTGGGGCTACTCCACGGCGATCCACTCCTGGGAATTACTTAATGAGGGTCCTCCTAATCATTTAGACCATTATGGGTTAGCCCAGCAATTTGGGGAATTCATGCATACCTTTGATTCACACCCTCATCTGGTAACCACTTCTTTTTGGTATGGATGGGAGGGAGAATTTTGGGCTGATTCGGACGCTTATCCCGATATTGATTATGCAGATTATCACCTCTATGTAACTGAGCCGAAGGATTTCCAAAATATTTGGAATTGGAGCAAATCTCTAAGCGAACAACTTTACGAAAGGCCAATAAATAAACCAGTCTTAATGGGAGAATTGGGTTTCTTTACTCCAGGTGACCCAAATTACAAAATGGTATTTCAGTCTTCGGATTGGTTTCACGATCTTATTTGGTCTCAGGTATCGGCGGATGTCGTATTTACTCCCGTTTATTGGTGGAATGATCACTTGGAGAGTATTAATTACAGGGACACAGCGAAAGCATTTAATACCTTTATGGCGGATGTTCCACTTGCGCAAAAGCAATTTTCACCCCTTTCGATGTCCATTTCTTCACCAGGTTGGTTTTACATGGGGCAGAAAAGCCAAGATGGTGATTATGTATTTGCGTGGTTACATTACCAACAATCTGAATCTGCATCTGGAATTACTTCAAAGAAATCTCAAGGCATACAGGCAGAAATTAGCCTTAATCCGAGTACCCCCTACCGCGTTAATTGGTACGATACTATTCAAAGTCGGCTATTACTTTCGGAAGAAGTGGAAAGTGATTCTGCTGGCAAATTGATCTTGACCTATTCAAACTCGAATCCAGATTTGGCGGTAAAGATAATCAGGAAATAAGAAGATGACTCGCACATTCAGAAAACCAATGATCAGTTCAATTCTATTGGTAATTATGTTATTACCAAATTTTTGGGGGTTTAATTCAGTTATTACCAAAAAGGATTTATTCTCCCAGGAAGATACGGATTGGCTAACCTGGAATGGAAATTATCAACGTACCAGCTATATTCCATCTACACCAGTCAATTCGGGAAACAGATTGAACACGAAATGGAAACGGTTTCTTGGAGAAAGAATTGAAGTTGAGGTGGAACCTCTCGTTGCCGGACAATTGGTATATGTGGCGGTAATGAATGGAAAACTCTATGCGTTAGATCGCGAAACCGGAAGAACCCAATGGGTGTTTGAGGCTGGGTCACACATCACCAATACACCTTCCATATTGAAGGATGAGGGGAATTTAATCATTTATTTTGGAACAGTCAGCGGCGATTTCTTTGCCCTTGATGCTGGTAGCGGGGAAAAGAGATGGAATGTAGCTGTGAAAGGATCAATCCTGTCAACTCCTTCAATTCACTCGAATCAGGTGATGTTTGGTACCACCAACAATTACTTTTATTCTTATGATGCTTTATCCGGTAAATTTTTATGGAAATATCAAGCAGATTCTCCAATTTCTTCCACTTCTGCTGTTCTTCCTCTGGATAACGATTCTGATTTTCTGGTTTTTTTCTCTTCAGGAAATAATTATGCCTATTGTTTTGACTCTTCTGGGCATGAGGTCTGGAAACAAAAAATGTCCGGGGTTTTTACTAGACGGAATACGGTCGTCGTTGCGAATGGCGTGGTCATTTTTACGACGCGTAAAGCAGGCCCGGAATATTCTGAGGAATTGACGGATCCACCAGCGATTTTGCAAGGAGAACCGGCTGATCCAAATACGGTATTAAATTCCTGGGCTAATTATTACTTGAAATATCCGAACCGAAGAACGCTTTATTATTTCGATGCTTTCACTGGAAAAGACCTTTGGCAACCAGAAGAGAATTTGGAAAAATATGCACCATTATATATACCCTATTGGGGTTTAATCTCTCCCGTGGTCAATACCAATGAGAGCCTGGCATACTTTCCTGCTTCGGGTAGTGGTGGTGACCACTCGTTGGATCATGATATGCGGCTTTGGCAAATTGATCTTAAAACCGGAATCTATACGCAATATGGGACTCAAAATCAATTTGCCCCCCGCTTTGATGAGGTTGGCCGTCCCACTTTGGCAGGAAACCTGTATTACCAAACAATAAGTGAAGATATCGCAGTTTATAACTTAACATCAAAACTAAATAATATAAATTTGTTTGGAAATGGTTTTAGTAATCATCGTCAACCCGTTGAATTTAACGAAACAACACCAGAAAATTTATTTGGAGGCATGGCGGGTTATTTTACCCGTTTTGGCGGCTCAACCCAAACAGGGTTTGCTGGAGCTGTAGACGCAATCAGCCCGGTGGTGATATCTGGTAATGATATTTTTATAATTGCTTGGGGACATGTTTCTGCGCTTACATCGCAGCCTGTAAACCCACAAATTGATTATGGGGTAGCTGATTTTTCTAAAGTTTCATTAAATGGACCTTCACCATTTCAGGCGGTCAATGAAATCAATGAAAGGGTATATGACTTTCTTGAATCTGGCCAAATCCCATCACCTGGTTCAAGGATGTGGGCTTGGAAGCAAATTGATTTAGGCACCTATTGGCATACGGGAGAATGGGTTTCAAGTTTATCAAGGGCTTTACCATTTTTATCTATAAGTAATCAAAAAAGGGTAAAGGAGCTGCTTAACTCTTATGTGATATCTGTTTTATTAAATCCAACTTATTATGAATACCGGCGCGCTTGCTTTGACTTTGACACTGGAAAAATAATCGACCCATGTGAGATAGATCCAAAACTTATCCAGGCGAGCTGGTTTTGGAACAATCCAAATCTGGTTGCAGAACGGATTGTAGCACTATATGACTACGCAAAATTTACCGATGATTGGGAGACCATCATTAGCAATTGGGATTTTATTACCAATCAATATGACCAGTTAGAGCGTGATTGGAATGAGAAAGCTGGTTTTTATGTGTTTGAATCTTGGTTGGCAGGCCCATTCTTGCCAGATCAACAACTGGCAATGATGATTTCTATTGAGGATATGGCAAACCATATCGGCGATGAAACTGTGGCGGAAACAGTAGCGATTCGAAAAAACCGAATGAAGGAGATGAGAATATTCTGGTTGAACTACTCCAATAACTCTAGTACATCCGAAATTATTGGAAGCACCACTGACTATTTTTCCTTCGATGGATCTGAACAGCAAAGCCGTGATTATCGGCAAGTTTATTCATTGATTATTGAAGATACTGGTACTCCAATTGGTAAATACGAATATGCCGGGCGAGATGTATACCCAATATTCCTGGTCGGTTTTCACCCAATTTATCCTGAAATGGTTGTTTATCATAATCCGCAATTTAAAAACATTGTGAAGGAGAATATTCAATCTATTGAAAAGTATTTTCCCTTCTGGTATCTTGCAGATTATGCGCATGCATCACCAATTGGCGCTAACGAAGATGACAGTCTGAATCCTGGACTTGCGGCGGATATCTTCCAGGCAAAGGCATATATTCTTGATTTGCCTTATTTCGAGTTATCCAAACAATTACCGCTTGTCTATGCGGAAAGCGGCTCAACCGATTTGTACCGGATTCAAAACCTGACTGCACTTTTAAACGCATCCACCCCTGCAGGATTGGACAGGGATGGATGGATAGATCATGAACGAAATCATGTTGAAAAATGGAAATGAATTAGAGTTTCTATTGCTCCATGAGATCAATCATTCTTTGTGCTCTATCGGAAAGTTCATTTTCTCCGATTAATCTCCACCAGTTTGCGAAGGCAGAAAGTTTATCCACAAATTTTGGTATTCCTACGCCTATTGATTTGGCTTCTTCTAGGTCTCCCAACCAAACCAGATTAAATGCGAAATTCTCACGATATCCCGAGTGATTAGGATGAAGCTCATAAGCTGACTTTAAAAATTTTTCTGCTTCTTCAAATTGCCGTTCGCGAAGAAAATGAATCCCTAATCGATACTCAGCTGAAGAGCTGGGATTAGTTTGCGCAATATCCAGATAGGTTTGAATTAATCTATCAGGCTCATTCAATGGGTCATAATATCCACTCACATCATTTGGAAATCCTTGTAATTCTAAATCTGCAAATTGCTGGTTTGCATAGTATTCTGTGATGCTAACATTTCTTGCAAAGAGAGAAAAACTAAAAATTATTATTATTGCAAGAATACCTAGACTGGTTTGGATAGACTTCAATAATTTTTCCCTTTCAGGATTGGATAAATCTCTCAACAGGAATGCTAAGGGAACAAACAAAAAGGGAATAGACCCTCCACCCCAGAACGGATCATCAAGCAGCAAGATAAAAATGTATGTTGAAAACATTGCCACGTTTACAATTGAATCGGATGTTAGTTTTATATTCTTACGATTCATAATGAGAATTACTAGTGGCGTCAACAAGAGATAAGTAATAACTGTAAGGCTTATTATTCCTAGTTCTATAGATATATTTGTAAATATGTTATGGCTATGCGCAATATAAAAATGAGTTTCGTTGAGGATATATCTCGAGAAGAGCCCGGGGAAAGTTCCAGGTCCACCACCTAGAAACCAATAATCAGGAATTAACCAACTTGAATTCGAGATCAGTTCGATTCGATAATCTATTCCACTCATAATCGCAGCTACTTTACTCCCCGGTACTGCCAACCAAATCAATGTAATTACCAGCAGCATTGACGAAATAATCAAAACAGCGATTAAAGACTTATTTATCATCTTGCGATTAAAATACCCGATTGCAAAAACCACAATGCTGATAAAAACTCCTATCCATAATGATCTTGAAGCCGTCAGCATCATGGTGTACAGGATAAAGGATGTGCCCATCATTGATGCGATAAACCTTAGTTTATTTCCACCTCTATATTGCTGGTGTAGCTCGTTGTAAAAAACCGGTAATGTGACTACACAAATACCACCAAGCACGTCATCAATCTGATAATGGATCCTTTGTATCGGTAAGACCCGGGCGATCAATTGTCCGATACCATTTAATCTCTCAAACTCAGCAGAATAATTTTGTCCCAAGTAAGCCAAAAAAATCACAATACCAGCAGTAATAGAAGAAAACATTAGCAAGCTATTTAGTAATGGTTGATTTTCTTTTGGCTGCAGTAAAATAGACAGCCCTATTAGCCCCGCCAACGCCATCCCCCATAACTTGTGTTCTCCAAAACTTGTATTATAAGATCCTTGATTACTGATAAAACCCAATATCAGAATGATTGTGATACTAATAATTAGTGAAATCTCTTTATAACCAAATTGTCTATACGAAAATATTCCCAATATAAACAAACTTATTAAGCTTAATAAAAATAATCCGGATTGATTGGAAATTTTTAATCCCCAAACTAATCCGGTTATTGAAAGCAGCAGCAAGCTCAAAAGTGAAGTTTCGCTGCGAAGCTTATCATTTGTAAATAATTCTCTCACACCGCTAACTCCAATCTAGTTTTTATGCCCAATTTTTTAATATGGTTGGTTATTTCATCTTGATAAATTGGATTCATAATGATAATTATTCCAGGGAAAGTAAAAGTAAGGTGCTCTGGAGAATATATTTGTAATCCAGCTCCAGCCACAAACCTGCCTTTCTTAATTGGATTGATATCAATCATTCCTTGTATGCACTCAAACTCTTTATAGATATTCGCAAATGTACAACCCTTAGATCCTGATCCCCAAATAAATACTTTCTCTCCTCTTTGATTCCAATACTCTACCCTATCGTTCCACTCTGCTTTCTTCTTTTGCAAAGCTTCTCTGAATCTTGTAGCCGCAAGCAGGATGCTTTTTATTTTCAATCCTTGGTACTCATCGCTACTTACACCTTTATGTCCAAAAGCAGATAAGAATTGATCTTCATAATTATGGACTATTTCATCTACAACCAATCCGCTTCTTTGCATCAAGACTTGTAAAGAAGAACTCGTGAAATAGGATCGATGTTCGTAAATCAAATCCCAAATTCCCAGTTTTTCAATGGTAAACATTGCATTTGGAACTTCCAGGTACACTTTGCCGTTTTCAGACAAGGAGCTGGTGATTTCGTTGAGTATATCGCTAGGTTGATCGAGATGCTCTAAAACATGTCGAGCAATAGCAATATCAAATTTTTTTTCGATTTCATTGCGAAATAAATTTGGGCTAATGGATACACGATTATCCAATACATTCCCTCGAAAACTAGGATCATATCCAATAGCTTCACCAATATCATATTTTAACAATTGAATCAAAAAATCCCCCTGCCCGCACCCAATTTCTAATACGCGTGCTCTTTTGGGTAAGAACCGTCGAGCGATCTCCTCTGCAATTTTCTGCTGGTACACTTGAAAGACTTGTGAGTGGTGCAAAGCATTTTCATAACCTTCAGAATATTCAACAAGATGAATATCAAAATCTTTGTTATAGAAGTGACCGCATTGTTCACATACTACTAACTGAATTCGCCCACTTAATGCATTTTTCGCTTCTTCCTTTGTTTTGTATAGTACATTACTCAAGACTGGAAACGATGGAATAACCACAACTTCTTTGTAGTTATCAGAAGCACAAACTGGGCAATTGGTCATAAATCCACCGTAAGTAACTCTGCCGAGATACCTAAATCCTTTAGATACTGCTTTATTTCTTTAAAGTAAATTGGGTTCATAATGATTACAAAATCCGGCTTCAGTTTTTCCAGGTATTCAGGAAGCACAACTTTGTGTCCGGTTCCTGGCAAATATGTGTTTTCTTTACGAGGATTAACATCCACCACACAAGATATTTCAGAGTTGATTTGTAAGGTTGTTAAAAAGGCGACCGCTTTTGATCCACCACCCCAAAGAACACCTTCTCTATGCTTTGCTTTATAAAACAACTCTTTCCAATTTTCTAGCCGGCTTTCGATTAGATGTCCGAATTGAATTGCGCGCATATCTTCAATTGCCTTATGATTTAAACCCGTTCTTATCCGATTAGATTGTTTTACTCGAGCGACAATCATAAGGTATTGATCATCATAACCTAATTCAGCTGAGATAACTTCAAACCCACAACGAATGAGAAGGTCAATCAGCGATTCTTTGGTGAAATAAGAACAATGTTCATAATACACGTCCCAAAACGCAAGATCAGAAAAAACTTTTCCAGCATTAGGAACCTGGATGAAAAACAACTGGTTTTCATTATGGAATAACATTCGGATTTTTTCGATGAACTCTTTTACGGGAAAAATATGCTCGAGTGTCATTTTGCAGATCACCGCGTCAGCATACGTACCAGCATATTTTTCATCATAATAATCTTGGATAATTCTTACCGAAGGGTGCAAGCAAATTTCATTTGCAAATGCCGGGTCAAAGCCAATACACTTGTTATTCCCTTTTTCCGCAATCAGATTTAATAATTCACCCTGCCCACAACCAATTTCCAGCACAGTTTTTTGAAAAACTCCAAATTGATTTACCAGATTATCCACCAATCCTAAGGCAAATTGATTATAAGTCCCTGAAAATGATTGAGTTGACTCATACTCGATGGAATAATCTTGTAACTCAGCATCATAAGAATAATTTGAAACGAAACCACATTGACGACAACACCCTAAATCAATATCTCCGACTGGAAAGGATTTCGCTTCCTCTACCTTTCTAATGATTTGTACACTATGAACAGGCACATTTTCTATGTGATAAAACAAGCCCACTTCTTTGGATCCACAGCTCGGACATATTAATGGCTTCATATATTTCCAATTATTCTTCTAATGGATATACAGAAATTTCACCTACTGTAATATCGACTTGATGTGCGAGAATTCCGATGCTGCCCGAGTCTAAAGAAGGATATTCAGCCTCCAGCATCCACTCCCCAGGCTCTTCCTCATCATCAGCCCAAAACTTTACCCGGTAAATTGTTTCATTGTTAGAATTTGTATCCGCCTGAGCGCGAATCATAAACCAATCACCTGTTTGCGGATTTCTACCATAATCTTCACTAACAATTACAGTCCCTTCATTACCTTCCAGAATTTGATATTGCGCTCCTTGTTTGTCTTCATCCCAGCGGATCCAGGTAATTGCTCCCAATGGTAGCCAGCCTGAACGCGGCTGCCATCCTGCTTTCGGAAAATCAGTATGACCTTGCCAACGCAAAATTAGTCCAACTCCGGGTGATCCGCTTGGGTATTCCCAACCTGACCGAACTACACTATTAATTCGATACTTCATAAAAACATCATAATTTTTCCAGTTAAAGTCTCCAATGGCGACTAATCGATCGTATCCGGGTACTTCTGTACCTAGTCCGTCATCAGTAATTTCCCATTTCCCATCTACAACCATCCCCACTTGATCGATGGAATCAATCTGATTCCAAATTATTCTAAAGGGTAACTGTACATCTTTGGGATCATAAAATAATTTGATCTCCTTTTCCCTTTTATTTTCCATCTGATCCCATGCAAAAATGGTGACAGTATTTATCCCTTGATTTAGATCCTCAATTGGCAAATCAATGTTGAAATCTCCTGTTTTTTCTAAGCGGCGAGAATCAGGTCCATATGAAAGGTGTGTCTCAGTGCTTGAGTTGAGACTGTAATACAACGATTTTATGCCATCAAGGTCAAACACATTCCCAATAATATTCACCTGATTTTGCGCCAAACCAGACTGACCAACAACTTGCGCTGTAGGAAACCAAATATTAATTTCTGGTGGTCTCTTGGTATCGCGATATCGAATATAGCCAAACCCACCAACTGCTAATATAACAAGGTTAAAAAGAATTCCTAGAGCTCTTTTTTTGATCTTCATTTTTCACCTGTTAAATGATTCTAACCAATGGGATTGGAATAATAAACTTTCCTCCCAATTTCCGGTAATTTGCCTGCTGTTCCAAGATTTCTTTTTCGAAATTCCAGGCTAATAACACAACATAATCGGGCATATCTGAAACAAGCATTTCAGCATTTACAATCGGAATATGATTTTTTCCCATGAACAAGCCATGTTTATGCGGATTAAGATCTGCAATATATTCAAGATCCTCTCGGCTAATCTCGCAATAACTTAACAATGTGGTTGCCTTTGCGGCAGCTCCATATCCAGCAATCCTCTTTCCACTCTGCTTGATTTCTCGAATAGTTTTTCTGAGCGATGTTTTTACCTCGGCAACGCGTGAAGCAAATCCCCGGTAATAATCCTTTGTAGTCATTCCAATTTGATTTTCAAACGCAAGCATTTCTAACAAAGATTGCGATGGGTTTGAATTTCGTTCCACAAACAATCGTAATGAACCTCCATGGATATTGGTTTGAATTACCCGGTTGAGATACAAATCATTTCTTTTAAACAAATTAAATAATGCCGAAACACTGAAATAGCAAAGGTGTTGGTGATAAATTGTATCAAATTCAAGTTTATCAATTAATTGCATCAGATAAGGCACTTCAATAACCGCCAAACCGTCAGGGGATAGAATTTCATTTATTCCTTGCACAAATCCGTTCAAATCTGCGACATGAGCCAATACATTATTTGCCAGAAAAACATCAGCCACCTTACCTTCAGCTTTCAATTTACGCGCCAAAAGCAAATTAAAAAAATCGATCAGTGTCGGAACGCCGCGTTTTATCGCTTCAGATGCAGGGCCATCGGCAGGATCAATTCCTAAAACTGATATTCCAAATTCTTTAAAAACTTGAAGCATATATCCATCATTGCTTGCAGCTTCCACAACCAGACTATCTTTTCTTAGATTTCTCTCGCGAATTATTAATTCTGCCGATTCACGGAAATGAGCCAGTAGAGATTTGGATACAGAAGAATAATAAGGATAATCTGCGCCAAACAATATGGTCGGTTCTACTGTTTCAATGATTTGCACCAAGCTGCATTCCTCACAAAAGACAACAGATAATGGCACAATCGGCTCTTCTTCGTTTAATGTTTCAATTTTAACGAGTCGATCTGCAAGAGGCGATTCACCAAGATCCAAAATTGGGGCTAAATTAGTGCAACCACAAGACCTACAGCCGGCAATTTTTTTCCAAACCATATTTCCTTCCTTCCCTGGTTCTCACTTTCTCCACACCAACCTGGAATCCAGCTTACCCATTGCGATCATTTTCTTAATATGATCAATACGCTTATATTTTGGCCCCTCAAACTCTTCCAATGTAATTCCAAATTTCTGATAAGCCTGATATAACTCTTCTGCTCCCTTTCGGGCTGTCCATAACGTCTGATATCCTAATTGATCTTTGATCTTGTCGCAATTCACCCGGTAAGATCGTTTATCAGGGCTGGCTGTATCTGAGAATTCCACGTGGCTGCCTTTAACCACATCTACAACAATTTCAGCAATTTCTCGCACCTTATAATTCTCTGCTGAGCTGCCAACATTGAATGCCTGGTTATGAACAATATTTCTTGGTGCTTTAATAGCATAAACGAAAGCTCTGGAGATGTCTTCAATGTGTACAATCGGGCGCCAGGATTGTCCATCACTTTTAAGGAATACTTTGCCAGTGGTAAATGCCCAAGCCACCAGATTGTTCAACACAAGATCAAATCTTAATCGTGGAGAGACGCCATAAGCTGTCGCATTTCTTAGAAATACGGGGCTAAAGTTATCATCAGCCAGTTTTACCAGGTCATCTTCCACCAGAACTTTCGACCGTCCGTATGGAGTCACTGGATTCGCTTCTGAAGTTTCGTCTACCCAGTTCTCACCCGCGGCTCCATAATTACTGCAAGAAGATGAGAAAATAAACCTCCCAACTCCTGCTCTTTTCGCCATTTTAGCGAGACGAACAGAAGCCTTATGGTTAATTTCAAATGTTAATTCTGGATTTAAATTGCCTAGTGGATCATTGGAAAGTCCCGCGAGATGCAGCACAACATCAAACCCTTCCAAGTCTTTTTCTTGTATAGCCCGAATGTCTTTACAAATAGTTGGGAGATCCTCAGGGTTTTTACCGAATGTGCAATCCGCGTAATAATCACAATCCAATCCAACAACATCATACCCCTCTTTTACAAGCAACGGAGCTAAGATTGTTCCAATGTATCCCTTATCACCAGTGAGAAGCACTTTCATATCATTCCTCCCATATCTTCCATGGCGCATTTCCCGCATCCCAAAAATTTTGAAGGATGTGTTTTTCGCGTAATGTATCCATACATTGCCAGAAAGAATTATGCTTGTATGCCATTAATTGTCCTTCTTTCGCCAGTCTCTCAAGTGGCTGCCTTTCCCAAACAGTTTCATCGTCATCGATGTAATCCAAAACTTGTGGCTCTAGAACAAAATAGGCACCATTGATCCAACCCTCTCCAATTTGAGGCTTTTCAGTGAATTCAAAAACTTGATCCCCAGTAAATTTCATAAAGCCATATCGAGCAGGTGGACGGACGGCGGTTACCGTGGCAAGTTTTCCGTGAGATCGGTGAAATTTTATTAGCTCTGAAATATTTACATCCGATACCCCATCACCCCATGTGAGCATGAACGTTTCGTTTCCAAGATATGGTTTAAGGCGCTTAATCCGCCCTCCAGTTTGGGTTTTAATGCCAGTATCGATCAATTCAACAATCCACTCTGGCGTTTTTACCTCATGTGTATTAATCTGGCCATTCTTCATGTTTACGGTCAAATTGCTGTGCAAATTTGCATATTCAACCATATATCGCTTGATCACTTCTCCTTTGTACCCCAATGCAATGACAAAGTCATTAAAGCCATAAAAGGAATAATGCATCATGATATGCCAAAGAATAGGCCGCCCACCAATTTCCACCATTGGCTTTGGCTTTATTTCCGTCTCTTCAGCGAGACGCGTACCATACCCGCCTGCAAGGATAGCAACTTTCATTTATCTTCCTCCTATCTAAAAAGAAAAAAGGTTGATAGTCTAATGTTTTACAGCATATTGGATATCCTCCAAAAGCAAACGCCACACCCGCACGCCACTCCAATAAGCTCTTGGCCAGCGAACCAATTGAAATGCACAGAGCATTTTATCCTTTATTGGTAAATCGACCCGATAAATCAAATTTGTAAATTCCTTGAATAATTTCCAATGTTGAAAAGGATTAGTGGCTTTAATTTGCGTGTCATACCAATAAACCCGACTTGGGTCTTTCTTCCACCGATTCCAGGTATTCATAGCGTGATCACGGTGGAGAAACAAATATTTGGGGATGAGACCAATTTCTCCCCGCAAGGCTAATTCTGCCAAAAGCACTCGATCAGATGCTGGGTAAGAGCCAATCAAAATTGTTTTCTTTAACAAAGCCGTTGGCATGATTCCAAATACCAAATCACATGAATGTCGGATAGAAATTAAATCGTAAAATCTTTGGTGAGGCTTCGGGGACCGCAATCTCATGCGATCGTATTGATCATAAGTCGCAATAAATTCTCCATTTTCATTGATTTCTTGTGATTTTGCATGAGAGAGAACTAAATTGGGGTTATCTTGTAATAGAAGAATGCATTCCTCTAAGTAAGTTGGAGAAAGCAGATCATCATACGATGCCCATTTAAAAAAATCCCCGCTGGCCAATTCAACCGTTTGGTTAAAATTCCGTGAAGCGCCTATATTCTGAGAATTTCTAAAATACTTTACCCTTGAATCTGTATTTTTATAGTGTTTTATAATATCTGCAGTACTGTCAGTAGATGCATTATCCGAAAGGATTAATTCAAAATCAGAAAATGATTGGGAAAGGATTGACTCCATCGCCAAACTCAAATATCGTTCGCCGTTATAGACAGGTAATCCTATACTTAAAATTGGCTTTGTCATCTAATACCCATTTTCTTTAAAAATTTCTTCAATCTCACCAGGTTTAAGCGCTACGCCAAATATTTTCAGATCATAAATTTCCCCTCGCCAGGGACGATCCATTGTTAATTCATTTCCAATTAAGAGATGAAATGCATCATCCCAATTATTCATAGATCCACTTAACTCGGTCTCAGTGACCAACCTTCCATTTATAAAGATTTTGGCTATACCCGCTTGATCGCGAGTAAAAACAAGAAGAGAGATTTCTTCTTTCACGGTGTTTTCTTCTGACCTTATTGATGGCCTTCCATTTTCAGAACGATCAGTCGTTCTTAATCGAATATCATAGATATCTGCATCCTGAGAGATTGTAAAATTTCGATAATACGGATCTTTTGAAATTGAGACGATTCTGGCTGGTCCGGTTAATGAAAGGTCATCTGGTTTTAGCCATATTGATACGGAAATTTCATTTTCATTCCTTACCCAATCAGTTAACTTCTCAGGTGGGGTTTTGCTTTTTAAGATCGAAGAGCCCATTATTTTGATCCCTCCCGGGATCCATTTTATGGACTCAAAATCGGAAAACATTAAATTGAGAGGGTTTCCATAATTCGAGCGATCAAATACTTCATACCCTTCTGCTTCATCAAAGGAATAGTGGATTAACAACTTAATATTTGCTGAATCTATTTGAGAAGTTGTAGGAGTAATTGGTACAGAAGTTGGCGCCAAAGGAACCGGCTGTGGTGTTTTTGTAGGAGTTGCCATTTCATTAGGTCTCAGATTAGATTCGGACTCCATCGAATTATTAGGCAAATTAGCCGTGGACAGAATCCTGAGTCTCTCGGTATCCATTGCCAGGTTCTGATAGAGCAACACTCGGTTGTGTGTCCAACCTATCGAAATAATATCCTGGTCGCCATCTCCATCGATATCAACTATTTGTGCCCCATCATGATGTTCGTCTCCAGTGTATACCGTATGCTTACGCCAATTTAAACCCAACCCATCCAAATTTTCATAAACAAACAGGCTGGCAGTTTGTGGTTGGTTGGTAACATGCTCGCCAACCACAATATCAATGTCAAGGTCTCCATCCATATCCTGTGCGTCGAGACTCATGGGACCAATAGGAAAGTCAATAATATGTTCTATCCAAAATCCGTTGTTGTTAACAGGTTGCTCGTACCAGGCCAGTTTCCCGGGCGTGTTAACAGTTTCATATCCAATTAATGCATCTAGTTTGCCGTCTTTGTTGATATCTACCAGACGGTTTCGATCGGGGACTTCGGTTGTATCGAAAAGAACACGCTCAGCAAAGCTGCCACCCATGTTTTTCAACCACTTCGTGCCAAGCAATAAGTCTGGAAGGCCATCTAAATCAATATCCCCCGAACTAATTGCTTCATCCTGCGAAATTGATGAAATTTTCCGAAATGTCCAGGTGGATGATCTTGGATCAACCGGTATTAGTAATGATTGAAGGCCTTTCCCCTCTACGTGCCAGGACATGACTAAATCTATCTCACTTGGGGCAAATTGATCATACAATATGCCTTGCAGAAAATCGCCATCCCCACCTTGAATATTGGTCCTAACGAAGAGATTTTCATCCCCAATATTTTCTGCCCAAGCAAATGAAGAATTTTCTACATTTCCAATTCCCTGGGTTCCGAAAAGATCAATATCCCCATCACGGTCAATATCAAAATGAATTGCGTAGTTGTTAAGCGGTGAACCAATCGTTCTTCTGTTCCAAGTCAAATTTGGATTTCCGGGATTAAGATACCACCACCCTCCTGTTATCACATCATTAAAATTGTCACCATTTAAATCTGCCGCACCAACAAAAAGACTTCGGGCCGGTTTATTTTCATCAATTACTATTCTTTGCCAACTATCCAAAGTCCTACCATTCAGTTTTCCCAACCACACATCCACTCTTGGTGTTTGCCAGTTATATGGTTTTCCAAGAATATCAATAACCCCATTCCCGTCAAAATCTCCTAATCTAGATTCATGATTTCCATACCCACTTGCGATCGGAACGAATTGGAAGTCACCGTTGCCATTCCCCAGTTGGAATCCAAAAATCGAATCAGGATTTGTGTCATTTAACCTCATTTCGGCTATAAATAAATCAAGCCCACCATCATGGTTAATATCAATTAGCTGTAATGTATGTAAGTGATCATATTCAGAAGGGAAGATATTTTTTCCATTCCATGAGTTGTTTTCCCAATGATATAGCCTGAGATATCCAACCTTATCACCAGGCGCAAAAACTATCTCAGGGTGCCCACCTGGGATAATTTGTCCGGCAACGACTCTGGTGAAGCGCATTGTGTCATCGACCACCTCTATGTCGTATGTACTGCCACCCTTATACTTGAACCATCTCCCACCCCCAACAATATCCAAAATCCCATCTTGATCGATATCAATAATAGCTAGACCTTCATGCTCTTCCCCGGAAGACCAAGAGTAAATTTCAGTGTATACCCAGGGCGATGTCTTTGGATTAGCAGGAACATCAGCAACAAACAATTTTTTCGCGCCCTGATTCCAAAATACTACTTCGGGGTTTCCATCTCCATCAACGTCACCAATTGCCTGGTCATGATGCTTCTTGCCGCCACTACTTTTAATTGCATACCGATTCCACCTCTGATTTGCATCATAGAAAGGGTAAGGGTTTTCCCACCACCACACATAGCTACTGGTGGCATCTCCTCCAAAAATCAAATCTAGATCACCATCACCATCAATGTCTGCAATTGTCCCGCCTGCCTCTATCGGAATTAAATCTGGCTCAATTACATATCTTTTCCACCCTGTTTCCGACAATTGATACCAAACCAAAGCCGGTCCTGATCCAAATCTGGTTCCTATGACAAAATCATCTTTACCATCCAAATCGATATCGAGAACTAAAGAAGCTGTTTGTTGCGTAGCTCCACTTGGCTCAGGTAAGTCTGAAGTTTCGCTGGAAAATAAACTCCAGGAATAATCCACTGCACCGCTGGCATTTAATGTTGGGGTTAATGTTGGGGTTTGAGTCACATAATGCGTCGGAATCGGCACATATTCTACAAATGGGAGAAATTTCTCTCCTTCTGCAACGTTTTCCATTTGACTTGATGGATACGAATCTACTGTTATTGTATTGGTTGGTGAAATTGCTTGTCTGCTATCATTTGGCGCTGGAGAATTTGTTTGGCTTTCATTCGTATGGGCATCAAACAATAAAGGAAATTCAGCATCACAACCGATAATCATGATTCCAATAATAGAAATCATAATCAGGTTTTTTACCGCATTAAGCGGCATTCTATTACCCATGGTCACACTTTCTTTCGACTATATACCTCACTTAATATTAATGATAAATCACTAGCTCTTGATTCCCAGGTATGCTTCTCTAATGCATCCTTTCTCGCTTGCTGACCCATTGTTACACGTAATGCTGGGTTGTCTATCAATAACAAAATTGCATCAGCTACTTGATTAATATTACCGGGTTCTACTAACAAACCGTTTCTTTTATGGCAGATTATTCTGGAAATTTCACCACTATCTGCTGTGACAATAGCTTTACCAGCAGCCATATATTCAAATATTTTAAGGGGAGAGAACCACAACGATGTGTTCATCTTAATAAAAGGAGCAACGGCAATATCCATGCAATTTACATAATCAGGCACTTTTTCATGGGGAATATTGCCTGTAAGGACCACATCACTTTGTAATTCAAGGTCTTGAACTAATTTTACTACTTGGTTAAATTCAAGGCCGCTACCAATTAGCAGTAACTTCGCCGTCTTTTCTTTTGATTTTACAATTGAAAAAGCTCGAACGAGAACCTCCACGCCGTGCCAGGGATAGAAAGCGCCAACAAATCCGATAACTGGAACATCTTCCCATAGCATTTTTTGTCGAAATCTAGATGGTTTTGGAGCAAATTTATTAGCATCAACCCCGCAAGATACAATTGAGATTTTTTCGGGATCCTGGTTCCAGGCATGCTCAAGTTGCTGTTTAACCTCTAAGGAAATTACTATTATTTTGTCAGCTTGATCAAAAACCCATTTTGTAAAAAATTTTGTAATGATCAATTGAAATTTTTTTAATTTTTTATGTAGAAGTGTTGTTTCAAAGGCTAAAACATCGGCTTGGACTTCTAAGACTAATTTTTTTTTTGTAACCTTCGATAATATCGCTCCGCCATAACACATCAAAGAAAAACGTTCATAAATTAGATCAAAATCTATACGGCTAACGATTATGGCTTTATAAATGCGAATGCTGTCAAAAAACCCAAAATATGGGGACGAGAAAGTGCTTTGCAAACGCCGAATCGTGCTTTCAAAGAATTTGCAGAAATTTGAGTTTACAAATCCTGCTCCTAATTCACCTTTCTTTTCTCCCAAATCATAATATTCAATAACTTTTCTGTGCGGCTGCAAATTTACAAAACGAACATTATTCCCTAATTTTCTTAACTCATTGATGATGGACCATATATGAATATGAGGCCCTTCAATTTTTTCCCAGTTAATCGGGGCTTGGAAAAGATAAAGGATATTCATTTATAATTTACCGAATTTCATTCCCATTGATATACCATCGGGTTGGAACCTTCACTAATTCATAATGATACATATCAATATATTCTTTATCTGGCAATACAATAATTGGTCCCACCCCCTTTTTTCGAAATATCAATTCATCATTTATAAAAAGATCCACAGTTGCCCGGTAAATATTTGGACGATTAATTGTGCTGGTAAACAGGCAGCTGATTTCGATATTTTTTGATTCCTCGTCTGCACACCGATTGATTGACAATCGATCCCCAATTATTCGCTCATTATTCTTATCATCCAAATATACTTGGATGTGTAAATTTTTAAGGTCTTTTATGCATTTAAGAATTATTTTTACTTTAATCGGGCTTCCAGGCTGAAGGGTTTTCATTTCGTTTCCAAATTCATCTTCAATTAAGATGCTCTGGACTTTTATTTCATCAGATTCAACACCATCCAATTTTTGCCCATCATGAAAATCTTCTATTTTCGCGGGTATGCTAACTTGTTGAGATAACAGATAATTTCCAATTACGTCATCTGGGTCTCCATCTTGCTTTATTTCTCCTTTGTCTAACCAGATAACTCGATTGCAAATATTCTTGACAGCCATCATGTTATGCGAAATAAACACCATTGCTCGTCCCATATCCCGGATTTGCCTCATACGGTTAAAGCATTTTTGTTGAAAGAGTTCATCCCCTACCGAAAGCACCTCATCAACAAGTAAAATGTCTGGATCTACATGGGCAGCCACACTAAATGCCAATCTCGCATACATGCCAGAAGAATACCTTTTTACCGGTGTGTTTATAAAATGATTTAAACCACTGAATTCTAAAATTTCAGAAAATTTATGGTCAATCTCTTCTTTCTTTAACCCTAATATCGCCCCGTTCAGGTAGATATTTTCAGCCCCTGTCAATTCTGGATGAAATCCAGCTCCTAGTTCAATAAGAGCAGACAACCTTCCCTTAACATTGATATTACCGGAAGTTGGGTAAGAAACTCTTGACAACAATTTGAGAATGGTGGTTTTACCGGCTCCATTAGCACCAATTATTCCAAGAACTTCGCCCTCGTTCACAGTAAATGAAACATTATTCAACGATTTTACTGTCTGTTGGGAACGATTATTATCTTTGAGATTTCGCTGAATCAGGCTTGAAAATGCTTCTCGGATTGTGGATCTAGAACCAAGCCGGTAAATTTTAGTTACATTACCAAATTCAATTACTTTATTCATCAGGATTAATTTTTAAGAAGTTGCGGACTTTATTTGATATTGATTTTAAAATCTGCCCATCTTGAGCATTATGTCCATTTGTTGAAATCACTGATTTCTGTTCATAGACATAGTAATAGGATGAGTCATATGAATTATGATTTTCAGTGAAATTCATGACGACTCCTAACGTTGTGCTACCAGTTCTTTTAATCTGCTCACGCATGGATACCATAGCATCTTTCTTGGTATAGTCAGGTCGAACAACCAATACAATACCATCTACTTGAGCAGCCAAAATGGTGGCATCTGCTACGATAAACGGAGCGCCATCCAAAACAACAACATCTGCGTAAGCCTCTAATTTTTTCAAGAATTCGCTAAAAGTTTTAGAACCTAATATTTCTGCTGGATTTGGAGGTAAGGTACCAGAAGGAATAACCCAAAGAGAGTCATTAATTAAAGGATATAAAATGTCAGTTATTGACGCTTCTTTACTTACCCAATCAGATAAACCTTTTTTTCCCTCCAGACCGATCAACTCTTGTAAAACAGGCTTTCGTAAATCAGCCCCCACCAAAATAACCTTTTTCTCAGATTGCGCCATGATTAATGCAAGGTTAATCGCGATGGTGGATTTTCCTTCTGATGTCCCCGGGCTGGAAATCATAATTGTTCGCAAAGGTTTATCGACTGCTGATAGATCAATGCTAGTTCGCAATGATCTAAAACTTTCTGCAACAGGAGAAAATGGAAATTCTTTCACATAATCCCATTTATTGTCTGCTTTTATTTCTGGTATCTTTGCCAGAATGGGCAGTTGAAGAATATGCTCAATCTCAGAAGAAGTACTAACCTTGTTAGATGAAAATTCGATAAAATATGAAGCGCCAGATGCAAAGGCAAAACCACTAAAAGCTGCTACTAACACGATTAGAATTCTATTTGGTCCTATAGGATAAGTGGGCAATTCTGCTGGCACAAGAACAGAAATAATGTTTGAAGCACCCTGTGGGGCGCTTGCTAATAATGTGGCATAATTATCTTGCAAAGAGGCTAATTTATTCTCTAATGCGGCAATTGAATTCTGTGAGTCTTGAATTTGAATTGCACTGGTTTGCTCTCCCAATTCGGCTCGGAGTTTTTCAATTTCTTCCTGGGTGTCTTGTATTTGCAGTTGGAACGAGTCCAACTGATTATTGATAAAAGCAATCCTCTCCTGACTCATTGAAGCAGAACTTCCAGGACTATTTCTAATCAATTGATTGGCAAGCTCATTAGCCACCGCCTGTGCTCGTTCAGGGACATTATCAACTACGGTTATTTCTATCAGTTGGCTGTTTGGAACAGCTATTGACTCGTATTTAGGTAACCAATCAATCCCTAAAGCCTTCTTGGTCTCATTCTGAATTAATTCCCTTCCAACTAAATCAGCATAAATTACAGCCAATTGACGATCCATCATAATCTGGTTTGTAGATGGATTTGGATCTTCCAGAGTACGGCCAATCATCAACGTGGTTTTTGCCTGATAGATATTTGGTTGGGGAAGAGTTGCCAAAAAACTGGAAACTGCGGCGACCAATGCTGCAGCCAGTAACAATTTCCACCACTTTTTAAGGGGTGCAATGTAGTAACTAATTTCCATTGTTTCCCACCTTTTCTTCTAGATAATCCTTCTTAATATAAGACGAACCAGGCTCCGAAATATTAACAACCTCTTTATAAATCTGATATAGAGAATCACCTATCAACAACCAATTATGATTTGCCTCAACAAATGACCTGGCTGAATGCCCAATTCGAATCCTTAATTCTTGATCATTAAGTAATCTAATTACTGCTCGGGCGAAGTCTTCAGCATTGTTTTCTACTAGATAATCTACACCATTTTGTCCATTAATTGAAACATCTGCAACAGGTGTGGTCACAACTGGGGTCGCGCATGCCATCGCCTCAAGCACTTTATTTTGAATACCCGCTCCATAAACTACCGGCGCAACTGAAACACTTACTTCCTGTAAATATGGTCGCATATCTGGTACTTGACCAGTAACAATGATTCGAGGATCGTCTCCAAACGCGATAATGGAAGAATGAGGATCCTTTCCTACGATCCATAACTTTGTATTGGGTTTTTCTCTTGTAATTAAAGGGAAAATATCATCAACGAAATGATGGACCATTCGAATATTTGCATGATAGCTCATTTTCCCACTTATTAAAATTGTATCCTCTTTTCGATTTGAAGTTTCGCCTGGTTTAAAATACTTTAAATCGACTCCGTTACTGACTACACGCAATTTTGAATTTGGCACACCATTAACATCAACAAACGCATCGTAGTCACGCTTAGATGTGACAAGCACTCTATCTGTCGATTCGACAAGCTTTTTTTCATAAGCTTTTGTTCGATTCAGCTCAAATTTTGAAATCAATTTTGTCTTCATTGAATGACTTTGAGCGGAAGCCTGTTCAAATAACGCGGAGATATTATCAACACTATCCCAAATTAATGGCCGTTGTCGGATCTGGTTGTTTCTCATCTTAGTCAGCAGAAATTCAGCATACTTTCCACCTCTTAGATGCTCGACATGGATCAAATCCACATCCAAGTTACTATACCGTTGTGATAAACGTGCTTGAATTTTTTCTGAAAGTCGCTGCGAGTAAGAATAGAGTGATTGCAAAGGCTTATCTCCAACCATTCCCAGCAGACAGTTTATGTACGATTTTTTTACATCAAGCTTGTGAGTAATGAACTCTTCAACAAATGGCTTTAGATTCTCAAGTGATATTTCATCTTCCTTTGACGCAATCACCGTAGCCAACACAATATTGATTCCAAAAGAATTCAGAGTGCGAATAAACTGATAAGGACGTACACGGATCAAATCTGGAACATATGGGCAAATGAATAAGATTCTCATTTATCAGTTTCTCTACTATTGAATTACCAATGATGAATATATTGAATTGATTTTTTTTAAAACGACGGACCAATCATATTTCTGTCTAACCAATTTCCAGGCATTTTCAATTAAATTGTTTTGTAGTAGTTCATTTTCTAAAATTTCAACCGTCTTTTGTGCAAATTGATCAGGATCATCTTCAATGAACACTTCTTGACCCTTTTTTGCATCAATTCCCTCGATCCCGACGGTTGTGGTTATCACTGGAATTTTCTTCGCAAAACACTCCAAAATTCTCACTCGCATTCCTCCTCCTACTTTGACTGGAATTATCGCCAGCGATGATTCCAAAAAATAGGGAGTAAGGTCTTCAACATAGCCAGTGACTTTAAGATTATTTGGATAATGCCTTTCAATTTCATAAAAATCTTCGGGAGGATTTTTTCCGATTACCCATAAGAAAACTTCAGGTAATTGCGAGATTACCTTTGGAAATACCTCACGAATAAACCAACGGATCCCATCTGCGTTTGGGGGATAATTAAGCGACCCAATGGTTAAGAGGGTATATTTTTTCTTACCTCCCTGATAGTGGCTTGTGGAAAGATGATCGGTATCAATTCCAATCGGAATCACCGATATTTTATGATTTACTGAAGAATCATCTTCGTTTGAAAATAGATCTGTGAATGACTTTCGGTCTGCCTCGGATACAGCTAGTGTATGATCAAAACCTTTTATCAAAGCCTTCTCATAATGAATAAGCCTCTGTGTTTCATCAAGATAAAGCCACTTTGTTGGAATACTACTTTCATCTGCAGCTCGTTTCAATATCTTCCAGGTTGCGTTATGCGCATCAAAAACCCGTTTGCCTTGTTCCTCCAGATCAAAACGAACACCATTTCTATTCAATGGGGCTATAAATTGAGTCATTGTTAGTTGATCGGCATGTAATATATCAAACTTCTCCTCTGTTAAGAGATATTTGGAAAGTTCAACCATTTTTTTAAGTCTATCTCTCTCCACCAAAAATGGCCGCCCCGTGATTCTGCTTCGAATAAAATAAAAAACATCCCTAAATCTGGATCTCCTCAACGGAACGAAAAATGATTGGTCACATAACTCCTTAACAGGTGGCACATATTTTTCTTCTTCTGGTCGTACAAATGAAACAAACCATACTTCATATCCTGAAGCTTTAAGGTGTTTCAATACATTCCATGTCTTGATTTTTGGTCCGGCGTCTAGTGGCCAGGGAATGATCTGAGAGAGGAACAATATACGCATTTTCAAATTCCAGGTAGAGCTCTAATTAGGTTCAAATAATTATTCATTAGTGCCAATCTACCATCGTCAGGCGAAAAGGAATTCGCTAACTGCAAAAAGAATACACGTGAAACGGATGCAAAAAACAGAATTACTTTATATGTTAGTAAACTTAAGTTTGAATAGTATTTTCGAATAAATCGAATTTTGCTTACATATAATTCCAAGAACATCTGAAATGCGGCTTGTCGAGTGCTTTGCCCTCCAAAATGAATGACCTCAGAAGAAGAAATCCAAATATTCTTTAGGCCACTTTGTTTTATCCGGAAACAAAGGTCAACTTCTTCAGTGTACATAAAAAACTGTTCGTCAAAACATCCTATACGCTGAAAAACCGAACAAGGGATCAGAAGTGCAGCGCCTTGAAGAACATCCACCGATCGAATGTAACCATCATTCCAGAAATCTACTGGATACTGTGAAATGGGACTGATCTTATCGAGATGAAATAACCGCCAAAATTCCTTAAAAACAGTTGGAAAGGGATAACTAGAGATTTGTAGGCTGCCATCAGGATTCAGCAATTTCGGACCAACGCAGCCCGTATTAGGATGACTTTCCAGATAATCAACCATGATCTGGATAGCATTCTCATTCACAATCGTATCTGGGTTCAACAAAAAGAGATATTTTCCCTTTGCCATTTTTATTCCCAGATTGTTTGCCGGCCCGAAACCAAGGTTTTTTTCTGACTCAATTAAAATTGCTTCAGGAACATTCTCCTTTACCCAGTTAACGGTTTCATCCTTTGAGTGGTTGTCTACAATAATCAATTCATAGGAATAATCTTGTAAAGCAAGTTGTAATGAATTTATGCAATTCTGCAAAAGGTCTCGAACATTCCACGACACAATCACAATAGAAATCATCAAAGGCTCTCTCATTACAAGCGTTTGTCCCTTCTACGCAAGACAATCAAGACAATAATGAGAACCGGAACTAGTCCAATACCAAAGATAAGATATTCATCAATTTCTGAGTATGGATTATTGCCTAGCCCCGGTTGATTGTTTATCTCTATCAGGGTTGAAGGCACATTCAAATCAGAAGGAGTTGCGGTTAATTCAATCTGATTTTGATTCTGATCTTTTACCAGATTAATCTCTTGGTAAGGAAGAAATTGGGCGGAAGACTCTCCATGAGCGTACCAGATTTGATTACTCTGAATCTGTTCAAATTCTCCTTCCCTCATAAACCATACCACATTCAATTGATTTCCATTTGTGATTGACATTTTCAAATAGTAAGGATACCAATTACTTTGGTTTATCAACTCTGGAATTGTCCAACGGCTTCCATCCCATTCAAAATGATACACACCTGGTGGACGCGAAAAATCTACTAATTCAAGAGAACTAGAAGCAAGATATCCCGTCGCGACAAGATGAATATGTCCATCTCCATCTACAGCCATATCATATATGTCAAAAGAATTGTCAATCTGACAACTGGCAATATTAGGCAGGGTTTGTGGTAATGTCCAGGATTGCCCCCAGTCGCTTGACCATGAATAGTAAATCGCGGGGTATTGTGGTGAAATTGTCCGCCAAACCAACATTACTCCACCTTTTCCATCTCCCGCGGGTGTAAGCTGAATATTTGAATTTCCTGGATAATTTATCTGCAATGGAACACTCCAGGTCTTCCCTTGATCTTTGGACATCATAAAAATGCCATATTCAGACGATCCTAATCCGGTAAGCCTATCCCAACCCTCATCCCAGGCTACATAGATATTTCCATTCTGATCCATCTCAATTTGAGCACGAGCAGAGCCGGTTTTTGTGTTCACCAAAACAACTGGTTCTGTCCAGGATATTCCTCCATCCTCCGATCGCCTATAAAAAATATCGGCACAACCAAAGCACTCTTTTTCATAAAACTGCCCATCATCATAGACTACATGAAGATTGTTTTTCCAGGCTACGATATCACTCATGTAAGTGTTCCCTCTACCATTAATCTGCACCTTACTAGACCAATTTGAGGCAGAAAAAGCGGATGTGACTGATGTCTGCTTATGATAAAGGCTAAACGGCGGTTGGTAATCATGGGTCAAATGAATAGTATCGTCTTCTGATATGGCTATTGCGCTCCTAACAATGTCCTTTTGAGGTGGTACGATATCGGTATATTGAGTCCATTGACCTCCATTCCAGGTGGAATACAATAATGCTTCTCCAAGGTTGCTTCCAATACCGAAATCACCAGTCTCACTCCACACTACATGCACATTTCCCTGACTATCCGTAGCCACATCCGGAAACCATGAATTTGAATTTTTAGGTGATGGGATCCGAATTGCCGGATCCCAAGTTGTTCCACTTTGTGCCCTTACAGGAATTGAAAATTGGGAAGAGACAACAAGTATCGCTATAAAAATCGAATTTAAAAAAACGCGAAAAAGACTGGTGAATTCATGGCGCCATCTGAACATATATGAAATTTCCTTTTTGTTGAAGCGAAACTGGTACTAAAAATCTAATTATTTCTAAATCCCCTTCGTTTGTTTTAGAAAAATCATCTTTATTCAAATTGATATTAAGAATCGATTGGCTTTGAATATCAAAAAGAATTAACTCAAGATTACTCCTTTGATTGGAAAGTTTTGACGCATCGTCTAAAGAGAGAAATCCATCTCCCAGTTTCAAACGAAGTCCATTTGTAGGGGTTTCCCATTTTTGATCCGATTCCAATGCAATAATTTTATCATCAGGAAGATAATATTGAATATGACGCCAATTTTGCGCCAAAATTGCAATCGATTCTTTATGATCTAATGCTTGAATCGCTTCGATCCTGTTAGAAAAATATCTGTCGTTATTTCTAATTGTTTGATTTGTCAATATTCTTTGTGTGTCAGTGTCCCCTAACGGGAATTCTGGAAATACCAAAAAAACAGAAGCATTTATTAAGCTGATCAAGACTATTGCCGGAATTAAAATATTTGAATAATTTGCAAACAATTCCGTAACACCAACCGCTGTGACAATTATAAGTGCTGGAAGAAAAACAAAAACCAGACCTTGTTGCCCCATATGGATGAAAAGATAATAGATAATTGCAGGTAGAATCCATATTAATAAAAACAAGGAGTTTTGTTCAATAATATTTTTCTTTCTTAAATAAGATTTAATAATACCAAAAAATCCAATACTAGAAAATCCTAATGCATAAAGAGTGTAAATGGATAACTTTGTACCATTACGGAAAAATCCCGTCCATCCGGCACCTTCAATTACAGATGTGGTCGACTGGAACCGATCAGAAAATTGGCTTAGGATATCCAGATAATTCTGTAACCCGCCATTAAAAGACACTAATGGAATAAACCAGGCAAGACAAATTAAAAAACCAAATATAAACCATTTTCCAATTTTTTGAATTTTCCATCGAAATAGTGAAAATGCAGCCAGGGGAAGAAGAAATACCAGTGTCTGTGGACGAAATCCACCAGTGACCGCCAGACAAATTACAGATAAGGTGCCGTATTTCGAATCAGAAATAGAAAGGTATAGTAGGTATGCGCATAATACAACTAAAAAGCCATCCAAACTATGCGGTAGTGCAATTTCTCCATAGAACCAGAAGAGCGGTGAAGTGATCAAGAACAATGCAGAAATCAGAGAAACCGGATATCCAAACATTTTTTTAGCCAAAACAAAAATAAAAACAACTACCAGTCCACTGGCTAATATGGATATTCCAATCATGCTTGCATTAGGATCCCGAATTGCAGAGTTTAATATCCTCGAAAGATAAACATAAAGAATATATCCAGGAGGGTGTGGTTGCTCCTTGGCTAGATTAAATTCGGACAACGCAAATGCGAAATTTACAGAATCCCAATGATATAGAATCTTTGAGGTGAAAGGTAAACGCAGCAATATTGTGATTAATCCCAGAATTGTTGCCTGGTAACCAGTATTAATCGATCTGAAATTTTTCAGAGTTTTATTGATCATTCTCCAGTCCACCGATAGATTCGTACCAGATCGTTTGAAAATACTGGTTCTAATTGATCAATCAAATCAAGATTATTTGATCCAATTGATTTTTCAGCTGGCCCCCAAAACACATAATCGATAGAGAATTGATTAAGCATAGATATTTGTTGGGAATTCAATTGTGCACTTTTATAAAATTGATTTACAAAGTTTTCCTTCGCATAATAATCAACAGTTTGCGCCCAATGAGCCAGAAATGAAGTGCTTCCAGTCCAGGCGGGAATATATTGTCCTATTGTCAAAGAACTAAAGACCACATCATTTTCATTGGCGTTCTCATCAAGCCACTGGAAAGCCGCTAACTCCTCATTGTGAAGGAAATATGGGTAGTCAAATCTGCCAAGATCAACGAATCTCCATGCAAATAAATAGATATTAGTGGGGATAACAAGCAGGACAATCATCCATGTAATTACCCTTTGGATTTTAATTTTGTTCCATTCATTCGATAACCAGCTCCATTTTTGACTCAATTTTTTGATCCAGCCCGTCCAGAACTTCACTGCTAACAATCCGATCGGAATTTGCCAGCCATTTAACATGTGAATTTGATAATCCACGGGCAAGTACACTAAGACAAAACTGATTACAAACCAGCCCAAAATAAAAAGATCAAAATCTGAAATTTGGTGGAAATTCTTAAATTCGTAAATGCTTTGTATTATGGCGAAGATCAATGGAATGCCCATTAACATCAACAAATGCAAAGGAGAAGGTGTAAATACACCTGCATTTGAAAATTGCTCCAAAATATTCTTCCATAATGGATCAATTGAAGTTAAAAGAAATGAATATAATCCTGGAGGAAAAGAAATTCCTACAAGAATTACCCCTGCTTTTAACATAATCCATGGAAATTGCTTTTCTCGGATCCAAAGGAGCAATGAAAATGCGCCAATAACCGCATAAATGATCCATAAATCATATGCATGTTGCCAACCCCAAAATTGTCCAAGTAATCCACCAAGCACTGCGAATCTCAGCCGCTTGGTTTGCCAGGCTTTGAGAATAAACCAAAAAACTGTAACATATAAAGCTGCTGCAATAAAATGAGGATATCCTAACAAACTTAAAAAAGTATTTCCCTCTGCTACATATAAATCCAATGGGAATCGAACATCAGATAATTGGAATAAATATTTCTCGACCACCCAAATCCAACCGAGCCCTGAGCCGAATACGATGACAATTAAGCTTAATCTTCTTTGATAAACATCAGAAAAATAAGCGCTCGCGCACACATAAGACATTCCGATAAAACACCCGCCACCAACAATTCGAAGGAATTGAATCGCTCCAGAGTATCCGAATGGGAACAATTTGTTAAGTTGAGCAATACTCCACCAAAGCAAGTTGAAAAATACGGGTGGATTTGGTTCTGGCGTCAATTTATTCGAAATCAAAAAGTTTTCTGCAAAGCTCCGCATCCAAGAAAAATATTGGGCATGATCAGGAACGTTCAACAGGATACCCATGAATTGTTTCGTGGCCGGGGTATATAAATTGGCGAAAAGAAAGGGCAAAAATGTGATTACAATTGCAAAAACAGCAAGGAGCAAGATAAACGGGATTTCTTTTGTTTTAATAATAATCTTTTGTTCTTTCACTGTTGTCCTATTGCGAGTATTAATTAGAATTCTAGACCATCTTTTTTATTGCAAAAATCGTCCCGAGAAAAAGCCAACTGTACAAAATGTAATCGAATGCCCCAATTCCTTGAGTATATGGAAATGGGACCATCCAATCTCCCAAACCCATAGCTACAACACAACCGACGGTTCCCGCAAATGCTGCATTTGCCAGTGCCTCTAAATAATCTCCTCTTCCTTTAATTAGTCTACAAAGTTTAAATCCTTCGATCAGCACAATTGCAAAGAAAATTACAAAGAAAGAGAATCCAAAAATTCCTGTTTGAGAAAGAATATCAAGGTAGTTATTATGAGTAGCCATAGCCTGATTTGGAAAATAGGACATATAGTACACAGCATATCCGCCGGGTCCAGTCCCAAACAAGAAATGATCTTTCGTTAACATAAGATTAGTCTTCCAGGCATCCAATCTGGTGTATCCACTTTCTGATTGTTCATTTATTAGTGCTGTCTGCAAGAAACTAATATTTATCAATGAAAAAATCAAAAAAATAACAACAGCCACTGCAAACAGCTTCTTTGATCTCATCCACAAGACCATACTCAGCGCGACTATGGGGGGTAACCATCCAGTGAGCCAGGAAATATTTTTAATAAAACGATAATTGATCCATAAGCCAGCGATTGCAGCCATTGCAAGTTTGGGCATTAGTTTTCTCTTCTTATCAAATAAAATAATCGCAACACAAATAACCACTACCCACATGGTAAACAAACCCTGATTGCTTACATTCAAACCTGTTCTATCAAAGAACAACCATACAAATCGGTTTGAATATCGAACTTCAAAAATATACCCAAATGCGCCAATAACGACCATCAAATTCATCAATGTCCGCAATACCCACCCATCTTTGATCAAATTTGCTGATATTAAGAAAGTCGCCGGCAACATTATCATTACAATCATTGTTGCCAATTGCACCTTGAAGAAACTTGACCAAGTGATCACAGTGGGATCGCGGAATAATGTACCCCATACCAGGGAAATTACAACAATAATCATGTAAGCAAACAGGGGAAAATTATAAATCTTCTTTTCAACAACAATTTTTCGCTCGATCGCAACAGATCGCAACACCCAAACGCCACTAATCATCAACACCAATAAAAGACTATCAACTACGACACTCGCAGTACCAGTACTTACATAGAATGGAATTACAGATGCTGAAATCAATATTATTATTGGACTCAAATTCAAGTTTCTAGTAAATAGATCAAAAACGATCAATCCAACAGGCAAGAAACTTACAATTATCACAATAAGTGGATCGTATCGAGATGAAAGGAAGCCCAATATCAGTGCAAATGCCAATATTCCAGCAGCAATCAAGTATCTCAGGTGTTTCTTCGCATAAAGAAAAACCGGATGATTATCTAATTGATTTAAGGTTAAAAAACTAGACAACTTATCCATATTATTTATAGAATTGAGTTGAAAGGACTTAATACATAGTCCCAGCTATATCTTCTAGATACAGCTTCAATCCCTTTTTTCCCGAGTAAATTTCGATATTCATTTTGAGCCAAGAATTCACAAATCTTAGTACACATCTCTTCAGGTGATTTGGCTATGACAACGCCATCTTTATCCGATAGATCAAGACCTTCAGCACCTTTAGGTGAGGATACAACCGGTGTTCCAAGTGAGAGTGACTCTAATATTTTTAGTCGTGTACCTCCGCCAGTCATCATAGGAACCACACTGACACAACTCGAAACAATTCGTGGATGAACATCATCTAGATAGCCTGTGAGATGTACTCCTTCAATTAAGTTGAGTTCTGTAATTTGGCTTTCATAGTAATTTCCAGTTATGTATAAATTCGCGCCATCGATTTCCTTTTTTATCAAAGGAAAGACTTCATGAGTAAAGAACCTCATCGCTTCTAGGTTAGCTGAATAAGTCAACGATCCGGCAAAAACAATAGAATTTGGTTCAATAGGATACTTCTCCAAATACTGTTGATTCCTTAAAATGTCAACACCATTTTCAATTACAAACACAACGCAATCTGGTTGGATTTTTATATCTACAAGATCTTTCTCTTTACTTGAAACGACAGAAAGGCCAACCAACCGCTTTGATTCCTGGTGAAGAAAATTTCTTAACTTATAAAGAGTTAATGTTGAGCGAATTCCTGAAATCCCACGATTTTTGATCATCCGATCGACATAAACACCAATCTCCAACTCTTCAAGAAAACATGGTTGATTGCCAATGTCATCTCGATAGGCAAGCATGTCAATTTGACTCAGAATTACCAAACCATAATTCTCCTTACTGATGAGCCCCTTTACTTTTTTTGAAAGATAATCATTTTTTGTATCAACAATGGATCTGGGTTTTTTTGAAAAATATCCCAAGACTGACCCAATACCTTCTGGATGAAACGGTTTGTAGGGAAAATGATAAACTTCATTACAAAACTCGATTTCATTGATATTAACAACTTCTTCATGCTCATGAAAAGAAATTAGATCAACAACATGATCTTTAGAGAGGCGTCTTAATACTTGATACACTCTCATTTTTGATCCATTATTTGGAGGGAACGGCCACCATCGGGACAGGAAAAGGATTTTCATGATTATTCGAAACTCTTTTTTCCCCAATGGTTTAAAAAATTATCTACGATCGCCTGAAAATGAACGGGAATTAGTTTCCGCTTGTCTTTCCATTTCGGTTTAATATTCCAGCTGACGAATGTGCGAAAATCTTCACACAACGCGCGAATATATGTCAAGAATCCAAGATCCGCTAACCGAATAAATAACAATCGATTTCTTACCATATAATAATGAACGGTCTTTGAACTGGCTCTAACTTCAGGGGAAATCTTATGCCAAATTCTTGATGAGGGCACAACTATGATTTCCCATCCCGCCTTTTTTGCCCGAAAACAAAATTCAGTCTCTTCGTAATACGCGAAAAATTTTGAATCTAATAATCCAATTTTTTCTATCACGCTTCGCTTTACCAGAAATGCACAACCAGTAATAAAATCAACGGGGTATGGAGAAAGTATTGAGAATTCTTCAACGCTCCTCCCTATCCCAATCATTGAAGTTTCGCCTCTAGATAAATCAATCTTCCCGCCTGCAGACCAAATTTTATTTCGTTCACTTTCGTAACAAATCAAAGGCCCAGCAATTCCATAAGAATCATCTTTTTCTATCTCACTAATTAAGTTTTGTAAGAAGAATGGGTCAACTAAAGTGTCATTATTCAAAAGGAGTAAAAAATCAGCAAAGTTTTTAAGAGCATAATCAATTCCAATATTGTTACCACCAACAAATCCCTCATTTGATTCAAGTAATATGACGCTAATACTATCCTGTTCTTTTAGGAAATTTTTAGATTCATCAGAAGATCCATTGTCAACTACAAGAATCTTATAATTTGGGTACTTCATTTTATTCAGTGAGTCGATACATTCCCTTAAATCAGATACATTATTCCAATTCACAATGATGATCCAGACCAAAGGCAAGGTCATTGATCCCTGCTCTTGGGCTCATTTACATACTTATGAAACAGATCTTCTAATAAATCCATTTCCTCTTTGATAGTTCGAATACCAAATCCACTGTGATTCTTCAAATATTCAAGTTTTTCGGGCTCATCTAATAATCCTTTTATCTTTTTGGAAAGATCATCCGGATCTGCTCTTTGGAAAAGCAACCCATTTTTTCCATCTTCGATCATCTCTGGTAACCCAGCAAAATCGCTCGCGATAACAGGTGTGTGGTGCAATTGCGCTTCTAACACCACGTTAGGACTGTTTTCATTACCAATAGTGGGGACTACCAATACGTCAATCTCTTTGAACAATTTAGTTTGCTCTTTGACTGTGCTAAAAGGCTTACAGAGCTCTATGCGTTTATCATTACCAATCATTCTTTTTAGAGAATGGGTGTATGCAGGAAACGCCGTGTCGTCTCCGTGAATGCATAGGTTGACTTTATCACTAGGTATCTTTTTTATTGCTTCAATGAGAATATGTACTCCCTTATGCTTTGTAATTTGTCCAAAATACGCAACCCTTAATGTATCCGATTTCGTTTTTTCCAAATCTGCATGAGTTAAATAATTAAAGTCCTTACCTTGTCTGATTTGGATGATCTTCTTCTCATTTATCCCTCCTTCTACATACATGTTCTTCAAGAATTTTGATTCACTGATGAATACCTCCACTTTTTGCATCACTGTGGATAAATACTTGTTCCTTTCTTGAAAATAACTCACATTTTTATTTTCAACCCGCCAAAATAAATCCATTATTGATGGAAATATTCGACCAGGAATTCGATATCGCCTTTTTTCTTCTCCTACACAACGGGCGCATCGATTGGGGTTGATAGGTAAGCCTGATACAGTCCCATCCGTCCTTAACATCGTTATTCTAGGACATAAATACCAAAAATCAGTAATTTTAACAATGACAGGAATGCTTTTGTCGAATGCTTCTTCAATTACACTGCCGCTAAGTAAGTAACCACCAATTAGATAAAACAACTGGGGCTTGAATTCTTCAAGGGCTTCTTTGAACGCGCTCCGCACAAATGGATTATTAAACTCGGCTGCGTTCGGCGCAAAACTGCTTGACCCATCAAAGAAGATCCGCCTGATGATGATTCCGTTGGATACTTCATCCTCCCAATAGACCTTTTTTGAGCCTTTATAGTCTATTCTCTCAACGGCAAACATATAGATTTCATGCCCCCGCCCAGCAAGTGCTCTTGCTGTCAGAAGAGCTATTTTTTCTGCCCCACCCTGGTAATGCGGTGGTAAATGATGTACTCCAATTAATATTCTCAATTATTCTTCTTCGGTCTAAGTTGAATGAAAACAAATAATGCCACAACTAGAAAGCCTGCACCTATTCCGATGATCAACCCCGTGTTTGATTCCGATTCAGATCTTGTTGTTGTTTCGAACGCAGACAAATCTACCGGTGTAGGCGCGTTGTTGAATGATGGTTCAATTGTTTCAACAATCGCTGTGGGCTGTATGATCATTTCTGGTAATTCAGTATTAATCTCCTCTTCATTTTTAATATCACGATAAGTAGAGTAAAAAGAATAATCGGAGGTAGTACTGGAAACAAATCTCGGTTCAGAAAATAAAACAACTACTTCCTTTTCAGATAAGGAGTTTATTGCCGCATCGACACCAAATATATCTTGGCTACCTTCCAAGCGAATATTGTTCGAATCGGCAACCATCCATTTTCCACCTTCCCAATTCCATGTATTGATCCCCCAATCTCCGCTGGAAATATCCTCTGTTACTTGTACAAGGCTTACAGCTCCCCCAAATCCCACCTCAAGTTTTGTTGAATTTGAAATTGGTTCATTAACAAGCGAGATTACGGGTGATACCACCCATCGATTTCCACCACTACTGGAAAAACTATGGATTAAATTGGTAGTAACGCCGTCAATTTTTCTCCAATATCGATTTACATTACCAAAACCATCATTGGTAATTTCTTCATCTAATATTATTCCTTCATCCAATTTCAGTGGGGGTGTCCACGTATTTCCGCTATCAAAGGAAGAAGAGTAATACAACTCAGAGTATTGAAGGTTTTCCAGGTATGGGTAGACCTTCCAAATTGCAAATAACTTATTACCATTAACGGAAGCAATATTAGGATTACCAACCTTAAGCCATTGATATTCCTCCCCTTTAGCAATAACTTGAGATGGCTCCCAGTTAATCCCTCCATCCAAAGATTTTACAAGATAAATTCCTCTTCCTTCATTAACTGGCACAGAGAAAATTACATAGTAATCATTCTGATTAGTCACTATAATTTCAGGATCATTATATACATTCCCAACACTTCCTATTCTAATAGGTTGGCTCCACTCAGAAGAATTTAATGCCCGGTCTGCTGACGCACTACTGAAGTAAAGGGATGTACCACGGGTATCATTCCATACCATTGCCAGTTGATTGTCCATATTTGCTACTAACGAAATCGAGCCAGCCTTCCCTTCCGGAGAATTGATCACTCCGGCATGGACAGACCACTCTCCACCATCCCACCGCGAATAAAAAATTTCTTTTTCAATTAGGGTATCAACATTGGTCGGATCTGCTATAGTAACCAGGTGAACCCTGCCTTTATTGTCTGCAGACATATCTGAATCTAATTGAGGCGCTGAAGGACCGGTAACTCGCTCAAATGTCGACCAATTTGTTCCCGCTGCAATCCAATCAGCGACATCACCAAGGTCGCGAGTCATCCACCAAATATCTCCCTGGAATTCATCAGTAGAGCTTGTAGCTACTGCGGCTAATTTGTTCTCAGGCATCATTAACAAAAAATCTGATGAGAAAGTAATCAAGTTATAATTACTTGGATCGATGTAATTCGTTAAAATGGCTTGCTGTCTGGGTTCACTCCAATTTTGTCCGTTCCAAATTGACAAATATTCAAGCCCCAATAAGTTGGAAGACATTACAAATAATCCATTTGATCCAGCCATTATGTCAAAATCAGAAACACAACCAACAAGTGAATTGATAATCGGCAGCTTTTCTTGCCAGGTTAATCCACCATCTTCGCTATATTGATAATATTGAGTGCAGCTTTGTCCCAATTGATCAGACTTCCAAACTAAAATTATTTTATTTCCATTCGCACTACTCTTAATTTCAATTAGCCGCTCAGTTTCACGTTGAGGACTAGGACCATCGACAACATATTCATCGCTCCATGTTAATCCAAGATCGTCGGAGAAAGCTCCCATCACTGAATTGGAAGGACGATTATCCCAAAAAACATAGATTCGCTGACCATTTTCATTTTCCACGGTTTCAACCTGGACATTCGATTCATCAGCAGATAACAATCGAAAGTAATTTGATTCAAATATTTGAACCGGTGTTTGCCAGATGCCATTAGATTGCTTACGATATAAAACCCCCGATTTTTCAAAAGAACTTGAAGAACTTCTAATATACACGAGGTGAATGTTACCCTGAGCATCACTAATCACGTTGAAATTATTAACTGCTTCAGAAATAACCTGTCTTGGTAGCCAACTTGATGATTGGTTGAATGCATATTCAATAACATATGAATGATATAGCACTTTACGCGAATCCAACCAAAATGCGTGAATAACTCCTTTCCCATTAGATATCAAAATTGGTGAAGTATTGGTTATATTTGTTTGTGGAGTGGTTGAAATTGGCAAGAAAGGGAAGAATACTTTTTCAGGGATTGTCCAGGCATTGTTCGTCATTTGAGAATAAAGGAAACCAGAAAACACGTCTTCCCATATCAAATGCACCACACCCCGCGAATCAATTACAGATGAAGGGTTCACAGCACCACCAGAAAATGACACATTATATGGAGCTGACCAATCGCCAGTTTCATCTTGTGCATTAACTGAATCAGCAGGGAAGAAAATTGTTATTACCAGGATGCAACATACACACAAAATGAATGTCTGGATTAACTTATTCTTCATCATATACATAAAAGATTCCTTCCCTGCTGAAGATCTCCTACCCAAATTCGTTAACACCTGTCACTTTATTCAATACTTTCAGTTTCTGAAGATGCCCAAGTAACATGTTGCAAACCAACACTTAATGCAGATTTAAATGTAGCCCAATCTGAAAAGAGCATCTTGATATAGGTTAGCAAAGGTCCGGGTCTAAACGCCCATTCCCGAAAAGCTTTTTTCTGCCAATATAATAGCCGCTCGGCGGATAACCCAGGATAATCCAGTACGGTTCCTTTATCCATATCCACCGATTCCCAACGTGTACCCTTGCGGAACCACCCCTCTTTTACTACCTCAAAAAAGAAAGGTGTCCCAGGATATGGCGCTGCAACATGAAACAAGGCGATATCCAATGGCAGTTTTTTTGCAAATTTGATGGTCTGTTGAATTGATTCTTCAGTTTCACCCGGCAATCCAATGATGAAATATCCCCAATTCATGATGCCGGCCTTCTTGGACCAGGTTAATGCCCGCTGAACTTTCTCTAAATCAGTCCCTTTTCGAGCGTGTTTCAGTACCTGTTCATTTCCACTTTCAATTCCCCAAGATATAAGCCAATTGCCAGCCTTCGCCATCATATTTAGCATTTCTTCATCAACATAATCTACACGGCTGTTGCATGTCCAACGAATATTTATCTTCTCATCAATCATTCGTTGGCATAATTCCATAACCTGGTCGCGGTGAACTGTGAACAAATCGGCGTACATATGGATGCTGTTCACTCCCATCTTCTTTAACTTCCATAATTCTTCCATTAAGAGCTGTGGAGATCGGATACGCAATCCATATTGATAACTGACGTGTTTAATGCAAAATGTGCAACCTGCCGGGCAACCTCGACTGGTTACAATAAATGTGAATGGGCCATTGATCATCGGCATTCGATATTTTTCCCATGGTAAAAGTTCATGCATAGGAATGGGTAAATCATTCAGATCTTGTATGAACGGACGAGGCAGATTCAAAACAATTTTTCCATCGCGACGCCATCCTAAACCTCTAATTTTGGATAAATCTGCAGATCCATCTGAATTTACAGCCCTTGAATATCCGATCTCCTTATCAAACAGAATTTGCACATGTTCAGGTCTGTTCTCGGTTTTTCGTTCCAAATGATCTAACAAATCTCTCAGCGTAAGATCCGGTTCCCCAATTAATACATAATCCAAAGCCGGGAACGCTCGCAATGTCTCTCTCGGAATTGGCGTCACATGGGTTCCGAAGGCGATTGTCTGTGCGCCGCGCGCTTTCGCTAAAAAGCAACCATACATATCATTTTCTAGTGTGGGCGCAGTCACCTGAGTCAAGTAATACTTCGGTTGGTATTTATCTAATAGTTGAGCGAATTTTTTCCAACCCATCCGTTCCGCGTTCGCATCAATCACTTTCAGTGAGTAGGTTGGTGAAAGTATCGCTGACATTTGTGCCAGTGAGACTTGAGGCCACACCATATTCTCCCGGGTTCGCCTTCCTACCCGATGCTGGGTACGGATCCAATATCCGCCATCTGGAGTTGGGGGATTTACAAGCAAAATATCGACTGCATCTGGCGGACGCGGTGCATCCAGCAATCCCTGTAACACAATGTCGTCAGCATTTGGGAAGTTCGAATCGGGTAATTTTGGCATACGCCGATCACCTAAATTTACCCAAACTTTTCCATTTACGGTTTTTTCTTCCATGGTTTATTCTCCATAATGCGATTGGCAAAAGTTAACTAACATTTCACCGACATCGCGCTTAAGTCTTCCAAAACTCGAATAATCACCCAATAAATGATCAGTTGTAAACCGGTCAATAAAACCAGTGCGCTGATCAAAAGGTAAAACCAGGTACGGGTAATTTCCCAACCTGAAATACCCAATACAAGACTAATAATTCCAACACCTAATCCGACCAAGAATGTGACAATCCCCATCCAACCAAATTGGTGCTCAAGCGGAACTTTAAACAATGGTCTTCCAAACAGTCCCTGCCGGATAGGGCGCTGATAAAAAAGAGACACCAGGTAATTGAATACAACTCCTAATGAAAACATACTGATGCCTGATAATCCAAAAACCAAAGCTCCAAATAACGCCGCTACACCCCACGGTCCTAATTCGGTTGTTCCACCAAGCCTGGCGATCACCATCCCAAGCCCAATTAGAATTGCCAATCCAACTCCAATCATTCCAAAAAAGCCGAAAACACGAACTGGATTGTAGGAGAGTACTGTCCAGGTTATCGATTGGACATATACAGTACCGTCGCGAACTGCGTTTAGCTTGGACCTTCCAACCCGTTCTGCATAAGGGATTGGGATTTCGACCATCTTAATGTCCTCATGGATAGCTCTGGTGCTCATAATAGGAGTTAAATTCAACCCATCAGGAAGCGGGTATACTTTATTTAAGATATCCCTTTTAAACACACGCATACCGCTGGCGCTGTCAGTTATCTGTTGCCTTCCCAGAAGACTAATGAATCCGGCAAAGAAAGAATTCCCAAGCCTGCGAACTAAAGGCATTTCGCTCTTTTCCCCAGCCATTCTTGATCCAATAACTAAATCGGCACCATTGAGGGCGGCTTCACATAACTGAGGAAAATATTCTGGAGGATATGTGCCATCTGCATCCAGAAACCCAATGAATTCACCTTTCGCTTCTTCAAAGCCAGTTTTTAATGCGGCTCCATATCCCTTATTCACTGGATGTTGAATCAATCGAACATCTTCAAATTTTTCAACAATCTCAGCAGTATGGTCTTTTGAACCGTCATTAACTACTAATAGCTCAAATGAATCGATTCCAGCCTTAAATAGAGCTTCCCGGACGGACAAAACCCGATTACAAATATCCGCAATCCCTTGTTCCTCGTTATAAGCTGGAATAACAACTGATAGCATCGGCATTATTGTCCTCCTTAATAACTAGAAGTAAACTTCTTTTCCGCTGGTATCACTTGTGCCATCGATTGGTCGAATAATCTTCGCTGGAATTCCTCCCACAATCGAGTGTTCAGGCACATCTTTCGTCACCACCGCACCAGCCGCAACAATTGATCCCCTACCGATCTTCACTCCATCCAAGATTACTGCGCCAGATCCTATCCAAACATCATCTTCAACAACAATCCCTTCAGCGGTAATCCCCTGCGAAACAAAAGATTGATTCGGATCGTTAAACACATGATTCACAGCAATGATCTGAGTAAATGGCGAGGTATACACGCGATCTCCAATTTTCACCCCACCTTGACCCCGAATAATTGAGTATTCGCCAATCAAACTTTCTTTGCCTATGCGAATACCGGCATTTGGCAAATTACGAAAATTGTACACGTGTAATACCGCACCGTGCATCACAATACTGCCATCTCCTATTTCAATCCCGGCTGGGCACGCATGCAAGTATGTGTTCTCATCTAGGTATACACCATTTCCCAATTTGATATGATTGGCAAATCGTATCCTCACATTTTTTTCTATGGCAGCCCAACCTTTTATGGATAAAATCGCCCGGTAGGTTAAACCCCGTATTCCAATGCCGAATATTGTTGGGATCCAACCAAAAACAAATATACAGAATTGCTCCCATATATATAGGAAAAGATTATCAGCCTGGCGATTGATATATGTTCTTAGTTGATTTATCATGGATATAAATTACCGAGCTCCGCCCATTCGACATATCATCGAATACTGTTTCCCTTATCACGCATAATAAAGAATAACCTTTCCGGGTTTTTCGATCTTATGTTTTTTTAAGAAACAAGCGGGGACAAATTTCTTCCCGCTTGTGGGTGCTACAAATTGAGCCTCCATACAAGACAGGTAATACTCAATAAATAGGTGTCAATGCATTTTATGTGCCAAGCAATCTTCCTTGATCGTGATGGTGTTATCATCGAGAACCGTCCTGACTATGTCCGCTCTTGGTCAGATGTCTCAATATTTGATCAGGCTATTGAAGCAATTTATCTACTCTCCAAACTCCCTTTCAAAATCATTATTATTACCAATCAATCAGCTGTTGGCCGGGGAATTATTTCCCTCTCAACCGCAAATGAAATTAACCAAAGAATAATCGAGTTAATTATTCAAAATCACGGGCGTGTTGACGATGTCTTAGTGTGCCCTCATCAACCTGAAGATCATTGTTCCTGTCGTAAACCTGCGCCGGGTCTATTCTTTCAAGCCGCTCAACGAAATTCTATTGATCTATCCTCCTCGGTCATGATTGGCGACGCTGTGACTGACTTACAAGCTGCCCAAGCAGCGGGTATATCAACGAAGTACCTAGTTCGTACAGGTCGTGGCATTGAGCAAGAAAAGCTCTTATCCAATCATGCGATAAACTCGTATTCAGTTGTTAATACTCTACTAGAAGCCGTACATCAAATCGCTTCTAAAGCATCGCACTAAAGCAAAAAATTATCGCATATCTACGCGGCGGTAATTAAAAATTACTTTTGTGCCATCTCTCTCAATTGAAAAAGGCAGTTCTTGTAACCCCGAAAGCACTTCGCGAACTTTGGATTGGAATTGATCAGGGCAATATAGTAAAAGAAAACCGCCGCCGCCGGCTCCAGAGATTTTTCCACCCAGGGCACCCGCTTTCCTTGCCGCTTCATATGCCTGCTCAATATTCCCGTTGGTGATATTTGATGCCAGTTGTTTTTTCACTTGCCAAGATTCATGCAGCATTTCGCCAATACAATCCAAATTTCCTTGTTCAAGTTGATCATAAGCTTCATAGGCAAAATCCTTCAGTCTTGATAAGTAATGATCATTTTGATATATGCGTTCTTTTTGTTCCCGCAGTATTCCGGAAGATTTTCGAGTTATCCCAGTAAAAAACAACATTAAATTTCGACTCAAACGGCGGTAATTCTCCTCACCTAAGTTCAGCCGCTTTGATACCACATTTCCATCTTGCCCAAACTCAATGATGCGCAAGCCACCCAAAGAAACGATATATTGGTCTTGAACCCCAATAGGCTTATGTAACTTTTCGATCTCAATTTCACAGGCTTCTCGGGCTAATTGTTCTGCAGGAACAATGTCTCCCAAATAGGTGTACATGGCTTGCAATGAACCTACAGTAACGGTGCTGGATGACCCTAGACCCGAGCCAGCCGAAGGAATATCTCCCATTGTGGTAATTTCAACACCTTGGAGAATACCCGTTTTTCGAAAAGCCTCGCGGATCAATTCATGTTGAACCTCATCGACACTATCTACCATTTCAGTTTTTGTGTAACCTACTCGAATTTTTTTGTCGAACCTCTGCTTGATTGTGACAAATATATATTTATCAATCGCCGCACTTAATACACAACCCCCGTGTTGTAAATAGTACGATGCGAAATCAGTTCCGCCGCCAAATAAACTTATGCGTAAAGGTGTTTGCACAATAATCATTTTGTCCTCGAAATCATTATGAGATTATTTAATAAGCACCTTTTCCACGGATTACTGCTGGAATGGTTTGCAACAATAGTTGAAAATCTAACCAAATCGTCCAATTTCTTATGTAATACATATCCAATCGAACCCGCTCTTCATAACTAATATTGGATCTGCCGCTTACTTGCCATAAGCCGGTGATTCCAGGCCTTACAGTTAACAGGTTGAGGTCCCACTTATCATATTTTTCCATCTCCTGTTCTGTGATCATCCTGGGACCAACCAATGACATTTCACCGCGTAAAACATTAAATAACTGTGGAAATTCATCCAGACTATATTTCCTTAAGAACTTCCCAATTCGGGTCACCCGAGGGTCCTCCATCAGCTTATGATTTCGCGCCAATTCTTCCGCCATTCCAGGATATTTTGCCAAAATTTCATCCCCATTCACATGCATGGTCCGAAATTTTAATGCGTCAAATTTCACCCCATTCACACCAACCACTCTTCTTCGATGGATGATAGGTCCTTTCGAATCAATTCTCACAAGAATTGCAATTATTAACAAGAGTGGCGAAATCAAAATCAATCCTGGAATAGTAATCACATAATCCAAAATTAGCTTCAGCGCTTTATCCATTCCGGTTAAACGGACAGGATTTACCCCAACCAATGGAACATATGCAAATTGTTTTACGGTAAGCCCGGTGGTTACGATCTCATAAAGACCAGAAGACATTCGAACATTGACTTTTGTGTTCACACCATATCTCTTAAATATTTCAACAATCTTATCCCTGGAAGATATGGCGCTGGACGCTAAAATCAATTCTTCTATCTCATACCCAGTAAGAATTTCGTCGATCTGGTTTAAGTCTCCTAAGCAGCGTAGATTCCGCCATACAATTGTTCCTGGTTTGATCTTTTTATCAATAAAACCTTTGATATCAAAACCCGAAGTCTTCCATTGAAGTAATTGCTCGGCTAGCATCAAACCTTCGTCATTGGCACCCAGAATAATGGCAGGACGTAAAAAATACCCATACCCCCTTAGATAATAGACCAGCCTTCTTAATACGAACCTGCCAGTGCCAATAAATAAGAAAGAAAATGCCCATGAGAGAAACAACCATGCGCGAGCCAGGTAAAGCTCAGTAGAAACAAAACTGGCAATGATAACCACAAACGCGCCAATGGTAATTCCGTTGAACAGCCTTGAGTATTCTTCAGTACCCCCCAATAAATAATCTCGATTATATAAGCCTTTGCCCGCAAAAATAGCCAGCCAAATTGGAATAAGGCCGAGCATGAAAAATCGATAGAACATAACCGAAGGAACAACCCAAAGATTAAATATGGGAAGATTCAATTCGAACCTGACAAAATATGCAGCTTGAAAGGCAAGTACCATTGTTAGAATATCACTGATAATTAATGCAATAGTAAATGCTCTCCACTGAGTGCGTCGTGGTACCCGTAATGAGCCACTGGTGATCCGCGGTTTCTCGATCGGTCGCGTGGCAATATTATCTGAACTTAGCAGCGAGGAAGCCATTTTTCGCCCCACTTCTTTTGTTAATTCTCAGTCAATAATTTATATCCCAATCGATCAAAATTGAGGATAATGTTTTCATTTGGGGAAATATCAGCGAATTTCTTTCTTAACAGATAGATCAAATATTTTGTTCTTCTTCTCACCTCTGCTGAATCTTCACCCCACACAGCGTCGCCAATTGTCTCGTAACTCACAATGGCGGGTGAATGTTTTGCCAGAACTGCTAAGATGGCAAATTCCTTCGGAGTAAGGCGAATAGTTTTGCCATTCATAACAACTTCTTGAGTAAGCAAATCAATCATCAAATCAACTTGTGGAAAAACAAGCCGGCTGATCTCTTTTGGTTTTCCAGCCCTCCTTAAAACAGCCTTTACTCGCTCGATCACCTCAGCATTGAAGAAAGGTTTTGGGATGTAATCATCTGCCCCCTTCTTCAAGCCCCCCACTACATCTTCTTTTGCGCCCAATGCTGAAATAATAATGACCGGTACCTTAGACATCTTTCGCATGTGCTGCATGGTTTCCCAGCCATCCATTTCAGGCATCATTAAATCTAGTAATACCAGATCAGGCTCATATTCCATCACCTTTTTTATGGCTTCCTGGCCATTTGTGGCGCCTAGCACATTGAAACCTGCTATCCGAAGCAATTGTTTCAGCAGAAATATGGTGTCAACCTCATCTTCGACGACCAATACTTTTCTTCGATCGATCGCATCAACTTGATCCAAATCGATTCCTGGTCCCATGGTGGTTTCTGACAAATTGGATTGAATAATTTTTTCCATTTTTCCTTCCCCACACTTTCGCTGAAAACAAAAAAACCGGCCTTTAGGCCGGTTTCGCTATTTAGCTCCCTGAACATTCCGCTCATATTCGAGCAAGCGACCAGATTAGAATGAACAGATCAAAGCTTCCAACTAAATTGGTATTCAATTGTGCATATCACTATGTATTACAAAAAATATCTTTGTATTTATTTAGTATAATATGGCTTATAAATCGGTTTGTCAACACCCAACCAATTCTATTAATATAAATATTAATATCTATTTTATCCTATTTAGTTTTAAATTGCAACCGCCTTACTGGCATTTAAGAACCCTAATAATATAAACCATCCTGAATCATCAAACTTTTTCTCCATAATCTTAACAACAAAGTATAATTTCAACCAGAAACTATTTAACCGGAGATAGAAGTTATGACTGATGTTGTTATCGCCCTCGGCGGTGGAGGGATCAAAGGCTCAGCACACATAGGAGTTTTATCCAGCCTTGAAAGAGAAGGATTTTCAATCAAAGCAATCGCGGGAACCAGTGCTGGAAGTATTGTCGGTGGTCTCTATGCAGCAGGGCAAACTCCTCAACAAATTCGCGATCTTCTAGTGAATATTGACCAATCAAAATTGTTCGGCAGACACCCCGGTGACGGACCTTCGTTACTCGGCGTGTCTGGCCTTAATGTAGAACTTGAGCGCATCCTGGGCGGAAAAACATTTAATGACCTGAATATACCTTTAGCCTGCACTGCAGTCGATTTACACTCAGCTCAAGAAGTGATCATAAACTCCGGGTTAGTGTTAGACGGAATATTAGCCTCAAGCGCATTTCCAGGAATTTTTCCTCCAAGAACTGTTGGCTCCACTCTGCTTGTAGATGGAGGCGTTCTAGATCCTGTTCCAGTTGCGGTAGCGCGTTGGCTTCATCCAGGCTTGCCCGTTATTGCGGTATGTTTATCACCTCAACCTGAAAAATGGGCACAGCTTAAGCCCCCTTCCATGCCAAACAATTCACCTATTCCCAAACCCATATATGACCAGATTTCTAAATTGAGGATTGCTCAGTCGTTTGGCATTTTCTCTCAATCAATGGATATTATCTCCAGAATGATGGCCGAATTGAGAATGCAAGCAGAGCGTCCTGATGTGATTATTCGTCCTAACGTAGAAAAATTTGGGTTAATTGATAAAATCAATCCTGATGAACTGATTTTGGAAGGTGAGTTAGCCACAGTCAAATTGCTTCCCCAGATCAAGCATGCTTCTACACTTTTGCCTACAATCTCGCGTACATTTGCTGGTCAAGCACGTTTACCTGGCAAGAAGTTAGATGTTTTTGAAAGAGAATAAGATGCCTAAAGACCTGAATGCGTACAAGCGGGAGACAAATCGCCAATTAATCATTGGCGGGATTCTTCTTTTCATCATTGTCGGCGGAGGATTAATTTATCTTTTTTATGGTTCTGGCGCGGCAATTTCTGGATTGCTGTGCGCAGGAATTGGACTATTCCCAGTATTAATTATTGTCTTATTGTTTTGGATTTTGGATCGTTACCTTAAAAATCGCAATGAATGAACCTTTCAACATATTCGACCGAGGCTGGATCTATCGCGTGCGAAAACCTGAAACGGGTGTTTCAAATCGCGTGATTTTTCTTATCCATGGATGGACGGGGGATGAAAATTCGATGTGGGCATTTTCACATCTATTCCCAAAGGATGTTTGGTTAATCGCCCCCAGGGGCACGATAAAAACCGGTCTTGGCGGGTATGGATGGGTTCCTACTGAATTAACCAGTCTCTCAAGCTACAATGATATGAGGAAACCAGCTGAAATTTTTATCGATCACGCAAAATCGATCCAAAACACGTTCAACATTAACGCAGATTCCATAAGCCTCGCTGGTTTCAGCCAGGGAGCGGCCCTGATCTATTCGATTTGCTTTACCCAATCCGGTTTGGTTCAGAAAGCTGCCTGTCTATCCGGATTTATTCCACGAGGTATGGTTAATCTTGAAGGTTTTACGAAACTGGCTCGCTGTGATTTTTTAATCACGCATGGAACCAACGACGAAATAGTGCCTTTTTCTGAGGCACAATATGCTGAAGAAGCTCTAATAAAAATTAATGCGCAGGTGAAGTTTACCGCTGATCATACTGGTCACAAACTAGGACCTCTGGGATCGAGAGCGCTTAGAGCTTTTTTTGAGTAGCCAATTTTCCTATCTTTGAGCTACTGTAAAGACGCCGATTAATATTCCTGCACCAGCCAATCCTAATATAATCAACCCAACTGGAACACGCGAAGACAGTTCAATTCCAAGATTGTTTTCGGTAAAAGTGGGTATTGCCAACGGAGGTGGTGGAGTATAAGTTGGCAATCGGGTAGGCGCACTGGTGATTACAAATTGCGCCGCCAAAGTTGGATTGATCGTTGGTGTTACTAAAGGTGTCGGTGTGGGTGGGGGTTCAACCACAGCCAAGTTTCCTGGGGAAAGGTCAACTAACGGCGAATAAATCCAGGCGATGCCGCCCTGAACCCCTGGATATTCAATCATAATCCATTCACCCGCTACAGATTTTCCTTTCGCGGGCACCTTTTGCCCCGCAAGAAGAACACCAACTTTATCGTAGAATGTTCCTGGACCACTCCGAACGTTCACCTGCCCTTGATCCACATCGATTTTTACCGTAGCCATGACCCCGGTCGGAGTACCGGTAACTGTGGCAATGTCAACTGTTGGCATTTGGTTTAACGAGCTTGCTTCCGCGTTTAACATCCCACTGAGCAAAAAAACCAGCACCATGAATAAAGCGCTCAATGAAACGAATATTTTCCTTGATTTCATTCACTCTCCAAAATCACCATTTTACAATTTATTGATTATAATCGAAATTATGGAACAGAAAATCTTTCATGGATCTGCAAAACCTAATGACTTTGCCCGCATGCTAATTGGTCATTTTCATCGTGGTAACCTGGCCGTTCAGCAGATAGGAAGCGGTAACCATATCACCGTTCAAATCACCACCAACCAATATGCCCGGGCTGGAGGTCAAACTGCTCTTTCAATCTCCATTATGCAAGTCGAAGATGGGGTATCCGTTCAGGTTGGACAACAATCCTGGTTTGGTGTGGCAGCCAGTCTGGGAATTACCGCGTTAACTGCTTTTCGCAATCCTTTTTCTTTGCTACATCGGATCGATGATATTGCTCAGGATATCGAAAACCT
>Ga0209269_1000269_pt1 | contig 62292 bp, 61 predicted proteins | sample MTBAKMMethaMetaG_FD_187455 | JGI IMG/M metagenome (GOLD analysis project Ga0209269, IMG submission 187455) | Enrichment culture microbial communities from Arthur Kill intertidal strait, New Jersey, USA, that are MTBE-degrading - MTBE-AKM (Arthur... | ecosystem: Environmental > Aquatic > Marine >... | reverse complement strand
CCATCCCTATCGTTATTCTATGCATGGCTGGTCCTCCTCTCTTTGCAGCCTCTGGACTGCGTTAATCTTTTGAGCGTGATTTTATCACAGCTCGCGAGGAAGACCAGCCTTCTCATCCTACCTCTGTCTTCTGTTCTCTGTCTCCTGCCCCCCGGGATTTTCGGGCCAGGAATGTTTGGGGTAGCGCCCTTTCATTTCCTTTCTTACCGCATGATAGGACCCGTTCCAGAAGCCCTTGAGATCGGAGGTAACCTGGATGGGCCGCATGGCGGGGGACAACAGATGCAGCAGAACCGGGACCCGGCCCCGGCAGATCGTCGGGGTTTCCTGAAGGCCGAACATTTCCTGCAGGCGCACGGCCAGTATCGGCGGTTCTCCCGCCCGGTAGCGCAACCTGATCCGCGAACCGCCCGGCACCCTGATATGGGTCGGGGCGTCCTGCTCCAGCAGCAACTGCCGGCGGTAATCCAGGCGGCCCCGCAGGATCCTGGCCAGATCCAGGGTGTGGAGCTGCTCCCTGGTCCTGATGTTCATGACAAACGGAGCCAGCCATGCCTCGAGGGTGTCCATCAGGTGCTGCTCGGTCAGATCCGGCCACTCTTCCCCGGGCTGCCAGATCCGCAGGCTGTTGACCCGTTCCTGCAGGTTCCGGGCTTCCCGGGTCCAGGGCAGGATTTCCGGTCCTGCCGCCCGGATGCCCTTGATAAGGGCCGCCCGCACCGCCTCGGGATCGGGATGGGACAGGGGTTTCTCTTCGAGGACCAGGGCATCAAGCTTGACCAGGCAGCGGGCGGTTACCGCACCCACGCTGTCACTCCATTCCACCTTTTCCTCCCGCACCAGACGGTCGGCGACCAGGCCGCGCACTTCATCCTGATCAATGGGCGCCGCCAGAAAAATGCGGCCGTCCCGGCGGCCCGCATCCAGTGATGCTATCACCAGAAACGGCTCCCTCGTCAGGGGATCGTGCGGATGCAGGCAGGCGCCGTGGCCGGAGGCAAGTTTGTATCGCCCCATTTGCCCCGGCCGCCGCTGTGCCAGGCGATCGGGAAAGGCCGCGGCCAGCAGGGGACCGGAGGGGCAATGACCGGTGTTTTTATCCCGCCCCGGAAGCAGCCCGGCGAGCTGCCTGCTGACCCGGTCCACCCTCCTGCAGCCGGCACCGGTCCCGCCCAGGGCGCGAACCGCTCCAACTCCCTTGTCCCTGTAGACCTGCAGGAGGTGCAGCCGACCGCCGATGTCTGCCGTGGGATCGCCCTCTTTGAGGACATCCCGCTCGGTGAGCAGTGCGGCCAGGTCGCAGGCCGTTGCCCGGCAGCCGATGCGGTCCGCCTCCAGCAGCATGCGCGCCAGCCTCGGATGCACGGGCAGTGTGGCCATCTTTTTGCCCAGCGGTGTTATCAGGCCATCGCCGGCCAGGGCTCCCAGCCCGGCCAGCATGCTCCTGGCCTGGGCAAAAGCACCGGCGGGCGGACAATCCAGCCATTGCAGCAGGAGCGGATCGCTGACGCCCCACTGCGCCAGGTGGAGGGCCAGACCGGCCAGGTCCGCCTCCAGGATCTCAGGCCGGTCGTACTCCTGAAGACCGGCCTCCACAGCCTCCCCCCATAGCCGGTAGCAGACCCCGGGCCCCAGGCGCCCCGCCCTTCCCTGCCGCTGAACCGCCGAAGCCCTGGAGATCCGGACCGTTTCCAGTCTGCTCAGGCCGCAGTTGGGGTCAAAGCGCGGCACCCGTTTCCAGCCGCAGTCTATGACCGTTGTGATCCCCTCGATGGTGATGCTGGTTTCCGCGATGGTGGTGGCCAGAATCACCCTTCTCCGCCCCGCGGGGTCGGGCTGGATGGCCGCGGACTGGTCGGCGAGGCGCAAATCCCCGTACAGGGGGCGGAAAACAACGTCATCGGTCCCGGTCCCCCCGGCCAGCCTGGCGCGGGTTTGCCGGATTTCGCCGGCGCCCGGGAGAAATGCCAGGACATCCCCCCGGTGTTCGGCCAGGGCACGCTGAACAGCGGCAGCGACATTGGCGGCAATATGGTCGGAGCGGCTGCTGTCCGTTCTGGATGGAGGGGGAGCATGGCGGACCTCGACCGGATGGACCCTCCCCCGGCAGGTTATTGTCGGGGCGCCCCCCAGCAGTCCGCTGACCGGCCCGGGATTAATGGTGGCGGACATGACCAGCAGGCGCAGGTCATCGCGCAGGGCGCCGCGCACTTCCAGGCACAGGGCCAGGGCCAGATCGCTTTCCAGGCTTCGTTCATGAAATTCATCAAAGATGATCAGGCCGACCCCGGACAATTCGGGGTCCCGCTGCAGCCGGCGGAGCAGTATGCCCCCGGTAACGACCTCCAGCCTGGTGGCCGGAGAAATCCGCCGGGCAAAGCGTACCTGGTATCCCACCGTTCCGCCCGCTTCCTCGCCGAGCTGTCCTGCCATGTAGACCGCTGCCAGACGGACGGCCAGGCGGCGCGGCTCCACCAGGAGGATCGACCGGCCGCCAAGCCACGGTTCGCTGAGCAGGGCAGGGGGGACGACCGTTGTTTTGCCCGAACCGGGAGGAGCGCAGAGCACGCCGGCACCGGGACCCGCCAGGACCCGGCGGATTTCCGGAAGAACACTGTGTATCGGCAGGCTGTTCAATGGATTAAAACCGAATGAAGGAGTGCAAAAGGATGCCGGGTCAGCCCGGTTTCATATGATAATCCCGGCTTCGGCAAAAACAATGTCCGGAGAGGCGGGCCGGGGCAGCGTTCTTTGGAACCATTGTTCAAAATTTTACATTTTCGAGGAATCGGTGCAGGAAAAAACATGCACTTCGGCCGCCCCGGCGTGGTCGGATTTCTCTCCCCCGCTCCTGTGTCATCCCCGTGACCGGCCGAAATGATTGGGAAATGCTTTTTTCCCGGTCACCTTTTCCTTTTATGGCCGGCATCTTGCTAATCAAAAGGCGGGAGCACCACCTTGTACACGGCGGCGCCCCTGCTCCAGCCGCAGCAGGAGCATCAGGCCGTCATGCCCGGCTCATGAATCCGCACAACGCATGCAGGAGGCTTCGTATGTCAATGATCCGCACCATGCCCTGTTGGGAAATTATGCAGTGTCTCGGCTCGGCGGATTGTCCGGCCAGGACCTCTCCCGATATCCCCTGCTGGGAGATTGCCGAACTCCTCGACGCAGGAAAGACCGCGCTGAACGTCTGCGAGGAGTGCATCGTCTATCTCGTCAAGTCAAACACCTCCATCCTGACGGCGGCCGAACTGGAGGAAATTCTGCGCTTCAGAAATCTCCTCTGGTACCTCGAAAGGTGTCCGGCCTTTGAAAGACGCCCGCTGCAGCGGGAAATACACCGGCTGGATGATCAAACCGCTTGAGAAGCCGCATCGCCGGCCACCCCCTCCATCATCAACTGATATTCGGGTCCGCCAGACAGCCGGGCGGCCCGATGCCCCTTGCGGCCGCGAATTTGCCCGGCGGCAGGACAACATGCATCCCCCCTGCAATCACTCCTTTTTTTCCATCAGTGCCTTGATGAGGTCCAGGGGCAGGGGGAAGACTATGGTGGTGGCATTTTCACTCGATATGTCGTTCAAGGTCTGCAGGTACCGGAGCTGCAGGGCCTGCGGATTGCGGGAGATGACCTCGGCCGCGGCCAGCAGTTTCTCCGAAGCCTGCAGTTCGCCCTCGGCATGGATCACCTTGGCCCGCCGTTCACGCTCCGCTTCCGCCTGCCGGGCAATGGCCCGCACCATGCTCTCGTTGAGGTCGACATGCTTGATTTCGACATTGGTGACCTTGATCCCCCAGGCATCGGTCTGCAAGTCGATGATTTCCTGCAGGTCGGCATTCATTTTTTCCCGCTCCGCCAGCATTTCGTCCAGCTCGTGCTGGCCCAGCACGGACCGGAGAGTGGTCTGGGCCAGCTGGCTGGTGGCGTCGAGATAATCCTCGACCTGAATTATCGCCTTTTCCGGGTCAACCACCCGGAAATAGAGCACGGCGTTGACCCGCACGGTGACATTGTCCCGCGAGATCACATCCTGACTGGGGACGTCCATGGTGATGACGCGCAGGTCGACCCGGACCGCCTGCTGGATGCCGGGCACCACGATCCGCAGGCCCGGCTTCTTGACGGCCTGGAAACGGCCGAGGAAAAAAACCACCAGCCGCTGGTATTCCGGCACAATCCGCAGGGAAAGAAAGAAAAATCCGATGACCAGTACAAGAGGGGTGAAGTATGTCAGTACATAATTGGGGATTATCATGGCATGTCCTCCTGCATTTTTTTAACATTCAACGTTAAGCCGTCCTGGGAGACCACCTGGACTTTCTCGCCCTTGGCAACCGGGGCCGACGACACCGCGCGCCAGGATTCACCATGGACCCATATCCTCCCCTCCCGGGCAAAATCACTCATGGCCTCGCCGATGCTGCCGATCATTTCCTCGGAACCTGTCCGGACCTTTTTCCTGCTGATGGCGTACATCCTGCCGATCACCCACATGAAGAAGGTCGCCGACAGCAGAGCTATGCTGAAAATCAGAGGCAGGGAGATACGCATGCTTTCTTCGTCCATCAGAATGATGGAGCCGACGACAAAGGCAATGACCCCGCCGACTCCCAGGGCCCCGAAGCTGGGAGTCACCGCCTCGCCGATCATGAAGAGCATGCCGAGGATGATCAGGGCCAGCCCCGCGTAATTGATGGGCAGAATCTGGAAGGTGTACAGGGCCAGCAGCAGACAGATGAGCCCCACCATGCCCGGCAGGATAAAGCCCGGATTGGCCAGTTCATAGATCAGGCCGTACACGCCGAGCAACATCAGGATGTAGGCGACGTTGGGATCGGTGATGACCGCCAGAAGCCGGGTCCGCCAGTCGGGCTCATACCGTTCCGTTTCCACCCCGGCGGTGGCGAGGGTGATCCTTCCCTCCTCCATGACCACTTCCCGGCCGTCCACTTTCTCCAGCAGCTCCTCCAGATTGGCCGCCACCAGGTCGATGACCCCAAGCTCCAGGGCCTCGCCGGCATTGAGGCTCACCGCCTCGCGCACGGCCCGTTCAGCCCATTCGGCATTGCGGCCGTGCCTCCTGGCCAGGGCCGTGATATAGGCCACCGCATCGTTGATCATCTTGCGTTCCAGGGCATCCTTGGGAAGAAATTTATCTTTGTCTTCCTCTTTTTTGTCGGCGGATTCCGGCTCCTTGTCCGGCATGCCCGGCAGGCCGCCCACCTTGATGGGCGTTGCCGCCCCCAGGTTGGTGGTGGGAGCCATGGCCGCCACATGGCTGGCATAAAGGATGTAGGTGCCGGCGCTGGCGGCCCGCGAGCCGCCGGGTGCCACATAGGAGATGACCGGCACCGGCGAGGCAAGGATATGACTGATGATTTCCCGCATGGAATGGTCAAAGCCGCCGGGGGTGTCCATCTGCAGAATGACCGCCGCGGCGCCGGCCTCCTCGGCCTTGTGCAGGCCGCGGACAACGTAATCAGAGATGGCCGGACCAATGGGGCCTTTGATGCTGAGCACCACGACGGTCCGCGGCTCGCCGCCAGCGGCGGAAAATGCGGACCAGGCCCCGGCCGCCAGCACCGTCAGCCAGAACAGCAGCAGGAATATCGGCCTGCGGCGCAGGCCGCTCGTTTTGTCGCAATTCAGCAGGGTAATGCGGCACCTCCTTTGTCGTACCTGCATACAGTTTATGTTATCCGATAAACGATTGTCAAATACAGGAAAAAGGGCAATCGACAAGGGGATGGAAGTCCGGTGGGGGAACCGCCCGCCCATGGGACGCCGAAGGACCTTGCCGGAGACAGGGCGGTAAAGACCGCAAGCAGGCTCTCGCCGTCAGAGAAGCCGGTCTTCCATTGTTCTGGCCAATCGCCGTAGCACCCGGGAAAAAGGTGCGTCCGGGAAGGCATCAGCGACAGGCCGGCCTTCGGCAAGGGCGGCGGGGACCAAGGGGTCGAAGGGAATTTCCGCCAGCAGGTCGTGATTTTTTTCCCTGATATAGGCCGGCATCGGCCTTACCCCGGCTTCAGGCATGCCGGTCCGGTTCAGGACAATGCCCGCCGGAATCGCGTACCGGGCAACGACGTCGACGATGCGCTGCAGATCATGCAATGCCGCAGGGGTGGGCTCGGTGACCAGGATGATGTAATCAGCCCCTTTCATGGCAGCGATGGCCGGACTTCCCGTTCCCGGCGGGCCATCGATCACAATGAATCCGGCCCCCCGTCTTGCGGCTTCCAGGCGGGCTCTCTTCCGGACGGCTTCCACCAGTCTGCCGGAGCCGGACTCGCCGATGTCCAGTTCGCCGGCCGCCACCCTGCACCAGCCGGCGTCAAGAATGTTGAGCCTGCCGTTCACCACCGGCCGCACGGTGATCGCATCAACCGGACAGACAAGGGAACAGGCCCCGCAGCCCTCGCAGAAACAATTGAGAATAATCGGCTCCTCGCCGCCGATGATCGCCGAAAACCGACAGACATCCAGGCATTTCAGGCAGTGATCGCACAGGTCATAATCGACGGCCGCCTTGTCCGCCCAGTCCTCGACGACCTCCTCGGCAACGGCACCGGCGATGAGGTGGAGGTTCGGTGCGGCAACATTGGTGTCCGCCAGCACAACCGTATTCCGCTCAGCCAGCACCGCTCCGAGAGAGACGGTGAGCGCCGACCTGCCCACTCCGCCCTTGCCGCTCAGTACTACTATCTCCTTCACGGCAGGTACTCCCCGGCAAGATTGCGGGCCAGCCCGGTAAACGTCCTCGCCACAAGGGATTGCGGGAACAATTGAACCGCCGCCACACCGCGGCGGCTGCTCTCCATGAGCTGGTCATCCATGCGCAGCCCGGTCTCAACAGGGGTGGCGTGCCGGTCGGCAACCTCCCTGAGGTCCTGCATGCTTCCCGGCAGATCGGCGCGGTTGATGAAAATGGAACGGCGAACCGCAAACATGTCAAGCAGGGAAAGCAGCCGGTCGAGATCATGGATCCCCGGCGGTGTCGGTTCCGTGACCACAAGGACGTGGGCCGAGCCCTTCAGTGCTTCAATAACGGTATGCCGCAGGCCGGATGGGGTATCGACGACAATGACATCGAACTGTTCCGCCGCAGCGGCCGCCCGCTGCATCAGGGCGTGGATCAGCAACGCGCTTTCCTCGGCTCCCGGCTCCAGGGCCGCGGAAAAAACGGTCAATCTCCCGGCAGTCGTTGTCCGCAATGTGCCCATGCCCCGGTGGCCGCGATGGATGGCCTCTGCCGGGCAGACAAGAAAGCAGGCTTCACAGCCGCTGCATTCACCCATGAGCAGAATTGTCCTCTCCGCGGGCCGCAGGAGGCAATGCCTCCGGCATGCCTGGATGCATGCCTGGCAGTCGGTACATTTTTCAAGGAAAAACTCCGGTTGAACCACCCTGGCCTGCACCCCCTCCCCCGGAGGCAAACCCAGGAAGACCAGCGCGTCGGGGGCCTCCACGTCACAGTCGACCAGGGCCGTACGATGCCCGGCGGCCGCGAAAGACGAGGCCAGATTGACGGCCACGGCGGTTTTGCCCACCCCTCCCTTCCCTCCGGCAACGCCTATGACAGGCGTGGCGAACGGGGCGGCATGAAACCATCGGATGACTTCGGGACGCAATACCCGGCTCATTTCCCCTCTCTTCCGCCGCTCAAGCCGCGGCTGCATCGGCTGCGCAGTTCATGGACTGCCTGCCCTTCCTCCGGTGATTCGGCTGGTTTCACAGCTCCAGGAGTTGGCTATTGATGTCGATGGCCGCCGCCGCCCCCTGACCGGCGGCGATAATCGCCTGGGAGTGGCCAGTTTTCATCGCCCCGACGACATACAGGCCCGGCAGGGAGGATTCATTACTGCTCCCGGTGACGATCTTGAAATTCTCCCGGTCCCTGTCCAGGGGCAGGCCTGACAGAAATCCGTCGTTCAAGCCCCAGCCAAAGCTGGCCATTACCGCCCGGCAGGGGATGACCCGGTCATCGTCCAGCAGGACGCCCTCCAGCTCCTCTTCGCCCAACAGGGCGACCGGCTGCCCTGAATAGACCCGGATCCCCTCCTCTTCCTCAATTATTTGCCGATCATCGGCCGGCAGATCAAAATCCGTCAGCAGCAGGGCGGTATCGTCGGTATACATTTTTTTCATGCCCACAGCCAGACGGGCGGCGTTCAGGGAGTTGCCCATGACCAGCAATTTCCTGCCGGTGGTGAGATGCCCGTCGCAATCGACGCAGGTGTAGAACCCCTTGCCGAAAAAACGGCTGAGATTTCCCAGGTTCGGCAAATGGTCGACCGCCCCGGCTGAAACAATGACAAAGGGTGCCTGGTAGCAGGCTATCGCGGCGTGGACGGTAAAAACATCTTTTTTTTCCACCCTGGTGACAACATCCCTGACGATCTCGGTCCCGAAGCTCCGCGCCTGTTTAAGCCCGGTTGCCACCAGTTGCCGGCCCGATACCGCGTGCAGACCGAGATAATTGACGATGTGCGCCGCATGGGTGGTGCGGCCCCCGCCCCGGTCGATGAGCAGCACCCTGCGGTTATAGCGCCCGAGATGAAGGGCCGCCTGCAGCCCGCCCGGGCCGGCCCCGATAATGATGCATTCGTATGTGCGCCTGGTCTCTTCCATGCCGCGTTCCGCTGCAAAGATTACGGTCAGAATTTTTGATCCGTCTTTCCGGTATACATACATGTACCATAAAAGCTCAGGAACATGAAAGGTGCAAAAGAGACGACTCCCATGCATTCGATTGCACGGCACTGCACCCACGCCTTCCCCGCAGGCTTCAGCGTGATTGCAGCGTCGGCACTCCACATGGCAGGATCTGCAGGATTCATTGCGAATGAGAATCATATATATACAGAAAGTCGCTTTCCTACCCGTGACAATTTACCGCATGTACAAATTTGCCCCATCGGCTAAAGTCAATGTAGGCAAAAAAACAGCATGCCATATTCATTGGGACTGCGCCCTGCAGTTTCGAGATACTGAGCGCTGTTTCCAGAAAAACCGATTCCATATCAATTCTCTGCAGTGCACACCGCCGTTTCGTCCCCGGCATATTTCCGGCGGTCTAAACAGGAAGGGCGGATGGCGCGGCAGGCAGAAGGAGAAACCATGTTGAGTGGGAAAACAATTCCGGCCTGCATCATTGCAGGGATGCTCCTCTGTTCCCCGGCCCACGGGACCGACCACCTTTCCGAATCAAATTCCTGCACTCCCTGTCACGGCACCAATATCCGCAAAGTGCATGATTACGACTACACCATTCCCACGGATTGCGACATCTGCCACGCAACCCAGGGGAGCACCTGGTATCTCAATTATATGTGCGCCGACTACCTGACGGCCGGCGGCGTGCCCATCGTGGAAATCGAGGCTGGAGCCTGGGTGCTGGATTTGCCGGAGTATTCGGATTTCAATTTTGAATGCAAGGTCTGCCATGTCGGCCGCAACCCTGGACATCAGCAGTGAGGGACTGAAGACGGGAGACAGGGGAAATGGGAGCAGCCCGGGGGCATCTCCGTCTGCTCGAGGTATCATTTCCCTGCATAATGCGTAAAAAAAGCGATGCATTTTTACCGCAAGGGAAAAAGGAGGTACAGTCATGCTGAAACCGGATGTGATGGGGTATGTGTTGTTTCTTCCCGCGTTTATCCTGTTTGTCTTCCCTCTCCTGTTCCTGCCGCTCCTCTTGCTCGGTGGGCGGCTGAACGCCGGGGTCCGGCTCCCCGCTGCAAAGACCGTGGCGGAGGATGCCCCGGATCCCTTCCCCGCGCATGACAAAAGGCAGTCCCCCCGGCAGGGGCTGGACGGGATCATAGCCCTTGTTTCCGACGGCAGCGACTGCTGCCGGGTGTCGGTCAACGATATTTCGTCCAACGGCATATGTTTCGCCTGCTCCGGAAACAGGCTGAATCAGGATTCGGACAACCTGGGAGTGCTGTTGACCGGCGCAGGGAAAAGCATCCATATGCAGGTCAAACCGCAATGGAAACTGCGCCATGGCGCCGAGCAGGATATCGGCGCAACCATAGTCGCCACGCTCGGCAACTGGCAGGAATTTGCCGACGGGTTCAAACAGTCACGCTCCATGCACGCCGGATAGAACGTTCCCCTCCTCCGACCGGAGAAGAAAATAATGACCCGTTCCGCTGTCCTGGCCTTCGGGACCGGGGGAGGGGAACGGTCTGCTCCCGCCTTTAATGCCCGTTTCCCGATGCAGGCTCAACAGTCCTTCGGGGCGGGAACAGATACAATTCATTCCAACGGACAACACGAGGAATTTAGTCCCGGTGCATGATTCATCTGTGGTATAATTCCGACATGTATTACAGATGGATCCTGTTTCGAATAAGGCGGCTTTTGATGACCGGCGGCGGGCGGACCGGCAGTGTCACGGTCTTTCTCATGGCCGCGCTCATGGCGTCCGCATTCAATCCTCGGACCGTGTTCGCCCTGCAGACCCATGCAGCGCCGGAGGGTCTGTACGTGCATCAGGGGGCCCATCTATTCCTGATCTTTTCCCTGGCGGCCTTTCTGTTTTCCCTCCGCCGCTCCCGGCTTGAGACCGAGAAGGCCTGGCGTCTGTTGTCGTGGGGCGCCTTTCTGCTCATTCTCTGGAACGCCTGGGCATTTGCCGGTCATATTGCGGAAACCTTCCTCCCGGAATCCGTGTTCATCGTTCTGCCCGGCCGGACCGTCCCTGCGCTGGCGATGCAATCCTGGCTGGAAGCGGCATATTATGTTTTGCAGATGGACCACCTCCTCTGCCTGCCGGCGCTGGTGTTTTTCTGCGCCGGACTGCGAAAACTCCACGCCGTTTTTCAGGAGAACGGCGGAACAAAGAGGGTCCGGTCATGACTTTCTGGTCCCTTTCCCCCGTATGGATAATTGATTTTGCCGGCTCGCTCGGCATGATCATCGTCTCCACCATGTGCCTCGCCACCACCAGGAAAATCATTCGCAAAGCCCCTGAAAATGCCCTGGCAAATTATCTGCTCTGGTTCACCGGGGCACTGTTCGCCTTTTCCGTTTCCCGCTCCGCCGGGCATATTCTCAAACATATCCTGTTCTTTTCCGGTCACTTTGACCTGTGGAAGCAATTATCCCCTATCAGCGGCTCCATCAACACCATTACCTTTGTGATTATCGGTTCGGTCACCCTCTATTTCGGACGGATGGAAACCATCATGAACCGGATGGCGAGGGACAGGGAGAAAATCTCGTCCTTCAGCCGGGAACTGCTTGAACTGAACAAAGACATCGAATCAATTGTCTCGGAACGGACCCGGGTGGAAATGGCCCTGCGTTTTGCCCACGATGTCCGGAATCCTTCCATGATCATCGGCGGCCTCGTCCGGCGAATGAAAAAAAACATTCCCGAGGGCAATCCTGAACTGAAAAAAATCGACCAGATACAGGAACAGGTCAAAAAACTGGAATCGCTGATTACCAAACTGGACCTGTCGGAAAAAAAGGGCAAGTGGAAATTTTCCGCCCTTGAACTGAGCGCTCTCGTGGAAGAAGCCATGGCCGCGGTGGCGGACGAGGCGGAGCGCAGGGGCGTCATCCTTTTCCTCGACCGGGCGCCGTCCCCCCTCACCTTTCAGGGAAACAGGCACCTGGTCAAGATAGCCCTCATGCATGTTCTGCGCAACGCCATAGAAGCCTGCGGCAGCGGCGATACGATCCAGATCGTCACGGAAGCCGGAGAAAAAACCGTTCTCGTCCGCATTGAAGACAACGGGCCGGGAATCCCCCCTGAAATGGTGCAACATATCTTTGAACCGTTTTTCACCACCGGCAAAGGAACAACCGGTATCGGACTGCCCTATGTCAAGCAGATTGTTGAAGACCACAACGGTTCCATTGAGCTGGCAAGCAGCAGGGACAAAGGGACCTCGGTGGTCATAGTTTTTCCCCCGCTCCTGGGCGAACTGTCCCGGAAAGGTTGAAAAGCAGAAGAGATACTGCCCTTTTCGATTGGGACGACGGGAAGAACAGAGCGGCGCGGTTTTGAGTCGCCGGCCGCCATTGGAGAGTACTGCTCACTCCAACCCAGCAAAGCTCCAATCGAAATCGAAATCGGTATCGAAATCGAAAATTTCTCCGCCACACAGGTGAGCGCTTCGGGAGTCGCGCCCCCTCATCCGCCCCTTCGGAGCACCTTCTCCCCCAGGAGAAGGAGATTGTAATATTTTCCCTCAGGCCGGGACGCAACAGGGCAATGTTTCCAGCCAGGTTTCGATTGTTTGGCAGGGTGCCCAGTTACCCAGGCCCCCCCGACAGATCCCTGCGTACGGTTTTCCCGCACAGGGCTCTTCGGAGCCACTCGCTTTGCGCTGACCTCCTCAGAACAGTTGCAGCTGAGGCGATGGGCCGGTCTCTACGATATGCGGAAGGAATCGTATAGTGCTTGAGCATGTCCAGGAAGCCCTGCCAGTTGCAGCTGCGTTTCTGACTTCGACGATTTCGCCACTTGTACAACAGCTTCTTGAACTCACGATAGACCTCAAGCAAGCTCTCCATGTTTCCTCGCACTCCGTAATAGTTCCAGTACCCCTGGAGTTTGCTGCATAGCGTTGTCATTATCTTGCGTAGCGGCTTGTGCCGGTTCCTCTTGATCCATTCCGTGAAATTGGCGATCGAGGCCTGCTTCTTCCTTGGCGCCGTCCGGCGCTGGACTCCTGGTTTCCCGCTGCGTCGCTCGACCCAGCGATATTCGTACCCCAGAAAACAGAAGGTCCCGTTCTCCTGGCCGCCAAAGCGGCTGAAACGGAGCGTCCGGGTCTTCTCCCTCGCGACCTCCAGTCCGAACTTGGCCAGTCTGGGTGCCAGTTCGCTTTCGAACCGCCGTGCGTCGTCCTCATACTGAAACGCACAGACACAATCGTCGGCGTCGCGGATGATGTAGCTCGCGCCCCGACATTTGGGGGCCACCGCACTCGATTTCGACTTCGATGAGATGTTTCCTGGAGGCAAAGGGTCAATCTGATTGTCCTACTCCAGGAGCACCGTCCGGCAGCGCCGCATCACGCCACCGGTTTGCTGCGGGAGGAAGCAGACCACCGCGCGCTCGCCCCGGGGGGCAAAACCGATCTGCCGCAGCGCCGGGGCGGTCATCTCCAGGAACACGCACCGCTTCAGGAATTCGCTGCGTTCCCGCACGGTATAATGACCCTCCAGGCTCGGCGGCAGGTCCCGCCGCAGGACCGCGCGCAGTTCGGCCAGCGGGTCCGCTTCCAGGAAACCGGGCAGAAAACGATGCCCGCAGCAGAGCCAGTCATAGCGCAGGATTTCCAGGAGCAGTTGTCCGTCCGGACGGGCGGCCGCCAGTTCCGCGAGCAGCCGGGCCATCAGCTCCTGGGTCGGAGAGTGCTCGAAAAAATGGCGCCGCCGGCAAACGGCGAGCAGGGCCTGAAAAAATTGAAACGGCTCTTCCCCCGTGCCGAGCAGGTAGCGCCAGAGCGTGCGGAAGTAGCGGTTGTTGTGGAAGGCCTCGACGCACTCGCCGAAGACATGCAGATCAGCGAGAGCGGCATGATCCAGCCAGCGGTTGGCCAGGATTTCGTAGGGCGGCCGGCGGCAGCTTAGTATGCCGTGCAGGTCGGTTTCCCGGCTGATCCGCGTGCCCGGCAGTATTTTCAGCAGGCCCATTTGCAGGTAATGGGGCCGCAGGATGAAAACCCGATTGAAGGAACAGCGGTAGCCGGCTTCATCGTCAAAGGGCAGGCCGAGGATCAGATCCACATGCAGATGAATGTTGTCTCCGGCCGCCAGCCGGCGGATGTTGACTTCGGCTTGCTCGACGTTCATGCGTCTGCTGACCGCTTCGAGGGTCTGCGGATTGGTTGACTGAACGCCGATTTCAAACTGGAAGCGCCCTGCCGGCACGCTTGCCAGAAAAGCCAGCATTTCCTCGGTGAACCGGTCCGGCGCCACCTCGAAATGGAAGCGGGTCCTCTCCGGCCGGCCGGCCAGGAAGCGCCAGATGGCCAGGGCGCGTTCCGGGCGGTCGTTGAAGGTCCGGTCAACGAACCGGATGATCTTCGGTTCATGGGCCAGGATCCGTTCCAACTCCTCCTCGACCCGGCCGACATCCTTGTGCCGCACCCCGTTGTCCGCCGAGGACAGGCAATAGGAGCAGCGGTACGGACAGCCCCGGGACGATTCATAATAGACCTGCCGGTTTTGCAGCTCGCCGGCGAAATCCTCATCCCGGTAGGGAAAGGGAAAGGGGCGGTCGGAAACCGCGAAATAGCGGGGTTGCAGGCAGCCGTTCACCAGGTCCAGGTAAAAGCGGTCGGCAACGCCCTCGATTTCCCCCTCGACCACGGTGCACTGCCGGGGCAGGTCGGCCAGCACCGGGGCCTGGGGGCCGCCCAGGATCAGCGGCCGGTCCGGGGCGATTGCCGCCAGATCCCGTACCAGCCGCTCCACATACATGGCGTTCCAGATGTAAACCGAAAAAAACAGGGCGTCGGCCGGTGAGGAGGAAAGATGCAGCAGGGTGTCGTAATAGGGATCGTTGATGGTGAACTGGCGGATCCTGAGGACCGGCCCGGACAGGTGGTGTTCAAGCGCGCCGCGCACGTAGAACAGCGCCGGGCAGGAGTGGCTGTAGCGACAGTTCAGACTGACAAGATCGGCGCGCAACAACGGAACGTCTCCTCGGTAGCCGTGAATCCCATGACCCATATCCTTTCCCACCTTATTCCATTTCTTGCCTGAGGGAAAGGAAAGGGGTAAGATTACTCAATAGAGCAGAAACAAAGCAAGGAATGCCCGCGGGCAGACCGGGCCGGCGAGACGATTCCATCCCGGCTCGCTCACCAACTTTTATCCCCTCGGAGGGTCCCATGGCGATCAAGGTCAGCGACTATATGACCCGGCAGGTCATTTCCATATCCCCTGACATGGGCATCAGGGAAGCCTTTTTTCTCATGAAGGAGCATTCCATCAGGCACCTGCCCATAGTGGACGAAAACCGAAGGCTGATCGGCATCATCAGCGACCGTGAACTGCGCCGGCCCAACTGGGTGGATGAAGCGCACGATATCTCCCATGTCTACTACCTGGACAACTCAATGCACGTCAGCGACGTGATGATCAGGAAGGTGCATGTCCTCCACACCTATGACACCCTGCGCAAGGGGGTCGCCCTGCTGTTGAAAAAAGGCATCGGAGCGGCCCCGGTGCTCGACAAAACCGGCGACCTGGTGGGGATGATTTCCGCCATTGACCTGCTGCGGGCCCTGTCCGACATGATCGCCGAACAGAAAGGCAAAAAAGGAAAAGCGGCCGGGTAACGCCGGCAGACAGGCCGCTTCCGCCCTTCCGGGGGACAAATCAGCCCCGGGCCCCGCCCGGCGTCCCTGATTCCCGGCGGCATGCTTTCCGGAATGAACGGATATTTTTCTGACGTGGAAAACAATGATATTATGGTGGCAGCCTGAGAATCATCTCCTCTGGTTTCTGCTGACACGGCATCCGAAAGGGACGGCGGAGGACCGGCGAAATGGTGAACATCATTGTTGAGGAGCTGCGGCAGCCCCCCGTTGCCCGCTTAAGGGTGGAAATGGTGGAGCGCAAGGGGACCGGCCATCCCGACACCATCTGCGATGCGATAATGGAAGAGGTGTCGGTGGCCCTGTGCCGTGCCTACATGGAGGCCTTCGGCCGTATTCTGCATCACAATGCCGACAAGGCCATGCTGGTCGCCGGCCGCACCCGGCCCCGTCCGGGGGGCGGGACCGTGGTCGAACCCATGCGGTTCATCTTCGGCGACCGCGCCACCACCGAATACCGCGGCAAACGCATTGATGTGGCCGCCATCGCCGAATCCGCCGCCCGGAAATGGGTGCGTGACAACCTCCGCCACGTGGATCCGGACCGGCACCTGGTTTTCCAGAACGAGATCAAAAGCGGATCGGCCGAACTGACCGGCATATTCGAACGGCCGGTCATCTGCGCCAATGACACCTCCGCCGCGGTCGGCTATGCGCCCTATACCGATACCGAGCGTCTCGTCATCGCCACGGAGCGGCTCCTGAATTCCCCCGAATTCAAACGCCGGTTCCCCGAGGCGGGAGAAGATGTCAAAGTGATGGGGTACCGCTGCGACCGACTCTTGTCCCTGACCATCGCCATGGCATTTGTCGACCGCCATGTTCCCGACCTTCCTGCTTATTTCAACCGCAAGGAGGAAATCCGGCAGGCCGTGCTCGATGACCTCGCCGGCCGGGAGCATTCGCTGTCCGACATCAACGTTGAGATCAATACCCTGGATGACCGGCAGCGCGGCGAGGAAGGCGTCTATCTCACCGTACTCGGCACTTCCGCAGAAAGCGGGGACTGCGGCCAGGTCGGCAGGGGCAACAAGGTCAACGGGGTCATCGCCCTGAACCGGCCCATGAGCATGGAGGCCGCGGCGGGCAAAAACCCGGTGAGCCATGTGGGAAAAATATACTCCCTGCTTGCCATGCAGATTGCCGATGACATTTACCGGCAGGTGCCGGGAATCGCCGAGGTCAACATCCGCCTCGGCAGCCGGATCGGCCAGCCCGTCGACCGGCCCGCAATCGTTTCCGCCCAGCTCACGTTGCAGGACGGCATGTCGCTGGCGGAAGCGGAACCCCGGGTTGCACAGATCATCAGGACCGGACTGCAGGGGACCGCTGAGTTTTCCGCCCGGCTGGCCAGGGGGGACTTCCCTGTCTGGTAGCTGCGCCCGTACTGCTCCACGGGGTGGAACCGGCCCATTTTACTTTTTTCCTTGCGCGTTCACCGGGGGTGGAGTAAACGGCTGGTTCGGCATCGGCGAAGGCCCACAAAGCAAAGACCACCCCTCATGCCGTCCGGAGGGAGGGAAAACCGGTACGCCGTCGCGCTTCCCGTTTTGCGCAGCCCAGATGGAGGAGAAACCATGAAAAAGAGGGAGTGTATACTCGGGACAAAAATCAGGCCCGGGGCAATCAACAGCCGGACAACCATCCGTGAGCTGGTGGATGACGCTTTCTGCTCATTCAATTCGGCCCGGCTTCGGGAGGCCTGCGGTCTGCTCACCCGGAAAATGCTTGAGCCGGACGTGACCGTCGGCCTGAGCATGACCGGCGCGCTCACCCCTGCCGGACTGGGCATGTCCGCCGTCATTCCGTTGATCGAAAACGGATTTGTCGACTGGATCATCAGCACCGGCGCCAACCTGTACCACGACATCCACTACGCCATCGGTTTTGACCTGCACGCCGGCTCCCCATTCATGGATGACCGCCGGCTCCGGGAGGAAAAAATCATCAGGATCTATGATATCCTGTTCGATTACGATGTCCTGCTTTCCACCGATGACTTTGTCTACCAGGTGATCAAGGGCGAAGAATTTCAGGCCCCGATGTCCACCGCCGAATTTCATTACCGCCTCGGCAAGTATGTCCGGGAACGGGAAAAGCTCCTGGGACTGACCCGCGTCAGCCTTCTCTCCGCGGCCTATACCGCCGGAGTGCCCATCTACACCTCGTCCCCCGGCGACAGCTCAATCGGCATGAACGTGGCCCGGGCGGCGCTGTCCGGCGGCGGTCCGCGGCTGGATGTGGCACTGGATGTCAATGAAACGGCTGCAATTGTCCTTGATGCCAAGAAAAACGGGAAAAGTGCGGTCTGGATCCTCGGCGGCGGATCGCCCAAGAATTTCCTCCTGCAGACCGAGCCCTATATCCAGGAGATCCTCGGTATCGAGGAGGAAGGCCATGACTATTTTCTCCAGATAACCGATGCCCGTCCGGACACGGGCGGATTGTCCGGCGCCACTCCGTCCGAGGCGGTAAGCTGGGGAAAAATCGACCCCCAGCGTCTGCCCGACGCGGTTGTCTGCTATGTGGATGTCACCATAGCCCTGCCGATCATAACGGCCTATGCTTTTGCGACGCATCCGCCAAGGGATCAGAAACGACTCTACGATCGGCGGGAGGAGCTTGTCCGGCGGCTTGCCCAATATAACCCTTCATAGCCCTTTGACTATGGGGGCAACCGTCCGTATAATTACCCGTATCTCCGGGAACCGATTGTTCAGACCGGTCCCGGCGGCGATCGGGAATGCAATCCCGCGCTTTCCGGTTGAACGATCCACCGTTGAATATCTGTTGTGTGCTGCATAAATCTATTTCCCTGAAGAGGTGTGCTGATGGCGATCAAGAAACGATACCTGAAATCCAAACCTGTCTGCAAGGTTACCTTCTCCCTGCCGAAAGAAGCCGCCGGCCCGGCTAAAACCGTCTGTATAGTCGGTGATTTCAACAATTGGAAAAAAAAGGGCAACTCGTTGCGGAAATTGAAGAACGGCTCCTTTAAAATCGACCTGGATCTCCCCAGCGGCCGGGAGTACCAGTTCCGCTATCTGATCGACAACAGCCGCTGGGAAAATGACTGGGCCGCCGATAAATATGTGCCCGGCCCCTACGGCGACAACTCGGTGGTTGATGTCAGCGGAGGGATCGCCGACGAAGTGTAGGTTTTCCGGCCCACCGGGCGGAGGAGCACTGGGACCGCGGCAGACAGGGGCGGCCGGGGCCGCATGTGGCCGGAACAGCGAGCTCTGGATCGCCGCGCCACCTTGACAACCACACCGTGGCACCATATAGTCTGATCACAGACAGCATCCCCCAATATTCGCACGGCCGAAACTGCTGAAAAGCCCGAGAATTACAGCTGACGGAAGAGAAATCGGGCTGCCGGACAGAGTCGGCCGTCCGGTTCTCCGTTTCAGCCGGGAGGGGGAAGGAATGTTCCATGAAAAATGAGAAACTCAACTGCTGGGAGGTAAAACAGTGCGGCCGGGGGCCCGGCTCGGAAGGGGACGGCCATGCCCTCTGCCCGGCGGCTGCTGAAACGAGGCTCGACTCCGTTCATGGCGGCACGAATTCGGGAAGGGCCTGCTGGGTCGTGGCCGGCACCTATTGCGGCGGCAAGGTGCAGGGGACCCATGCGGCGAAATATGACGTCTGCAAAAAATGCGATTTTTTCCAGCAGGTGGCGAAGGAGGAAGGAAAGGACTTCCAGCGGCCCCTCTTTCTCCTCTCAAAGCTGAAAAGCCCCTCGGCCCGAATCGACGTGACCACCCGCAGATTCGGGGTGCTGATCGGCGGCTCCGGTTTGATCGGCGGCGCCCTGAACCATTATTTCAAGACCGGGACCGGGGAGGAAATTGAAATACTGTCCCCCAACAGCAAAAAGCTCAGCATCCGGGTGCCGGAGGATCTGCAGCACTATTTTCAGAAGTACCGGCCCGATTTCATCATCAACGCCGCCATTGCCTCCCTCGACAGCGACGCCCAGCTTTCCTACGAAACCAACTATCTGGGATGCGTCAACCTGGCGAAAGCGGCCATGGCCCTGAAAATTCCCTTTATTCATTTCAGCTCCGCCGCCACTCTGCCCGAAGGGGAAAATCTTAGCGAAGACCGGCTGCTGCCGCTCACGGCAGACCTGTCCAATTATGCCAAATCAAAATTGATGGCCGAGAGGACCCTGCACCATCTGCACGAAACCAGGGGGCTCGATTTCACCATCGTCAAACTGGCGGTGGTGTACGGCAAACACGATCACAAGATACAGGGATTCCACCGGCTGCTGTTCTCCATCGCCAAACAGGCGATGCCGGTCATGCTCACCTGCAGGGATGCCATGCACTCCTATACCAGCTGCCGGAAAATCCCTCCTTTTGTTCATTATCTCCTTGAAAACAGGGAGGAGTTTTCCGGGCAGGCCTATCATTTCGTCGATCACAACCCCGTCAGGCTCAGCCAGCTCATCCTGACGATCAAGTCCTACCTGGACGTCGGCATTCCCAAGGAATTGTACGTTTCCTATCCCCTGGCCGGATTCGGCGTCCGCTGCCTGAAATTTTTTCTCAACGGGTTGAACAGGATAGGCATCGAGGCCAGAATGCCCCCCGAGATGATGTTCATGGAGAGTTTTTACAAGACCCAGACGTTATCGGTGGAAAAACTGAAAAAGACGAGCTACGGCGTTCCCGATCCCGAGGAGACCGTTTTTACCGAATTGCCCGGCCTCATTGAATATTATATTACCAGGTGGGAGCACCTCAACCTTGTGTCCTCGTACAACTCCTGCTTCTTTGATCCGCTCAGGCAGGCTGACAGATTCTGCGACGATCCGCAGCACCTGCTCAATGCCATTCACAGCGGCCGGATTCGTCCCCTTGCCGATTTCGAACAGCTCCGTCAGGCGGATCGGGAGGAAAGGGGCTGACGCGGGCCCCCCGGCGCGCTCCTGCGAAAAAGGGGTTCCTTTTTCCTCCCTGGAAAAGAAATATCCAGTAACGGATTCACCCCCGCCAGGCCGGCGCAATGGCCGCCGCCAACCACGGCCCGACCTCTACCGGACCGGCTGGCAACCCTCTTTTTTCTTGCGGGCTGCTCTTGTCAAAATCCCATGAGCATGCTAATTATTCGTTCTTAATGCCTCGCGCATCAAATGAATAGTCCAGATTTTTGATATCCGTCATCTCATACCTTGAACTGAAAAGGTTCCCGAAGGACCGGTTTACAAGGAACCGTGCGGACAGGACCTGCGCCCTGCCCGATCCCGGTCTTTCCTCTGGAAACGCGCGGACTACTGTCCGCTCTTAGTGCGACCACCAAGAAAGGGAAAAACATTGAGCACGAAAATTTTAGTAGCCAACAGGGGGGAGATTGCCATCCGAATCATGCGGGCAATCCAGGAATTGGGCATGGAGGCGGTCGGCATCTACGAATCGCCCGACTCCGAATCGAGACACATCCGCATCGCCAATGAGGCGGTCTGGATCGGGGACGGTCCCCGCAGGGACTATCTCAACATTGAGAAGGTTATCAGAGCCGCCAGGCGTTCCGGCGCCATCGCCATTCATCCGGGGTACGGCTTCCTCGCCGAAAATCCACTGCTGGCAAAAGCCTGCGATGAGGCGGGGCTGATCTTCATCGGTCCGAGCTCCGACGTCATCGAAAAACTCGGCAACAAAGTCATGGCCCGGAAAATCATGGCGGAGGCGGGAATCCCCATGGTCCCCGGCACGGAAAATCTGCCGGCCGGCGACGAGGGGCTGCGCGCGGCAAAAGCCTTTGCCTCCCAGCACGGCTACCCCCTGATGCTCAAGGCCACCGCCGGGGGCGGCGGCAGGGGAATCCGCCGCATCGAGAATGAAAAGGAACTGCGGGAACAGTATGCCATCGCCCGCCAGGAGGCCAAGGCCGCTTTCAATGACGACTCGGTCTACCTGGAAAAGGTGGTTGTCGAACCCAAGCACGTGGAAGTCCAAATCATCGCCGACAAGTACGGCAAGACCGTGCATCTCGGCACCAGGGACTGTTCAATCCAGCGCCGCAACCAGAAGCTGGTGGAGATCGCCCCGGCCTTTCACCTGAGCCCGGAACTTGCGGATGAGATCTGCCGGACGGCGGTCAAGGCCGCGAAAGCCGCCAACTACACCAACGCCGGCACCGTTGAGTTCCTGCTCGACAAGGACAACAGGTATTACTTCATGGAGATCAATACCCGGCTGCAGGTTGAGCATACGGTGACGGAAATGATCGCGGGCATCGACATTGTCCGCACCCAGATAAAAGTGGCTCTGGGCAGGGAACTGCTCTTCGACCAGGATGACGTGCAGCTCCGCGGTCACGCCATTGAAATGCGGATCAACGCCGAGGACCCGAAAAACAATTTCATGCCCGAGGGCGGCAAAACCATCACCGTCTACCAGTCACCCGGCGGGTACGGGGTCCGCCTGGACGGCTTCTGCTACCAGGGATTCACCATCCCCGAGGAATACGACTCCCTGCTGGTCAAGCTCACCGTGTTCGGCTGGACCTGGAACGAAACGGTCGACCGTCTCAGGAGATGCCTGACCAACTTTGTCATTACCGGCCCCAAGACCACCATTCCGTTTTACCTGAACCTGGTCAACGATCCCGATTTCAGGGGTGGCAACTTCAACACCTCCTACCTCGACACCCATCAGCACCTGTTCGATTACGAGGAATACACCAGCGAGGTGAACAAGCTGGCCCGGTTGATCGCTGAAATCCACAACCAGGGGAAAAACATCTATGCGGCCTGATGCCGGATCCCCCTGCCAATAAACCGAAAGACACTTTAGCGCATCCTGAACAGATCGAGGATTGAACACCATGACACGAATCACGACAGCCATGAATACTGCCGAAGTGCTGTCCATCCTGCGGCAGGCTGACGGGTATTACATTACCAACACCACCCGGGACATGTCCCAGTCGGACTACAAAAACCGGATTCTCCTGCACACGGATCTGCTGGCGGCGCCGGCCAGGGAGGAGGCCGGCTATTTTTCCCTGGAAATCACCGGCGGCGCCTCCATCCATGTCGACATTCTCCGCAAGCAGGTCGATCCGTTCCTCAAGCTGAGACTGCTGCGGGAACAGATGCCCAAAACCCTGTTCCAGACCCTGTGCCGCGGGGTCAACCTGTTCGGCTACCGCCCCTACCCCCAGAATGTCATCCGGCTGACGGTCCGCGAATTCGCCAAGTATGTGGACGTATGGCGGACCTTTGATTTCATGAACTACATCCCCAACATGACCGCCGTTTTCGAGGAGGTGGCCAAGGCCGGCAAGATCAACGAGCCGTGCATCTGCTTCTCCACGGGCCCGGAGCACACCAACGAATTCTACATCTCCAAGGTGCGGGAGATTGTAGAGGTGACCGGCGAGGAGATCATCCTCTGCATCAAGAATCACGGCGGCCTCGGCACGCCGAAGCGGATCGGCGACCTCGTCGACGCCGTCAAGCAGGCCTTCCCGGATCTGATCATCCACTACCACGGCCACAACACCGACGGCAACGACATCGGCCGGATAACCGCCGCTGTCCTGAACGGGGCGACCATTGTCGACGCTTCCGACCACTCCTTTACCGGGTTCTACGGGCCGCCGCCCTCGCTGACCGTCATCCAGACCCTGAAGGACTACGACAAGAAGGCCATCGGCATCGACGAGGAAGCCATCATCGCCACCTCGGACACCATCCGGGACGAGCGGCCCTATTACGCCGCCTTCGAATCCCAGATCAAGGGCTTCATGCCCACGGTGCAGATCCATAAGCTGCCCGGCGGAGCCATGGGCAGCAGCCTGGAGCAGGCTGACAAGGGAGGCTTCCTCAAGCAGATGCCCGACATCCTGCACAAGGAGCTTCCCAGGGTCCAGGTCGAACTCGGCAACTGGTGGAGCGTGACCCCCGGTTCCCAGATCCTGTGGACCACCGCGGTCAGCAACGTGGTTGACGGCGAGCGCTACGGCAATCCCTCCGGCGACCTGAAAAATCTCCTGCTGGGCAAATACGGACCCTTTCCCTTCTACCGGCCGGCCGACTGGATCTATGAAAAAGTATTCGGCCCCGACTGGGAACAGCTGCTCGAGGAGGAAGGCGGGGTGGAAAAAATCGAGGACATGGACATCGAGCAGGAGCGCGCCACCCTCAGAGAGCGCATCGGCCGGGAGCCGACCGAGGAGCAGTTGGTGACCTACCTGCAGCATCCCAACGATGCCGTGGAGTTTTTCAAATTCGAAGAAAAATTCGGCCGCTCCTATGTGCTGCCGCCCTCCATCTTCCTGCGCCAGGGCGGTTTCGCCCTGGGCGAAACTCTTGAATTCCGCGATCACGCCGGCAAGGCGCATATCATCGAAATAGGCCCCTCACAGACAAACAAGGCGGGGGAGAAGAACATTTTCCTCAATATCGACCATCATCAGCGATTGTTTGTCTTTGAGCCGGAAGTCCAGGCCGGAGCCGTGGCGGCCGCCGTCCTGTCCAGGGAGGAAATCGAGGAACTGGCCATTTCCGGTGATATCCGGGCGCCGTTCAAGGGCAACGTCTGCGAAATAACGGTGAAGGAAGGCCAGGAAGTACAAAAAGGTGACAGGGTGGCCATTATCGAAGCAATGAAAATGCAGACCCCTCTGCTGAGCGAAGTAACGGGCACCGTGGTCTCAATTCACGCCAAGATCGGCCAGGCCCTGCAGCCCGGCGACAAAATCCTCAAGATCGAGCCGGCCGAATAGGGGTACCCGCACACTTCTCATCAACCGGCCGCTCCCTGATCCTTCGGGGCGTCGAACTCCGGCCGGTTGAACCCCCTCTCGTCCGACCAGGGGCGGGTGACGTCAATCCCGGTCATCTCCATAAGCAGCACCTCGTCAACCAGGTAGACCATGCTGTCCCGGCGGACGCAGCCTGTCAGGGTGTCGCCGTGACGGCCCATGGCCGCGTGCAAATGAATAAGCGGCTCCTCCCCGTCCCGGAAGACGCTGCCGATCCCCAGGATTTCCCGGGCCTCCGTGACCGTGGTCCACACCGGGTCGGGAGGCATGACCGGCTCCCTGGGCCCGGTCACCACCCCGGCCTTCTTCAGCCCCCCGAATACCTGGAACCAGGCGGAGCGAACCTGCTCCCTGACAACCAGTTCCCGGATGCACTGATGCAGATCGTCCCCGTCATCGAGCCGGATATAAAAAATCCTGCCCATTGAGCCTGCCCTGTATTCCATGTCTCACCCCTGTGTTTTTCCGCCGTCGGGTCCCAGGTTTCGTTTCTTCAGTTCATGGGCCGCCCGCAGGAGGCGGAAGAGTTCACGGCTGTATTTGCGGTTGCGGGTCCCGGCATAGAGCGAAGCCAGGCGGGCCGCCGCCTTCCCGTCCATACCCGGCAGGACGTCCCGGACCTCTTCGATAACCCGGCCGGACCACTCTTCCCCCAGCGCATCCGGACTGTCGCCGGCGTCCCGGTACGCCGCAATGGCTTCATTGAGAATGGCGTCCCGGTAGCGCTCCATCTCGTGGAATTCCTTTTTGTCCCGCAGAGCGGCCCCCTTTTTGCCGCTCACAAAGGCATAGATCGGGTCGAGCGGCTCCTCCCTGAGCAGCCTGGTGATATATTTGAGCTGTCTCTTTCTGGCGCCGCCCTTCATCGCCGCCGCATCGCGCAGCTCCTTTCGGACCTCGCCGCTGCAGGGAATTCTGCCGATCTCGGCGGGGGACAGCCCGGCCAGTTCGGCGGCCAGTTCTTCGAGCCGCTTCAGCCGCCGCTTCTGCTCGGACCTGCTTATCTCCATGGGGTCACTCCGATCATCCTTCTCTCCCGGCGGGTGCATGTTGACCATTTCCTTTGCGGTCAAAGAATGCTATATAGTCCTTGAGAACGTTGGCCGGCGGTGCCGGTCGACGGATACGATTTTTCATCACGCCCCCATACATTTTCCAGGAGAGTTTCCCATGACACTGCCGGCAGCCTACACCATTACCCAGCCCACCCGCATTCACTTCGGTCTCCACAGCATCCAGAACCTCAGCCGGATCGTCACCGGCCTGGGCGGCACCAAGCCGCTGGTGGTGATTGACCCCGGCCTGCAGAAGGCGGGTCTGGACGCCGACATCACCGCCTCCCTGGATGAAGAGGGAATCAAGTACGTTGTCTCCACCAAGGTTGACCCCGAACCGAGTCTCCGGCTGGCCGACAAGGCCGCCGAAACCGCCCGGAAAAACAAGTGCGACTGCGTGATCGGGGCCGGCGGCGGTTCAGCCATGGACATCGCCAAAGCGGCGGCGATCCTGCTGACCAACGGCGGCAAGGCCGCCGATTATCTGGGGCTGGGCAAGATCAAGAAACCCGGGGTGCCGAAAATCATGGTGCCCACCTCGGCGGGAACCGGGGCCGAGGTCACCTTCACCGCCGTCTTCATCAACGAAAAAACCGGCTCCAAGGGAGGAATGAACGGCGACCCTCTTTACCCCGACGCGGCCATCCTCGATCCCATGCTCACCCTCAGCCTGCCGCCCGGAGTCACTGCAAGCACCGGCATTGACGCCCTGACCCACGCCGTCGAGGCATACACCTCCGTCCAGGCCCATCCGATCTCGGAGATGTATTCCCTGGAGGCGATTGAATTGATCCTCACCCATATCAGGACCGCCTATGCGGACGGGAGGAACGTCGAGGCCCGCTCCGCCATGCTGCTGGCAAGCCTCCTGGCCGGCAAGGCCCTGGCCATGGCCGGGGTGGGACTCGTCCACGCCATGTCCTATCCGCTGGGCGGCATGTTCGGTATTCCGCACGGCCTGGCCAACGCCGTGCTCCTGCCCTATGTGACCGATTACAACCTGATCGGCGACCTGCGCAAACACACGGTCCTGGCCTCCCTGTTCGGCCATGAGGTTGACGCCATGCCCCTGCGCGAGGCGGCCGCCCTGGCGGTAGACGGCCTGTTCCAGTTGAACATGGACCTCGACATTCCCGCCACCCTCTCCGATCTGGAGATTCCCGAGGACAGGATAGGGGAGATGGCCGATATCGCCCTGACCGTTGCCCGGCCCATTGAAAACAACCCCCGGCGGCCGTCCAGGGAGGATATCATCGCCGTCTACGAATATGCCATGAAGGGATGACAGCGGTCCCGGGCGGCGCTACATCTCCGGGATCATCGTTCCGACATGATCCCAGATCCGGTCCGCCGTCTCCTCTTTGGAGAGGAGCGGCAGGGGCCGGCTGCCTGTCCGGTCGACAAGGATGACCTGGTTGGTGTCGACGTCGAAGCCGGCATCGGGCCTGCCGATGTCGTTGACCACCACCAGGTCGAGATTCTTGGCCTGCAGCTTGCGCCGTCCTTCTTCCTCGAGATTGTCGCTTTCCGCGGCAAAGCCGACAAGCACCTGACCGGCCTTGCGGTTTCTCCCCAGTTCGGCCAGGATGTCCGCGTTCTCCACCAGTTCAATGGCGCCCAGCCCTTCCCGTTTCTTCATCTTGCCCGCCGAGGGCCGCGCCGGGCGAAAGTCGGCCACCGCCGCGGCCTTGACGATGACCGTGGCCCGGTCCCGCTGCTCCATGACGGCCGCACGCATTTCCGCGGCCGTGGTCACCCTGATGACGTCAATGCCGGGAGGGTCCTCAAGAACGACCGGGCCGGCAACCAGGGTTACCGCGGCCCCCCTTCTCCGGGCGGTGCGCGCCAGGGCAAAACCCATTTTGCCGGAGGAGCGGTTGCTGAGAAACCGGGCCGGATCGAGCGGCTCCCTTGTCGGGCCGGCGGTAATCAGGATATGCTGTCCTTGCAGATCGTTCAGGGAGCAGAGGCGGAGCAGCTCTTCCCGCACCACCTCCCATTCAGGCAGGCGTCCGGGACCTTCTTCGCCGCAGGCCAGCCTGCCGCAGTCCGGCTCGACCAGGGTGTACCCCAGCTCCCGCAGGCGGCGCGCCGCATCACGGGTGGCCTGATGGGCGTACATGGCGGAGTTCATGGCCGGGCAGATAAGAACGGGCTTGCCGGCGGCAGCGAGAACAACGGTTGTCAGGAGGTTGTCGGCCAGACCGTGGGCCAGCTTGGCCATGGTATTGGCCGTGGCCGGAGCGATCAGCACCAGGTCGGCCTCACGGGCGAGGGTGATGTGGGCCATGACCTGGTCGGGATCATCAGCGAACATGTCCACATGCACCCGGTTTCCCGACAGGGCGGAAAACGTCAACGGGGCCACGAAGCGGGCGGCGGCGCCGGTCATGACAACCGTCACCCCCGCCTCTTCCTTGACCAGGGCGTGCACCCAGCCCGCCGCCTTGAAGGCCGCGATGCCGCCGGTGACGCCGAAGAGTATCTTCTTGCCCTGCAGACCGGTCATGGGATGCCCTGCCCAGAATGCCCGTTGCCGGCGGAAGCCGGACGGAACACCGTGAAAATCGTTTCCTGTGCGCCCCGGCGGAACCGGCGCGCCGCCTACCGGTCCGTGGCTTCGCCGAACGGGTTCAGGCTCGCGGCGGCAGCCCTGTCAATGGTAACGTAGAGCGTCAGGCCGGTTTTCCCGAACCTGCTTTCCGAAATCACCATCATGCAGGTCTTGCTGGGCTTGGCAAAGGCAAGAAGGGTTTCCCCGGACGTGGCCTCGCCGACCAGTTTCCACTTGTTGTTCTGCATGGAGTTGATGATGAAGTCCTTCAGGGACAACGGCTCGACCCTGCCCGAGTATTTCCAGATGCCGCCGTTGAAGGATTCCGTCTTGACGGTCATGGATTTCTCGCGTATCCATTCCATCTGGGTGGGCAGCTCAATATCCTGCAGATCACCGGCGAAGCCGGAAACCGGCGGCAGACCGGGATCAATCGGTCCGGCTGTCTTGTCCATACAGCCGGCGAGCGGCAGCAGCATGATCAGGGAAAAAAAGGTGCCGATGCATATATTCCGTAGCCATGTTTTCATTCCTCGTCTCCTTCGATTTCTTGAATGATAAAATCCGTGAGCGGCTTGCGCCGTGACTTCTGGTTGCGATGACTGGGCCGGCCGACGGCCAGCACGGCCATGAGTTCGTAGTTGTCGTCCAGGTTGAGGATGGCGTTGACTTTGTCCGCGTTCTGCAGTATCTGGCCAAGCCACACCGCCCCCAGACCGAGCTCCTCCGCCGCCAGGAGCATGTTCTGGATGCAGGCGCCGGCGGACTGGTAGTCCTTCACGGCGTTGTACATCGCCGACCGGTCAAGATAGACAACGATGAGGGCCGCGGCGCCCAGGATAATATGGGAATAGGTGGTCTGCCCGGAGAGCATTCGCATGGCGGACCGGTCCCGGATTAGAACGAACCGCCATGGCTGGTTGTTGAGCCCGGACGGAGCCCATATACCGGCGGTGACGATCCTGTGCAGCAGGTCCCGCTCCACCGGCTCATCGGTGAAGTCACGGATGCTGCGCCGTCTGAAAATCGCTTCCTGTACTGGTTGAGTCATATTCCCCGCCCGATGAGACCATCCGATACCGTCTTGTAAAAAAATCCACTTATTTTGTCAACTTCCATTCACGAATGGGACGGGAGAGAGCCTGATCGATATTGCGGCCGGCGGATGATTCTGGTATGAGAGAGGCCGAGGCACATCCATGGAGAAAAACACACCGTCATTGCCGCGGCCGGAGCCGGGAATCAGTCTTGTCGACACCCATTGTCATCTCGACATGGACGCCTATGCCCAGGGTCTGGACGGCGTCATCGACGCGGCGGCCGCCGGCGGGGTCGGCCGGATCATAACCGTCGGCATCGATGTCGACAGCTCCTTTGCGGCGGCGGCCATTGCCGGCCGGTTTGCCAATGTCTGGGCCACGGTCGGGATTCACCCGCATCACGCGGGAGAGGCAGGAGCGGAGGAGATCCGCCGCATCTCCCGCCTGGCGGAAAACCGGGACGCCAAGGTCGTCGCCTATGGAGAAATAGGACTCGATTTTGCCAGAAATTACGCTCCCGGGGAGGTCCAGTTGAAGGCGTTCGAGACACAGCTCCAGGCCGCCCGGGAACTCGGGCTGCCGGTCATCATCCATGACCGGGACGCCCACGCGGAAACCATGGCGGCCCTGAAGAGGAACGCCCCCTACCCGGCCGGCGGCGTCATGCACTGTTTTTCCGGCGACATCCGCCTGGCCCGCAGGGTAATTGACGACCTGGGGTTTTTCATCTCCATCCCCGGCATCGTGACCTTCAAAAAAAGCGATGCCCTGCGGCAGGTCGCGCGCGGCATTTCCCTGGATCATATGCTTCTGGAAACGGACGGCCCGTTCCTTGCCCCGGTCCCGTACCGGGGAAAAGTCAACAAGCCCGAATACCTCATCCATACGGCCAGGAAAATCGCCGAACTGAGAGACATCCCCCTTGACGAGGTTGCCCGGCGCACCACCCGCAATGCCGAAAAACTGTTCGGCCTGGATCATGAGAGCGCATCGCCGTGATCTGCGCCAACCTTGCCGCAGTCAGAAAAAACATCGCCGCGGCGGCCCGGAGGTGCGGCCGCGACCCGGGTGAAATCGAGCTGCTGGCCGTATCCAAACACATGGATGTTGACGCGGTCAGGGAAGCGTGGCGGTGCGGACAGCGCCTCTTCGGCGAAAATTTCGTCCAGGAGGCCAGGGAGAAAATAGCGCGGCTCGACCCCGGCATAACCTGGCATTTCATCGGCCATCTGCAGAGCAACAAAACGGCGGCGGCCGCCCGACTCTTTCATCTGATTGAAACCGTGGACCGCCTGAAGGTCGCCGCGGCACTGGACGGACACGCCCTCCGGCTGGGCCGGGTCCTGGACATCCTGGTCCAGGTCAATACCGGCCTGGAAAAGCAGAAATCAGGCGTGGCCCCTGAAAATGCCGGGCAGTTCCTGAAAGAGTTGTCGTCCCTGCCCAATCTCCGCGTCCGGGGCCTGATGACCGTGCCGCCCTACTCCCCCGATCCCGAACGTTCACGGCCCTTTTTCAAACTGCTGAAGGAGCTTGCCGAGGATCTGCGTGCGCAAAAACTGTTCGCCGACAATGCCCATGTCATCCTGTCCATGGGCATGTCCAACGATTTTGCCGTTGCCGTCGAGGAAGGATCGACGCTGGTCAGGATCGGGACGGCAATTTTCGGTGAACGGACCTGAAAACGAGGAATGTATATGAATATAACCATGATTGGAACGGGGTATGTCGGCCTGGTGACCGGCACCTGTCTTGCCGAGTTCGGCCACCATGTCGCCTGCGTCGACAAGATCACCGAAAAGATCGAACGCCTGCAAAAGGGCCGCGTCCCCATTTACGAACCCGGACTCGAGGCCCTGGTCAATAAGAACGTTGTCGAAGGCAGGCTGCGGTTTACCACCAGCCTTGCGGACTCCGTCCCGGAAGCCGACGCCGTCTTCCTTGCCGTCGGCACCCCGACAAGCAGGAGAGGGGACGGCTACGCCGACCTGACCTACATCTTCGAGGCGTCAAGGGAGATCGCCCGGCACCTCACGGGCTACACGGTCATCATTGACAAGAGCACGGTCCCGGTCGGCACCGCCGCCCAGGTGGAACGGATCGTCAGGGAGGAAAATCCGGAGGCGGATTTTGATGTGGCGTCCAACCCGGAATTCCTCAGGGAGGGGGCGGCCATCAACGATTTCATGCGCCCCGACCGCGTGGTGATCGGCGTGAAAACGGAAAGGGCCGCCGATGTGCTGCATGAAATATACAAACCCCTGTACCTGCTTGACACCCCCATTGTCCGCACGACCATCGAAACCGCCGAACTGATCAAATATGCCGCCAACGCCTTTCTGGCGGTGAAGATCAGCTTCATCAACGAGATCGCCAATGTCTGCGAGGCGGTCGGCGCCGACATCGCGGCCCTGGCCAGGGCCATTGGAATGGACGGCAGAATCGGCGGCAAGTTTCTCCATCCCGGACCGGGGTACGGCGGTTCCTGTTTTCCCAAGGACACCCTGGCGCTGATGCGTATTGTCCAGGAATACGGGGAGTCCCTGCGGATCGTCAGCGCTGCGGTCGAGGTCAACGCCGCCCAGAAGGCGCGGATGGTCAAAAAAATCCGCGATATGCTGGGTGGTTCCGAAGCGGGCAAAACCCTGGCCGTGCTCGGCCTGACCTTTAAACCGGAAACGGACGATATGCGGGAAGCGCCCGCGGTCACCATCCTGCCGGCCCTGCTGGAAAAAGGCGCCCGCATCAGGGCCCACGACCCCAAGGGCATGGAGGAGGCGAGGAAATTCCTTCCGCCGGAGGTGGAGTACGTGACCAATGCCTACGATGCCTGTGAAAACGCCGATGCCGTCATCCTGCTGACGGAGTGGAACCAGTACCGGGCCCTGGACCTGGAGCGAATCGGCGGCCTCCTCAGAAACAGGATATTTATCGATCTGCGGAATGTCTATGAACCGGAAAAACTGAGATCCCTGGGATTTCAGTACACGGGGGTGGGAAGGAAATAACCAGGCAAAGGGCCCATGCCCTGAGCGGCATGCGGCCCTTTGCCCGAAAATGAACGGCTGCGCGGATTACTTTCTGCGCGAAGCGCGCTTGGACGCTTTCAGCGGATTGATCCGCACCTTGACGAGCTTCAGTTCCGGTTTGGCATGGGTGGCAAAATTGCACATTCCCTGCCGCCATTTGGCCGCCGGATTCAGATATGACCTGCAGAACCGGGCGCCCTCCTCCTCGACTATTCTCTCACAGCCTTCACACTGTTCAACAATGGGCTGGAATGACTGTCCTGCATACTTTGATGTCGCACTGGCCTGCATAATGCCAACCTCCTGAAAAAATATCACTTTTCCCTTGAATCAGAAAAAAAACTTCCATACAATACACTAAATTGTTTTCCGGCATGTATTCTACGGGAAGAAAACAGTTTTTATAAATAGAAATTGATCATCTGTCAACCAATATCCCTCGAGCAGTGGACAGCACCGCGCAAAATCATCAGGAGATCCTTTAATGCCCGTTTATAACTGGAAAGGTGTCAACTCCTACGGAGAAAAGCGAAAGGGAAAGATTGAGGCCGTAGATGAAGCCGGAGCCCGGGCCCAGCTCAAACGCATGCGCATCGACGTGCAGTCCTGCAAGGAAGCGCCCAAGGACCTGTTTGAGAACATCGACCTGTTCAAGCCCAAGGTCACCGGCAAGGACCTGGTCATCTTCACCCGCCAGCTCTCCACCATGATCGACGCCGGCCTGCCTCTGGTCCAGTGCCTGCAGATCCTCGGCAAGCAGCAGTCCAACCCGACCTTCAAAAGAGTCATCCTCAACCTGCAGAGCGATGTCGAAACCGGCAACACCCTGGCCGACGCCATGCGCAAGCATCCCAAGGTTTTCGACAATCTCTATTCGAACATGATCGAGGCAGGCGAGGTAGGCGGCATACTGGACACCATCCTGTCCCGGCTGGCGGCCTTCAAGGAAAAAGCCATGGCCCTGCAGAAAAAAATCAAGGGTGCCATGACCTATCCCGCCATCTGCCTCGGCATCTCCCTTGTCATCCTCGTCGTCATCCTGGTCTTTGTCGTTCCGGTGTTCAAGGAAATGTTCGAGGGCTTCGGCTCGGCCCTGCCGACCCCGACCCAGATCGTCGTCAATATGAGCGAGGGGCTGCAAAACTATTTCATCTACCTGCTCATCCTGACCGGCCTGCTCGTGTTCGCTGTCAAGAAGATCTACTCCACGGAAAGGGGCCGCCTGAAAATGGACGCCATGTTTCTCAAGTCCCCGGTTGTCGGCGACCTGATCCGCAAGGTGTCGGTGGCCAAATTCACCCGCACCCTGGGCACCATGCTGCAGAGCGGCGTCCCCATCCTTGATTCCCTGCATGTCACGGCCAAGACGGCCGGCAATAAGGTGATCGAACGGGCCGTCTTCCGGGTGGCCGACGCCGTTGCCGAGGGCCGGGCCATTGTCGAGCCCCTGGAGGAGACCGGCGTTTTTCCCAACATGGTCATCCAGATGATCAACGTCGGCGAATCGGTCGGCGCCCTCGATACCATGCTGGAAAAAATCGCCGATTTCTATGACGAGGAAGTGGACCAGGCGGTGGAAAATCTCACCGCCATGATCGAACCGTTCATGATGGTCTTCCTGGGGGGCATGATCGGCGGCCTGGTCGTAGCCATGTACCTGCCGATTTTCAAAATCGCCACCCTTGTCTAACAGGAACGGCGGAAATATCCACACCAACCCTTTCAACAGAGGAAAATTCTCATGGGCGAAATCATTGATGTCATTGCCAGGGAAATCATCGATTCCCGCGGCAATCCCACGGTCGAGGTCGAGGTGTTTCTTGAAACCGGAGCTGTCGGCAGGGCCGCGATCCCCTCCGGTGCATCGACCGGTACGCGGGAAGCCCTGGAGCTGCGTGACACCCGCCGGAAGAGATACGGCGGCAAGGGCGTGCTCCAGGCGGTGAAAAATGTCAATGAGATCATCGCTCCCAAGCTTCTCGGCCTTGAATCCTCCCAACAGGTTCTCATCGACCTGGCCATGCTCCAGATGGACAACACCGCCAATAAAAAGAAGCTCGGCGCCAATGCCATCCTGGGGGTTTCCCTGGCCGTGGCCGCCGCGACCGCCAGTGAACTGGAACTGCCGCTGTACAACTATATCGGCGGGGTCAACGCCAAGGTCCTGCCCGTACCCATGATGAACATCCTCAACGGCGGCGCCCACGCGGACAACAATGTCGATATCCAGGAATTCATGATTCTTCCCGCCGGTGCCCCGTCATTTTCCGAGGCCCTGCGCATGGGGATCGAAACCTACCACGCCCTGAAGAGCGTCCTCAAGAAAAAGGGTCAGCAGACCGCGGTGGGCGATGAAGGCGGCTTTGCCCCCAATCTGCGCTCCAACGAAGAGGCCATGGAGTCCATTCTCGAAGGAATCACCACGGCCGGATTCAAACCGGGCAAGGATATCTTCATCGGCATCGATGCCGCCGCCAGCGAATTCTATTCGGCCAAAGAAAAAAAATATGTGCTGAGCGCCGAGAAAAAACCCGCCAAGTCGGCCGGGGAACTGATCGAGTTCTACGCCTCCTGGGTCAGAAAATATCCCCTCGTCTCCATTGAGGACGGACTCGATGAGTCCGACTGGGAAGGATGGAAAATGCTGACCGATAAGCTGGGCTCCTCGATTCAGCTGGTGGGGGATGATATATTTGTCACCAACACCTCCATCCTGCAAAAGGGCATCAAGGCGGGGATCGCCAATTCCATCCTGGTCAAGCTGAACCAGATAGGATCACTCACCGAAACCGTGGATGCCGTGGATATGGCCCACCGTGCCGGGTATACGGCCGTTATCTCCCACCGGTCGGGGGAAACCGAGGATGTCACCATCGCTGATTTGGCCGTCGCCCTGAACACGGGGCAGATCAAGACCGGGGCCCCCTGCCGCACCGACCGGGTGGCGAAGTACAATCAGCTGCTGCGCATCGAGGAAGAGTTGGGGGTCGGAGCCCGCTACGCCGGCAAAGGGGCCTTCCGTTTTCTTTAAGTCTAAGTATTGACAAATACTGAAAAAATATAATATATTTATAATAACTTCAGGAAAAAACGGCACACATTCATCAAATGGAGGTTCATGGGCCATGACCTTGACCAAAGCCGATCTTGTGCAGCAGGTGTATAAAACTCATCCGTCGATGACCAAAGCGCAGGCTACCAACGCGGTTGAAGCTTTCCTCTCCATTTCAAAGACCGCCCTCATCAGCGGCAACGATCTCCTGCTCAGCGGTTTCGGCAAATTCAACGTCAAAAACAAGAAATCACGGCGGGGGAGAAACCCGCAAACCGGGGATGAACTCACCCTCGAATCGAGAAGGGTGGTGACCTTCAAGCCCTCGGGAATACTCCGCGCCAAGATCAACAAGCACTGATTTTTTCCGCCGGAGGAATTTTTCCCTGGGCGTCACTTTCGTGACGCCCGTTTTTTTTGTATTCTTCCGCCTCTCCGTTGAATGAAATACACATGGCAGCAGGAAAATGAAGACAACCCCGGCTATTCGACCCATCAATATTTCATCGATTGATCGGCATGATGCCGCCTATCTGCTCTCTCCCGGACAGGAATATCCGGACGCTGCTCTCCGGGAAAGCGTCCGGCGATACGGCATCCTTTTTCCGCCGCTCCTCCTTGAGAGAGATCGGGACCGTTTTGTCATCCTTTCCGGCAGGAAAAGGATCCAGGCCGCCCTGGAGGCCGGCGGTTCCGACTCCATCCCGTGCCTGGTGATTCCGGGAAACTCTCCCCCTCTCTTCGTCTATACCGTCCTGCTCGAACATGCCATGATCGGTGGCAGTCTCTCCCCGGCCCAGCAGGTCGCCTTTTTTTCCGGCCTGCTGCGCGACTGCCCCCTTGAGGACGGGCTGCCCCTGTTCGCAAAGCTCGGGCACCCCCCCCACAGACACAGACTTATTGAGCTGCTCTCCCTGCGCGATCTTGCCCCGGCCGCCATGACCGCCCTCCACCAGGGCATCCTCTCTCTCGGCAACGCCCGGAAAATTATAACAATGGCGCCCGGCGATCAGACCACGCTGGTCGGCCTCATCACCCGACTGCGCCTGGGCGGTTCCCGGCAGCAGAAACTCATCGAGCTCTGCATTGAATTGATCATGCGCAGGAATGAGGACCTGCAAACCGTCCTCCAGCCGTTCCTCTCCGGACAGGAAGCCGGCCAGCCGGAAAATGTCCCCCAGCAGGCCGCCGCCCTGCTCAAATGGCTGCATAACGAGGCTTTTCCGCGCTCAAGCACCGCCGAGCAGCAATTCGACAGGTTTGCACACCAACTGGAACTGCCCGCCAATATCCGGATCCTGCACACCCCGGCCTTCGAGGACGAGACCGTCACGCTCTGCCTCGATTTTCCCGATCGGAGCGCCCTGCGGGAAGCATGGGAACGGATCAGAAAGCTCGTATAGCGCCCCATCCCATGCCGCGTCCGCCCCTGCCCCGTCCTTCCCGGTTTCTCCTGTTGCTTATCGGCGTGGGAAGAAGTATACTTTCGGCCGTTTGAATTCATCGGCCGCCAATAACCGTTCATCCTTACGCAAAGGAGTGAATTATGAAAAAAATCGTGGCGCTCTGCACCCTGCTGCTTGCCGCCCTGCCACTGTCTTCCCCCGTCCTGGGGGCTGCTCCCGGCTCACCCGATACGTCGGTCAAAGCCACCTGGAAGCTCGATGCCAAGCCCCTGGATTTTGTCCATTCCCTGGATAACAAAAAAGTGTTCATCCTCGGCGATGACGCCAAGGTGCATATTTACACCGCCGAAGGCGCCAAACAGGGAGTCATAGACGTCGACAAGGGCGTCACCTCCATCGATATCGCTCCCCGGGGCGAGATGCTCTACCTGATCAATGCGGGGGACAATTCCTTTACCAGCCTCTCCGTCAGCTTTACGGCGGAAATCGATGTGACCGACGCGCCGTTCCTCGGCAAGGAAAATGCCCCGGTGGTCCTGGCGGTATTCTCGGATTTCCAATGACCCTACTGCGGCAAGGTCCAGCCGCTGCTCGAGCAGTTGCTCGAAAACAATCCCGAATCCGTCAAGATCGCCTTCAAAAATCTGCCGCTCACCAACATTCACAACATGGCCGAGCAGGCGGCCCTGGCCGGGCTCGCCGCCCACAACCAGGGAAAGTTCTGGCAGATGCATGACGCCCTGTTTGCCATGAACAACAACATCAGCAACGAAAAAATCCTTGCCGCCGCAAAAGAAATCGGCCTCGACATGGACATTTTCAGCCGCGACCTCAACAGTGACGCCACCAAACAGAGACTGCTGCGGGATGTGGCCAATGCCCGCCAGGCGGAAGTCAGCGGCACCCCTACCCTGTTCATCAACGGCAGGCGGGTGACCGACCGCGACCCCGGGGCCCTGCAGCGGATGATCAACGAGGAGCTGGCCAAGGCCGGCAAGGAGGCGGCAAACTGAATTGAAAACGTCGGCCTCCCTGTCCAAACAGGTTTCCAGCGAACTGCATTTCCCCGACAATGCCGCGGCGCAAATCCTCTTCGGCGACCTGAACAGGAACCTGCGGACCGTGGAGCTTGCCACGGGCGTGACCATCAACGCCCGCGGCAACACCCTGCAGATATCCGGCCCCAACCACGCGGTTGCGATTGTTGCCCGGCTTTTTGAGCAGTTGGACCAGCTCATCCGCAAAGGCTATCCCATCTTTACCCAGGATATCGCCTTCGGCCTGAAGATTCTGGAATCCTCACCCGGGGCCAAGCTGGAGAACATTTTCCTCGACAAGGTCTATATCACCTCGCGCAACCGGGTCATTTCCCCCAAGAGCGTCAACCAGAAAAACTATATCGACGCCATCCGCGGGCATGATATCGTCTTCGGCATCGGCCCGGCAGGCACCGGCAAAACGTACCTTGCCGTCGCCATGGCCGTTTCGGCCCTGGCCGCTGAACGGGTCCGCTCCATAATTCTCACCCGGCCGGCGGTCGAGGCCGGTGAAAAGCTCGGGTTCCTGCCGGGCGACATGGCCCAGAAGGTGGACCCCTATCTTCGGCCGCTGACAGACGCCCTGAACGACATGCTCGGCCAGGAGCGTTCGCAGGAACTCGTCGAGCGGGGGATCATCGAGATCGCCCCCCTCGCCTTCATGCGGGGCCGAACGCTGAACAATGCCTTCATTATCCTGGACGAGGCCCAGAATACGACCCGGGAACAGATGAAAATGTTCCTGACCAGGATCGGCTTCGACTCCCGGGCGGTGGTGACGGGCGACGTGACCCAGATCGACCTGCCGGGCTCCGCCCAGTCCGGCCTCATCGATGCCCAGAGGCTGCTCGGCGCCATCAAGGGCATTCACTTCAGCTATTTTGCCAAGTCCGACGTGGTGCGCCACCCCCTGGTGCAGGAAATCATCGAGGCCTACGAAAAGCAGCCTGGCAAACGGGACAGGACGAAACCCGCCCGCACCTGAGCACCAGCCATGCCCCTGCACTTCGAATACCACGTTCCGGTCCGTGAGTCAGGCATCGATCCCGTCCTGCTCGAAAACAGGGGAGTGCGGCTGCTGAAGCTGCTCGGGATCACCAGCCACGTCAGCATCGTTTTCATGGACGACAGGGAAATGGCGTCCTTCAACCTGCGGTACCGAAAGCGCAAAGCAGCGACCAACGTCCTGTCCTTTCCCGCCGATCCGCGCGGGGTAGGCATTCCGCCCGAACTGGCGCCCGATGACCTGGGCGATATCCTGGTGTCCGTTGAGACAGCGGCAAGGGAGGCCCGCCGGGAGGGGAAGCCCTTGAACGACCGGCTCACCGAACTGGTCATCCACGGACTGTGCCACCTGCTTGGTCACGACCATGAGCGGTCCGAAGAGGAAGCCCGGCGGATATGGCTGATGGAGCAGGACCTTTTTCGTCAAGTTCAATTTTCCGGGAGGCACACCATGCTCCACCTTGCAGTCAATGTCGACCACGTGGCAACCGTCCGCCAGGCCCGCGGCACCAGCGAACCGGACCCCGTCATCGCCGCTTCCATCTGCGAGCTGGCCGGGGCGGCCGGCATAGTCGTCCACCTGCGCGAAGACCGCCGCCATATCCAGGATCGCGATGTCGAAATCCTGCGCCGGACGGTCAAGACCAAGCTGAACCTGGAAATGGCGGCAACCAGGGAAATGGTGGATATCGCCCTGCGGATCCGGCCCGACATGGTCACCCTTGTCCCCGAAAAGCGCCGGGAACTGACCACCGAGGGCGGGCTGAACGTCACCGGCGGCCGCAAAAAGATCGGCGGGGTTGTCGAACAGTTGAACGGCGGGAAAATTCCCGTCAGCCTGTTCGTCGACCCCGACGCGCAGCAGATCAAAGCCGCCGGCGAAATCGGCGCGACCTTTGTCGAGCTGCATACCGGCCGCTATTGCGATGCCCCGACCCGGGACGAGCAGGAACGGGAATTCGACCTGATCCGCCGGTCGGCCGCCGATGCCAGGGCCGCCGGGCTGCGGGTCAATGCCGGCCATGGGCTTGATTACCGGAACACCCCGAGGATAGCTGCCCTGGATGCCATCGAAGAGCTGAGCATCGGCCACGCCATCATCAGCCGGGCCGTATACGTCGGCCTCGACCAGGCCGTGCGGGAAATGCTGGCCCTCATCAGGCCTCCTTTTGCAGGGACCTGAACCGCGGGCCAACTGAGGCGAAGCCCGCAATCCCCATCCCCCGGCCGATTGACAAAAAACCGGCCGGCGGGTACATTGCCGCTCAATTCCATTGCCCGGGTGGCGGAACTGGTAGACGCAAGGGACTTAAAATCCCTCGGGTGTTTCACCTGTGCGGGTTCGATTCCCGCCCCGGGCACCAGGAAAAAAAGGGTTGCAGCATTATGGCTGCTTCCCCTTTTTCTTTTGTGTTTGTTCCTTCTGTATTATTCGTGGGTAATCATGTCAGAAAATTCCACGCGAGGAGTCAACCAAATTTCCGTTACAACACTCGCCGAGGAGCTTGACTCAAGAATATCTTTTATTTTTTTGAGATTGATGCTGGCAACGCACACATCAGCCGCACGAGGCACGGGCGTCGGCTGAATGCGGTTGGGCGGCAACCTCATTCGGGTATATCCGCCCGACGATGAGTCCGTAAATGCAGAATTCCACGAACCCGAATGCAAACCACATTAATGCGAGCGATGCCGGGAGCGGATATAGAAGATACTGGTTCGCATCAACAAGGAGCCCGGCAAGCAGACCAAAAAATACACCGTGGCGAAGGCCCGCCCGCACTCCGCGGTGTGGCCACTGAAGGAAACTCACTAAGAACAGGGCGGAAATACCCACCGTAATTCCCAGGCCAAGCACCATGCTGCGCTCTTGTGGCGGTCGTCCGAACGCAACGATGGCCAGGTCAGCTTCTCGAAGAAAGAAAAGGTGCACTAGCCCATTCCAAAGTAACGCGAAGACGACAATGCTCGCGATGGCTAAAAGTTGACGTTTGAATGCCATGCCGACCCCTGCAATGCTTTTCTTATGTTTATCTGTATCCGTGAATTGTTATCAGGGACGCCGGTTGGGCTTGGCTCGAAAAGCCCAACGCAATCTTCCGTCAGGAGAAAACACATCACCGCCGGAGGCGATCACGGAATGGTCTCCATCGCCGCAAACCTCGGCTCGTGCAGCGGCAGCAGGATATCCGCCATCTTCTTCACCTGCAGCAGAATGTCATACGCTGCATACACGTTCACGTGGGTGCCCGGAGGAATGACATCCATCTCCATGGCCCGTATTTCCCTGGGCGGATTGAGGTTCTCATCGATGACGCAAAAACCCGTAATGGCCGCCCGGCCGGAGGGGGTCTCGACCAGTATGGTCATGCCTCCCTCGGTATGGGCGGGAGTATGCACCATGCGAATGCCGGGCAGGATTTCCGTATCCTTCGACAAACTTCTCACCTGGCCGTTTTTTTCCACGTCCTCGATGTAATCAGCCAGGTAGCGAAAATCCAGCGGATGGGGGTCGTGAATCCGGGCCAGCTCCTTTTCATGGACATAAATCTCGGCGTTTTCGCATTTGTAATCGTTTTCGCAGTGATCGTTGTGCAGGTGGGTATGAAGGACAACGTCGATATCACGCGGCGCCAGGCCCCTGCGGGCCAATCCCTGCTCAAAAGTATAAATTTTCCCGCCGATCGACTCTTCCCTGCTCCCGGACTGGATGGGGCTTAGCTCGCCGGTGTCCACCAGGATCTTCCGGTCCCCGCCCTCCAGATACCAGCAGTAAATGGGAATCGTATAAGTGACCCCGGCCCCGTACTGGTAGGTCATCATGGTTTTATCAAACACCTTGGTGCCCATGACAATGGGATGAATGATGTATTCGGCCATTATCGATTCTCCGTGGAAGAATTGTCATCAACCGGGCAGAACGGGAATGACAAAGCGGTGCGGGCGGCATTCCCGCACCCGTCCCTGCACCATCCGGGAAGAGCCGGGGTCACTCGGATCTACGGCGAAGTGGAGTTGAAGACGTCGTAATGATACGAGCCGCCGGTAGCGGTGGCGGTCACATCGGTCATGACCGGCGATGAGCCGTATTCGTTGTAAACCCCGTAGTTGAACCGTGCGCCGGAGGCGGTGGCGGCGACATTCTGAATAACCGGCGAAACACCGTTGTTATAAATGGCGATGGCAACCCCGCTGCCGCCGGTGTTCCGCACGGTCAGATCCCGCAGGGTCGCGTTGTCCGCGCCGGTGACAACGGCCGAGGCGCCGTCATAGGAAAACGTGCTGATGGCCCCGCTCAGGATGGTCGTTTCACTTCCCGAGCCGGAGATGGTGACAAAGGGCTTCATGATCAGAGTCCGGGTCAGGGTATACTCGCCGGAACCGATCATCACCAGGTAAGGATTGTCGGCGCCGGCATCGGTTATGGAATCAACCGCGGCAACGGGATCGTCGAAATCCCCGCCTTCGGGAGCGACGGTGACAATACGCACCAGTTCCTTCTTGACCGCGTCGAGCGGCGCAAGAACAGCCCTTTCCGCAGCAACCGGCAGGGAGACAAGAAACAGAATGGACATCGGAAACGCCATGCATATCATGAACTTTTTCATGTTCCCCCCCTGCGAAAGAACCGGACTGGCATCAGCCCCGGCTCGCACGAAGCCACGGTTGGATTCACCTGCCCATGCCGTCCGTCCTGATTGCTTATATACTTATTTATACAACTTTATGAAAAAGGGATCAAATGTGCGGGAAATTGTGCCCGGCTCAAAAAACCTGAGGAGGGCGGGGCCGGTTGTGAAATATTTCTGGTTCGGACCGGCGGGAGACCGGCACGTTCCGGCCCGGCTTACTTTTTCAGGCAGTCCCGCATCGGTTCGCTCTCGATCTCGTGCACGCGGTCGGAGCGGATCTTCACCTTGGCGCAGCCGCCGACCACCAGCGGCCCGTCCGATTCGTCAAACTCCGTCCCGGCATCAGAGGTGACAACACGGCCGCCGATCACCCATTGACCCTGAAACCCGTTCGCCGGGCGCTCCTCGACAATGCCGTAGAACTCCGAGCGGTTCCGCCCGTCATCGCGCTTGGCCGACACCAGGCCCGGCAGGACAAACAGCGACAGGACAAAGGTAACCGCCAGGGTCACCATGATTATTTTACCGAGCCACAATGAACGCATTGAACAGCACATTTTTTCCTCCTCATGAAAAATAGATCAACGGATGAATGTCGGAAACGTTTTTGCACTCCGAAGTTAGGTCGTTCATTTTAGAATAAACCCGCCCTGCAAAAGGTCAACCGGAACAGATTCGATACAGGGCAACGGACACCGGTCACGAAGCTCTCACGGCGGGTCGCCGGCATTCTTTTTTTGCGTCGGAACCGGAATTACGCTATAGATAGAAGAGAATCGTCCCGCGCCTGGTGGCGACAACTGATCTGTCATGGAACGGAGAGCCGCAATGAAAAGCATCAAACGGTTGGGTCTTGCCTGTGTCCTGGTCATGGCCTGTTCTTCCCTGCATGCCGATGAATGCATCGAGGGCAACTGCGTGGGCGGAGTCGGCGTGAAGGTCTTCGCCGACGGCGGCAGGTACGAGGGCGAATTCCGGGCCGGCCGCAAGAACGGAACCGGGACCTACACCTTCCCCGACGGCACCGTCTACGAGGGAGAGTTCTTCGACGGCGAACGGCACGGACTGGGTACGGAAACTTCCCCCGACGGCGGCAGATACGTCGGCGGCTTTGAGAATGGACAACGGAGCGGCCAGGGGACGTTGACCCTGCCCGACGGTCAGGAATATAGCGGCGATTTCCTCAACGGCCGGCCCAACGGCCGGGGAACCGCGAAATTCGCCAACGGCGACCTGTATGTCGGAGAGTTCGTCGACAACAAGTTCAACGGCCAGGGCACCTACACCTTCGCCGACTCCAGTCAATACACCGGCCAGTGGCAGGACGGCGTCCGCAGCGGGCAGGGAACCATGACCTACCCCGACGGGGAGAGCTACACCGGCGAGTTCAGGGACGGCATGTTTGCCGGGCAGGGAACCTACAGGTTCAGGGACGGAGCCGAATATACCGGAGAATGGGCTGAAGGAAAAAGGCACGGCGCCGGGGTGATGATCAACGCCGACGGCCGGAAATACACCGGCGGATGGCTCAACGATGAAAAATCCGGCCAGGGCACGGAAACATTTCCCGACGGGCGCCGGTATACCGGTGATTTCGCCAATGGTCGGATGCACGGTCAGGGGACCATGATCTTTGGCGACGGCAAAAAATACACCGGCGAATTCAACGAAGACCGCATCCACGGACAGGGAACCCTGACCATGCCCGACGGCTCCCGGTTGAGCGGCCGATTCGACAACGGGACCTACATGCCATGAGCCGGCCATTTTCCCGGTTCGGCGCGGGAAAGACCGCCGGCCTGATCATCATTGCCTCGCTCCTGTTCCTCCTCGCCGCCTGCAGCAGGGTGACGCAGGAGAACTACCGCAGGCTCCAGGTGGGCATGGAATACTCCGAGGTGACCGCGGTACTGGGGAAGCCTTCCCGCTGCGACTCCGTCCTGACGGCAAAAACCTGCGACTGGGGCAAAAAAGACCGGATGATCACCGTCCGCTTTGTCGGAGACAAGGCCGTCTTCTTCTCCAGCAGGGGAATATGACCTGTCCGGCAGCCTGGTTCCTGCCAGGAAGCGGAACACTTGACCTTGAACATTTCTGAATGTGATTACCACCAATCTTCAGTAAATGTATTGTTGGTGTTAGAAAAAATGTTGTCATTTCGAACGAATGTGAGAAATCTCCTTGCTCCGAGGACGTGAGATTTCTCCCTGCGGTCGAAATACACACGAAACCAACCACTGCGAACCATGGCAATTTCACTGCTGAAGATGAGTGGTAATCAAATTTCTGAATTGCCGGCACAACTCTGTTGTGCCGCACAATGAATCATGAGGGTACTCTATCATGAACTCGGTTTTTCCCTATACGGCCCGCGACCTCTATGACTGGCTGACCGCCGGCGAGGACGTGGTGGTCGTCGATGTGCGCAATGAGAAGGAATTCGCCCGCTTCAAAGTCGAAGGCCCGCGCCCCTTTCCCCTGCTCAACATCCCCTATTTCGATTTCATGGAAATGGAGCGGGAAAGCGTCGCCCGCCTGCCCCGGGGCAAAAGGCTCCGGTTCATCTGCGCCACCGAGGCGTCGGCAAAGTACGTGGCTGAAATAGCCGGGAAGCATGGATTCAACGATGCCGGCTACCTGACCGGCGGCATCAGCAGCTGGGGCAATCTCCTGGTGCCCCGGCGCGTCGCCGCCGCTGCCGGGTATGAGCTGTACCAGTTCATCCGGCCCGGCAAGGCGTCCTGCAGCTACGGCCTGGTTGCCGGGGAAGAGATGATGCTTTTTGATCCGTCCCGCAACGTCGAATTTTACCTTGATTTCGCCGACAGGAAAAACGCTCGCATCGTCAAGAGCTTTGAAACCCACCTCCAGGCCGATTATATCGCCGGCAGCCGGATGATCGCCGAACGAGCCGGGGCGGAATTCCTGGCCAACGAGGCCGACTTCCAGGGGGCGAAAATTGCCTATACCCCGCTGCGGGACGGCCGGCGGTATGGTTTCTCGGCCGGCGGGCCGGCAATCCGGGCCCTGTTCACCCCCGGCCATACCCCGGGCAGCACCTCATACTGCATCGATGACACCTTCATGCTCAGCGGCGACACCGTGTTCATCCGTTCCATCGGCCGCCCCGACCTGGGAGGCCGGGCCGAGGAATGGTCAAAACTCCTGTTTGCGACCATGCAGGCGGTCCGGCGGATGGACCCGAACCTCGTTGTCCTGCCCGGCCACTTCATCGCCTGGGACGAGGCCGACAGCGAACTCGTCTTCCGTTGCCCCCTCGGGGAGGCGATCCGGCGCAACGAATCCATTTATGCCATGGACACCGTTGACCGGTTCATCGACTTCATCAAAGCCAACATTCGTCCCCAGCCGGAGGAATACGCCCGCATCAGGCGGATAAACGCCAACCTCGAGCAGGCCGACGAGGAAGAGCAGGAGATCCTCGATATCGGCAAGAACGAATGCGCCGCCTCTGCCTACGCCAGGCTGCAGACCGCCTGAAAGGGAAGCGCGGCATGCGGGAAATCATCGAGATCGCCACCGACCGCCGCGAGACCCTGGTCGACATAACCAGCCGGGTCGAGGACGCCGTGCGCCGCAGCGGCATCGCCGACGGCCTGGTTTCGATCTATGCCCAGGGGGCGACCGGGGCGATCATGATCCAGGAGAACTGGGATGAATCGGTGCAGACGGACGTCATCAACCTGCTGCGCGGCATGATTCCCCGGGGCGTCTGGCTGCATGACCGTCAGGACGGCAACGGTGACGCCCATCTCAAGGCCGGGCTCATCGGCCCCTCGGAAACGGTGCCGGTAATCGGCTCCCGGCTCGGCCTGTCGCGCTGGCAGAATATCTTCTTTTGTGAATTTGACGGGCCGCGGGACAAAAGGACCATCGTATGCACTGTGCTCGACGCTGCCTGAAGCCCATCGCAGTCCTTGTCCTGCTGGCCGCCTCCTTCCTGGCGGCCCACGCCGCCCCTGCCCGGGAAGACCCCTCTCCGGCCGACAAGCTGCAGACCGTTCTGAAAAATTCCATCCCCCGGTTGGAAGAGGAACTGGCCGGCCAGGGCTTCCGGCTGGGACTGCCCGTTTTTATCCGCATCTTCAAACTGCCGGGAAAACTCGAGATATGGCTGGCGGATAACGGCCCCTACCGTCTTTTCAAGACCTATCCGATCTGCAGCTATTCCGGCTACCTCGGTCCGAAGCTGCGGGAAGGCGACTGGCAGAGCCCGGAGGGTTTTTACAGCGTGACCGCGGAGCGGATGAACCCCCGGAGCAGTTACCATCTTTCCTTCAACATCGGCTATCCCAACGAATATGACCGCGGCCTTGGCCGCGACGGGGGCAATATCATGGTGCACGGCGATTGCGCCTCCATGGGCTGTTTTGCCATGAACGACGGCCGGATCGAGGAAATTTACACCCTTGTGCTCGCCGCCCTGGCCGCCGGCCAGGAACCCGTCCCGGTCCATGTTTTTCCCTTCCCCCTGACCGACGCGAACCTGGACAAGTTCAGATACTCCCCGTGGCTGGGCTTCTGGAAAAACCTCAAGGAAGGATTTGATGTCTTTGAGCGGACCGGCCGGGTGCCGGAAATAGGGATTGTCGACGGCAGATACGCCGTCATCGGCACCCTCGGGCTGGCCATGTCCGGGGAGTCCCGATAGATTTTACTTCTTCTCCCGCAGTCCTTCGAGGTCTTCGAGATAAATGGTGCGGCCGTCCACCCGGATCAGGCCTTCCTCGGTCATGCGGGCAAAGATCCGGGAAAGGGTCTCCGGGATGGTTCCCAGCAGACTGGCCAGCTGACCCTTGGGGATGTCCAGGGTCACCCGGGCCGTCGATCCCTGTTCCTCGGCAAGATAGAGAAGATAGTCGGCCAGCCGTCCCGGGACTTCCTTGAGGGACAGACTTTCGATCTTGGCGGCGAAACGGCGGAGCCGCAGCGACAGCATGGCCAGAATGTTCAGGGCCAGGGAGGGATTGGCCGCCACCAGGTCGACAAACTGCTGCCGGGGAAAAAAAAGCAGCCGGGACCTGACCAGGGCCATGGCATTGGCGGGAAAGGGCTTCCCGTGGAACACCGGGACCTCCCCGATGGGCTCGCCCGGTCCGAAAATATGCAAAATATGCTCCTTGCCGTCCAGGGACATCTTGTAAATCTTCACCTGTCCGTCAACCACCATGTAGAAGCCTTTGCCCTCTTCGCCCTCGAAAAAAATCTGCTCACCCCGTTCATATGTTTTGGAGACGGCAATGGCCGCCACCTTGTCCAGTTGTTCCTCGGGAAGCTCCGAAAAAAGAAGGCTCTCGGCGATTATTTTTTTCCTGTTTTCCATTTTTTTTAAAAAAATATCGGGTATTGATTTAGGTCAAGGGAAAGAGGCGCGCATCGGCTACACTGTCATCATAATGAAGTTTATGATTCATGGCGACTTAATTTATCAATAGAAATGGAATGAAAAGGAGAAACACGATGTTTTGTAATCAATGCGAACAGACAGTCAAAGGGATCGGATGCGAAAAAATCGGCGTCTGCGGCAAGAATTCCGAGGTCTCGGACCTCCAGGACCTGCTCATCCATGCTGTGCAGGGTTTGGCCCTGTACGCGGCCGAGGGGAGAAAGCTCGGCATCGTTGACGGGGAAACGGATCATTTCACCATGGAGGCGGTCTTTTCCACCCTGACCAACGTGGATTTTGACCCGGCCCGTTTCCAGGAACTGATCAACAGGGCGGTGGAACTGCGCGAGGCAATGAAGGCCAGGGTCGCCGCCGCCGGCGGCAAAACCGATTTCGCCGAAGCCGCCGCCGCTTTTACCCCGGCGCCGACCGTTGACGGACTGGCGGCTCAGGGCGCCGCCCTCGACTTCATCCGCTCCCTGGACGAGGACGAGAATATCCGCTCCCTGAAGCAGACCCTGCTTTACGGGCTGAAGGGCATCGCCGCCTATGCCGACCACGCCTGGATCCTCGGCCAGAGGGACGACGCCATTGCCGGGTTCATGTACGACGCTCTGAATGCCCTGATGGCCAAGGGGCTGACCGTTGACCAGTGCGTGGCCGCGGCCATGAAAGCCGGGGAGATCAACCTCCGGACCATGGAGCTGCTCGATGCCGGCAACACGGGCACCTACGGCCACCCGGTTCCCACCCGGGTGCCGCTTGGGGCCAAAAAGGGCAAGTGCATCCTGATCAGCGGCCATGACCTGAAGGACCTGCAGCTCCTGCTGGAACAGACTAAGGGCAAGGGGATCAACATCTACACCCACGGGGAGATGCTGCCGGCCCACGCCTACCCTGAATTGAAGAAGCACGACCATTTTTACGGCCACTTCGGGACTGCCTGGCAGAACCAGCACAAGGAGTTCCCCGAGTTCCCCGGTCCGGTCCTGTTCACCACCAACTGCATCCAGAAGCCGCAGAAGTCCTACCAGGACCGGATCTTTACCAACGGCCTGGTGGGATGGCCGGGCTGCACCCATATCCGCAACAAGGATTACACCCCGGTCATTGACAAGGCCCTGGCCATGGAAGGGTTCACCGCGGACACCGAAAAGGGAGCCGTCATGGTCGGATTCGGCCGCAATACGGTCCTGGGCGTTGCCGACAAGGTCATCGAGGGCGTCAAGTCCAAGGCCATCCGCCATTTCTTCCTGGTGGGCGGCTGCGACGGCGCCAAGCCCGGCCGCGACTACTACACCAAATTCGTGGAGCAGGTGCCGAAGGATTGCGTGGTCCTGACCCTGGCCTGCGGCAAGTTCAGGTTCTTTGACAAGGACCTGGGGGACATCGGCGGCATCCCGCGCCTGCTCGATGTCGGCCAGTGCAACGACGCCTACTCGGCGATCAAGATCGCCTCGGCCCTGGCCGATGCCTTTGAATGCGGGGTCAACGACCTGCCCCTGTCCATGATCCTTTCCTGGTACGAACAGAAGGCGGTCGCCATTCTGCTCACCCTGCTCTACCTGGGGATCAAGGATATCCGGCTCGGACCGTCCCTGCCGGCCTTCATTACCCCGGCAGTGCTCCAGGTGCTGGTGGACAACTTTGCCATCAAACCGGTGGCGGAAACCCCGGAGGAGGACCTGGCCGCCATTTTGGGCTGATGACGATCATATCCCCCTGCGGCGGCCGGGCGACAATGGCCGGCCGCCGCTCCCCCTTAAGGATATGTGCTGCCTTAAATGACCAGGCATCCCGGAGAGAGTGGCGGAGGAGGAAAAATGTCGTATATTTTCCCTATGCAGGCATGCCGGCCCGAAGGCTCCGGATTCATGGAATAACGGTATCGGACCGGTCGAAAGTGAAACTGCACCACGCTGAGTGAGGAACGCCATGCAATGCCCAGGTCAGGACAGCCGGTACTGGAGCGGTGACGATGTGTTCGAGACCGAGTGCCCCCGGTGCGGACACAGTGTCGAATTCTTCAAGGACGACAGCCGGAGAAAATGCCGCAATTGCGGCCATCAGGTACTCAACCCCAGGATCGACTACGGCTGCGCCACCTATTGCCCCTATGCGGAGCAGTGCCTCGGCTCCCTGCCCCCCGAACTCCTGACGGGCCGGGACGATCTGTTCAAGGACAAGGTAGCCCTGGCCATGCGCCGCTATTTCGGCGCCGACGAAAGGAGAATCAGGCACGCCGAGGACGTTGCCCGTTACGCCTTGGAAATCGGCAGACTGGAAAAGGGCGACATGGCGGTGATCATGGCGTCGGCCTACCTGCACGATATCGGCATCAAGGAGGCGGAGCGCAAGTTCCGGTCCACCGCCGCCAGGTACCAGCACGCGGAAGGCCCTCCCATCGCCCGGGATCTGCTTGAGGGCCTGGGGGCGGAAAGCGGCCTCATTGACGAGGTATGCGACATAATCGGCCATCACCATGCCCCGCGCGAGGCCGAAACAACCAATTTCAAGGTTCTCTATGACGCCGATCTCATCGTCAACCTGGAGGAAAAATACCGGGAGGCCCCGCCCGCGGCTGAAAAGCTGGAAAAAGTCCTGACCGGTTCATTTCTCACCGACGCAGGCCGCCGGACGGCCGGAAGCGTCCTGGTGAAACTGGTCGGGAAATAAAGCCGGCCGGCAAAGTTCCCCCGGCCCGGAACGAATCATACCAATCAGCAGACAGGAAAAAACATGATGACAACACTGCGTAAAATAATTGAAATAGACGACGAATTGTGCACGGGCTGCGGGGAATGCGTTCCCGACTGTGCCGAAGGTTCGCTGGAAATCATAGACGGCAAGGCCCGCCTGGTGGCGGATAAACTCTGCGACGGCCTGGGCGCCTGCCTGAAATCATGTCCCACCGGCGCGCTCAGGATCGTTGAGCGGGAAGCCGAAGAATTCGACGAGGACGCCGTTAAGGACTTCCTCGCGGCAAAGGAGAACAGGAGCCCCGCCCCGGCGGGAGGATGCCCCTCGGCCCAGCTCCGCGTTTTTCCCCCGTCTCCCTGCGAGGCCGCGAACAGGCCCGGCACCCAGGCGGATTCGGCCCTGTCCCACTGGCCGGTCCAGATCAGGCTCATCCCCCCGACGGCGCAATTCCTTGAACAAGGCGACATCCTGGTCGCGGCCGACTGCACCCCGGCTGCGTATCCGGACATGCACCGCGACTTTATCCGGGGCAGGGTGATTATGATGGGCTGCCCCAAATTCGACGATGCCGGACTCTATGTGAACCGCTTCACCGAGATCCTGCGAAGCAGAAACCCCCGTTCCCTGACGGTCATGGTCATGGAAGTGCCCTGCTGTTCCGCCATGCTCCAGATCATCGCCAAAGCGCGGCGGGACGCCGGTTCATCCGTGCCGGTTCGGCAGGTTGTCGTTTCCACCCGGGGAGACATCATTAACGACCAGAACTGGTAATTCCGTTCAACACCGGGCCGTTATCGCCCCGGCCGTTTACGACGGCGGCGATACCAGAACCCCGCGCCCGCTATCAGCAGCCCGGCCGCCATGATCGGATACCGGGCTGCGGCAACATCTATGGAGACCAGGGAATTGACGATCAACAGCCCCCCGGCCCCTATCAGCAGCCAGTCGGTGACCACGCTGGCAAAATGCAGTATTCTGTCCAGGATTCGCATTACCCTGTCTCTCTTCCGGTGATCAAGGCGGTCATTGTCCCCTCCCCTTAGGTTTTCCGCCGAAAAAAACGCATCAGGGGAACAAGTTTCCTCCCCGGCACGCGTCAGCGCGGCACGCTCTTTTGCTGGCAATCTATCCTGCTGCTATGTTACAATGATTGCCAAAAAAAAGCCTTAAGAGGTGCCCGATGAGCGAGAAAAAACATGCCTGTGCGATCTGCGGGAAAAAAACCGACAAGCTGAAAACCTGCAAAAGCTGCGGTCGAAAATACTGTGAAAAGTGTCAAAGCCCTTCCACCAACCAGGATTTCTGCAAAGACTGCGTCAGCATGGAGGGCGTGGTATCGAAAACCAGATAACGGCCCCCCGCCCCTCCGGGCACCTTCTCCCCCGTGAGAAGGGTGTATCGAGTCACGTAGGTTGGCGGTGAGCACCGCGAACCCCAACAATTCGCGCGGATTGCGTTGGAAAAGTCGGCAGTCGGCAGTCGGCAGTCTGAGGTTTGAAGCCTGCGGCTTGCGGTTTACAGCTCCCCCTCATCCGCCCCTCCGGGCACCTTCTCCCCCAGGAGAAGGGTGTATCGAGTCACGTAGGTTGGCGGTGAGCACCGCGAACCCCAACAATTCGCGCGGATTGCGTTGGAAAAGTCGGCAGTCGGCAGTCGGCAGTCTGAGGTTTGAAGCCTGCGGCTTGCGGTTTACAGCTCCCCCTCATCCGCCCCTCCGGGCACCTTCTCCCCCAGGAGAAGGGTGTTTTTTAATTATCCCCTCTCCAGGGGGAGAGGGTGGCCAACGGCCGGGTGAGGGGTTTTTTAAACAAACAGCGAAGCTGCTAACTCCTCCTGTCCTCTGTCTTCTGTCATCTGTCATCTGGTATGGGTGAGGGGTTATACAACCATCAACGAAGCTGCTAACTGCCGACTCCCAACTCCCCCAACTCTCGGCGCAGCCGGGAAACTCCAGACTGCCGACTGCCGACTGCAAACTGCCAACTCCCCCGGCTCCGCCGGGGGTCACGCATGCATGCGGGTCTTGCACGCCCTGTTCATCGCGCTGAGGAGGGCCTTGATGGAGGCGATAATGATGTCGGTATCCACCCCGGCGCCCCAGAAATCCTTCTCCTCTGCATCGGTTATCATGATATAGCTGACCGCCTTGGCCGATGAACCCCTGTTCAGGGCATGTTCATGATAGGCCTGGAGGGTGAAGGTCAAACCCAGCCCATCCCGCAGCGCTTCGCAGAAGGCGTCCAGCGGGCCGTTGCCGGAGGCGCGCACCCGTTCCTCCACTCCGTGCACATCCACCACAGCCTCCACCTCGGCCGACGACATGTCCACCTGATCGTCAAGGTGCCGCTTGACGACATTGAATCCCTTCAGCTTGTAACAGGGTTCGGCGCGCAGGTACTCCTTTTCGAAGGTCTGGTAGACAACGGCGGCCGGCAGTTCCCCCCCGGATTGGTCCACAATCTTCTGGATTATCGCCCCGAATTCCGGGTGCATCTCCTTGGGCAGCTTGAACCCGAACTCCCTGTCCATGATATACGCAATGCCGCCCTTGCCGGACTGGCTGTTGATCCGGATAATGGATTCATAGGTTCGCCCCACGTCCTTGGGATCGATGGGGAGGTAGGGAACGGCCCACAGTCCTTCGGCATCCAGTTCGGTGGCTGCCATCCCCTTGTTGATCGCGTCCTGATGCGACCCGGAAAAGGCCGTGTAGACCAGTTCTCCGGCATAGGGATGACGGGGATGGACAGGCAGCCTGGTGCACCGTTCATACACATCCACCACCTTGTTGATATCGGAAAAATCGAGCCCGGGATCCACTCCCTGGCTGAACATGTTCAAGGCCAGGGTGACGATATCGACGTTGCCCGTCCGTTCCCCGTTGCCGAAGAGCGTGCCTTCCACCCGGTCGGCGCCGGCCATCAGGGCCAGTTCCGTCGCGGCCACCGCGGAGCCGCGGTCGTTGTGGGCATGCAGGCTTATGAGGGCATGGTCGCGGTTCCTCATGTTGCGGATGAAATACTCGATCTGGTCCGCGTACACATTCGGGGTGGCCATTTCAACCGTGGCCGGCAGGTTGATGATGACCCGCCGCTCCCGGTCGGGCTCAAACACGTCCATGATGGCATCGCATATCTCCAGGGCGAAATCCGGTTCCGTGCCGGTAAAGCTTTCCGGAGAATATTCGTACCCGATTTCGGTTTCGGTCTTCGCCGCCTCCTCCCGTACCAGGCGGGCCCCCCGGACGCCGAGGTCGATGATTTCCCGGCGGCCCATTTTGAAGACCACGTTCCGCTGCAAGGTGGAGGTGGAGTTGTACAGATGAACAATGGCCTTCCTGGCCCCTCGCAGGGCCTCGAAGGTCTTTCTGATCAGATGGTCCCTGGACTGGGTCAGCACCTGGATGACCACGTCATCGGGAATCAGATTTTTTTCGATCAGCCGGCGGGTGAAGTCATACTCGACCTGGGATGCGGACGGAAAACCGACTTCAATCTGTTTGAAGCCTATTTCGACCAGGAGGTTGAACATCGCCAGTTTCTCTTCCATGCTCATGGGCTGAATGAGAGCCTGGTTGCCGTCGCGCAGGTCGACGCTGCACCACACCGGTGCGTGGGTGATGGTTGCGTTCGGCCAGGTTCGATCAGGCAGATCCACCGACGGATACGGTCTGTACTTGGCAATCTTGTCTCGCATCATGTTTTCTCTCCGTAATCGGTAAAAAAAAAGCCACGGTTCAGCATCGAACCGTGGCTTGAAATGGAAATTCGTTCTCCCTTAATGAATCAGAACACACCTCCCCCATTTGCCACAGTTCCTCCGGGCAGTCCGAGTAGTATCAGAAGGGTCAGGGTAGTAACGTGTGTCATTGTTCTTTTCTTCTTCATGATCCAGGGTATATATCTCAATAGAATTGTTCTTTCCCTGTTTGTCAAGCATGAAATAGTGCGCGGCGGCGGAAGGGCGGTAAAAAAGATTGACATCCGCCCGCCGCAACGATAAGAAATAGTTCTTTTGCCTTTGATAATCATTTTACCGGAAAAAAGCAATGGCCATCGTCAACCTGAGATACATGGGGATCAACCAGCGCGGCACCATTGTCGCCGTCAAGGTCAGCGGTGAACTGGGCCGCCGCATACGGGAGATGGGCCTGGTCCCCGGAACGGAAATCACCGTCAAACAAAGGGCGCCCCTCAATGATCCGGTCGCTCTGCGGGTCATGGGGGGCACGTTGACCCTGCGGAACAACGAGGCCGATTATATTGAGGTGGAAACCGAACCAGTCAACAAATAGCATTGGAGTTCCAACTCCTTCACCCTTTCCTCTCCGCGATATTTTCTTCAGCGGGGATGCTTCCCTTGCGCCGCGGCCATCCCCATCGGGAATACGGCAGGGGAAACCGGGCCGAAACCCCTTTTTTTTCCGACGCGTATGGAATAAAGTAGTATTGAGAAACAGGCAGCCGGCCGGGCGTATTCCCTTTGCGGACCGGACCGGCCACTGCTTGGATCAATGTTTCACTATGGGATTTCACGTTATGTTTCTCCCTTTCCGCCTGTCCGTTCTCCTGTTTCTCCTTCTCTTTTCCGGCGCCGCCGGCGCCCAGGTCCACGACCCTGTCCAGCTTGCTCTCATGGACCTGCTGGAGAACCGGTCCCTTCCCTCCAATGGGGAGGCGGATCTCCGCGTCGGGGAATATACCGTTGATCAATGGCTGGTCGAACTCTATGCCCAACGGGACATGCACCCCCTCTGGGTCGATGAAAACGGCCCTGGATCGAGGGCTTTCACCATCGCCTCGACGATCATCGCCTCCTTTGACGAAGGACTGGACCCCGATGATTACCATGCCGAAACGATTTCCCGGCTCTGGAACAGTGACGATTCCTCCGAGCTTGCCCTACTCGATGTGCTGCTCACCAACGGCCTGAGTTCCTATGCCGCCGATATGGCCCTGGGCCGGACCGAACCGTGCATGCTTGATCCCCAGCTGTTCGCTACGGCAAGACAGTCAGGGAAGAACAATCCGCTGGAAAGGGTCCTGGAAGCCTACCGGGCCGACGACCTCGACCGATACCTGGACAGCCTGAAACCCTCCCACAGCGCCTACGGCCTTCTCCGCGACGCCTTGTCCGCATACCGGACGATTGCCGGGCAGGGTGGCTGGCCGGCGATACCTGGCGGGCCTTCCATCAGGAGGGGGATGAAAGACCCCCGTCTCCCCGGAATTCGCCGCCGGCTGGCAATAACCGGCGATTTCAGCGGCACCGACCTCTACTCCCCAATATACGATGCGGAACTCGCCGTTGCCGTGATGCATTTTCAGAAGCGGCACAACCTGGAAATTGACGGCATCATCGGCCGCAACACCCTGGCGGCGATGAACGTGCCGGTGGAGGAGCGGATCAGCCAGATCCTCATCAACATGGAACGGTGGCGCTGGCAGCCGCACCGCCTGGACGACAGGAGGGTGTACGTCAATATTGCCGGGTTCTACCTGCACGCCATGAACAGGGAAGAAATCGAGCTGGCCATGCCGGTCATTGTCGGCGAAGTCTACCACAAAACCCCGGTGTTCAGCGACCGCATCAGGTATATTGAATTCAATCCCTACTGGAATATTCCCGATTCCATCGCCCGGAACGAAATTCTCCCCGAACTCATCAAAAACCCGGCCTATCTGCAGGAAAACAATATACGCATCTTCGAAGGCTGGGCGGAAAACGCCCCCGAGCTTGACGGCTCCTTCATCAACTGGGAGGAAATCGGCAGGCACATCAACCGCTACCGCTTCCGGCAGGATCCTGGTCCGGACAACTCCCTGGGCAGGGTGAAATTCGTCTTCCCGAACCGGTACAGCGTCTTTCTGCACGACACCCCCCGCCGCGAACTGTTCAAGCATGACAACCGCGCCTTCAGCCACGGCTGCATACGAGTAAGCGAGCCCCTCGCCTTTGCCGGCTACCTCCTTGCCCAGGACGACAGCAGTTGGGACATGGAGCGAATCAACAAAATTCTGGATGAAGAAAAGCGGACCATCGTCGTCCTGAAAAATCCGATACCGATCCATATCCTCTACAGGACGGTCATCGTCGACCCGGAAACCAGCACCATTTCCTTCTTCACGGACGTATACGGCAGGGACGAACTCCTCCGCCAGGCCCTGTATCCGGAAGGAAGCACGGAAATCTGCCAGTATCCCCCGCTCGCCCCCCGATAGGGCGGAGTTTTGCCTCCGGTCCCCCTTTTTTTCGCACCAACAATTATCCGGACAGATGAGCTGCCGCCAGGGCGGAACCCGGGAGGAGGATATTCCCGCCCGTTGCCGACCCGCGGCGGGGAGATTGGATCCGGCAAAAGAGAAGGCGTTCCCCGGATTGATATTTGGATTACTCGTCAGTAAGCCGCCTGCCGAGAAAATATCGACCCGAAGGAACGCCGGAAGAAAGAGAACTGTCTCACTTGTAACAGACACCCGGCTTTTTTGGAATTAGACAAGTTGTCGCACATCATGGCTCGTGTCCGGGTAAAAATCTTTTCTTCCCTCTAACCTGCTGTTATCATGAGCTTATTAAGAACTCCCCTTCTGTCCGTCCCCTGCCAGGTGCGACAATTTGCCGCACCCTGCATGAAAAAAAACCGGCCCGGCAGCCGGCACAATGTCTGCCCGCGGGTCTGGATGTCTGCCGCCGCGTCAAGGATATGGTCATGAAACTGGCAAATCCGCCGGTCGTGTGATATTGTACTATGCAAAATCGGCCGGCCGTCGGTTCCGGTCGTTGGCGAAGAGATTTAGCAGGGCGGGAGAGAGGCTTGTTTGGACAAAAAACAAAGCAGATATTCATCGGCAGCCTCAGCAGGGACGCACCCGACGCCAACCTGCCGCTGACCTGGCTGTTGATGCTGCGGTGGGGAGCGCTGATCTGCCAGACGCTGCTGGTTCTTGCCGTTTATCTCCTGTTCGGCACTCTCCCTCCCCTGCCTATAATCATCCTGATCATTCTGTTCGGGGCCGGCATCAATCTGGACTTCCACTTCGGGTTCCAGAAAAAACACAAAACCGTCCCGAGCGACGTCTTCGCCGTGGTCATGTTCCTGGACCTCATCCTGCTGACCGCCCTGATCTACTATACCGGCGGGCCCATGAACCCGTTCACCTTTCTCTACCTCATCCATATTTCCCTGGCCGCCATTCTCATGCGCCCCTTTTGGGCATGGGGCCTGGCCGTGTTCACCGTTTCGCTGTATGCCATGCTCTTTTTTCTTCCTGATCCCACAGGCGCCATGGGCCACCATAACCATGGAGCCATGTCGTCCGGCATGCCCATGCCCACTGATTCGCTGTCCGAACCCCTTGTACAGCCCGACCTGGCCCTCCACCTGCAGGGGATGTGGCTGGCCTTTGTCGTCACTGTTTTTTTTGTCGTCTTTTTCGTCAACAAGATACAGCAGGACCTCGAGGCGCACCAGCAGACACTGGCTGAACTGCAGATGGAAAAAAACCGGAGCGAAAAACTGGCTTCGCTGGCCACCCTGGCCGCCGGAGCGGCGCATGAATTTTCCACGCCCCTGTCCACCATAGCAGTGGCCGCCGGTGAGATGCTTTCCACTCTCAATATGCAGGAGCAATGCGACCCCGACCTGATTGCCGACACCAGACTGATCAGGAACCAGGTGGAACGATGCCGGGAAATTCTGTACCAGATGTCCGCCGACGCCGGTGAACATCTGGGGGAATCCCTCCGCATCTTCACCATCAAGGAATTATGCAACGAGGTCCTGCTCTGGTTCCCCGACCACGTGCGCACCAGGATCAGGCTCGAGTGCGCCATCAAGGAGCTTTCCATCCGGATGCCGTTTCGCACCTTGAAGCGCATCATCCGCGGCCTGATAAAAAACGCCATTGACGCCTCTGGTGAAGACGCGCCGGTCTGGGTTTCCTGCCGCAAAGACGACAAGTACCTGTATATCGAGGTGCGCGACCAGGGACAGGGGATGGACGCTGAAACCATGAAAAAGGCGATAGAACCTTTTTTCACCACCAAGGAGCCCGGCAAGGGGCTGGGCCTGGGGCTGTTTCTCACCGAATCGGCGGCGGAGCGCCTCGGCGGTTCATTCCAGCTCGCCTCGATCCCCGGCAAGGGAACCACCGCGGTCATCAGTTTTTCGCTGTCTCAGATTCAATACGGTTGATTTTTATGATATAATCTGTCCAAGGAATGATGGAAAAGTTCAAGAACAGGTGTGAATCATGACGACATCAATACTGCTGGTCGATGACGAAACCCTCTTTCGCGAGCGACTGGGCCGGGCTTTTGAAAAACGGGAATACATCGTGTTCCTGGCCGCCAACTATGATGAGGCCATGGATATTATCCGGCGGGAGAAACCGGGAATGGCGGTGGTGGACATGCGGATGCCCGGCAAATCGGGACTGGAGCTGATCAAGGACGGGCTGGCCCTATGCCCGGCGATGCAGGTGGTGGTCCTGACCGGGTACGGCAGCATCGCCACGGCGACGGAAGCGGTGCGGCTGGGTGCAATATCCTATCTGCCCAAGCCGGCCGACGTTGACGATATCCTCAGCGCCTTTGTCCACAGCTCGGAAAGGGATATCCCGGCAAGGGAGGAAGAATTTCTGGCCCCGTCCCTGGCCAGGCTGGAGTGGGAGCACATCAACCGGGTGCTGTATGACTGCAGGGGCAACATCTCGGCCGCGGCCAAGAGGCTCGGGCTGCATCGCCGGACCCTGCAGCGCAAACTGAACAAGTTTCCGCCGGACAATTAAATCATCCTTGGCCTGAAACCGCGAAAGCGCTCCGGGGCGAGGCATGGAGCCGGCCAGAACCCATCCGCCCGGCGGCCCGCCCGCGCGGCATCCCACCCATCCGCAGCAGCCTCATCCTTCCCCGCCCACTATCAGGTACCGGACATAATGGTACGAGGACAGAATGGTGAACAGGATGAGGAGCAGGAGGGAAACACCCACCGCTTTCTTCCGGTAGCCGCTCACCGCCGCCCCCATTTCTTCCAGGCGCCGCAAAGGTTCGGCGACCACCACGCTCGTCCCCATGAACGCTCCGCCGAACAGGGCCGCATAGATCGCGAAGCCGATATACTGGTACTCCGGCTTGAGCAGGCAGAACGGACATTTATGGTACGGCATCGCGTAAATATATGATGAAAACACGGTGGTAACGGTCATCAGCGCGAGGATGAAAAATCCGAGCCACAGACCGCCGAAAAAAAGGCTGAGCCACGGCCTCGGCGCCGCGAGCAGGACAGCGCCGGCAGCAAGCAGCAGCAAGGCTGAACCATAAAAGAGCACCAGGCTCATCCCGTGGGTCAGCCCGGAGAGGAGATTGGTTCCGCCCCCCGCGGCATCCCCGAAGACGACGGCGCAGCAGGAGGTAATGATCTCCGGGGTCAGGCCGGCGATATAGACGGTTTCCAGTGCCAGATCAAGGACGACCAGGGGCAGCAGCAGGAGCAGGTAGACGTATTTCAGCCGCACCAGAGGGTACTTCGGCGACCGGATATCGAGCTGATGCAGGACGATCCAATACCCGTACAAAAAAACCCCGCCGATCTTGACCATCAGGGCCGGAATCCCGAAATCATTGGCAAGCAGGCTCCCGGTGGCGCACATGGCGCCAACGATGGACTGGCTGAAATAATCGGCCGCCAGGACAAACACGGCCAGGGACAGAATCTGGACGCCGAGCCCGTATTCAACCAGGGTGGAGGTCAGCCATATTTCGTTCTCCAGCCGTATCTGTCTGTTCGAATCACTCTCCGGGTCCCAGAAAAGCAGGACACGGACCGCGCTCCTGGCCGCCAGGCCCAGAAGAAAGAGGACCAGCACTCCGCAGATGAGCAGGGCGATGCTCCAGGAATTAAGAAACATCGATTCGCCCGTCCTTCATGTCGATGACCCGGTCCACCGCCGGGTGTTCAGTGACCTGGGGATCATGGGAGGTGATGATGATCGTCTTGCCGGCCTGCTTCAGGGCGGCCATATACTCCATGAACTCCCGGCTCAGACCGCTGTCGAGATGGGCCGTGGGCTCGTCCGCCAGGATGAGGGGCGGATCGTTGACCAGGGCCCGGGCAATGGCGACCCGCTGCAGTTCTCCTCCCGAAATCCGGCCGGCGGGGAAATTCCCCCGGTGGCTGATGGAAAACCGCTGCAGCAGCCTGTCCACCCTCTCCGCCATGGCGCGCCGGTTCAATCCCTGGGGCACAAGCGGCAGGGTGATGTTCTCCCGCACGGTCAGGGCCGGCAGGATATTGAAATTCTGAAAAATAAACCCGATGCAGCGCCGCCGGTGCACGGTCAGGAAACGGTCGGGCATCCTGGCCGGCTGCAGCCCGGCGACCGCCGCCCGGCCGCTGGTCGGTTGAATGACGCAGCCGATGATCGACAAAAGCGTGCTTTTTCCGCACCCGCTCGCCCCCCGCAGGCAGTTCAGGGTATGCGCCTCGATGCGCAGGTCGATGTCCCGCAGGGCGACGACCTCGTTGATCTGCCCCTGGTTGTATATCTTGGTCACCCCTTCCAGTTCGATGAACATCCTGGTCTCCATCCGCGTTCCCGTTACAGACCGCTGAGAACCGAATCCGTCGGGACGATGGCGCTGCGCCAGGCCGGAATGACCGTTGCCGCCATGTAGGGCAGCACGGTGAAGCAGAAAATCAGAAGAAGGGTGGACACCTGGAGCGAAGGCACCAGGCGCAGGGACGGATGGATGACCGACCAGCCGACCATGACGGGCCGGAACAGGGATGCATCAAAATAGGCGACATGAATATAGGCCCCGGTGCATCCGGCAATAAACGCCCCGCCGGCGATCAGCGCGCCCTCCCAGAATCGGACGGCAAGGATGTCCGAGGTTTCCCAGCCCAGGATTTTCAGAATACCGATTTCACGCCGCTCCTCCGGCGAAAGTCCGGACGCCTTGTCCCAGGCAAAGATGACGAAAGCCGCCAGCGCGGTCAACAGGCAGACCGAGGCAAAACCGCTGCGCCACCCGAAAACGACCTGATACGTCTGACTGATCTGCGACCTGGTCAGCACCCTGGCGTCCGGCAGGGCCGCGGCAATTTTCCGGGCTATGTTCGGGACCTCCTCCAGGTTGGCGACATACACGCAGAGATCGGTCGCCGCCGCCGGGGAGATGTGAAACAGGTCCCGGGCGTCCCCGATGTCCATGACGATCAGGTCGTCGGTCAGCACATCGGTGGCCGCATCGAACACCCCGGCAATTGCAAAGGAGGCTTGCGACAGATCTGGCCGAAACAGGGAAAGATACGCGGTCCCTTTGCTTTCCACGATGCGCTTGATCGACCGGCCGACCAGGACCCTGCCTGTCGATCCAGGCTCCGGCACCTCCCCCTCGGCCAGGGTCAGATTGAGCTTTTCCCCCAGCGGCATCCGTTCCAGGTCGACGCCGATCACCGTCAAATTGGCGCCGGTCACCTCGTCGAAATAATACCCCCATATCCGGGGCACAACCTCCCGCACCCCGTGAATCCCGGCGATCTGTCCGCCGTAGTCCAGGGGCACCTCCGTCTGCCGGCCGGCGGAAAGGCGCTGGACGGTTATTTCCGGGGCACTGCGGAGGGCATCAAGGGCGGTTTCGGTCAGGGCCCCGGTGACAAACTGAAAGGAGGCCACCAGAAATATAACCCCCGCAAACACGATGAGTACACTGCCATTTCTCGACCGGCGGCGCCACAGCGAGGACAGGGTGTAGTCGAGGATGTTCAGGTGTTTGGTCAGCGCCCCCTTCATTCCCTCTTCTCCCTTATGGCCCGGGAAATAGGAGGGGCCCAGAAGGAACCTGTCGGAAAATGCTCAATGGCGCCGGGATGATCCATGAAGGGCACGACGGCGTCACTGGCCGCCGGGTGCCTGGTATACCTGGCCTCGGTGGCGATGCACAGATCGCTGAGCCCGAGGGCCGCCGTGGCGATCTGCCGCAGTCCGGATCGGGCCTCGTATTCGGTCAAGCGATGGCGGTAATGACTGTACAGGACGGCATGAACCGCCGCCAGGCAGGCCAGCAGCAACAGCAGGACGTGCAGCGGCCGGCCGGGAACTTTGTCAGATACCGGGCTCACTTGACTCCATGATGCATCCTGGCGCCGGCCCGCAGGGATTGGACCAGGTCGTCGGTCACTTCATCGAAAACGAGAATTTTCTCCCCCTTGTGATCCTGCTTGAAATTCTCGGC
>Ga0209269_1000263_pt1 | contig 62819 bp, 45 predicted proteins | sample MTBAKMMethaMetaG_FD_187455 | JGI IMG/M metagenome (GOLD analysis project Ga0209269, IMG submission 187455) | Enrichment culture microbial communities from Arthur Kill intertidal strait, New Jersey, USA, that are MTBE-degrading - MTBE-AKM (Arthur... | ecosystem: Environmental > Aquatic > Marine >... | reverse complement strand
GAGTCTTATTAGCCGGCTGGCGGGGTGCGCCGTGGCGGGGGCGGAGTATAATTATGTCATGGACGAGTTCGGGAACATCACCGCGCGCACGTGGGCCGCGGGGGGCGGGGGCGACCTGCCGAGCTCGCTGGCGCTCGTGGTGAACCGGGCGACGAACCGACTGGGCGGCGCCGGGTACGCCTACGACGTGCTGGGGAACCTGGTGGAGATGCCGGGCGGCGCCAGCGGCGTCTTCATGTCCTACCTCGACCAGGGGCACATCGGGACGCTCACCGATTCATCGGGCGGCGTCTGGAAATACTACTACGACGCCGACGGCAAGCGGCGGATCAAGGCCAAGACCGCCGGCGGCGCGGCCACCGAGCCCGACGGCCAGGGCGGCGTCCGGCTGGTCGCCGACCGCAGCTACTACTTCTACGAAGGCGAGGATCTCATCTGCCAGCAGGACATCGGCGCCCTGGTCCAAGACGAGTCGCAGTATGAGCCGAAGTTCCTGCTGGATAAGGTAAAAAATCTTTCGCACATTCCATCGGATCATTCCCTTCAACAGCCCTTTATTTGGCACTGTGCCTGCCGGCGAGGAAGAACCGCCGGGCGAATTTTAAGATCTCCCCGATGACCTTGTAGTCCGTGATCCCCCATTCATAGATTATGGTGCGGAGCGACTTGCGCTGTTCGGGCTCGAGGTTGTAAAGAAGGCGCAGCAGGCCCGTCTTCTCCTCCTCGACCTCCTCCCCCATCAGGAAGTAGTCGGGCGGGCACTGGAAGTATTCGGACACCTGGTTGACCCGGGCCAGGGACCATTTGACCTTGCCGGACTCCAGGTCGGGCAGGATGTGAACCCCCCGGTGAGGATCTCGGAGCAATTCCTCTGCTCGTCACTATCAGCTATTGATGTTCTGCATGTTTCGGCCCACATGCTTGCTCGGAGATCTGAAGAACATGATTGCCCGGAGATTCGAACAAGCACAATACCCTGCATTGATGCTCAGTGCGGCCTGGTAGCCCTAAACACACCGCGTCATACGGCGAGCACCCACAGCACACGGCTGCGAATGCAGTGTTCGGATATATCCACGCAAGTTGTTGATGATATTGGCGCGCCCGGCAGGGCTCGAACCTGCGACCTTCGGATTCGTAGTCCGACGCTCTATCCAACTGAGCTACGGGCGCCCCGAAGGGCGGCACTATACACGAACGTCGCCGCGCGCGTCAAGGGAAAAGGCGGCGGATGCCTGCCTGCTTCGACATGATCGTCGAATGCGAGCAAAGGGCGGCCGCTGAACGTCATTTATCACGAGGCATGATTGCGTAGCCTTCACGGTTTGACAAGTGACGCGGACTCATCGAGCAATCGTTGTTGTCGAAAATAGTGACGGGCGCGCAGCCGGACGACCGGATACGCCATGAGATGAAAGGCGGAAGCCATGGCGAGAACTTGTTGCTCCATCCAAGGCGAACAGGCTTTCACGTAGACCAGATCGTGTGATTGGCGGAACAGGCGATGGACCATGGCCATGCAGAATGGGCGCAGATAGTGGGCTTCGGGTGTATGCCAGGTGCCTTCGATGCCGGTGTCGTAATGGAAAATGAGCAATCCGCCCGGCGGCAAGGCCCGGGTCATCTGCATGAGAGGCCGGAGAGGATCGAGGGTGTGTTCGAGCACGTCCACACAATGAATGATGTCGAAACGGCCGCGGATTGTCCTAGCCTTGACCGGCACCCGGCACTGGTCACCTTCTGGAATCCGTTTCATCGGCATCAAGCAACAGGTTACCCGATCCTCTTGGCGGCGAAACTTGTACCGGCAGTAGTTTACCACAACCGGATCGACATCCATCAGCACGAAGGAAAGTTCGGGCAAATCGAGCAGGTTCTCAATAAAGTTGGCCGTGCCACAACCATAGTCTAATAAACGGCGGGGGGGGGATGCCGGTCGATGATCACCATTTCCACCGACTGGTGTGGAAACCGACGCCAGATGGTCGATGACCACTTGTCGCAGCTCGTGGAACTTCCGCTGTTCCTCGGGGGTGCGGCGGTAGATTTCGTTCTGCAGGATCTTTGCCCCGATGGAATTCCAATCCCAGCCTTTCTCCCGGATGATCCGGTCACGTATCGCCCAACTTTCCGTTGTGTCCCAAGCGGCAACCCAAGGCGCCAACTCCCCAAACGGGTGCGGCCAGTCGTTCACCCGGTTGCCGAGAAACAGTTCATAGACTGATTTGGCATCATCGATGTGAAGACCGAAGAAATCGGCAAAAATCTTTATCCAGTCAATCGGTTGCCATGTCATGTGCGTAAAGCGATAGCGATCAAGTTTCGCTGACTGCCGAAAACACCCCAAAGCCGATTGCCGCATTATAACCAAGCTTGACTATTTATAGTAATGCTAATAGCTTATGTTTGAATCAAAATTGATGGAAGAAGTATGGTCATCAAATGCATCGTTGATTTATGATCAAAATCCTTGGCCATTCCAGTGACGTGCGTTGATCGACTCTATCCTCGGTTTCTTCAAAAAATATCCTATATGGCTTTTTTGATCTCAAATCAAACTGCTTGGAATTCTGTACGGAGTGGCGCACAGAATATCGGTCGGCCGGCCGAGCCGGAACCGGCGCCGGGCCGCGTGCGGGCGCTGCGCCTGGCCAGCCTGGGCGTCTGGGCGGCGCTCGGCGGACTGTTTTACCTCGTCTTCCGGCCGGGCATATTCATCACCGACACGTACGGGCAGTTCCAGGAAGCGCTGATGTTCGGCTTTTCCAACTGGCACCCGCCGGTGATGGCCTTCTGGTGGCACCTCCTGCTGCCCTTCGCGGGCGCGGGCGCCATGCTGCTGTTCCACGGCCTGCTGTACTGGGGGGGATTCGCGCTGATCGCGGACTGGGCGATCCGGGTGACCCATCGATTTCCGGTCGCGCTGGTCATCGTCGCGCTGCTGCCCACCTCGTTTCTCTACGCCCCGTACGTGTGGAAGGACGTGGGCCTGGCCGCGGCGATCCTGGTGCTGGCGGGGGCCTATCTCCACCTGCGCAGCTTCCGGTCCGCCCGCTGGCTGTGGGCGCTGGTGATCCCCGTGGCCTACTACGCGGTCAATCTGCGCCACTTCGCGCTCCTCGCCCTGTTCCCGCTGCTGGGCCTGCTGGCGGGCCTGCTCATCCAGCGGACGCGGACCTCGTTGCTCGGCTGGATGGGGGCGGTCGGGCTGGGCCTGATCGCGGGCGCCGGCCTGAATCTGGCGGGACGGGCATTCGACCGGTACGTGCTGCGTTCGGCCCCGAACACCGCCTCCCACGTCCAGTACTTCGATCTCGTCGGCACCCTGAGCCGGGCCCGGGCCATGGACGAGTTCCCCCGGGAGTTCCTGACGGCGCAAGGCACGCCGGAGAAACTGGCGGCGGCGTACGCGTCCGATCCCTTCAACGCGGACATCTTTTCCGCCTGGGGCCGTGCGGCGGTGTGGATCCAGACGAATGTGGGCGGCCGGATCGACGGCCCGTGGCTCCGCGCCATCATGGCGCACCCGCGGGGCTACTTGAGCCACCGGCTGGCGTTCGCCGGCAAGCTGCTCACCCAGACGGACTGGTACGAGTACCCCTGGGCCCACCAGTACGCGGAAAGTCAGCAGCTCATCGACTTCATCCGGGACAACCATTTCGCCGTCCGGTATGCCGACCGGAACGACGCCGACCGGGCGGCCCGCGAAACTTACCGCGCCACGGTCTTCCAGTCCAACGCCGTGTCCCGCTTCATGCCCCGGTACATCTACGGGTGCAAATGGCTCTATCTGCCGCTCCTGATGCTGGCTGTCGCGGCGCTCGTGACCGCCGGCTGCCTCTGGAAGCGGCGGTACGGCCTGCCGCCGGCCCTCGCCCTGTCGGTGATCGCCTACGTGGCGTTCCTGTGCGTCGCCGCGCCGATGACGTTCGAGCTCCGCTACCTCCATCCCTGCTGCCTGGCCACCGGGGTCAACCTGTGGTTGCTGGGCATGAGCCGGCGGTATCGGCTGGATGAACTGAAGAGTGAACAGTAAACAGTGAACGGTAAACAGTGGGAAGGGAAAAATTGGAGATAGGTGAATGGGTGAATCGGTGAATCGGTGAATGGGTGAATGGGTGAATGGGTGAATCGGGAGACGGGAGACGGGAGACGGGAGACGAGAAACGGTCTGCCTCCCAACCTTCAAACTTTCAAAACCTTCCAACCTTCAAACTGATCGATCACGATTACGATCACGATTACGATTACGAATGACGAGCACGAAAGCCGATGTTCGCGTTACGGGAACGAGCCTCTAGTCTCGAGCCTCGAGCCTCGATTACGATCACGATTACGATCACGATTACGAATTACGATTACGAATTACGATTACGAGCACGAGAAACTCCTATCTGTTTACTGTTCACTGTTCACCGTTCACTCCCCAGACGCCGGCGCCACTTCTGGTATAATGGGCGGCAATTTCGGACCGGGAGGAGCGTCGTGCTCAAGTTCCACAACACCCTGACCGGACGGTTGGACGAGTTCCAGCCCCTCGACCCGCCGCGGGTGAAGATGTACTGCTGCGGCCCCACGGTCTACAACTACGCCCACATCGGCAACTTCCGCACCTTCGTGTTCGAGGACATCCTGAACCGCTACCTGCGCTGGCGCGGCTACGACGTGCGCTACGTCATGAACGTCACCGACATCGACGACAAGACCATCCGCGACAGCGCCGCCGCCGGGATGTCGCTCAGCGCGTACACCGAAAAATACACCGCCGCCTTCTTCGAGGACCTGGCGGCGCTGCGGGTGCTCCGGCCCGACGTGGTCTGCAAGGCCACGGAGCACGTCCCCGAGATGGTGGCGCTGGTGGAGGCGCTCGCCGCCAAGGGGCACACCTACGCCAGCGACGGCTCGGTCTACTTCAAGATCGGCAGCTTCGACGAGTACGGCAAGCTGTCCAAAAAGGACTTCGGCGGCATCCAGTCGGGCGCCCGCGTCGACAGCGACGAGTACGACAAGGAGAACGCCCGCGACTTCGTCCTCTGGAAGGGGCGGAAAGAGGGCGAGCCGTACTGGGACACCCCCTTCGGCCCCGGCCGGCCCGGCTGGCACCTGGAGTGCTCCGCCATGAGCATGAAGTACCTGGGTGAGAGCTTCGACTTGCATTGCGGCGGCGCCGACCTGGTGTTCCCGCACCACGAGAACGAGATCGCCCAGAGCGAGGGCGCCACGGGGCGTCCCTTCGTCAAGTACTGGCTCCACAGCGAGTACCTCATCGTCAACGGCGAGAAGATGTCGAAGTCGAAGGGGAACTACTTCACCCTGCGCGACCTGCTGGCCAAGGGGTACAACCCGGCGGCCATCCGTTACCTGCTTCTGTCGGTGCACTACCGGAAGCAGCTCAACTTCACCGAGGAGGGGCTGCGCTACGCCCAGGCCTCGCTGGACCGGATCCACGACTTCGTGGACACATTGCGGCGCAAGCACCTGCCCGCCGGCGAATCGGCCGAGGTGACCGCCCGCTGCGCCGCCTTCCGCGACGCCTTCCAGGCCGGGCTGGACGACGACCTGAACACCTCGGCCGCCCTGGCCGCCCTGTTCGACTTCATCCGCGACATCAACCGGACGCTGGCGGAAGGGGGGCTGGCCGCCGGCGACCGCGACCGGGCACTCGCCGCCGTGGCCGACGCCGACCGGGTGCTGGACGTGCTGCCCGCCGCGGCGGCCGCCGGCGCCGACGCCGAGGTCGAGGCGCTCATCGCCGAGCGCGCCGCGGCGCGCGCCCGCAAGGACTGGGCGGCCGCCGACGCCGCCCGCGACAAGCTCAAGGCGCTGGGAGTGGTGATCAAGGACACGCCCGAGGGGACGGTCTGGCGCCGGGAGTGAGCACGGCGGAGACTAACCACAGGACGCAGAGGACACAGAGGGCGTAGGGGATTCCATTTGTCATTGGTCATCTGACATTTCTCATTTGTCATTGGTCGGAGTGCTGCATCCTAAAATGACCAATGAAATATGACCAATGAAAAATGATCAATGAAAAGGAACAAAAGGATTCTCTGTGTCCTCGGTGGTGAATAACAAGTGCCGCCACCGGGCGCGAATATGGTACAATGCCGCCCCATTGGGCGGCTCGCGCCGCCCGCCACACTCACGGACCAGGACAGCATGCCATGAACACCGGCAACGACGCTGACAGCAAGACCTCCGGCCCGCCCGCGCCGGTTCCGGCGGCGGGCAACTTCATCGAGGAGATCATCCTCGCGGACCTGCGCGCCGGCAACAACGACGGCCGCGTCCACACCCGCTTCCCCCCCGAGCCGAACGGTTACCTCCACATCGGCCACGCCAAAAGCATCTGCCTGAACTTCGGGCTCGCCCTCAAGTTCGGCGGCCGGTGCAACCTGCGCTTCGACGACACCAACCCCACCAAGGAGGACGTGGAGTACGTCGAGTCCATCCAGGCGGACATCCGCTGGCTCGGTTTCGACTGGGAGGATCGGCTCTTCTACGCCTCCGACTACTTCGAGCAGCTTTACCAGTGGGCCGAGTTCCTGATCCAGAAAGGGAAGGCCTACGTCTGCGACCTCACCGCCGACGAGATCCGCGACGGCCGCGGCACCCTGACCCGGCCCGGCGCGGCGAGCAAGTTCCGCGACCGCCCGGTGGCGGAGAACCTCGACCTGTTCCGCCGCATGCGCGCCGGCGAGTTCCCCGACGGCACCCGCGTGCTCCGGGCCCGGATCGACATGGCGTCGCCGAACCTGAACCTGCGCGACCCGGTGCTGTACCGCATCCTGCACCGCGACCACCATCGCACCGGCGCCGCCTGGTGCATCTACCCGATGTACGACTTCGCCCACGGCCAGTCGGACGCCATTGAGGGGATCACCCACTCCATCTGCACGCTGGAGTTCGAGGACCACCGGCCGCTGTACGACTGGTTCGTCGAGGAGTTGGAGCTGCCCCACCGGCCGCATCAGTACGAATTCGCCCGGCTGAACATGACCTGGACGGTGATGAGCAAGCGGAAGCTGCTGCGCCTCGTGACCGAGGGGCGCGTCCGCGGCTGGGACGACCCGCGCATGCCCACCATCGCGGGGATGCGCCGGCGCGGTTTCACGCCCGAAGCCATTCGCAACTTCTGCGACCGGATCGGCGTGGCCAAGAAGAACTCCACGGTGGATTACGCGTTGCTGGAGCACTGCCTCCGCGAAGACCTGGAGCAGCACGCGCCGCGGGTCATGGCCGTGCTGCGGCCCCTGAAGGTGGTCATCGAAAACTACCCCGAGGGACAGGTGGAGTGGCTCGAGGCCGACAACAATCCCGGCGATCCGGCCGCCGGCACGCGCCAGCTGCCGTTTTCGCGCGAGCTGTACATCGAACGGGATGACTTCCGCGAAGACCCGCCCAAAAAATACTTCCGGCTCTACCCGGGCAACGAGGTGCGCCTCAAGCACGCCTACTACATCCGCTGCGAGCGGGTGGTGAAAGACCCGGCCACCGGCGCGATCACCGAGCTGCGGTGCACCTACGACCCGGCGTCGCGCGGCGGCGGCACCCCCGACGGGCGGACCGTCCGCGGCACGCTCCACTGGGTGTCGGCGGCGCACGCCGTCCGCGCCGAGGTGCGGCTCTACGACCAGCTCTTCGCCGTGGAGAACCCCGACGAAGCGCCCGAGGGGCAGGATTTCACGGCGAACCTGAACCCGCACTCCCTGGAAGTGATCCCCGACGCGCGGGTGGAGCCGGGCCTGGCCGCCGCGGCCGCCGGGAGCCGGTTCCAGTTCCTGCGCCACGGCTACTTCTGCGCCGACCCGGACACGACGACGGAGCACCCGGTGTTCAACCGCACCGTGACGCTGAAGGACTCGTGGGCCAAGATCGAGAAGAAACAGAGCGAGTGAGAATACTCACCACAGAGGACACTGAGGACACAGAGAAAATTCTTCTTATTGCTTATTGGCTATTGCGTATTGATTATTGGTTATTTGGAATCATGAGACGGGGTGCCTGGACGATCATTTTTCCCGGTGAGGCCGTCGGTTCTTGAACACTTATGAACATACGACTGTGGGGAATCACGACACGAAGAATTCCGGCACACTCCAACGGGATTCCAAATAGCCAATAACGATTAAGCAATCACCAAACCGTGACGCTGAAGGACTCGTGGGCCAAGATCGAGAAGAAACAGAGCGAGTGAGAATACTCACCACAGAGGACACTGAGGACACAGAAACGCAGAGACTGCAAAGGATTCGTTGAGCGTTTCATTGATCATTTTTCATTTGTCATTTGTAATTGATCATTTCAATCAACCCGAGATAACAAATGAAAAATGTCAAATGACCAATGATCAATGATCAATAGAATTCTTTGTGATCTTTGTGTCTCTGTGGTGACTATGAAAGGAGCACTATGAGCGTTCGCGTTCGTTTCGCACCGTCCCCCACCGGCAACCTCCACGTGGGCAGCGCCCGCACCGCCATCTTCAACTGGCTGTTCGCGCGCCACCACGGCGGCACCTTCGTCCTGCGCATCGAGGACACCGACCAGGAGCGCAACCGCCCCGAGTACACCCGCTCCATCCTCGACGGCATGCGCTGGCTGGGCCTGGACTGGGACGAGGGGCCCGAGGCCGGCGGCGGCCACGGCCCGTACTTCCAGTCGGAGCGCCTGCCGCTGTACCGCGAGGCGCTGGCGCGGCTGCGGCGCGAGGGACGCGCCTACCCGTGCTTCTGCTCTCCCGAGCGCCTCGAGGCGGTGCGCCAGGAGCAGCTCGCCGCCAAGGCCAATCCCCGCTACGACGGCACCTGCCGCTCCTTGAGCGCGGCCGAGGCCCAGGCGCGCATCGACGCCGGCGAGCGCTACGCGCTGCGCATCCGCATCGAGCATGACGAGCCGGTCACCTGGGAGGACCGCGGCAAGGGGACCATCGCCTTCGCCCCCGAAATGCTCGACGACCTGGTGATCGCCAAGAGCGACGGCTTCCCCACCTACAACTTCGCCGTGGTGGTGGACGACGTCGGGATGGCGATCACCCACGTCATCCGCGGCGAGGACCACATCTCCAACACGCCGAAACAGATCCTGATCTACCGCGCGCTCGACGCGCCGCTGCCGGAGTTCGCCCACATCCCCATGATCCTCGGCGCCGACCGCTCCAAGATGAGCAAGCGCCACGGCGCCACCAGCGTGGTGGAGTACGAGAAGGCCGGCTTCCTCCCCGAGGCGTTCTTCAACTTCATGACGCTGCTGGGTTGGTCGCCCCCCGACGACTCCCGCGAGATCTACAGCCAACAGGAGCTGGTGGGCCTGTTCACGCTGGACCGCGTCGTAGCCCACGGCGCCATCTTCGACGTGGAAAAACTCAAGTGGATGAATCTCCAGTACATCAAGGCGCTACCCCCGGACGACCTGTACCGGCGCTCGGTGCCGTTTCTGGAGGCGATCCCCGGCTTCCCCGGCCCGTACGGCCCGGCGGCGCTGCATGAATTGACCGGGCTCTTCCGCGAGCGGATGAACACGCTGGCCGAGATCACCCGCCATGCCGAGTACTTCTTCCAGGAGCCCGAGGCGTACGACGAAAAGGGGCTGAAGAACGCCCTGAAGACGCCGGACCTGCCGGCGGTGGTCGAGGCGCTGGCCGCGCGGCTGGCCGCCGTGGAGCCGTTCGCCCACGACCCCGTCGAAGCGGCGGTCCGCGCCGTGGCCGAGGCGCGCGGGATCGGGGCGGGGAAGGTGATCCACCCGGCGCGCCTGGCCCTGAGCGGCCGCACCGAGGGGCCGGGCCTGTTCGAGCTGATGGCGGTGCTGGGGCGCGAACGGTGCGTGGCGCGCCTGCGGGCGTTTCTCGACCGCCGGCCCTGGGAGACGGTTGTGAGTTGAGGAGGCCGGAGGAATGTTGAGGGTTGAGCGTTGAGGGTTCCCAAACTCCGAACCACTCCGCGAAACTCTCAACTCACAACCCTCAACCCTCAACTTTCGAATAAACAATACCCGGCTGGTTGAGCAGGACCGGCATATGACAAAGAAACTTTCCACCGAATTCGTCTGCCAGAGCTGCGGACATCGCAGCGCCAAGTGGCTGGGGCGCTGCCCGGGGTGCGGGGCGTGGGAGAGCCTCGTGGAGGAGCCGGCGCCGGCCGCCGCCGGCCGCCGCGGCGGGACGACGCCGGCCGGGCGGGGCGACGGCAGCCCGCGCCGGTTCGATGAGATCGAGAGCCAGGACGGCGTCCGCGAGCCGTCGGGCCTGCCCGAGTTCGACCGGGTGCTGGGCGGCGGCATCGTGCCCGGCTCGCTGGTGCTCATCGGCGGAGAGCCGGGGGTGGGGAAGTCCACCCTGCTGCTGCAGATCGCCGCCGCGCTGGCGGCGGCGGGGCGCCCGGTGCTGTACGTGTCGGGCGAGGAGTCGGACCGCCAGATCAAGCTGCGGGGCGAGCGGCTGGGCGTGGCCGCCCCCGAGCTCTACGTCATGGCCGAGACCGCGCTGGAGCGGATCGAGCAGGAGACCGTCCGGATGGCCCCGGCCGCCCTCATCGTGGATTCGATCCAGACGGTCTACACGGCGGCGCTGGAGTCAGCCCCGGGGAGCATCGGCCAGGTCCGCGAGTGCGCCGCCCGCTGTCTGACCCTGGCGAAGTCCCACGGGATCCCGGTGTTCCTCATCGGCCACATCACCAAGGAGGGCGCCATCGCCGGCCCCAAGGCGCTGGAGCATATCGTGGACACGGTGCTCTACTTCGAGGGGGAGCGCCACCTGCACCACCGCGTCGTCCGCGCGGTGAAGAACCGCTTCGGCGCCGCCAGCGAGGTGGCGCTGTTCGAGATGACCGGGCGGGGGCTGCTGGCGGTGGCCAACCCGTCGGCGTTCTTCCTGGCCGGCCGCCATCCGGGGCAGGCGGGCACCGCGGTGATCGCCACCATCGAGGGCTCCCGCCCGCTGCTGGTGGAGGCCCAGGCGCTGGTGAGCGTCTCCAATTTCAGCGCCGGCCGGCGGATGACCCAGGGATTCGACCGCAACCGCCTGGGCCTGCTGCTGGCCATGATGGAGCGGGTGACCGGACTGAACGTGCTGGGCGCCGACGTCTACCTGAACATCACCGGGGGCATCGCCGTGGAGGAGCCGGCGGCCGACTTGGGCGCGGTGGCCGCGGTGGCCAGTTCGCTCCGCAACCGCCCGCTGCCGCTGGACGCGGTGCTGGTGGGAGAGGTGGGCCTCGGCGGTGAGATTCGCGCGGTGCCCCAGGCGGCGGCCCGGATCAAGGAAGCCCACGCCATGGGCTTCGCCCGCTGCTACCTGCCCGAGGGGAACCTGCCGGTTCCCGAGGCGCCCAAGGGATTCGAGCTGGTAGGCGTGGCCGGCGTGAACGCGTTGCTGGATGTGTTGTTCTGAGATTCGGACATCGGACTTCGGATTTCGTGCTCGTCATTCGTAATCGTCATCGTAATCGTAATCGTAATCGTAATCGTACTCGTACTCGTCATCGAGGCTCGAGGCTAGAAGCTCGAGGCTCGTTCCCGTAACGCATACATCGGACACCGGGCAGTCCATCTTCACCATAAAGATACAGAGGTCGCAGAATCTTTTTATGTCTTGAGCCCAGATCTCAAACTGTCTCCACCACTCCGATTCACCCATTCACCGATTCACCCATTCACCCATTCACCCATTCACCCATTCACCCATTCACCCATTCACCCATTCACCCTTCTCCCCTTCGAGCCCCGCCAGCCGTCGTCCAAAATGTGCACCGGCCGCCCGGGGAGGGCGGCCGGTGTGATGAAGACAGCTAAAGGGCGGGGACCAACGGGTCCCCGCCTGTCGGGATCAGGTGAGACGGCTCAATGCGTGCTGCGGATGCTAGGCGTGCACGGCCGGGCCGCGGTACGTGGCGCTGCCGAACGCCAGCATCGGGTAGAAGATAAATGGCAAGATGATCATGCCGATGGCGAAACCGATCTCCTTGCCGAACGACTTGGCCAGATCCAGCGTGATCATGATTCCGGCCACGATGTTGACGCAGGGGATGATCAGCAGCACGATCCACCACAGCGGCCGGCCCACGACTTCCAGCAGGACGATGATGTTGTAAATCGGAACGATCGCGGCCCAGCCAGGCTTGCCCGCCTTGGTGAAGATCTTCCACAGGCTGGCGATGAACAGGATGATGATCGCAGCATAGATCACGAAAAACACGCAGCCGAACCCGGCTCCGAGCATGCCCGCGACATCCTCTTCAGACTGCAACAACATCAGATACGGAGCGATCGATGGGGACATACCGACCTCCTTGGTAAGATAACTATTCAACGTCGACGTAATCGTAAGCTATATGCGAATTGTAACCCGTTCAGCGGGACTGTCAAGGGAAGATTGACGGCGGCCTTGCAAATGGCGGCGCAATCGCCGTATAGTACGCCGGTCAATTCCCGGCGCGGGCGCGCGAGGAGGTCCGGCATGAACACCGATTGGGCGGCGGAATTTCCCGGAGCGGTCACTGTCACCGACGCGGCCGGGACCATCCTCTACATGAACGCACGGGCGGCGGCCGTGTTCGCCGCCGATGGCGGGGCGGCGCTGGTGGGCACCAACGTGCTGGACTGCCACCCGGAACCGTCGCGCAGCATGCTCGCCGAGATGCTGCGGACGGAGCGCCCCAACGTCTACACCATCGAGAAGAAAGGCGTCCGGAAGCTGATCCACCAGTCGCCGTGGTACCGCGACGGCCGCTACGCCGGCTTCGTGGAGCTGTCGCTGGAACTCCCCGCCGAGATGCCCCATTTCGTGCGGGGATGAACACCGGGCGGCCGCTCTCGGCGGGTGATTCAACCGCCGATGGCCCCTCCGGATGCCGACATGGCTACACCACGTCGCCGGCCCACAACTGTTCGAGAAACACCTGCCACGGCAAGATGAGAATGCCTTCGTGTTTTCGCGGGGCGCTTTCTGTGCTGACGACAAAGGAACGTGCCGGTCGATAGTCCTGGATGAAAGCTTTCATGGATCGGAGTTCGGTGCTGTCGATGCGGTGGGTGCCCTTCACTTCGATGGCGACCTCCCCACCGTTCAGAATGAAATCCACTTCCACGCCTGACTTCGTCCGCCAAAAATTCACGTCGTAATGAAGCTCGCGATAGGAGCGATGGGCCAGCAGTTCCATCAGGATGAAATGTTCCAGAGCTTTCCCGAACAGCTCGCCCCTCAATTGTGGAATCTGACGGTTCGTGATGGCCCCGGCCACACCCACATCGAACAGATAGAACTTGCCGGCCCGGGTGATGACCTGACGGTCCTGGCGCTTCTTGAAGGGCTCGATCATCGTGCCCAACAGGGTATCCATCAGGATTTGGTAGTACTCCTTGACGGTTTTTGAGTCCACGCCGCAATCCCGGGCGATGTTGGCATAATTGGTCAGTTCGCCGTGTGAGTACCCCACGGCGTCAAAAAAGCGCGAAAAGGCGGGAATATTCCGGGTCAACCCTTCATCGAAGACTTCCTCCTTGAGATAATCATGCAGATACGCGCGCAATGACTTGCGGTATTCCGGCTGCAGGTAGTGTGAGGGGACCATCCCCCGGTTCAGCGCCCTGAGCAGATCGAATTCCGCCACTTCAACCGACACGAGCGGGTGCATCTCGTAGCGCCAGGCCCGGCCCCCGAGCAGGTTCGTCCGGCCCCGTTTCAGTTTCCGCGCGCTGGAGCCGCACAGGATGAAACGCAGCCCCTTGTTTTCAATCAACCAGTGGATTTCGTCGAGCAACTGGGGCACTTTCTGCACCTCGTCGATGATGATCGGTGCCTTCAGTTGCTGCGGCGCGGCTGCCAGAAGTTGTTCTCGAAGCAGAAACGGGCGCTTGACCAACTCCAGATACAGGTCGGTCTGCAATAAATCAAAACGCAGGCTGTCGGGAAATGTTGCACTCAAGAAAGTGGTCTTGCCCGTTTGTCTCGGTCCCCACAAGAAAGCCGACTGCTTTTTGGGCAGGGTGATTTTCAATAAACGGGCCAGATTTTCTTTCATGGAGTATACTCCGAAATAGTATAACTATTCTGGAGTATATTCCGATATGGTAGAAGTGTCAACTCCCGATTTCTCCTCGTTTTTCTGGCGATTTTTTTCTTCAGGTGGACTGGACCCGGTCGGGGTGGAATCAGTTGGCCGGTCTGCCCGGCCGGCGGTAGCGGCACAGGAATTCCCAGATGTACTGAGCGGCGTCCAGTTCCCGCGTGGCCGGACCGAGCACCCAGGCCGGGGGCGGCGCCGGTTCGCCCGGCCAGCCGTGACCGCCGCCCTCCACCACGACCAGGACCACCTGCGCCGTGGCCGCGCCGTGCGCGCGGAAGGTCTCCGTCCGCACCCGGGTGCCATCGTCGTGCCGGTCGGGTAACTCCGCGGACACCGGCGCCGGATCGGCCCCGGCCGCCCGGGCCCACCACCGCGCCGTCTCGGGCGCCGGGAGCACCCGGCCGCCGTTCGGGCTGTTGACCGCGCCCCCGGCCCAGGGGACCACCGGATCCGCGGTGCCGTGAATCAGCAGCAGCGGCGGCGCCGGCAGGGACGGCCGGCGCGTGGCCAGCCGCTCCGGCAACCCGGCGCCGACGCTCGCCCCGGCGGCCAGCAGGTCGGGCGCCTCCAGGGCCAGCCGCTGGACCATCATCCCGCCGTTGGAATAGCCGGCAGCATACACCTGCGACGGATTCACGGCTGTGTCCGCCTTCAGATGGCCGACCAGCCGGCGAACGAAGCCCACGTCGTCCACGCCGGCGCGCTCGGACGGGGTGGCGCCCCGCCCGTCGGCCCAGGTGCGCGCCACGCCGTCGGGGAAGGCGACGACGCAGCCGGTCCGGTCGGCCAGGGTGTCGAACCCGGAGACGGCCGCCATCTCCGCACCCGAGCCGCCGCTGCCGTGGAGAACGACCAGCAGCGGAGCCGGACCGTCCGCGGCCGCGCGGCCCCGGCGCCACAGGAAGGTCCGCGTGCGTCCCTGCCACTCCAGCGACCCGGATCGAAGGCCGCCCGGCGGTTCCGGGGCGGCTGCCGGCGGCGCATCGCGACAGCCGGCGGCAATCCCGACGGCCGATCCGACCAGGAACCAGGCCGCCAGACGGCGGAGATGGGGGGTGCGGCTCATGCCTTCCATTCTAACCGGTGCCGGGGACCCGTGTCGATGCGTGATCCGGACGGCGAGGCGGAGCGTCTATCTCCCTTGGGAGCGGACTTGCTACCCGCATCCGGACCTGATTTTCTCTTGACAAGTCCGTGACAATCGCGATGATGGCAGTTTAACATTCGGTCGCCCCGGTTTGAAAAACCATCTGCAGTCCCATACGCTGCTGGAGAGCCGCACATGATTCTGAAGAACCGTTTCCTCGCCGTGATCCCCGTCTTGATGCTCCTGGCCTCGACCTGGCTGGCCGCGCTGGAGCCGCCGACCCCCGAGCAGATCGCCCGGTACCGCGCCGACGGCACCCTGGCCCAGCGGATCGCCGCGGCCCGGGCGCTGGGCAACCACCAGGTCGCTCCCCGTCTGGTGGAGCGCGCCCGGTACAAGCTGGAGCGGCTGCAGAAGGGCGGCGCGGCCGGCGACGAGCCCATGGCGCCGCCGCTGGGCTGGCGGGGCATGCCCACCACGGGCACGGTGCGGGTGCTGGCCCTGCTGATCGCCTTTCAGGACATGGCCCCGTCCACCGAGGCCAGCCGGATCCAGGACCAGCTCTTCGGCGACGGTGTGGGCGGCTTCCCGCTGGAGAGCCTGCACAGCTACTACCATCGATCTTCGTACGGCCAACTGGACATCCAGGGCAACGTCCTCGGCTGGTACACCACGCCCTATCCGCGGTCCGGTGTCGTCCAGACGGATGTCGGCCGGGAGAACCTGATCCGGGAGGCGCTGACCCATTACGACACCTTGGGCCATGATTTCAGCCAGTACGACAACGACGGCGACGGCACCATCGACTACCTGGTGGTCGTCTGGACCGGTCCGCACGGCGCGTGGGCCAGCTTTTGGTGGGGGTACATGACCAACTACGCCAACTCCGGCTTCGTGCTGGACGGCAAGGTGCTGGACACGTACTCCTGGCAGTGGGAGGCCTCCACCGTCGGCGACCTGTTCATGCCCAACGTGGTGATCCACGAGACGGGCCATGCCCTGGGGCTGCCCGATTACTATGACTACGATGACGGCGTCGGCCCCCGCGGCGGCGTCGGCGGGCTGGACATGATGGACGGCAACCAGGGGGACCATAACCCGTTCAGCAAGTGGCTCCTCGACTGGATCACCCCCACGGTGCTGGGCGGCGGCAGCCACGCGGTCTCGCTGGGCGGCACGGCCGCCACCGGCGACGCGCTGGTGATCATGCCGGGCGCCACGGCGGGCGACCCGTTCTTCGAATTCTTCCTTGTGCAGAACCGGCACCGGACGGACAACGACGCCCGCCTGGCCGCCAACGGCATGCTCATCTGGCACGTGGACGCCCGGCTCGATCCGTACGGCTACAATTTCATCTATGACAACTCGTACTCCGACCACAAGCTGCTCCGCCTCATGGAAGCCGACGGCCTCGAGGAGATCGAGCAGGGCGGCACCGCCGACAGCGGCGATTACTTCACGGCGGGGATGGCGTTCGGTCCGGCGACCGTTCCCGACAGCGACCGCTACGACGGGGTGCCCACCAACATGGCAGTCACCGACATCTCCGCCCCCGGCGCCACCATGACGTACAACGTCGAGTTCGACAACCAGGCGCCCACCCTGGGCGGCATCACGATTTGCGCCAACGCCAGTGAGACGATCATCGGCTGGGAGACCAGCGAATACGCCGAAGCGGGCCTCATCTACGGCCGCGACCTGGATCTGACCGGCGAGGCCTTCTCAATGAGCGCGGGCACGGTCCACAGCGTGGCGCTGCCGGGGCTGCAGCCGGGCGGCCTGTACATGTTCCAGGTGTTCTGCGCCGATCCCAGCGGCAATGTCGGCGAGTCCGATTACCACCACTTCATCGTGCCGGACAGCGCCGGCGTCGAGGAACAGGTGTTCCAGGACGACCTGGAATCGGGCGCTCCCGACTGGACCCGCGTGCCGAACGGCCAGGGGCCGTGGTCGCTCGTCGAAAGCCAGTACGCCCGCTCGGCCACCCACGCCTGGTTCAGCACCGACCCGGAAGGCGGCAAGGACGACCTGTTGCTTCTGCCCGAACTGAATCTGGCGGGCGCGGCCTCGGCCACGCTGACTTTCTGGCACACCTACAGCTTCGAAACCGGCTATGACGGCGGCGTGGTGGAAGTCTCCGTCGACGGCGGGCAGACGTTCACCGACCTCGGCCCCGACATCCTTGCCGGCGGGTACACCGGCCTGATCGACCCGCAGACCCAGTCGGCCATCAAGGGCCGGCAGGCCTGGACCGGCGGTGCTCTCGGCACCATGACCCCGGTCACGGTGCGGCTGGACCGATTCTGCGGCCGTCCAGCCCTTGTCCGTTTCCGGTTGGGGTGCGACCTGTACGCCGGAGGCCAGGGCTGGTACATCGACGACGTGGCGGTGAGCCGCGTCACCTGCGAGCCCGTCACACCTGTCGCGGGCTGGCCCGAAGCCACCGGTGACCTGAACGGCGACGAGCTGCTGGACGCCGGTGACCTGCTCCTGATGGCCGACTACCTGGCGGGGAACGTTCTGAACGTGCCGGCCGGCATCTTCGCCGGCGACATGAACGGCGACCACCACATCACCGTGGCGGATGGGGTGATCCTGATCGGCCGCGTCATCGGGATCATGTAGCGGGATTCAGGTTCGATTCGTCCTGGCAAATGATTGATGGTTGATAGTTGATGGTTGACGGTTGGCGTTATCGTTGATGGCTGCTCCGTCTTCCGTCTCCCGTCTCTCGTCTCTCGTCTCCCGACTCACCGACTCACCGATTCACCGAATCACCGAATCACCGATTCACCGATTCTCCGCCTCGCCCATGAGCCGGGCGGCTTGCTCGGCCAGGCCGCCCAGCCCGCGCCGGGCGGCTTCCCCACGCACCGCGTTCAGGCGCCGCTCGGCGGCGGCAGCGTCGCCGCACCGCTGGTCCAGTCGGGCCATGGCGAGCTCCAGCTCGAGCTGAAGCAGGCGAAAGCCGGTCTTCGCCAGCGCGGCGCGCTGCGACTCCAGGACACGCCGCGCGGCATCGCACCGGCCCCGCGCGACGGCCATTTCCGCCTCGGCCAGCGCCGCCTCGGTCCGGGCGGCCGGCTGGGCCTCCGACAGGCTCGATCGCGGCGACGCCAGGCAGCCTGCCGCGGCCGCCGGGTTGCCGCGCCTCAATTCCACGCGCGCCCTCAGGGCCCGGGCGGTGAGTTCGCCGTCGATTTCACCCGCGTCGAGGAACTCGGCCTCCGCCCCGCGGAGGGCGGTCTCGGCGTCGTCCAGCCGGTTCTCGGCCATAGCCAGCCGGGCGAGCGACAGCCGGATATCCGGCACCTCGGTGCGCTCGCCGATGGCGGCCTCCAGCGCCTGCGCCGCCTCCAGGTCCCTTTGCGCTTCGGTGGTGCGGCCGGCCACGCGCGCGGCATCACCCCGTCCGAAAAGCGCCCAGGCCTCGTAGCTGCGGTGGCCGATGGCGCGGCTCAACGCCAGCGCCTCGTCGAACCGGCGACCGGCGCGCTCCGGCTCGGCCCGCGCCAAGTCGAGATCGGCCAGGTTGCCGAGCGCGGCGATCATCTTGACTTTTTCGCCAGCTTCCCGCCACGTCGCCAGCGCCGCTTCGTACATGCGGGCCGCCCCGTCCAGGTCGCCGGCGTCGCTGAGCACGTTGGCCAGGTTGTTGCGGGTGTGGGCCACGCTGCCCGGGGCGCCCACTTCATCGAAGATGCGGAGGCATTCTTCGTACATACTCCGGGCCAGATCCCGCCGGCCCTGATGGTAGTGCAGAGTGGCGATGCTGCTCATGATCCGGGCCTCGCTGGCCCGGGCGCCAGTCGCCCGGTAGACAGCCAGGGCCTCATTGAACCGGGCGAGGGCTTCCTCGGACCGGCCGCGGTCCTGCAGAATCCAGGCCTGGTAATTCAACGCGCTGGCTCGTTCGCGCTCATAACCGATGTCCGCGCTGAGTCGCTGTGTTTCCATAAGGAGGCGCTCGGCTTCGTCCAGCTCCCCGCGGTAGTACCTGACCAGCGCGGCCTGGGTGATGGCGCGGGCCTCGCCGCCCCGATCACCGGCGGCGGCGAAGATCCGGCGCGCTTCGGCGGCGGCGGCCAGCGCCGCGTCGAATTCGCCCAGGCCCCGGCGGGCCCGCGACTCCAGGAGGCGCGCCCGGGCCACCGCCAGGCGGCTGCCGGCGGCGGTCGCCCGCCCGGCGGCCTGTCCGGCGGCGGCCAACTGCCGGCGGTAGTCGCCGGTCGCGTCGTAGACATCGGCCATGACGAGGTCGATTCGGGGATCCCGCCCGGTGGGGGGCGCCAGACCCTGCAGCTGCTCCAGGGTGGCAAGCGCCTCGGCGGGGCGGCCCGATTCGCCAAGCACGACCGCCAGCCGGAGTCCGTGCTCCAGGTTGTCCGGGTAGAAGGTCCAGAGGCTGCGATAGATCATCGCCGCGTCGTTCCAGCGGAAGCGGGCCGCCTGCAGGCGGGCCTCGATGCTCAGACGTTCTTCCCGGCCGAGGCCGGCGGACCGGTCGAAGGCCTGCTCGGTCTCCTCGAGCGCCCGGGCGTCATAGCCCAGCACGGTCCAGGCGTCGGCCAGGGCCAGGTGCAGCGCCGGGCGGTCGGGCGACCGCCGCAGGGCGCGCTCCAGCGGGACGCGGGCGGATTTGGCGTCGAGGCGGCGCAGGTGGGCGAGCCCCTCGGCGTAGAGCCGCATGGCTTCGGGATCCTCGGGCAGGACCGCCCGGGCCGGGGCGGCGCCGTCTGTGCCTGCGGGACGGGCGCGCAGCCGCCGGAGCATCTCCGCGCTCAAGCCGGCGACCAGGCGGAACAGGTCGGACTCGGGGCCGGCGGCATCCAGCCGGGCCACGGTGCCGCCCGAAGCGACATCCTGGACCACGGCCCGGATACGGATCCGGCCGTCGGCCGCGGCGAATGTGCCGGCCACCACCAGGTCGGAGCCGATGGCGTCACGGACATGCCCCAGGGATTCGGCGGAGAGCGCCTCTCCGGCGGCGGACGCCAGCTCCAGTTCCAGGCGGCCCACGTTTTCGCCGGGGATGAGGCGGACGTCCGGTGACGCGGCCAGGTCGGCGCGGAGCATCTCGGCCAGGGCGGTGGACAACCACACCGTCCCCGCGTCTTCGGTCAGGTCGCGGAAGCCAAACACCGCCACTGCCCGCCGCGGCCTTTCTCCGCCGAAGCCCGCGAGCCGCTCCCATGGCCGCCACAGGCACAGGCCGCCGGCGAGCGCCAGCGCGGCGGCCGCCGCGTACAGCCACAGCCGGCGCCGGCGCGACGAGGCGCCGGCCGCAGTCGTCGGACCGTCCGTTTCCGGGCTGCGGACGCCGAGCGCGGCAAGGAAGTCCCGGGCCCGGGAAAACCGCGCCGTCGGCTCGCGCGCCAGACAGCGCAGGATGGCGGCCTCCCACGCGGGAGCCAGCCCCTCGACGTGCCGGCTGGGCGGCGTCGGCGGCTCCCGCAGACTCTTGACCGCCGCGGCGATGGCGTTGTCGGCGGCGTAGGGCAGGGCGCCCGTGACGAGCTCGTAGGCCACCACGCCCAGGGCGTAGACGTCGGCCGCCGGCGTGACCGGCTTTCCCTCGAGCTGCTCCGGCGCCATGTAGAAAGGCGTCCCCACCGCGCCGGTGGGCTGGGCGTCGGAGTCGGCGCCCGCCGGGACGTCCGGCCGGGCCAGTCCGAAATCGGTGACCACCGCCCGCTCGCCGCCTCCCGGTTGGGGGACCAGCATGACGTTGCCGGGCTTGAAATCCCGGTGGATCACCCCGGCGGCGTGGGCGGCGTCCAGCGCGGACGCCAGTTGAGCCAGCAGCTCTCCGGCCGCGGCCGGGGCAAGCCGTCCGCCGGTCCGCAGCCGCTGGGCCAGGGTGGGGCCCTCCAGCAGCTCCATCGTCAGGAAGACCGTGTCGGCCGCCGGCTCCGCCGAATGGGATTCGGGGCGATGCACGCCCAGGTCGAAAATCCGGCAGACGTTCGGGTGGGTGACGCGGCGCGCCAGCTGGATCTCGCGTTTGAAGCGGGCCACGGACACACCCCGCTCCGCGCGGTCGGTCCGCAGCGTCTTGAGGGCTACCCGGAGGTGGAGCTCCAGGTCGAGCGCCTCGTACACTTCGCCCATCCCGCCGCGGCCCAGGAGGCGGAGAATCTGGTAGCGCCCGGCCAGTATCGCGCCGCTCGGGAACAGCGTCTCGGGGCGCAGCGGCGACCGCACCAGTTCCATGGTGTCGGTGGAGTATGTGTCCGCCGCACGCATCGGGTGAGTTGACGAGGCGTCCTCAGTCCACAGTTCCGGCAGCGCGTCGGCGGCGGGGCGCCAGGTGGTGCTGTCGCCTCGGCGGCACGGCGTTTCGGGCCGCAGCCGGCCCGACGATGCCAGACCGGCCAGCTCGTCCTTGCTGAACGGCCCGGCCGGCGCGGTGCCTTCGTGGATGTAATAGTGTTTCACATCTGACCCCGCTGATTTGGGGAGATTATAGGAGGGCGCGGCGGGATGCGCAACCGCTCAGTGCACGATCCGGCCGTCGACAAGCGGCACGATTCGGTCGGCCTGGCTGGCCAGCGCCTCATCATGGCTCACCAGGATGAAGGCGGTGCCCAGCGTCCGGCTGATCTCTCGCATCAGGGCGAACACCGCCTTGCTGTTGGCGCTGTCCAGATTGCCGGTGGGCTCGTCGGCCAAAACCAGGGCCGGCTCGTTGATGAAAGCCCGCACCACCGCCACCCGCTGCTGCTGCCCGCCGGAGATCTGGCCGGGCCGGTAGTGCAGGCGGTTGCCCAGGCCCACGCGTTCGAGCAGCTCCACCGCCCGCTCCCGCTGCTCCCGCTCGGCCTGACGGCCCATAATCCGGCGGGGGATCAGCACGTTCTCCAGCACCGAGAACTGGGGCAGCAGGTAGTGGAACTGGAAGATGAACCCGAGGTACTGGAGCCGCAGCCGGGCCCGCGCATCCTCGTCGAGCCGGGCGGTATCCTCGCCGTTGAGCAGGATCCGGCCCGAGGTGGGCGAGTCGAGGAGCCCCATCAGGTTCAGCAGGGTGGTCTTGCCGGAGCCGGAGGCGCCGACGATGGACACGAACTCGCCTTTCGCGACCGCCAGGTCGATGTCGAAGAGCACCGGCGTGGGCACGCCGTTGCCGTACACCTTGTTCACCGCCCGGAGTTCCACAACGGGGCCCGCGTCCATCACGCCCCCCGGATCACGTCGATGGGATTGATCCGCGCCGCCCGCCAGGCCGGATAGAGCGAGGCGAGGAAGCCGATGCCCACGGCGATGGCGATGCTGCCCAGGATCAGGGCGGGGCCGAGGTCCACCGGGAACGTTTCCACCAGCCGGCCGGTGGCGCTGGCGGTGGTGCGGAAGCCGGCCAGCCACAGGCAGAGGGCGGAGCCCTGGACGGCCCCGGCGGCGCCGCCGAGTAACGACAGCAGCATGCCCTCCACGGCGAACACGGCGGTGATCTGGCGGCGGTTGGCGCCCATGGCCTTGAGGATGCCGATCTCCCGGAGCTGGCTCATCACCGACATGATGAGCATGCTGGCGATGCCGAAGCCGGCGCCGAGAATGGTGAAGCCCACAATGAGGTTCGACGACTGGCTCTGGGCCCGCAGCCCGGACAGGAGCGACTGGTTGTCCTCCATCCAGGAGCGTGTCTCGTAGGGGACCTGCAGCGCCAGGCGCCGCGCCATGGCGTCGGCGCCGAAGATGTCGCCGAGCTTCAGCCCGATGCTGGTGACGGCGGTGCCCACGCCAAAGAGAGTCTGGCCGTCGCGCAGCGTCAGATAAATGGTGCCGCCGTCGACGGCGGCGAAGCCGCTGTCGAAAATGCCGGCGACGGTGTAGGTGCCGGCGTTCCCTTCGATGCTCACCAGGCGGATCTTGTCCCCCAGCCGCAGCGAGAACTCGTCGGCCAGCTTGTAGCCGAGGGCGACCTCTCCGGCGTTGAGCCCGAAGAACCGTCCCGTCACCAGCTTCGACTGGATGTCCACCACGGCGTTGTGGCGCTCCGGGATCACGCCCACCACCGCCACCCCCTGCCGGCGGGCGCCCCGCGACATGAACCCCTGGCCCTCCACCACCGGCGACACCGCCGCCACGTCCGGATCGAAGCGCTGCAGCCGGGCGAGCCAGAACGGCCAGTCCTCGATCTTGCGCTTCTGCCGCTCCAGCCGGATCCGCTCGCCGGCGTACAGCGGCCCGTCCGGCGCCGCCGCCGCGTCGGCTACCGACAGCGGCACCCGCTCGGGCTGGCGCACGACGACGTGGGGGATGGCGCCGGTGACGCTGGCGATGAGCCGCCGCTGCAGCCCGCCGATCAGGGCGCCGAGAAAGATGATCAGGGTGACGGAGACCGCCACGACCCCCATCATGAGCAGGGTCTTGCCCAGGTTGTAGCGCAGGTTCCGCAGCGCCACGGACCAGGCGAAACGGTCGAACATGATTCGGTCTCCTCGTCGTCCGGACGGCGGGCGCTCAGGGCCGCGCCACCGGCCGGACCGTGTCCCCGGCGGCGGCCTCGGTGCCCCGAACCATCACCGCGGCGTCGGGCGGCACGCCGTCCACGGCGATCCACTCCGTGCCGCGGGCCAGGACGCGGACGGCCTGTTCGCGGACCGTTCCGCCCGTCACGACCAGCACGTGCCAGCGGCCGTCGCGCTGCAGGAGCGCGGTGGCGGGGAGGCTGAGCGCCCGCGGCAGCCGGGCCACCTCGACGCTGACGTCCACGGTCATGTCGGGGCGGACGAAGTCGGGGAGCCGGTCGGGGGTGAAGCGGAGCCCCACCACGCCGCGGCCGCTGTCCACGTCCGGGCCGATCTGGACCAGCGTGCCGGTGAAGGGCTGGTCGCGGAAGGCGGGGGTGAGCACCGTCGCCCGCTGGCCCGTCCGCAGCCGGTCCAGGTTGTTCTCGTCGGTTTCGACGTAAATCTCCGTCACCCGCAGGTCGGCCAGTTCCATCAGGGCGGTGCCCGGAGTGACGCTGGCGCCCGGTTCGGCGGCCCGGCGGATCACCAGGCCGGGGAACGGCGCGCGGATGGTCCGGCGGTCCAGGTCCTGCTCCGCCACGCGCACCGCCGCCTCGGCCTCGCGGAGGCGCGCCTCGGCCACCCGCATGTCCTCGGGGCGCGGCCGGGCGCGCAGGTCGGCCAGCGTCTCGCGGGCGGCCGCTTCGGCGGCGACGGCCTGGTCCCGCGTGGAGGCGGCCAGGTCCAGATCGGCCTGGGCGACCACCTGGTCGTCGAAGAGGGCGCGCCGGCGCGCGAAGTCCCGCTCGGCCTGGAGCCGGGCGGCGGTCGCCCGGTCCAGCTCCGCCTCGGCGCGGGCCAGCTCCTCGGGCGTGGCGCCGCGGCGGACGAGGGCCAGTTCGGCCGCGGCGGTCTGGGCGGCCTGGCGGCTCTGCTCCAGACGCGGGCGCGCGTCGTCCCGCCGGAGCTGGACGAGAGGGACGCCGGCGGCGACGCGGTCGCCATCTTCCACGAACACCGATTCGACGACGCCCGTCACCTCGCTGCCGATGGGGCTCTGCCGCTTGGCCCGGAGGGTGCCGCTGGCGATGACCAGCTCCACCACCTCCCGCTCCGCCGGCCGGACGGTTTCGACCTCGCGGACGCGCAGCCGGCTGAAGCCCAGCCAGCCCGTCGCCGCCACGAGGAGCACGCCGCCGATCCACAGGGTGTGTCGCATCCGCCGGGTCATCCGCAGGCCTCCGTCTTCGGGGATCGACCCATTTCAGCACAAAGCGGGACGCCGGCAAAGCGAATATTCCGCATCCGACGATGGCGATTCGGACGACGGCGGGTGCGATGGTGTATCATGGGGGCGCCGGGCGGCGGGGAAATCCCCCAGCCCGGGACGTCGGGCGGGAGGTGGCGGGACATGGCCGAGGCGGACGTGACGGTCATCGGCGCGGGTCTGGCGGGGAGCGAGGCCGCGTGGCAGCTCGCCCGCCGGGGCTGGCGGGTGGCGCTGTGGGAGATGCGCCCCGCCGTGATGACGCCGGCCCACCGCACCGGTTGCTTCGCCGAGCTGGTCTGCTCCAACTCCCTCAAGTCGGAGGCGCCGGCCAGCGCGCCGTTTCTGCTGAAGGAGGAGCTGCGGCACCTGGGCAGTCTCCTGCTCCGGGTGGCCGACGGCTGCCGCGTCCCCGCCGGCCAGGCGCTGGCGGTGGACCGGCAGCGGTTCGCCCAAGGGGTGGAGGCGGCAATCCGCGGCGAGGCCGGCATCGCGGTGGTCGCCGCGGAAGCGCGGACGCTGCCGGCGGCGCGTCCGGTCGTCGTCGCCACGGGGCCGCTCACGTCACCGGCCCTGGCCGAGGCGGTGCGCGGACTGGCCGGCGCGGAACACCTCTATTTTTACGACGCCATCAGCCCCATCGTGACCGGGGCGTCGGTGGACCGCGCCGTGGCCTTCGCCGCCTCGCGCTATGGCAAGGGGGGCGACGACTACCTGAACTGCCCGTTGGACCGCGAGGAGTACCGGGCGTTCATCGAGGCGCTCCGCGCGGCCGACACCTACCCGCGGCACGCCTTCGAAACGGCCGCCTTTTTTGAGGGCTGTCTCCCCATCGAGGAGATCGTCCGGCGCGGGGACGACACGCTCCGGTTCGGCCCCATGAAGCCGGTGGGCCTGGTGGATCCGCGCACCGGGGCGGTGCCCTACGCGGCGCTCCAGCTCCGCCGGGAGGATGTGCTGGGCGACGCGTTCAACCTGGTGGGTTTCCAGACCCGGCTGCGGCAGGGCGAACAGCAGCGGGTCTTCCGGCTGATCCCCGGTTTGACGCGTGCCGAGTTCGTACGGTACGGGCAGATCCACCGCAACACGTACCTCAACGCACCGGCCGTGCTGACACCGGAGCAGGAGTTTCGCGATCACCCGGGCGTGTTCGTGGCCGGGCAGTTGTGCGGCCTGGAAGGGTACGTCGAGGCCGTTGCCACCGGGCTGATGGCCGGGCTGCAGGCCGACCGACGGCTGCGGGGCCTTCCGCCCGTGCGGTTCCCCCGCGACACCGCGCTGGGCAGCCTGCAGCACGCCCTCGGCGCGGCGGATCCGCGCGGCTACCAGCCGCTCAACATCACCTTCGCGCTCCTGCCGGCGCCGCCGCCCGAGCTGGAGCGGCGGCTCCGCGGCAAGGCGGCGCGCCACACCTGGCGGGTGCAGGAATCTTTGCGGTTGCTCCGGGACTTCGCCGCCCGGGAAGAGCTGCGGCCCGTCTGACGCGTCCGGTTCGCCAAAGCGTCAGTGCACGGTCACCGGGTGTTCGTCCGGGGGATATTCGCCCGTGGCCTGCATCAGCTGGATGTCATCCGGGGAGAACTCCTCCCGGGCGTATTCGCACCACGTCAGGATGCGGCACTCCGGGCACCGGCGGCTGCACGGGATGATGACGTTGACGGCGTCGGGAAAGAGGCGATGGAATTCGGCGCTGTGCCCGTCCCGGACCTCGTCTTCGTACGTCTCGTGCAGCAGCTGCAACCGCACCTCGGGCGGGACGGCTTCGGGCAGCCGCAACACCGCCCGGAATTCCTGCCACATCTTGTTCTCGATTGCCCTCAGCTCGCGCTCCAGATCGGTTTTCATACCCACCTCCCCTCGGAATGCTCTACTCATATAAACGGATCGGTACGGAAGTGTTCGGGAACGGAGGAATGCTCGCGTGAGAATCCCGTTGATATGACTGGAGAAATATTTTTTGCCCACCGGGTCACAACCGCCGGGAGTCGCTGCTGGAACACACCGGCGACCCGGGCCGGCGCGTGTTTCGATTGCGTCAGGAATGGGAAGAAACTGTCAATGGTGGGGCGTATTTCCCCACTTTTAAAATAGTCAAGTTTATAAACTATTCATTTTAAATGAACTGTTAGAACGTCCGATTTTGGCATGACCGTTGCAAAGGGCGGGTTTGAGACTTTGAGGAGGAGGTAACACCCATGATTGGTATCCGCAAATACGACCCGTACGGTCAGCTGAACCGCGAGTTCGACCGGATGATCTCCCGGTTCTTCGACATGCCGCGCCGCTACGACGACGAGAGCGAGGCGCTGGCCTCCTGGTATCCGCGGATGGACGTGAACGAGCGCGAAAGCGAGCTCGTCATCCGCTTCGACCTGCCCGGCATGAAGCGGGAGGACATCCAGATCACGTTGGAGAACAACACCGTCACCGTCAGCGGCGAGCGCAAGTTCGAGCAGGACGAGAAGCAGGACAACTTCCACCGCGTCGAGTGCTGCTACGGCCGCTTCACCCGCAGCTTCGCCCTGCCGCGGACGGCTGACGGCGAGAAGATCAAGGCCAAGTACACCGACGGCGTGCTCGAGCTCACCCTGCCCAAACGGGAAGAGGCCAAGCCGAAGCAGATCACCGTCAACGTCGGTTAAGCGAAATCAGTCGCCCGCAGGGGGGCAACGCCCCCCTTTTTTTTGTCTCCGAAAACGAACGAAACAAGGCGAAGAACATGACAGACATTCCCATCCAACCGGAAGCCGCCGCCAACGCGGCCGAAACGGCGCAACCCCTGGACGCCGCCGCATCGGCGCCGGAGGAACGGCCGGCCGAACGCACCGCCCCGGCCGAACCGGACGCGCTCACCCGACTGCAGGAGGAGCTGGCTGCGTCCGAAGCGCGGACCTTGCGCGCGCTGGCCGACTTCGACAACTTCCGCCGTCGCACCGCCGCCTCGGCGGAGGAAGCGGCCCGGGAGCAGAAAAAGGCGCTGCTGCTGGAGCTGCTTGACGTACAGGATAACTTCACGCGGGCGCTGGAGCACGGGAGCGGCGCCGACGACGAGTTCGTCGCCGGCATCCGGGCGATCCGGCAGCAGTTGGAGGGACTGCTGGCGCGCCACCAGGTGGAGCGGGTCGCCGCGCTCGGCCAGCCGTTCGATCCCCGTGTCCACGACGTGCTGGACGCTCGCCCGGACCCGGCGGTCCCGGTGGATACGGTGGACCGAGTGTACAAGGACGGGTACCTGTTCTGCGGCAAGCTGCTCCGGCCGGCCCTGGTCGGCGTGGCCCAGGCGGCCGAGCCGCCGGCCGGCGAGGAGAACGACGATGGATCCGAATAAGATGACCGTCAAGGTGCGCGAGGCGCTCTCCGCCGCGCAGGGCCTGGCCCAGCGGCGCAACCACGCCCAGGTGGACGTGGAACATGTGCTGCTGGCCCTGCTGCAGCAGGCCGACGGCCTGGCGCCGCGCCTGCTGGCGCGCCTCGACGTGCCCGTGGCCGAATTCACCGGCCGGCTGGAGCAGGAACTGGACAAGCTGCCCCGCCTGTCCGGCGGCACCGCCGCCGAAGGCCGCTACATCTCGGGCCGACTGAACCGCATCCTGATCCAGGCCCAGGAGGAAGCCGTCCGGCTCAAGGACACCTTCCTGAGCGTGGAACACCTGTTGGCGGCCATGATCGCCGACGGGGCGGACCAGCCCGCCTCCCGGCTGTTCCGCGCCTACGGCGTCGATCGGGAACGGTTCGAGCGCGTGCTGCAGGACGTGCGGGGCAACCAGCGCGTCGACTCCGAGGACCCGGAGGGGACGTACGCGGCGCTGGAGCGGTACGGCCGCGACCTGGTCCGCGAGGCGGCGCGGGGCAAGCTCGACCCGGTCATCGGCCGCGACAACGAGATCCGCCGCGTCGTTCGCATCCTGTCCCGGCGGACGAAGAACAACCCGGTGCTCATCGGCGAACCGGGCGTGGGCAAGACCGCCATCGTCGAGGGACTGGCCCAGCGCATCTTCAAGCGGGACGTGCCCGAGGGGCTCCTCGACCGGACGATCGTGGCGCTGGACCTGGGCGCGCTGGTCGCCGGCACGAAGTTCCGCGGCGAGTTCGAGGAGCGCCTCAAGGCCGTGCTCAAGGAAATCGAGAAGTCGGACGGCCGCATCATCCTGTTCATCGACGAGATCCACAACATCGTGGGCGCCGGCCGGGCCGAGGGCTCCATGGACGCCGGCAATCTGCTCAAGCCGATGCTGGCGCGCGGCGAGCTGCACTGCATCGGCGCCACCACCATCGACGAGTACCGCAAGCACATCGAGAAGGATCCGGCGCTGGAGCGCCGGTTCCAGCCGGTGCTGGTGGAGCCGCCGTCGGTGGAGGACACTGTCTCCATCCTGCGGGGCTTGAAGGAGCGGTTCGAGATCCACCACGGCGTGCGCATCACCGACCGGGCGCTCGTGGCCGCGGCCGTCCTGAGCCACCGCTACATCGCCGACCGGTTCCTGCCCGACAAGGCCATCGATCTGATGGACGAGGCCGCGGCGATGATCCGCACCGAGATCGACAGTCTGCCGGCCGACCTCGACGAGATCACCCGGCGGGTCATGCAGCTCGAGATCGAACAGGAGGCGCTCAACAAGGAGAAGGACGCGGCCTCGCTGAACCGGTTGCAGGACCTCCAGGGCGAGCTGGCCGAGCTTCGGGAGCGCGCCCAGACCATGAGGGCCCAGCTCCAGCAGGAGAAGGACGAGATCCAGCGCCTGCGGATACTGCGCGAGGAACTCGAGGGGGTCCGCCGCGACATCGAGGCGGCTGAGCGGGCTTACGACCTGAACCGCGCCGCCGAGCTCAAGTACGGCCGCCTCCGCGAGATGGAGGGGCAGCTCGCGGCCGCCGAGGCGCACCTCGGCGGGGACGCCGGCGCGCGTCGCCTGCTCAAGGAGGAGGTCACCGACGAGGAGATCGCCGAGATCGTCGCCCGTTGGACCGGCATCCCCGTCACCCGCCTCATGGAGGGGGAGCGCGAAAAGCTGCTCAAGCTGGACGAGATCCTCCACCGGCGCGTCATCGGCCAGGACGAAGCCGTCGGAGCGGTGGCCGAGGCGGTGCTGCGGGCCCGCACCGGCCTCAAGGATCCGAAGCGCCCCATCGGCTCGTTCATCTTCCTCGGGCCCACGGGGGTGGGCAAGACCGAGCTGGCGCGCACGCTGGCCGAGGCGCTGTTCGACACCGAGGAGAACATGGTCCGCATCGACATGTCCGAGTACATGGAGAAGCACAGCGTCGCCCGCCTCATCGGCGCGCCGCCCGGCTATGTGGGTTACGACGAGGGCGGCCAGCTCACCGAAGCGGTCCGCCGGCGGCCCTACGCGGTCATCCTGTTCGACGAGATCGAGAAGGCCCACCCGGATGTCTTCAACGCCCTGCTGCAGATCCTCGACGACGGGCGCCTCACCGACAACAAGGGCCGCGTGGTGGACTTCAAAAACACTGTGGTGATCATGACGTCCAACGTGGGCAGCCAGCTCCTCATGGACGGCATCGACCGCGCCGGCGCCATCCCCGAAGCGGTGCGGGCACGCGTCATGGAGGAGCTGCGGCTCTCCTTCAAGCCGGAGTTCCTGAACCGGGTGGACGAGATCGTGCTGTTCAAGCCCCTGACGCCGGAGGAACTGGCGCGCATCGTCGACCTGCAGTTCGAGCAGCTCCGCCGCCGGCTTCACGACCAGGAGATCGAGCTCAGCCTCAGCCCCGAGGCCCGCACGCTCATCGCCCGCCAGGCCTACGATCCGGTTTTCGGCGCCCGGCCGCTCAAGCGATTCCTCCAGCGCCATCTGGAGAGTGCGCTGGCCCGGCGGATCCTGAAGGGCGACATCGTCCCGGGCAGCCGGACGGTGGTGGCGGTCTCGGGCGGCGAACTGGACTTCCGCACCGAAACGGCCGACAGGCCGGTGAACTGAGCGTTACGCACGGACTGCATCCGACAGACTCACCGGCGGCCCCGCGGCCGCCTGTTTTTCGTTGACACCCCGGAAACCGCCAACGATAATACGCCCAGGTCATCCCCATGAGCATCACCTTCTGGCTTGAGCACAACCAGCAGCAGCGCAGTTTTACGCTGGATGAACAGATGACCCAGGTCCGGATCGGCCGGGGCGCCGCCAACGAGGTGGCCGTCGGTGAGGATCGCGGGATCTCCAAGTGCCACGCCCGCCTCTTCGCCTCCGGCGGCCGGGTCTGGGTGGAGGACACGGGCAGCCGCAACGGCACCTTCGTCAACGAGAAGCAGGTGGGCTTCCGCCACCCGCTTGAGGACGGCGACACGATCCGGCTGGGCAACACCAGTCTCGTGTTCCGCCGCCACGTCAAGGAGAGTCCGCCGGACACGTTCACGCTGCCCGGGATGACCTGCATCATCTCCATCAAGGATTTTCAGGACCAATGGAAGACCCGCGAGGCGACCGCCAAGGCGGCGCCCGAGCTGGTGGCGCCGCCGAAGCAGACAGCCGGTCCGACGGCCACCCCCGCACCGCCGCCGGCGGCGGGCCTGGCGGTGGACGCGCTGGCGGCTGAAGTGAAGCGCTTCGGCGTGCTGCAGGAAATCGCCTCCTCCCTGCTGGACCAACGGGACCTGAACCGACTCTTCCACGACTGCCTCCAGCTCATCGTCTCGGTGGTGCCCGCTCGCCGGGGCTGCCTGATGATGATCGAGGGCGGGGAGCTTCAGGTCAAATCGTACTGGACCGGCGGGCGGGTGGCGGACACGCCGGCCGCCGCCGACATCATCCAGTTCAGCCGGACCGTCCAGCGGCTGGTGATCGAGAAGAAATCCGCCGTCCTCACCACCAACGTGGAGAACGACCCGCAGCTCGAGGAGGCGCGCAGCATCATCGTCCAGGGGATCAAGTCGATCATGTGCGTCCCGCTCTGGAACGGCGAGAAGACGTACGGCCTGATCTACCTCGACAGCCCGTCCATCGAGAAGGACTTCAACAAGGACAACCTGCAGCTCCTCACCGCCATCGCCAACCTGGTGACGATGAAGATCGAAAATTACCTCTACATCCAGGAGCTGCTCGAGAAGAAGGCGATGGAGAAGGAGCTGGAATACGCCGCCGACGTGCAGAAATTTCTGATCCCCGAGCGATTTCCCCAGCTCTCGGACCTTGACGGCGCGGTCTTTTACCGGTCCTGCCTCCAGTTGGCCGGCGATTATTACCACGTGTTCGTCCTCCCGGACGGCTGCTACCTGTTCATCATCGCCGACGTGATGGGCAAAGGGATGGGGGCGGCGCTGCTCACCGCCTCGCTTCACGCCTATCTCAACTCGCTGTGCGAGCGGGAGCTGGATCTGGGCGAATTGCTGGGCGACCTGAACCGGCGGATCCACACCCAGTGCGACGGGCAGATCTTCGTGACGCTGTTCGCCCTGGCGGTGGACGCGGCCAGCGGGCATGCCAGGTATTGCAACGCCGGGCACAATGAGGCCATCCGGGTGCGCGAAGACGGAAGTTCGGATCTGCTCGTCGAGGGCGGACCCATCCTCGGGATTCTGCCCGAGGGCGTGTTCCAGATGGCGGAGGTGGAACTCGGCGACGGGGACCTGCTGCTGCTGTACACCGACGGGCTCACCGAGGCGGCGAACGATGCCGACGAGTTTTTCGGCCGGGATCGGGTGGTCCAGTTTCTGGTGCAGGAACGCGCCAACACGCCGGACGAGATCTGCCAGCGGCTCATCCAGGCCGTGGAAAAATTCCAGGGCGCCAAGCCCCAACGGGACGATTTGACGGGCATTTTGATCCGGTTTCTCCCTGGGAAAAAATGCTGTTGACATTTATATGCTCTTGGCGAAAAATTGCTTCAAAGTATAGCCTGAAGGTGTGCCATGAAGATTTTTGAGGACGTGCTTCATCCTGACGCCGCGTGGCTGCCGGCTGTGCTTTTGGCCAAGAAAAAGAAGGACGACGACATCGACGACGACAATCTGCCCGACGATCTCGATGACGACATCGACGATATCGAGGATTGGGACGAGGACGAAGTGAGCGGCGGGGAAGACGCCGAGGACGAGGAGTGGGAGGAAGTTGTGGACGACGACGAAGACGATGACGAGGACGACGACGACGAAGAAGAAGAAGAAGACGACGACGACGACGAAGAAGACGATCTGGATGAAGACTGGGACGACGAGGAATACGAGGAGTGGGACGACGACGAGGATGAGGAGGAAGAGGACGACGAGGACGAGGAAGGCGAGTGGGAGGAAGACGAGGCGCCCGACAAGACGGGCGAGTGGGACGACGACTACATCGACTACGACACCGACGACTACGATTACGAAGACTGGAACTGAGCGCGGAGCGGGCGGCGCCGAGCGACTTGGCCCATCGCCACGTTTCCGGCGAGACGATGGGCGGAGGCGCGTTCGGCCGGAGCTGCCGGCAACAGGCGTTGCCGCGAACGAAAACGTCCGACTGGACCGGGCGGCGGACGGATGGTTGGCGTCGCAATCGGTTCCGTGCTTCGCTATAATAAGGGCAAGTCACACTCACAGGAGGCGGCCATGGCGCGTCGGTGCGTGTCCCTGATCACCGATTTCGGTCTCAACGGCCCGTTCGCCGGAGCGATGAAGGGAACGATCCTCCGGATCAATCCCGAGGCCAACGTGGTGGACGTCACCCACACCATCGCGTCGGGCGACATCCTGGAAGCCGCCTTCGTGCTGAGCTGCTCGTTCCGGTTCTTCCCGGACCGGACCATCCATGTCGTGGTGGTGGATCCGAAGGTGGGCAGCCAACGGCGCGCCCTGCTGGTCTCCATCGAGAACCATTTCTTCCTGGCGCCCGACAACGGCGTGCTGAGCTACATTCTCACCCGCGAGGAGGTGTACGGAATCTTCAGTCTCACCGAGGAGCATTTCTTCCAGAAGCCGCTGAGCAGCACCTTCCACGGCCGCGACGTGTTTGCGCCCGTGGCCGGCTGGCTGAGCAAGGGCGTGGAATCCACGCAGTTCGGCGAGCCCGTCACCGACCCCCTCGTGCTGGACATCCCCAAGCCCCAGGAGGTCCGGCCGAAGGCCTGGAAGGGGTCCATCCTCTACGTGGACACCTTCGGCAATCTCATCACCAATCTCACCCCGGAGCACATCCCCCTGGACGGGCAGGGCTACCCGGCCGTCTCCAAGGTGCTCCACCTCCACGGTGAGATCACCAGATTCCGCCGCTATTTCGCCGAGTCCGCCGAAAAGGAGCCATTCCTGATGCTGGGCTCCTCGGGCTACTACGAGATCGCCGTCAACAACGACTCGGCCGCCAAGGTGCTGGGCCTGAAAGCGGGGAGCGAAATCGGCATCATCGGGAAGTAGCGGCCCGCCGCCTAAGGGGGCTCGGTCGATCGGTCAATCGATGAAAAGGTATCCACGCTCGTAAGTCGTAATCGTAATTCGTAATCGTCATCGTAATCGTCATCGTGCCTCGCCTCGGCCTGCTCACCACGAAGTCACAAAGGACACGAAGGCTCCATTTTCATTGATCATTTTTCATTGGTCATCTGTCATTGGCCGTTTCGGATTATTGGTTATTGATGATTGCCAATACTCTATTGGCTATTTGGATTCAAGCCGGATTCCGCCGGAATTTGGGACCTGGGGGCTGGGAACTGGGACCTGGGGGCTAGGAACTGGAGGCTGGAAACCAGGACCCAGAACCGAGGTCCCAGGTCCGATATCCGAAGTCCGAATTCCGATGTCCGACAATCGGGAACGAGCCTCTAGCCTCGAGCCTCGATTACGATCACGATTACGAATTACGATGACGATTACGATTACTCAGTTACTCCCGACATCTTGCCAAAATTTGGCACAATTTTAAACCGGTTTCTTCCCCCCGGTCGCCCATCCCATCATCGAGCGGCCCGATCCACGCTGTCTCGACGAAAATAGCCAGGCGCAGCCCCGCGAATGCGGGGCAGCGCCTGGAAAATCGATTGTTTTTGACGTCGCGCGCCCCTGTTAAGGGGCGCGGAGAAGATCCCCGCAGCTATCGTTCGTCGACTCCGAAGCGCCCCCTTTGATTTCCCGACCCCGGTCACACAATCGATGGGTGGTTTTGAAATCGAGCCGCGGATGGGCATGGTTCCCTCCCGAATGATGGATTCATCTACACAAACGGGCGGGAGGAATTTTTCTCCGAAGATTTGATCCGAATTTCCCCGCGCCCCTGTCCAGGGGCGCGCCGTGTTTTTTACTTCCGCTGTCCAGGCGCTGCCCCGCGTTCGCGGGGCTGCGCCTGGCTATTCTCTTTGAAACTGGAAAGGCTTGCCGGAGACCCGGCATTGCGGCACGGAGCTGGATTGAACGATCATGCCTCTTTGTTTCCGGCTCCGCTGGCTTGGGAATCACAAGCACGACTAACTCGGAACTCCTATCCCCTATCTCCTATCTCCTATCTCCTATTCTCCCAACTCCTCACTCCGCCTGCGCGCGGAACTCGGTCTCGAAAATCTCCACCAGCTTTGGGTCGTAGCGGCGACCGGCATTGCGCCGGAGGTCGGTGAACGCCTCGTCGAACGAGCGGCCGATCTGGTAGCTGTGAGGGTTGGTCATGGCGTCGAACGACTCGGCGATGGCGATGATCCGGGCGCCGACGGGGATCGCCTCGCCGGCCAGCCCGGCGGGGTATCCGCTGCCGTCGAGATTTTCGTGGTGGTACTGGATGAGGGGCACCAGATCCTGCCACAGGGTGATCCGGCTGACCAGCTCGGCGCCCAGCAGCGGATGCCGGCGATGGCTTTCCGGATCGTGCTGCTGGCCGGCGGGCACCCTGATCATGCCGATGTCGTGGAGCAGGGCGGCGAAGTAGATCTGCTTGCGGCCGGCCTCGTCGATGTTCAGGCGCCGGGCGATCATGCCGGCGTAGCGGGCGACGTTGTGCAGGTGGTCGCGCGCCACGGTGGTCCCCTCCAGGGTTTGGACCAGCAGCTCGATGGTGTGAGTGAAATAGTTGAGCTGGATCTCCCGGAACTGGGCGTTGTGGATGCTGACGGCCGCCTGGCCGGTCAGGGTCTGCATGACGTTGAGCTCGGCCCGCTCGAACGCGCCGGCGTCCCGCAGCTTGTGGACCAGGACCAGCGCGCCCTTGACCTCCTCGCCGAGGGCCAGCGGCGCCGCCGCCACCTGGATCCGGCCCGGCGCGTACGCCAGCGGTCCCCCGCGCAGCGACTCGCCGTCAAACAGCAGCACCTCCCGCGCCTCGGCGGCGCGGCGGGCCGCCGTCCGGTAAAACTCCAGCCGCTCCTCGCCCGACTCCTCGATGGTGTGCCCCACCTCCGCGGTCAGCCGGCCGTCCGGGTCGAGGGGCATGAACAGGTACGCGCCGGACACGTGGAAGAGCTGCATGGCGCCCTGGACGAGCTGGTTGTACACCTCCTGCGGGTGAGGCGACTGCGACACGGCGCTCGAAATGGACACCAGCTGTTCGAGGTTGGCGCGCGAGCGGTCCAGCGCGCCCAGCGTGGCCAGCATCCGGCGGCGGGTCTGGAAGTAGCCGAGCAGGGAAAGCAGGAACGACGCGCAGATCACGCCGATGATGGAGTAGAGCAGGGCGGGATCGCCCTTGGTCAGCAGCTCCGGGATGATGTACATCATCAGCAGCATGGCGATGCACACCAGCGGCAGCAGCGAGACGATGATGTACACGCGGATGAACACGGCCAGCGGCCGGGCCACCGCCACCCTGGGATCGCTCACCCGGTGCGGTTGCTTCATGGTGATGAAATAGCCGGCCAGGTAGGTCACCACCAGGACGAGCAGGACGCCCATGGCCAGGTAGAACACGGTGGCGCCGCCCCGCTGGAGGAGCCGCGGGAAGACGTAGGCGAACATGATCGCCGACAGGCAGGCCAGGGTGAGGAGCACGGCGACGGCCAGGGGAGCGCTGGTCTGACTGGCTCCTTCGACTCCTTCCCGCGGCAGAATGCGTTTCGGTTCGGCAGCCATGATCCCGCCTGTGCTATGTCGAGAATGCATGTAGTTTAAGTAGCGGCGGTTTCTTTTGTCAACAGGTTGTTGGATGGGTTTGCAAATAACCGCCGTCCTGTGCGAAAATGCCTGATTCAGAGAGGCATCACCGCCATGGAAACCGTCACCACCGACGTGCTCGTCCTCGGCTCCGGCATCGCCGGACTCAGCGCCGCCATCCGCCTGGCCAGCCGCCGCCGCGTGCTGGTGGTCACCAAGGCGGAAGTGTCCGCCGGGAACACCGAGCTGGCCCAGGGCGGCATCGCCGCCGCCATCCAGGAGGAGGATTCGCCCTTCAGCCACTTCAGCGACAGCATGAGCGCCGGCGACTACCTCTGCCGCGAGGAGGCGCTGGCGTACATGGTGGCGCAGGGGCCGCGCTGCGTCCGCGAACTCATCGACTGGGGCGCCCGCTTCGACACCGTGGACGGCCACCTGAGTTTCACCCGCGAGGGCGCCCACCGCGTCCGTCGCGTGCTCCACGCCCACGGCGACGCCACCGGCGCCGAGATCCAGGCGACGCTGGTTCGCCGGGTGGCCGCCCTGCCCCGGGTGACGCTCCGGGAACGGACGGCCGCCCTCGACCTGCTGGTCCGCGACGGCGGCTGCTGGGGCGCCGTCTGCCTCGACCTGGCCTCCGGCCGGCCCCTGCAGGTGCGCGCCGCCGTGACCGTCATCGCCACGGGCGGAGCCGGCCGGCTCTACCGGCACAGCACCAACGCCGCCACGGCCACGGGCGACGGGTTCGCCATGGCCTACCGGGCCGGCGCCCTCCTCGAGGACATGGAGTTCGTCCAGTTCCACCCCACCAGCCTGCGAGTGCCGGGGGTGCCCGAGTTCCTGCTCAGCGAGGCGCTGCGCGGCGAGGGCGGGTTGCTGCGCAACGGGGCGCGGGAGCGTTTCATGCCCCGCCACCACCCCATGGCCGAGCTGGCGCCGCGCGACGTGGTCAGCCGGGCCATCTGGCAGGAGCTGCGGGACACCGGCACCGACCACGTGCTGCTGGACATGACCCACTTCAAGGCCGAGTTTCTCCGGGCGCGGTTCCCGAACCTCTTCCAGCGCTGCCTGGCGCTGGGGATCGACATGTCGCGGCAGCCCATCCCGGTGGCGCCGGCGGCCCACTTCATCATGGGCGGGATCAAGACCGATCCGGAAGGGCGGACCAGCCTCCGCCGCCTGTTCGCCTGCGGCGAGGCGGCCTGCACCGGCGTCCACGGCGCCAACCGCCTGGCCAGCAACTCGCTGCTGGAGGGGCTGGTGTTCGGCCGGCGAACCGGCACGTTCATCCGCGACCACTGGACCGACCTGACCATGGGACCGGCACCGGCGGACGCGCGGTGGCCGGTGCCGAAGGTGATTCCCGGTCCGTTCACCCCCGAGCTCGAGGCGCGCCGGACGGATCTCCAGACGCTGATGTGGGAGCGGGTGGGCATCGTCCGGTCCGGCGAGTCGCTCCAGGCGGCCATGGAGCAGTTGGCGCAGTGGCGCGCCGAGCTGGCGGCGTCCCGCACCCTGGCCGAGCACGGCCTCGACGGCATGCTCGTGAGCGGGTTGTGCATCGCCCGGGCGGCGCTGGAGCGGCGGGGCAGCCGGGGCGGCCACTACCGCGAGGATTTCCCCAAGCGCGGCGGCTACGGCAACCGCCATGTGAACATCCGCCGCGGCGCCGGCGGACTGCCGGTCGCATTCTGGTCGGAATAGGAGGACGTGCCATGACCGCCGACGACTTCGTGCGCCGACGTCTCCGCGCCTTCCTGCGCGAAGACATCGGACCGGGCGACCTGACCACCGACAGCTTCGCCGGACTGGACGCGCGGCGCGCCCGGGCCGTTTTCCGCGCCCGCGAGGCGGGCGTGCTGGCCGGGCTGCACTTCGCCGGCGAGGTCTTCCGGCTGCTCGATCCGTCCGCCCGCATCGATCGGCGGGAGGTCGCCGAGGGCGCCGCCATGGCCGCCGGGACGGCGTTGGCCGAGGTGGAGGCGGCCGCCGGCGCGCTGCTGCGGGGCGAGCGCACCGCGCTCAACATCGTCCAGCGGCTGTCGGGAATCGCCACCCTGACCCGGCAGTACGCCGACGCCCTGGCCGGCACGCCGGTCCGGTTGCTGGACACCCGCAAGACCACCCCCGGCTTCCGGTTCTTCGAGAAGTACGCCGTCCGCGTCGGGGGCGGCCACAACCACCGGCTGGGACTCTTCGACGGGGTCATGATCAAGGACAACCACATCGCCACCGTCGGCGACATCGGCGCGGCGGTGCGCGCCGCCCGCGGGCACGCGCCGGTCACCGTCCGGATCGAGGTCGAAGCGGAGACCCTGGCCCAGGTCGACGCCGCCCTGGCCGCCGGGGCCGACATCATCATGCTCGACAACATGGACCCGGACGCCATGCGGCAGGCCGCCGCGCGCGTCGCCGGCCGGGCGAAGCTCGAAGCCTCGGGACGGGTGACGCTCGAGGAGCTGCCGCGCGTGGCGGCGGCCGGCGTGGATTACATCTCCACCTCCGCCGTGATCACCCGGGCGCGCTGGCTGGACATCGGACTCGATTTCGTGGCCGAGGAGGCGCGGTGACCGCCGGTCGCGGCTGGGCATTCTGGGAGGGGCTGGGTGAGAACCGGCGCTTCGCCGCGCTGATGCTGGCGCTGACGGTGTTCTACCTGTCGTTCATCGGCTGGTACGGGTTCGTCGGCCCCGACGAGCCCCGGTACGCCCGCATCGCCGAGGAAATGATGCGCCGCGGCGACTGGGTGCTGCCCACCCTGAAGGGATCTCCCTGGCTGGAGAAACCGCCGCTGCTCTACTGGATGGCCAACGTCTCGTATCGCGTGTTCGGCGTGAACGAATTCGCCGCGCGGCTGCCGTCCGTGGTGCTGGCGCTCGGCGCCATCGCGACGCTGTACCTGGCGCTGCGGCGGACGTTCGGCGAGCGGATGGCCTTCAACTCGGCGCTGGTGCTGGGCACCTGCGTGCTGTTCCTCGGCTTTGCCGGCGGTGGCACCACGGACATGCCGTTCACCGCGTGCCTGAGCGTGGGCATGCTGCTGCTGTGGCGGTATCTGGCCGCCGAGCCGGCGCCGCCGCCGACGCTGTTCTGGGCCGCCTGCGCCGTCTTCGGCCTGGCCGTCCTGGCCAAGGGGCCGCTGGGCCTGGTGCTGCCGGTGCTGGCCGTGTATCCGTACCTCATGGTCACCGGCCGGGTGGAGCGACTGACGCTGCCGCGGCTGGCGGTGGGGGCGCTGGTGCTGCTGGCCGTGGCGGCGCCCTGGTACGTCCTGGTCTACCGGCGGGAGGGCTTCTTCTTCATCCTGGTCTTTTTCGTCAACCATCATCTGGGCCGCTTCTTCACCGCGATCCATCACCACACCCGGGCGTTCTATTTCTACCTGCCGGTGATCCTGATCGGTCTGCTCCCGTGGACGTTCTTCCTGCTCCTGTGGCGGGATCGCCGGCCGCTCTGGCGGCATTGGCGGACGGACCCGCGGGCCGACGGCCTGCTGTTCTTTCTCGCCTGGCTGGTGTTGCCGCTGGCTTTCTTTTCGCTGTCGTCGGCCAAGCTCCCCGGCTACATCCTGCCGCTGTTCCCCGCGCTGGCGGTGCTCATCGGCTGGAGCATGGAGGGGGCTTTCACGCCGGGTCGCGACTGGCGGCCGTTCGCGTGGGGGGCGGCGGCGGTGACGGTGGCCCTGGTCGTGGGCGGGCTGCTCTTCTTCCACATCCGCTTCCACATGGTGTCGCTCGGGCTCCTGGTGGTCGCCCTGGTGCTGCCGGGCCTGCTGGGCTTCATCTGGCTTATCCGCCGCGGGCGTCCGGACCGGGCCGTCCTGTCACTGGCGTTCGGCGTGTTTCTGGTGGTGGCCGGCGGCGCCCCCTGGCTGCTGCCGGCAGTGGAGCCGTTCTTCTCGGGCCGCCGCATCTGCCGGCTGGCCATGCAGTGGACCGGACCGGACAATCCGCTGATCATCTACCGGCATTTTCATCACAGCCACGAGTACTACACCGACTACACGTGCACGCCGAACATCGAAAAACCGGCCGAGGTGGCCGCCCTGCTGGAAGCGCGCCGCCGGCCGTCCTACTTGCTGACCGAGGGGAAGGCCGTGGGCGATCTCGACCAGGTGTCCGGCTGGCGGCGCACGGTCGTGGCCGAGGCCGGCCGCTCGGTGCTGGTTAAACTGGAGCGTACGCCATGATCTATCCGCCGCCGCTCGCCGCCGGCAGCCGAATCCGCGTCGTGGTGCCGGCCTCGCCGGTCAAATTGCCGTACATGGAGCGGGGACTGGCCTGGCTGGCGGCCCAGGGCTGGCAGCCGGTCTGGTCCGGCCGGGGCACGGCGGCGCACTTCTACACCGCCGGCCCCGACGACGAGCGGGCCGCCGAGCTCGTGGACGCGCTCGGCGACGCCGAAGCCGACGCCGTCTGGTGCGCCCGCGGCGGTTACGGCTGCGCCCGGCTGCTGCCCGCGCTGGACCGGGTGATGCCCCGGCCGCCGGCGCGACCCAAGGCGGTGGTGGGCTGCTCCGACGCCACGGCGCTGCTGGTCCACCTGCTGCAGCGCTGGGGCTGGGTGGTCTTTCACGGGCCCATGGTGGCCGGCGACCTGGGCCGCGACCCGGTGGGCGCCGACGCCGCGTACCTGGCCGGATTGCTGGCCGGTGCGCCGCCGCGGGATACCGTGTCGGTCGAACCGCTGGAGGTGCTCCAGACGGGGCCCGCCGTGACGGCGCCGCTGACGGGCGGCTGCCTGTCGGTGCTGGCGGCCACCCTGGGGACGCCCGACGAATGGGACACCCGCGGCCGGATCCTCTTCCTGGAGGACACCCAGATCAAGCCGTACCAGCTCGATCGGCTGCTGGGCCAGCTCCGCGCGGCGGGCAAGTTCGACGAGGCGGCCGGGGTGGTCTTCGGCGAGATGGCGGGTTGCACGCAGCACCCGGAGCAGGGCTACACGATTCAGGCGGCGCTTGGCCACGCGCTCGGCGACGTCGGCTGCCCGGTGCTCTTCGGCCTGCCGTCAGGCCACTGCGAGCGGCCCAGTCTGGCGCTGGCGCTGGGGGCCGGCTACCGCCTCGATCCGGACGCGGGCCGACTTTACCTTGAGGATGACTGGCTATGTCCACAATGATGATGGGGCGGACGGTGCGGCGGATCCACCTGCTGGGCGTCTGCGGCACCGCGATGGCGTCGCTGGCGGCGCTGCTCCGGGCGTCCGGCTACACGGTGACGGGTTCCGACGCGGACGTCTATCCGCCCATGAGTGACTTTCTGGCGGCCGAGGGAATCCCGGTGCGCTCCGGCTACGCGCCGGCCAATCTGGATCCGCCGCCCGACCTGGTGGTGGTGGGTAACGCCATCGCCCGCGGCAATCCGGAGCTGGAACATGCGCTGGCCGCCGGACTGCCGTACCTGTCCATGCCCGAGGTGGTCAAGCTGCTGCTGCTGCCGGGCAAGACGCCGGTGGTGGTCACCGGGACTCACGGCAAGACCACCACGTCGGCCATGGCCGCCTGGGTGCTGGCGCAGCTGGGCTTCGACCCCTCGTTCCTTGTCGGCGGCATCCCGCTGGACTTCGGGCGGAGCGCCGCCCTGGGCCGCGGCCCCCACTTTGTCCTCGAGGGGGACGAGTACGACACCGCCTACTTCGACAAGGCGCCCAAGTTCTTCCACTACCGTCCGGCGATCCTGGTGATCACCGGTATCGAGTACGACCACGCCGACATCTACCCCGACCTCGAGTCCATCGTACTTCAGTTCCGCCGTCTCGTGAACACGGTGCCGCCCAACGGCCTGGTGGTCTATCACGCCGACTGCCCGCGCGCCGCCGAGGTGGCGGCGCGCGCGCCCTGTCCGGCGGTCTCGTTCGGTTTCGGCGAGGGGGCCGACTGGCGGGCCGAGGCGATCCGCGCCGAGGACGGGCGGACGCGGTTCGCCGTCCGCCATCGCGGCGCGGCGCTCGGCGAGGCGACGCTGGCCGTTCCCGGGCGGTACAACGTCCTCAACGCCCTGGCCGTCTGGGCGGTGCTCCACCACGCGGGCGCGGCGCCGGCGCGCGTGGCCGGCGCGCTGGCGTCGTTCAGCGGCGTGGAACGCCGCATGACCCTGCGCGGCGAGGTCGGCGGCGCGCTCATCTTTGACGACTTCGCCCACCACCCCACGGCGATCGAGGCGACGCTGGCGGGGGCGAGGCTGCGGTTCCCCGGCCGGCGGATCGCGGTGGTGTTCGAGCCGCGCTCCTGGACCTGCCGCAAGCGCGTCCACCAGGCGGCGATGACCCGCTGCTTCGCGGCGGCCGACGCGGTGATTCTGGCCGACGTCTTCCGCAAGGAGGCGCTCCCCGAGGCCGACCGGTTCGATCCGGCCCGGGCGGTGGCCGAGATGCGCGCCGTCGGGCAGGACGCCCACTTCCTGCCGACGGTGGCCGAGATCGTCCCGTTTCTCCGCCGCTGGCTGAAACCCGGCGACGTGGCCATCATCATGTCCAATGGCGGTTTCGACGACATCCACCGCCGCATTCTCGAAACCAGCGGGAGGGAAGGCGATGCCCCCACTCAGCCGTAACCGCGCCCTGCGCCTGGCGCTCGCCCTGGCGCTGCTAGCCGCATCGCGGCCCATCGGGCCGGCGGCACAGGAACCGCCGACGATCCGGACCGAGGTCCAGCAGATCTTCGTGCCGGTGACCGTGTCCAGCCAGGCCGGAGAGCCGGTGATCGACCTGACACGCAAGGATTTTCACCTGTTCGAGGACGGCATTGAGCAGGAGATCATCAACTGCGCCCGGGAGGAGGTGCCCCTCAATGTCGTCTTCCTGATGGATATCAGCCACAGCACCTTCATGGAACTGGGCGCCATCAAGAAGGCCGTGCGGACCTTCGTCGGGGCGCTGCGGTCCGACGACCGGGTGGCCATCGTCACCTTCAACAACGAGGCCCGCCTGATCCTCGACTGGTCCAACGACCTGGGGCGCCTGGACCGCGCGCTGGAGCGGGTGGTGCCCAAGGGGAGCACCGTCTGGTACGACGCGCTCTACGTGACCTACACCGAGCTGCTGCCGGCGGTGCGGGGCAAGAAGGTGATCGTGTCGGTGACCGACGGGTGGGACACGTCGAGTCTGATGGATTTCAGCGACATCCTGCGCAAGGCCACCGCGTCCGACACCCAGGTGTACATCGTCTCGAAGACCGCCGGCATCCGCGACTACGCCGAGTACTACAAGCGGGAGTACGGCCTCAAGTACGACGAGACCCGGATCATGCAGGTCATGTACGCCGCGGACTCCCAGCTCAAGAAGCTCGCCTACGAGACGGGCGGCCGCGTCATCGAACCGCGCGGCGCCGGCTCGATCGAGGAAGTCTACAGCCGCCTGGTCCGCGAGCTGCGCCAGCAGTACTACCTGTCGTACACGCCGCACAACGTGCTGCGCGACGGCCAGTACCGCAAGATCGCGGTGCGGGTGGACCGGGTCGGGGTGCGGGTCAGCCACCGCCCCGGCTACGAGGCCCGCTAGCGGCGGCGCGGCACGGTCGAGGGAGGAGGGCACGGTGCGGTTGCCAGCCACGCGCAACATCTACCTGGTGGGATTCATGGGCGCCGGCAAGACCAGCGTGGCCGCGGAACTGGCGCGCCTGGTCACCGCCGCCGCCGTGGATCTGGATCACCTGGTGGAGGCCGCCGCCGGACTGCCGGTGGTGGAGATCTTCCGCCGTCACGGCGAACCGCACTTCCGGTTGCTGGAATTGCAGTGCCTCCGTGAAGTGGCCGGCCGGGGCGGCCAGGTGGTGGCGCTGGGCGGGGGGACGTTCTCCCAGGCGGATGTCGTCGAGCTCGCGCAAGGTTCCGGGGTGGCCGTCTGGCTGGACTGTCCGCTGGACGAACTGGTGCGCCGCTGCGTCAGCCACCACGCTCCGCGGCCGCTGGCGCGCAGCGAAACGGATTTCCGCGCCCTGCACGCCGCCCGGCTGCCTCACTACCGGCTGGCGCCGTTCCGGGTGGACACCGGCGGGCGCACCATCGCCGCCGTGGCCGCCGAGATCGCCGAAATTCTGTCCTGGAAGGGGCTGCTGGAGCCGGACGCGTAGTTCAGGCGTCCCGCCTGAATTTCAGTTGATGGTTGATAATTGATGGTTGATGGCGAGCCGGCGAATCGGCGAGCCGGCGGGGGAATTCACCACCAGGCACGAAGAGGAAAGGGGATGGTGAATGGGTGAATCGGGATGAGGCTGTCATTGATCATTTTTCATTGATCATTTCTCATTGGTCATTTTCGATCATTGGTTATAGATGATTGCTTATATTTTAATGATTATTGCGTATCTTTTATTGGCTATTCGGAGACGAGTCGGGCTTTGCTGAGATGACATCCGCTATCCGATTTCCGATATCCGATGTCCGATGTCCGTCGGTTGGGAACGAGTTTCTAGCCTCGAGTCTCGAGCCTCGATTACATTACGAGCACGATCACGATTACGAATCACGATTACGATCACGAATTACGAATTACGAACGACACCGCCACGAACAACCGATGACGAGCCTCTAGCCTCGAGCCTCTAGCCTCTAGTCTCGAGCCTCTAGCCTCGAGCGATAGAGGACGGGAGACGGATCAACCATCAACCATCAACGGTTTCGAGCCTGCGAACCTTCAAACGTTCAAACATTCAAACATTCAAACGGCTCGATTACGATTACGATCACGATTACGATGACGATTACGACTTTCGAGCACGAAATCCGGTGTTCGCGTTACGGGAACGAGCCTCTAGCCTCGAGCCTCGAATCCCGAGCCCCGCCTTTACTTTCACCTCCAATGCCGATATACTCAACCCAGAATCGCCAGCCCGGAGGTGCACCATGGCCGTGGTCCAGTACCTCGCCGGACTCAAACTTGAATCCCTGCCGCCGCCGCGTTGCGTCCACTTCGACACCCTGCAGGAAAAGATCCGCCGCAACACGTATCTCGAACTGCCCATGGCCGACGGCGGACTTTGCCTTCTGTCACCCGCGCTGCAGCCGGCGGAGGAAAACTGTGAGGAGCGCATCCGCAAGCTCCTCCAGGAAAAAACCGCCGTCCTGGCCTACCTGCGGGAACACCTGGTCGAAAATCTCATCCTCGACTCGGCCATCCTGGAGCGCTCGTCGTATTACCTTCAGCAGAACAACGGCCTGCTGCTGGCCCGGCTCAAGTACTACAACGAGCTGGAGAAGGTGATGGAGTTCAAGCTCTACACCGCCCCCATCAAGGATTTGTCCCTCCACTACTCCGACAAGATTTACATCGGCCGCTGCTTCATGAGCATGGAGCGGCGGGAGCTGCCGTACAAGGGGTTGAACCTGTACGTGCTCTCGCTCATGGACCAGTACGAGATGCTCAAGGGAAAATCCGCGGGGCGGCTGGAACACCCGGAGAAATACGAGGAGACTTATTTTCGGGAGATCCGGGAACTGATCCAGGAGGTGGTGTCCGAGGTCATCCGGGCCATCGACACGATCCCGCCCAAGTTCCGGCCGTCGAAATGGGACGCGGCCGAGATGATCCGCGTCAAGGCGTCGTACCGGAGCATCCTCCACCTGCTGCTGGAACTGGCCGGGGAGGTGGTGGAGTTCGAATCGGTGCTGATGTTCAACGACGAGGACAAATTCGCCCGCTACGTGACGAAGTACAAGAAGGACCTGAAGAACATCATCTTCTTCATCAACTTCAACATCCTGAGCGAGCTGACGCACCGGATCAATGTGGGGAAATGACCGTCCGTTCGGCAGCAGGACCTTCGAATTGTCAATCCGCGCCGTCCTCCACCAGCCACCGCGACAATGACAGCTGTGGACGCAGGTTCTGAAGACGGGCAGAATACTCGAGTCGGGTCCCGCATCTGGCCGCGATGCCGGTCCAATCCCCCTTGGAGGTTGACATCATCCGGGGACAGCCCATTCTCAAACCACTTTGGGTCACCTTTCGCCATGGCGAGAGCCTCCAGCTCAGCCTGCTTGCGGCGCCGTTGGGCATTCTGTGCGGTTATGCCGCGGTTCTGCTGATCCACCTCATCCAGTTCTTCCAGAACCTGTTCATCCACCAGCAGATTTCTTTCGCCGAATCGGGTTTCGCGAACCACGCACTCGGCTGGAAGCTGTTGCTGGTACCGGCCTTGGGCGGGGTGCTGGTGGGGTTGGTGGTCTATTTCTTTGCCCCGGAAGCCAAGGGTCACGGAGTGCCCGAGGTGATGGAAGCCATGATCCTGCGCGAGGGGCGCATCCGTCCGCGGGTGGTCCTGGGCAAGGCGGTGGCATCCAGCCTGTGCATCGCCTCGGGCGGGTCGACGGGACGCGAGGGCCCGATCGTCCAAATCGGTTCGGCCCTCGGGTCCGCCATCGGCCAATGGACGCGGCTCAATCCCACCAAGATCCGGGTGCTGGTGGGTTGCGGAGCGGCCGCCAGCGTCGCCGCCACCTTCAACACGCCCATCGCCGGGGTGATTTTCGCCGTTGAGGTGCTGCTGTTCGAGTTCAAGACCCGGTCCTTCGTTCCCCTGGTCATCGCCACGGTGTTCGCCACCATCGTCTCGCGGATCCACCTGGGCAACCAGCCCGCCTTTCATGTCCCGGCATATTCTTTCAAGCACCCGGTGGAAATCGGCTTTTACCTTATCCTGGGCCTGCTGGCCGGTCTGCTGGCAGTGGTGATCATCCGCACGCTCTACGGCTTCGAGAATATTTTCGACCGCCTGCCGCTGCCCAATTTCCTCAAGCCGGCACTGGGCGGACTCGGCGTGGGCCTCATCGGTTTGGCCTTCCCCCAGGTGCTGGGCATCGGCTACGGAACGGTGGACGCCGGGCTCCAGGGCCAGCTGCCTTTCCAATTGCTGCTTGCCTTGACCGGCCTCAAGATGTTGGCCATGTCCCTGACCTTGGGGAGCGGGGGATCGGGGGGTGTGTTCGCTCCGAACCTGTTCATCGGGGCTATGCTGGGCGGCGCCTTCGGGACCGTGGTCCATGCGCTGGCGCCGGATATGACCGCCAGCGCCGGCGCCTATGCCCTGGTGGGCATGGCGGCGGTTTTCGCCGGGGTAAGCCGGGCCACGCTCACCTCGATCATCATCCTGTTCGAAATGACCATGGACTACAAGATCATTCTGCCGCTGATGTTCGCCTGCGTGGTGGCCGATGGAGTGGCCTGGGCGCTGAACAGGGAATCGATTTATACGCGCAAGCTGGCCAACCGGGGCCTGTTCGTGAATCTGGATATGGAGGTCAATCCGCTGGAACTGCAGTTGGTCCAGGCGCGGATGACGCCCGAGGTGATCTGGGTCAATGGCAACGACACCCTCCAGACCGTCTGGGACATGGTGGTGGATACGCACCATCACGGATTTCCGGTCTTGAATCGGAAGCGGCAGCTCATCGGGCTGGTGACCGAGGCGGAGATCGAGCAAGCCATCAAGGAGAGCAGGGGGTGGATGCCGGTCAAAGAAGTGATGCACGCAGAGCTCATCGTCAGCTATCCCGACGAGAACTTGCAGCGCGCGCTGACCAAGATGCAGTTCCACCATGTGGATCATCTGCCGGTGGTGCGCCGCGACAATCCCAAGGAACTGGTGGGCATCCTCACCCGAACCGACATCATGGCCGCCATGAACGTCCGGGGCCGGCCCGAGCCTGCCGGAAGCAAATAGACGGATTTACACAGGGGCTCCACCGGCCCAAAAGGGACTCGAGGGACGGGCGGCCGCCGGGAAGATCCGGCGACCCGGCGAGCCGGCGAATTTGGTGAATGGAATCCGTGGGAAACAGAAGCAGGGCGTGGCGGACCGGCAGAACATTCCGGGTTCGCATGCCGACCGTGGCCCGCGCCTCGGGTTCCGCCGTAGGCCGCGTCCACCGGACGCGGCCCGCTGAATCGGCACGATCCATGGGATCGTCCCGCGCGATCCCGCGTACCGACCGCGGCGGCGGAATCCACGCGCCGGATTCGAGTTGGTGCACCGATGACCCGCCGCTTGCGAAGCCTCTCGGGCCGCGTCTTCCCCCGCTCCTGTGGAGCTGGCAGATGTCCCGTGCTCTCCGCGTTCCCGGACCTGTCGGTCCGGGCTACACTCCGAGGCCGCATTCACGGCGGGACCCTGCCGCAGGCCGCGTTCGGCGAACGCGATGTACGGGTGTATATCTCAAAGCGGTGATTCGGCGCTCGCAGCAGCCCGGCGACCGACCAATCCTACCGTGCGTCTCATCACCGCACTCTGAAGGCAGCGGGGTCTGATCTTGCCGTGGCCGAACTCGCGCACGGAGTGCGCGAGGTACAGTTCCGATGTCCGATTTCCAGAGTCCGGTCTCCGGCGGTTGACCTTCGCCTCGCATTCTTCCCGGGTCGGACCGGTTCAGCAGATCCCCATGATGCGCCCGGCGAGCAGCATGCCGTCCATGAGGGTGAGGCGACGGTCGCCGTCCAGGTCGGCGGGGTGGGGCAGGCAGGGTGCGGCGGGCGTGCCGTCCGCCAGGAGCATGCCCAGCAGGTACAGGTCCGCTGCGTCGAGCACGGCGTCGCCGTTCAGGTCGCCCGTGGCCGGGGGTAGGCCGCCTGCCGGCGCGGCGTCCTGGCAAGGCCGCCGCGTGACCGTCACATCATCGATGTCCAACTGGTCGAGTGACGCCTGCCGGTAGCGGGCCCATTCGGCCGCCGTGGGGGCTACAACGCCAACGCCCAGGCCGCGGCCAGCAGAATCAGGACTGGAAACACCGTGATGCGTGGCATGGTCACTTCCCCCGCGATCGTCTTCAGAATGGATCGTGAATATGCATACGGGATACGGGGTTCGAGGTTCGTTCTCGTGTTCGAAGCGAGTGCTGACGCTCACGAATCCGAACCGAATGCAATACACGGACGGGAAGCGGGAACGAGTCCCGATCCTCGAGCCTCGAGACCCGAACTGAGATAAAATCAACTCGCTGCAAACACGGGCGTTACCCGCCCCATTCGTTGACAGGGGGCGGCGCGTGGGGTACAATGCCACCACAGTTTATGTAACACCGTGTCGCAACGGGACCGCCGTTGCCGTCGCGTCGCCGGGACCCGAATCCAACACCCGTTACGGGAAAGGAGATCCGCCCACATGTTCAAACGTATCATGACGCTGATCCGGGGCTTTGTCGGCCTGTTCGTCTCCGGCCTGGAGAAGTCGAACCCGCAGGCCCTGATCGAGGCGGAAAAAGAAAACTTGCGCAAGCAGATCGCGCGCTTCAACGACAACCTGGCCACTCACGCCGGGTTCGTCGAGCGCCTGATGCGACAGGTGAAATCGCTGGAGCAGAAAGAGAAGGAACTCACCGCCAAGATCGCCGCCAACCTCAAGGCGGGCAACCGCGCCGTGGCCGGCCAGATGGCCCTGGAGCTGCAGACGGTCAAGGGGCAGCTCGAGGAGAACCGCGAGCAGCTGGTCACCGCCGACGAGACCTTCAAGAAGCTGGTCAAGTCGCGCGACGTGGCGGTGCAGGAGGCCCGGGGCAAGATTGAGAAGCTCAAACGGATGCTCTCCGAGACCGAGATGCTCGAGGCCCAGGCGGAGCTCCAGGAGATGGCCGCCGGCATGATCAGCGAGATCGGCGGTTCCGGCGACACCCTGAACCGCGTCGAGGAGTACCTCTCCGAGCGCCGCGACAAGGCCGCCGGCCGCGCCCGCGTGGCCTCCACCGGCATCGACATCCAGGAAGTGGAACTCAAGGAAGCCGAGCAGGCCGCTCTGGCCGAACAGGCGCTGGCCGAATTCGAGGTGGCTTACGGCTTCAAGACTCCGGCGACCGAAGCGGCCGCCCCCGAGGCGGCCCCGGCAGAAGCGGCGCCCGAGCCCCAGCCCCAGAAGGAACTGGGGCCGCAGGGCCAGTGAGGGCGCGCGGGGCGCGCACCGGGCTGAGGATCATCGAAGGATAAGGAGGTTTGCATGGCTACGGAGAAAGTCGGGCCCACCGTGCTGGGCAAAATCGTGATCGTGCTGTTCATCCTGGTCTGCCTGGCCGCCGCCGGCTGGTTCTTCCGGGACACGCTCTTCCCCGGCCGCGACGGCAGCGGGACCGTGGACATGGACAAGTTCCGCGAGCAGCAGGGCGGCGCCGAGGCGATGGATCCCACCGGCATCACCACGGTGACCGAGTACAAGTACATCCCCGCCCAGAAGCTGCCTCCCGTCAAGGGGACCAGCGCCTACAAGTGGGACGCCGGCAAGGTGGTGGAGTTCCCCATCAACGTCTGGATCGGCTGGCTGCCCATCGTCGCCGCGAACAACGGCTTCGCGCCCAGCACCGAGAGCGTCTTCTATAAGAAGTACGGCTTCAAGGTGAACCTGAAGCTCATCGACGACCCGGTGGCCGCCCGCGACGCGTACGCGGCCGGCAACAGCCACATCCTGTGGGGCACGCTCGACATGATGGCGCTGTTCGCGCCCGAGCTGATGAAGGACTCGCGCACCGCCCCGCGCATCTACCAGCAGATCGACTGGTCCAACGGCGGCGACGGCATCGTGGTCCGCTCCAAGATCGCCTCGGTGCGCGACCTCAAGGGCCGGACCATCGTCTACGCCCAGAATTCCCCGTCGCAGTACTTCATCAACAACCTCCTCCTCAACGCCGGCATCCAGCCCGGCGAGGTGAAGCACAAGTTCACCTCCACCGCGTTCGAGGCGGCCGCGGCTTTCGTCGCCGACCCGAGCATCGACGCCTGCGTCTCGTGGGCGCCCGACATCTACAACATTCCCGAGAAGGTCAAGAACACCCGGATCCTGACCACCACCGCCGAGGCGAACAAGCTCATCGCGGACGTCTGGGCGGCCCGGGCCGACTTCGCCAAGGATCACCCCGAGGTCATCGAGGGCCTGGTGGCGGGCATCTTCGACGGGATGCGGATGTTGAAGGACGACACCCAGAAGGCCCGCGCCTTCCAGTGGATGGCCGAGGGATACGGCATGGCCGTGGACGAGATCCGCGCCATGGAGGCCGACGCCCATACCACCAACTTCGCCGAAAACAAGGAGTTCTTCCTCAACGCCAATTCGCCGGCCAACTTCGAGCGGACCTGGAAGAACATCACCTTCGTCTACAAGGAGCTGGGCCTGCTCGACACGCCGGTCCGCTTCGACGAGGTCATGGACTTCACCGTCCTGCAGAAGCTCGACGCCAAGGGCACCTTCGCCGACATGAAGAACGAGTACGTCACCCAGTTCAGCCCCACCACCTACTCGAAGGTCGCCGCCGAGAAGCCCATCCTGACCCAGACCATCCGGATCAACTTCTACCCCAACTCGGCCAACATCTTCGAGCCGCAGCACGACGAGTTCGGCAACGCGCTGGCGAGCACCCTGTATGACCCCAACGCCACCGCCACCCTGGAAAAAGTCGGCCGGCTGGCGGGCCAGTACGAGCGCGCGGTGATCGCCGTGGTGGGGCACACCGACAGCTCCATGAAGGGGAAGGTGCCGCGCAGCGAGGTGGAGCGGCTGTCGCTGGACCGCGCCAACTCGGTCAAGAACGCCCTGGTCAAGAAGTACCACTTCGACCCGAACAAGTTCGTCATCCAGGGGAAGGCGTGGGACGAGCCGGCCGACCCCAACGACGTCATGAACCAGGCGCTGAACCGGCGGGTCGAGATCTCGGTCTATCCGCCGGAGAAATAAGACCCGCGGTATGAAATCGTTCCTGCCCAGCTTCCGGCTGAGGGGGCCGCAGGGCCTCCTCAGCATCCGGGAAAACCTCGGGACGCCACTCAAGATCGTCCTGGGGGCGATCCCCATCGTGCTGATCTTTCTCGGCTGGCACCTGGCCACCACCGGGGCGGCCGAGGAGCGGTTCATCTCCCCGACCATTCTCCCGTCGCCGGGCGAAGTGATCCGGTCGTTCCCGTCGCTCTGGTTTCAGGCGGAACTGAGCCGCAGCGCGCTCACCAGCGCGCTGCGCGTGGTGATCGGATTCGGCGTGGCCTGGGTGATCGCCTTCCCGCTGGGCATCCTCATGGGCGCCTTCACGAAGGTGGACGCGACCTTCAGCCCGGTGATGGTCTTCCTCGGCTACCTGCCCATCCCGGCTCTGGTTCCCCTGACCATGAGCCTGTTCGGGGTGGACGAGATGCAGAAGGTGATGTTCCTGGCGCTGGCCTTTTTCATCTTCCTGCTGCCGCAGTTCGTCCGGGCGGTGGCGGACGTGGACAACGTCTTCCTGCAGACCGCCTACACGCTGGGCGCCTCCCGCTGGCAGACGCTGCGCCGGGTGATGCTGCCGGTGGCGCTGCCGCGGATCGTCCACGCCATGCGCCTCGGCTTCGGCGTGGGCTGGACCTACATCATCCTGGCCGAGATGGTCGCCGCCGAGCGGGGCCTCGGCAACATCATCATCGTGGCCCAGCGCCGCGGCCCCCGCGAGCACATCTACCTGGTGCTGGTGGTCATCGTGCTGATCGCCTACCTCACCGACAAGTTCTGGGCGGTGCTCAGCCGCTTCCTCTTCCCCTACCAGGAGGCCCGATGAGCACGCCCCCCGAAACCACGCCGCCGTCGGGCGCGCCCCCCGAAGTGAAGCGGCCGCCGGCCGCGGCCGGCGGGACTCAGTTGCCCCCCGTGATTGAGTTTCGCGACGTCGCGAAGGTGTTCAACCCGGGCACGCCCCGCGAGTACAAGGCGCTGGAGCATCTCAGCTTCTGCATCGACGACCTGCCGGGCCAGGGCGAGTTCATCACCATCCTCGGGCCGTCTGGCTGCGGCAAGAGCACGGCGCTCAACCTGCTGGCCGGTTTCCAGGAGGTCTGGCCGCCCACCGCCGGCGAGATCCTGGTGCGCGCACAGCCGGTCGTCGCCCCGGGGGTGGACCGGGGCATGGTCTTTCAGAAGTACAGCTCCTTCCCCCACCTCACCGTGCGGCAGAACGTCCGCTTCGGCATGGAACTGAACCGGCGGCGGGAGGGCCTGGCCGAGGATGAGATCGAGAGCCGGGCGATGGACTGGATCGGAAAGGTGGGCCTGGCGCGTCACGCCGACAAGTATCCGCACCAGCTCTCCGGCGGCCAGCAGCAGCGCGTGGCGCTGGCGCGCACGCTGGTGTGCCGACCGCGGATCATCCTCATGGACGAGCCGTTCTCGGCGCTGGACGAGCCCACCCGGCTGGAGATGCAGCGCCTGTTGGTGGAGCTGTGGCAGGATGCGGAAGCCACCGTGCTGCTGGTAACCCACTCCATCATCGAGGCCGTCTACCTGGGCGATCGGGTCTGGATCTTCTCCCAGGCGCCGGGGCGCATTGCCAAGGAGATCACCCAGACGCCGACGGCGGTGCCGGGCGAGTCGCCGCACGTGCTCCAGCAGAAGCGCGAGTTTCTGGAATCGGTGGAGCGGGTGTCGGCGGTCTTCCACACAATCGAACAGGGCGAAGCGGAGCGCTGATGGCCAAGGACCTGCTGGGCTACTGGGACTACGTCAAGGCCGCCTTCCACTGGAAGGTGGCCATCCCGTGGCTGGGCGAGATGCCGCTGAACAAGGTGATGCTGGCGGGACTGGTGATCCTCGGTTTCATCAACCCGGGCTTCTGGCTCGTGGGCGCGGCGGCCGAGGCGGGCTTCCTGCTGCTGGTGGCCGGGAACGACCGGTTCCAGAACCTCGTGAAGGCCACGCGGCTGCAGGCGTCCTCGGATAACTGGGCCGAGCGCCAGGCGGCGATGCTGGCGGCGCTGGACGCGCGGTCCCAGGAGCGGTTCCGGCGGCTGCTGGAGACCGGCGCGGCGGTGCTCACCGCCTCGGGGCCGCTGGTGGCCGCGGACGCCGCTGGCGACCTGCGCGCCGGCAGCCTGAACCAGCTCCACTGGATGTTCCTCAAGCTCCTCGTGTCGCAGGGGCGCATCCGCGACATCCTGGCCCAGACCTCCAAGCAGGACCTGGAGCGGGAGATCGACGAGCTCACCCAGCGCCTGGCCCGGGAGGATCCCGCCTCGGCGGTGGCCCGCTCGGTGCAGGGGACGCTGGACATCCAGAAGCGGCGCCTGGGGAACATCCTCCAGGCCGAGTCGAGCCTGCAGGTGATCGAGGCGGAGCTGGACCGGATCGAGAAGCACGTGACGCTGCTTCGGGAGGAGGCGCTGGTCACCAGCGATCCGGCGCTGTTGTCCGACCGGCTCGACGGGGTGATGGAGTCGCTGCAGGGCACCTCGAAGTGGATGGCCGAGAACAACGAGCTCTTCGGCAGTCTCGAGGAAGTGAACATGCCGCCGACGCTCATCGACCGGGCGTTGCGGAACAAGGAGCAGGAGTGACGCCATGGGCAAGGTGACGCTGCCGGACTGGGCGCAGGGCATGCGGGAGATCTTCCGCGCGGAGACGGTCTCGCAGTTCATCCTCCACGGCAACGTCAACGATTTGGTCGCCCACCGCGAGGACGACACGCTGCGCTTCCTGACCCTGGGCGACTACCTGGCCGAGGTGCTGTTCCAGCCCTTCGACGTGGTGCTCTTCTACGACCGCGGCCGCGGCATCCGCCTGGCCAAGGGCGGCGACCACTTCCACGCCTTCCTGAAGGTCATGGACAAGTTCCACGGCTCGCGCTACGCCTCCGACGCCGCCGCCGGCCGCAACCCTGACCGGGCGCTGGATTCGCCCGGGCTGCTGCCGCGGGCGCCGGCCCAGGCGCTGGAGCTCATCGACCGGTTTCTCAACGGCGTGGTGGCCGCCTCGCGTAATCCCAAGGCCGCCGGGCCCCGGGCGGTGGCGGTGGTGGTCAACTTCGCCCACTTCATCGTGCCGCGGGGCGAGTCGCTGTACCTGAGCGGCGAGATCGGCGCCAACCTCATCAAGATCCGCAACTGGGCCGAGGACCCCGCCATCATGGGGGCCAACATCGCCACCGTGCTGGTGAGCGAGAACCTGCTGGATCTGAGCGCCTACCTCACCGACAGCCCCGCCAGCGGGAAAATCTCCATCCCCATGCCCGACGCCGAGGAGATCCGCGAGTACGTGGCGAAGCTGGTGGCCGGCGAGCCCGGCTTCACCGCGCTGTGCGAGGTGGATGTGCCGACGCTGGCGGCCAAGCTGGTGGGGCTGAACCGCGTCCAGGTGCGCAACCTGGTGCTGCGGGCGGTGCGCAACCAGGAGAAGCTGACGCTCAAGTACCTGACGCGCCTCAAGAAGGAAACCATCGAGAAGGAGTCCATGGGGCGGCTGGAGTTCATCGAGTCGCGCCGCACCCTGGACGACGTGGCCGGCCACGCCGAGGCGAAGCGGTGGCTCCGCGAGGACGCCCAGCTCATCCGGCACAATGTGGCCAACGCCCTCCCCATGGGCTACCTCATCACCGGCCGCATCGGCACCGGCAAGACGTGGCTCGTGGAGTGTTTCGCCGGCGAGTGCGGCATCCCCATGGTGGAGCTGAAAAATTTCCGCGAGAAGTGGGTGGGCGCCACCGAGGGAAACCTGGAGAAGATCTTCACCATCCTCCACGCCCTGGGGCAGGTGATGGTGTTCGTGGACGAGGCCGACCAGGCCACCGGCCGCCGCGGCGGCGGCGAGGGGGACGCGGGGCTGTCGGGCCGCGTCTACGGCATGCTGGCCAAGGAGATGGCCGACACGGCCAACCGCGGCAAGATCTTCTGGATCTTCGCCACCAGCCGGCCCGACATGGTGGAGGTGGACCTCAAGCGCCAGGGCCGCCTCGACGTGCACATCCCGCTGTTCCCGCCCGTGGACGCCGCCGACAAGCGCGAGCTGTTCGTGGCCATGGCGCGCAAGCTCCGGCTGGACCTCCAGCCCGAGGACCTGCCCGAGCTCGCCTCCGACCAGCCGGTGAGCGGCAACGAGCTGGAGGGGCTGCTGGTGCGCACCGTCCGCCGCCACGCCCTCCAGAGTAGCTCAGGCGTCCCGCCTGAGTCCGCACCGGGTAGCTCAGGCGCCCCGCCTGAGCCTCCCCTCGCCGGCTCGGTGAAATCCCTCGCTGAAGTCCTCCGGGACGAAGCAGCCGGCTTTCGCACCTCGGCTCACACGGCGCGCCTCGAGATGATGGACCTGCTGGCGGTGAAGGAGTGCACCGACGACCGCTTCCTGCCGCCGCGTTTCCGGAACCTGTCCCCCGAGGAGATCGACCGCCGCCTCGCCGCCCTCACCCTCGGCCGGAGCGAGTGATCCCGCCTCCCGTTCGTGATCGTCATCGTCATCGTCAACGGGGCAAGAGGCTCGAGACTGGTAGCTCGTTCCCATCCCACTCGTTCGTGGCCCCGTTCCAACAGGGGCCGGCCGATCCATGTCCCCTGAAGGGGGCTGGCTCCCAAACGGATCATTCGGCCCCGTCGCTGGAAGCGACGGGCTGTGCCAATCCAAGACCGGTGAACCGGCCCGGGGATCTCGCCGCCGGCGAAATTGGAATGGTGAGGGCAACGCCCAGCCAAATAACAATCGGCGGAATCAAATGAGTCATTGAGCGATCGTGATCACTCGTGACCCTTCACCGGCAGGGGATCGGAACGTGCTCCGGGACCTGTGCTATAGTATCCTCATCTCGTTTCAAGGAGTCTCCATGCTCAATCGAGGGCTGACGCCGGCACTGTGGTTGGGTATCCTGATCGCCGGCGGATTGGCCGCCGGTGCGCCGGCCGATCCGGCGGCGGACGCGTTTCTCCGCAAGCAGGTCCGGTTCACCGACGAAGAGGCGGCCGCGGTCCGGGCGGGTGAAGCGGTGGCCAAGATCCTCGACACCGGCGATCCCGACGAGGTGGTCGTGTTCGGCGTGGTCTTCGTCAAGGCCCGCCCCGACGCCTTCCTGGACATGTACCGGGATTTCCGGAAGTTCCCGAAGTCCAACGCCTATCTCGACCTGAAGCGGTTCAGCGATCCGCCGCGGCTGGCCGACCTGGCCGGTCTGCACCTGGACGACGACGACCTGAAGGAGCTCCAGGAGTGCGAGCCGGGCGAGTGCGTGGTGCAGCTGCCCGCTGCACTCGTGGACCGACTGCGGCGCGAGGTGAACTGGGACCAGCCGGATGCAGCCGCGACGGTGGACCGGCTGCTCCGACAGGGGCTGGTGGATCTGCTCAAAAACTACAATCTGAGCGGCAACTCCGCCCTGGGCACGTACTGGGACCACAAGAGCCCGGTCCAGGTGGCGCAGGTCCTCCGGACCCTGTTGGACCGGGTCGAGCTGTTGCCGGCCTTTCTGCCCGATCTCCATCGCTATCTGCTGGATTATCCCAAGGCGGAACTGGCCAACAAGGAAGAATACCTGTACTGGGAACGGGTGTCGTTCGGCCTGAAACCCACCTTCCGCGCCAACCACGTGATCATCCACCGGCCCGACAACCTGCCGCGGGCGCCCGGCGTGGTGGCCATCAAGCAACTGTACGCCAGCCACTACTTCCAGACCGCCCTGGACATGTACTTCTGCGTGCCCGTTGACCCGGCGGCGCCGACGCGCGGCATGTACCTGATGACCCTGAAAGGCTCCCGGCAGGCGGGGCTGACGGGCTTCAAGGGCGGGCTGCTGCGCCGGATCGTGATTCCGAAAACCCGGTCGGCCATGGCGGACGGTCTGGCCGCCTTCAAGGCCCAGCTCGAGAAGTGAATGGCGAATCGGTGAGTCGGTGAATCGGTGAATCGGTGAGTCGGTGAGTCGGTGAATCGGTGAATCGGGAGAAGGGAGCCGGCAGACGGGAGACGGGAGACGGGAGACGGGAGGAGGGAGACGGCAGACGGGAAACGGGAGAGGCATTCCGATCAACTATCTCCTATCTCCTACCTGCCATCGACTGTCGGTGAACCTGCGAACTTGCGAACGTGAAGAACCCTCAGTTGGCAACCCTCAACCGTTTCTGAATCCATGAACGCGCGGACCGCTCGTGTCTGACGCCCCGCTTTTTGCTGATCCCTGCAGGCGGGACGCCTGCGCCACTTTGGTTCCGCCGCGGCTACCGGATCCGCCGGAAGACGCCGCCGGCGGCGTCGGCGCAGAAGTCCACCACCAGCTCGGTCGCCGAGCCGTCCGGACCGATGCGGAAGGTGGCCAGGCATTCATACTCCGGATAGTCGGGCAGGCCAAACCGGAAGGTGTTGCCGCTGTATGGTTCCAGATATGCCTCAATCGGTGCCGGCCCCACGAGGCAGCGGAGCCGGTCGTCCTGCGCTGCCACCTCGAACACGCCGTAGGCGGGATTGGCGAACCGGCCCTCATACGTCTCGAACGGCATGGGAGCCCCTTTTTCGGGTGGCGCCGGGGGGATGGTCGGCCGGCAGGCCAGGCCGGCGGTTTCGAACGCTCCGGTGGCCGGCTCGAAGGACAAGTGTTCGTCCAGTAAGGGATTGCCGAAATACAGGTCGAAATAGCGCCGCGTCAGGCGCTCCGGCACGCGGTTGAACTCCGAATTGGTGAGGACGACGATCCCGATGCCGGCTTCGGGAATCAGCGACATGCGGGAGTGGTTGCCGATGGTGTCGCCGCCGTGCCAGACGATGGCGTGGGGGGAGTATGACTGGTAGAACCAGGCCAGGCAGTAGGTGATCATGTCCCCGGCGACGATGCCGGCCGGCGTCTTCGGCGCATGCAGATGCGCCAGGCTGGCGGCGCTGATGAACGGCTGACCGCCAACGGTCACCTGGCCGAGGTGGGCGCGGAGCCACAGGGTCATGTCCAGCACGTTCGAGTAGATCCCGCCCGCCGGGGCATAGGTCTGCAGCCAGCCGCGGTAGGGCCAGTCCAGGGGAATCGTCCAGAGCGTGCCGTCGGCAAGGGGGACGTGTTCCCGCGCCAGGTTGCCCGTTCGCCCGGCGACGCCCGGATCGGTGGTGGACGAGGCCATGCCCAGCGGCCCGAAGATCCGCCGGTCCAGGTTGTCCGCCCAGCTGAAACCGCTGACCTGCTCGATCAGATCGGCCCCCGTCAGGAATAGATTGTTGACATAGGTCATCCGGCTCCGGGCGCTGTAGGCCGGCTCCACGTGGCGCATGGCGCGCTGGATCGCCCGTCCGTCGAAGCCGATGAACGACATGAAATCGAGCGCGTAGGCGGGCATCCCGCTCCGCTGGCTGAACAGGTCCTCCACCATGAATTCTCGGGTGACCCACGGGTCCATGAGCTGGAAGCCGGGCAGGTGTTGGGTCACCCGGTCGGTCCAGTCGAGTTGTCCTTCGTCCGCCAGCATCGCCACCAGCGCGGTGGTGAAGGACTTGGTGTTGGAGCCGATCTGGAACAGCGTGTGGACGTCGACCGGTCCGGCGCCGTGCTGCTCCCGGACGCCGAAGCCCCGGGCGTAGACCACCTGGTCGTTTTCCACGATGGCGTAGGCCATGCCGGGCACGCTCTCCTCATTCATGATCGCGATGGCGTAGGCCTCCAGCTCGGCATGCCTGTCGGTGGGCAGTCGCCGGATGACGGATGAGTCACCGCCCACCGCCGCCCGGTCGGCGGCGGTTGGCCAGGCAGCCAGGATTCCCACCAGCGCAAGCAGCGTCAGACCTCTGGGGAAAGCGTGAATGACACGAAACCAAGGGATCATCGAGGATCTCCTTCGCTTGGGATGGAGCGAAACATCATCGGATCCGCCGGAAGACGCCGCCGGCGGCGTCGGCGCAGAAGTCCACCACCAGTTCGGTCGCCGTGCCGTCCGGACCGATGCGGAAGGTGGCCAGGTATTCGAAGCCGGGGAAGTCGGGCAGGCTGATCTTGAACGTGTTGCCGCTGTACGGTTCCAGGTGGGCCTCAAACCGCTCCGGCCCAACGAGGCAGCGAAGTTGGTCATCCCGCACCACCACCTCGAACACGCCGTAGGCGGGATTGGCGAAGCGGCCCACGTACGCGTCATACGGCAGCGCCGGCCCCTTGTCCGGCGGGGCCGGCGGAATGGGGTCACGATCCGCCCGCACGCCTGCATCGAACGCCGCAGCGCTTGGTCCTTCGGACGCGCTCTCGTCCGGCAGGGGATTGCCGAAGTAGAGGTTGAAGTAGCGCTTCGCCAGGCGCTCCGGCACCTTGTTCCCCGCCGAATTGGTGAGCACCACGATGCCGATGCCGGCTTCCGGCACCAAGGAGACAATGGAGTGGTTGCCAACGGTCTCGCCGTTGTGCCAGACGATGGGATGCGGAGAAAAGGATTCGTAAACCCAACCCAGGCAGTAGGCGGAGATGATGCCGGAATCCTTGTAGGCGGCGGGGGTTTTGGGTGCATGCAGGTGGGCCAGGTTGGTGGCGCTGACCAGCGGACGTCCGTCGACGGTGGGGTTCCCCAACTGGGCGCGGATCCACTGGGTCATGTCCATCACGTTGGAGTAGATCCCGCCCGCCGGGGCGTAGCTCTGCAGCCAGCCGCGGTACGGCCAGTCCAGGGGCACGGTCCAGAGCCCGCCGGCGCCGCCGTCCAGATGCTCCCGGGCCAGGTTGCCCATCCGGAAGGCCACCTCGGGATCGACGGTGGTGCCGGCCATGCCCAGCGGTCCGAAGATGCGGCGGTCCAGGTTGTCGGCCCAGCTGAAGCCGCTCACCGTTTCAATGACCGCTGCGCCCGTCAGGAAGAGGTGATTCACGTAGGCGAACTGTGTGCGGGCGCTGGAGACGGGCTCCACAAATCGGAGCGCCCGCTGGATGTCGCGTCCGGAAAAGCCGATGAAGGACATGGGATCCAGGGAGTAGGCCGGCAGACCGCTGCGCTGGCTGAACAGGTCTTCCACGATGAACTCGCGGGTCACCCACGGGTCCATGAGCTGGAAGCCGGGCAGGTGCTGGATCACCCGGTCGTTCCAGTGGAGCTTGCCTTCATCCGCCAGCATCGCCGCCAGCGCCGTGGTGAACGCCTTGGAGGTGGAGCCGATCATGAACGTGGTGTACGGATTGACCGGGTCGATGCCGTGCTGTTCCTTGACGCCGAAGCCCTTGGCATAGACCACCTGGTCGTTTTCCACGATGGCGTAAGCCATGCCCGGCACGCCTTCCTCCTGTCGGATCTGTTCGGCGTAGGCCTCGAGCTCGGCATAGATATTCGTTGGGAGCCGGACGGCCGCCGGGGTGCGCCGGTTTCGGGCCAGGTGGTCGGACGCTTGGGCGTCCGGCGGCAAGGCTGTCGCCAGGATGACCGTGAGCAGGATGGCGACGCCGGATGACAGCACATGCGAGGGCTTCATGAGACCTCCTCAACGGGGGGATCGATTGACGGATTTTCAATTCATCATAGCACCGCATGATCCCCAGGGGAACCCTTGACGCCGTGTTAATCGTTACACCCCTTCTCCGATGCGCGAATAACGTGCTCGTGTTCGGACATCGGACATCGGACATCGGAATTCGGACATCGGATGTCGTCTCCGCATACTCCTGCTCGCCTCCAGATAGCCAATAAAATATTAGCAATCACCAATAACCAATAGTCAGAAATGCTCAATGACAAGTGTCAGATGATCAATGACAAATGAATTTCTTCGTGTCTCTGTGGTGACACGTCGGACATCGGACTTCGTGCTCGTATTTCGTAATCGTGATCGTGATCCCAACCCGGCGTAGCCGGAACCAAAGGGGCATGATGGTGAACTCCAGCTCTGTGCCGCAATGCCGGGTCTCCGGCAAGCCCTTCCAGTTTCAAAGACAATAGCCAGGCGCAACCCGGCGTAGCCGGGTAGCGCCTGGACAAGCGATGGTGTTTGCAGAATGCGCGCCCCGGGGACGGGGCGCGGGGAAGTGCGGTGTTCGCAGCAACCCGTTCTCCGCGCCCCGCGGCCGCGGGGCGCGATCCATACTTTTTGTCTTTCTTTCCAGGCGCTGCCCCGCGTTCGCGGGGCTGCGCCTGGCTGCTATGTGGATGTCAAGGGTCCTTTTCATGTTTTTCAACTGTGTAGACATGCTTCTCCCTGCCTTTGGAGTAGGCTTGCTGCCTGCAACGGTCGCGTTGTGCTTCGTCCGATCTCAATCAATCGGCACCGGAGGATTTCCCTCCCGGTCTCCATGGACTGACTGGCTGCTATTCGTGGCGCCTCTCATTCGAGGCCGCA